>Ga0335074_10009131_pt1 | contig 13817 bp, 14 predicted proteins | sample Lox_Sample_23_FD_206715 | JGI IMG/M metagenome (GOLD analysis project Ga0335074, IMG submission 206715) | Soil microbial communities from Loxahatchee National Wildlife Refuge, Florida, United States - Lox_Sample_2.3 | ecosystem: Environmental > Terrestrial > Soil > Wetlands | place: USA...
TTCAGCGCGCCTACGGCCACCACTGGAGCCCTCCGCTGCTCGACCGCATCACCGCCGAAGGCGCCAGCTCGTGAACCAGCAAACCGCCGACCCATTCAGACAGTTGCGATATCTCAGTCCGCCAGAGCACCTGTCTGGCCGCGACCTCGCTGACAAGCTTGGCAAGTCCATGGACCACATCCACGCCTGGCGGGTCGAGGCCCTGGCCCGCATGGCAACCGCAGGCCAGGCGCCCCGGTGACCGCCCGGCCATCCGCGGCCGTCCCGGCGCTTTCGAGGGCCGAGGCATGGTTGTCGCCGTCGGGCGTGAGCCGCCACCGGCGGCAGGCGGACCTCACCCCGGCTGAGCTCGGCGCCCTGCGGGCGCTGGGCCCGGGCCTGTTGCGGCGAGGCGGCTGGGACCTGGGCGCACGGCACTGGCAACAGGTCCGCAGGCTGCTCGAGCCGCTCGACGAGGCCCGGGAGGCGCTGCACTGGCATCCGGACACGTGCCACCAGCGGCGGTTCGCCCGTGACGCGGCAGGGCTGGTCCTGATGCGGTGCGGCGAGCTGGGGTGGGCCTACTGGGACTGGCCGGCCCGGGGGTGGGCCAGCCTGATCGGCGTTGGCGGCCATGAGCTGCGGCAGCGCCACCCGGGCCAGATCGGCTGCAACGCGCGTCCTTACCTGATCTCCTATGCCTACCTGACCGGCGGGTTCACCGCCTTCGACACGATAGGGCGCTTCCACCGCGAGTCGCTGGCATGGCGGATCTTTGGCCGTGAGCTGGTCGATGACGCCGTGCGGCAGGTCCTGGACGTGCTGGCGGGCTGGGGTTACCAGCGTCACGAGTCTGAGCTGACTGCGGCCATCTGCCAGCTGCTCCTGCTCAACCGCAGCCCGCTGCTGGAAGACCTGTCGGAAGAGACGCTGGTGCGGCTGCGGGCCGACCCCGCCATGGGACCCCAGCGATCCAGGGACGCGTACGGCATTCACCGGGCCCTGGCAGCGCTCGGGCACGCCGCGCCGCCGCCCGCTCCGAAAAACACCACCGGGCCGTCCGCCATCGAGGGCGCGCCGCAGGAATGGGTCGAATGGGTCGAACGGTGGCATGCGACTTCAGCGCTCACGCCGAAGACCCGCGGCATTTACCGGACCACGCTGGCCCAGATCGGCCGGTGGCTGGCAGCTGAGCACCCTGACGTCACCGGTCCTGCCCAGTGGACCCGGCAGACGTGCGCGGAATGGGTAGCCGTCATCGACCGGATGAGCGCCGGTGACTACGCGCAATGGCACGCCGGGCTGGGCGACCGTGCCGGCAAGCCGCTTTCCCCAAGACGAAGTCCGGCTACCTGCGGACAGCGCGCACCTTCTTCCGTGACTGCCAGGAATGGGAGTGGATCCCGCGGCGGTTCGACCCCGCCCACGCGCTGGGAACCCCGCGCAGCGTCAAGGCCCTGCTCGGCCCGGACCCGCGGGTGATCGCCGACGACCTCTGGGCCAAACTCCTCTGGGCCGGGCTCAACCTCACGCCGGAGGACCTGCCCTCGCCCGGCGGGCAGGCCTACCCGCTTGACCTGGTCCGCGCGATCACGCTGACCTGGCTGTTCAGCGGCCAGCGCAGCGACGAGATCGCCCGCCTCCGCCTCGGCTGCATCCGCTGGCAGCACGACGGAGACGGCATCAACGGCGACGACCGCCGCGTCCTGGCCCGCGATGCCGTCTGCCTGCTCGACGTCCCTACGCACAAGACCGGCAGCTCATTCACCAAGCCCGTCGACCCGCTGATGGGCGAAGCCATCGAGACCTGGCAGAAGATCCGCCCCGCCCAGCCGAAGATGCTCGACCGGAAGACCTCTGAGCAGGCCGACTTCCTTTTCGCCTACCGGGCCCGCCGCGTTTCCAAGCACTACATCAACGAGGCGATCATCCCGATGCTCTGCGCGAAGTCCGGAGTTCCGGACGCTGACGTCCGCGGCCGGATCACCAGCCCCCGGGCCCGGTCCACGATCGCGTCGCAGCTCTACAACGCCAAGGAGCCGATGACGCTGTTCGAGCTCCAGGCCTGGCTGGGCCATGCCTCTCCGGAAACCACACAGCACTACGCGAAGATCACCCCCAACACACTGACCAGGGCTTACAAGGACGCCGGCTACTTCGAGCGCAATGTCCGCACGATCGCGGTGCTCATCGACCGCGACGCCGTCGCCTGCGGGCAGGCCGCGGCGGGCGAGCCGTGGCAGCACTACGACCTCGGCCACGGCCTGTGCTCCTACACCTTCTTCGAGCAGTGCCAGCACCGCATGGCCTGCGCCAAGTGCGACTTCTACATCCCCAAGGATTCATCGAGAGCGCAGCTGCTCGAGGCCAAGGCCAACCTGCAGCGGATGCTCATCGCCATCCCGCTCACCGACGACGAGAAAGCCGCCGTCGACGACGGCCAGGAAGCACTCGCCAAGCTGCTCGAACGTCTCGCCGACACCCCGGCGCCTGACGGGTTCACGCCCCGGCAGCAACTGCGGGGCTGCCGAGCCTCCGTTGCTGCAGATTTTGCCCGGCCCGCCATCCTGACCGGCGACGCCGCCAAAAAACATAAAGAAATTCAGGCAGTCGCCTGACGCGGCCTCAGATTCCACATAACGCCGGAGAAGATCGCCTTCCACATGCGGACCCCGGCCTGGTGCCGCAGGCAAGCCGCGGCCATCGGCCCGTCGTGTGAGTACCTGATCGGCGAGCTGCTCGCCGAGGGCGCGCTCTACCGGCTCCGCGCCGCCCAGGGCGTCATCGGCCTGGCCGACAAGCACGACCCCTCCCGGCTCGAGGCGGCCTGCGCGAAGGCGATCGCGGCCGGCGACCCGTCCTACCGCACCGTCCGGGGCATCCTCGCGGCCGGCGCCGAGCAGGACCAGCTGCCCGCCGCAGCCGGGGACGGCGGGGCGGCGGCGTTCCTGCGCGGCCCCGCCTCGTTCGCGAACGTCATCCCTATGCCCGGCACGATCCCCAGCGACGCCGTCACCCCCGGGACCACGGAAGGAGCATCGTCGTGACCACCGCCGCCGCAAGCGGGAACGCCCTGCTGGACGCACATGTCCGCCTGATCCGCGACACCGCCGACCTCGTCGAGGCCTCCGGCATCCCCGGCCTGGTCCTGTGCCCCGAGCAGGACGAGATCGTCATCCAGGTCCCGCAGGCCATCGGCGACGACGCCGCCCGGGCCAGGGCGGTCGCCCGGCTCGCGGACCTCACCGGGGGAACTGCCGCCCCCGACCCGCGGCCCGGCCAGACCCAGGGCTGGATCCGCGCCGCCGGCGTCTTCGCCGGCCACCCGGTGCGCATCTACACCGCCATCGCAAAGGAGGAAACGCCATGACCACGGTCACCGTCACCGACCGCAGCGCGCTCGCAGCCACGCTGCGGGAACTGAAGCTGTCCGGGATGCTCGCCACCCTCGACGCCCGCCTCGCCCAGGCTCACGCAGGCGAACTCGGCCACCTGGACTTCCTGCAGGTCCTCTGCCAGGACGAGGTCTCCCGCCGCCAGTCCATGTCCCTTGCCCGCCGGATCCGCCGGGCCCGGTTCGAGACCGAGGCCACCCTCGAGGGATTCGACTTCGCCGCCTCCCCGAAGCTCCCCGCCGCCCAGATCCGCGACCTCGCCGCCCTCCGCTGGCTGCAGTCGGGCGAGTCCGTCATCCTCTACGGCCCGGTCGGAGTCGGCAAAAGCCACGTCGCCCAGGCCCTCGCCCACCTCGCGATCCGGGCAGGAGCCGAGGCCCGGTTCACGAAAACCAGCCGGGTTCTCGCCCACCTCGCCGGCGGCCGGGCCGACCGCACCTGGGACAAGCGGCTCGCCGAGCTGACCCGCCCCGCCGTCCTCGTCCTGGACGACTTCGGCATGCGCGAGCTCACCGCACCCCAGGCCGACGACCTCTACGAGCTCATCACCGAGCGCGCGGGCAAGTCTCTGATCCTGACATCCAACCGGTCCCCGGCCGACTGGTATCCGCTGTTCCCCAACCCGGTCGTCGCCGAGTCGCTCCTGGACCGGCTCATCAACAACAGCCACCAAGCCTTCATGAACGGGCCGAGCTACCGCCCGAACAAGAGCCCCTCGCGTGTCGTCCCCACCGGGAAAACGAACGCCACCTAGAATAAAAACACAGCCAGGACCTGGGGAATTACCTGATCAGAACCCCTGGGGAATAACGTGAGCGCCCACAGCCATGTCGTGCTGATTGCCGGCGCCGCCGTGACCGCCTGGTCAGTCCAGTCCGGCTTCGGCCGGGTCAGCTGACGCCGCAGGACCGCTATCTCGTGCCGGAGCACCGGATCTCCACGTCCTTGGACGCCCGGCCGCCGGATGGATGGGACGTTCAGCACAAACCGCGGCCTCTCAGGCCGTCAGCTGGCGTTCGAGGGCTTGGCGGACGATCTCGGCACGTGACCGAGCGCCGAGCTTCGCCAGGATGTGGGAGACATGGGTCCCCACCGTGTTGCGGGACACGCGCAGCGCGCTAGCGATTTCGGGGTTCGACCGACCGTCTGCGACCAGGTTGGCGATCTCCGTCTCGGTGGGGGTGAGGGCTTCCCATCCACGGAGAGCTTTCACCCGCTGGCCATTCCCGCCCCGTCGGATGCCGTAGCGGCGCAGCCGGGCATCGGCGCGGCGGAGATCCCATGCCGCACCCAGCGCCCGGTATAGCCCGGCGGCTTTGCTGAATGCCTCACGGGCAGCAGCCAGGTCGCAGCGGGAGGCCAGCAGCACTGCGGTCTCCTCTAGAGCCTGGGCACGGTCAAGCGGTTTACCGGCGGACTCGAAGTACTCGGCCGCCGCAAGTATTGGGGCGGGATCTCCGCCCAGCAGCCCGCGGCAGTGATCGGCAGCGGCGGTTTTGACCGGCAGTGGCTCGCGTTCCGCTTCCTGCTCGGCGGCGGCAACGGCAACGGCTGCCGTATCAGCGTCATCCCCGGCCAGGGCCAGGCGCGTCAGGACCGGCAGCAACACATGCCGACCCGGCATCTGCTCGCTGATCGCGGGGTCAAGGCACTGGGCGAGTACGTCGACCGCTTCGTCGGGCTTGCCGGCTTGTTCGGCCGCCAGGGCACGCGCGAGGAGAAGGAGCAGGGGCGGTGTGTTTTCCCAGCCCAGGCAGTCTATGGGGATGCCCGCTGCGGCGGCCAGGTGTCTGGCCGAAGTGACCCGGTCATCGCGGTGCCCGGCAATCAGCGCGATGAGCCCGTGCGCCGTGAGCCTGAGTTCATCCGGAGTCCGGAAGCTGATGGTGAGCTCCAGTTCGGCCAGCGCCTCGTCCCACCGGCCCACCCGGTAATGTTCAACCGCCACGGCGAGGCGGAACATGCCCAGGCGGGGCGTGCCCGCCTGCTGGGCCAGCACCAGCGCCTGCTGGACCGTTGTGATCGCCTCGACGTGCCGGCCCAGGTCACCGAGTGCGTCGGCCTTGTTGGCCAGCAGGAGCAGCCGCAGGTCTGTGGTTCGCGGATCGTCGCCGATCACGCCCAGCGCTCGGTCGATGTGATCGAGCATGTATTCATGGTTTCGGCAGAGCAAGCCGATTCCGCACAGCGCGTACAAGGCATACAATTCCGCAAACCAGTCACATGACCGCTCCGCGCCCGCCAGCGCCTCCCCGGTGACCTCCGTCGCCCGGTCTGCCTGACCCGAATTCGCGCGGATCATCGCGTGCAAGGCGCGCAGCCTGGGCGTCTGCGGCCCGCTATCCAGCCTGGCCAGCGCTCCCTCAATCACAGCGATTGCCGCGCCGATCTGCCCGTTCCGCCACAACGAGTAACCGACCAGCCAGGCCATCTCTGCCGCCAGTTCCGGATCACCGCTGCGACTCAGCACCTGTCCCCCGCCCCGCACTACCTCCTCATCCCGCAGTAGCAAAGACGCCGCCGTGACCAGCCCTGTCTCCAGCTGCTCCCGACCCTGGCCCGCCACCGTCGAGTCCAGCGCCGCCCGCAGCAGCTGCGCTGCGACCCGCGGCGCGCGATAGATCAGCCCCGGCACCGCCTGCACCAGCCACTCCGTCACCCACTCCGTCACCCACCCTCCGGCCACCTCCTCAGGCATTTCCTCCTCAGCCACCTGCTGCGCCGCCAGCAGCTGGGCCGCCACCCCCTCCACACTCGCCCCCGCCTCAGCCAGGTTTCGTGCTGCCTGCTGGTGCAGCCGCACCCGTAGTGCCGCCGGAATCCCCTCGTACAGCGATTGGCGGATCAGTCCATGCCTAAACCCCAGCCGCGGCCCCGCCTCCACCGCCACTCCCGCCGCGAGCGCCTGCTCAATCACGCCCACCAGGTCCCCGGCTGACCAGCCCGTCACCACCGCCAAGTCGGTAACCGTGAACTCCTGGCCTAGAGCCGCGGCCCTCCGCAGCACGCCCACCGCCTCCGCCGACAGCACGCTAAGCCGCTCACCGATCGCCGCTGCCAGCGACAACGGCAGCCGGAACCCGCCCGGCTCACCGACCATCTCCGCCGCCCTCCCGTCTACTCGCACCCGGCCTTCCCGCACCAGCGCGTCCACCAGCTCCCGCACATACAGCGGGTTCCCTCCCGCCTGGCCGACCACCCAGGCAAGCCGTCGCCCCGGCGGCGCCCCCAGCAATCCATGTACCAATTGAGAAACCTCGGATGGAGGCAACGGCCCCAACGCCGCCACATCCGCGCCCCGCGCCGCTACCCCCCACCGCAGCCGCTCCATCTCCGCCCGCGCTGGCACCGGCCTGCACGACCCAACCACCAGCAACGGCAACTGTCTCACCATTCGGCTCAACCGCTGCCATACCAGCAAGCTTGCTTCATCAGCCCACTGCAGATCCTCCGACACGATCACCACTGGCGAGACCGCGCACAACCGCTCCACCAATGACAGCAGCCGGTCCATCCCTGCCAGCACCGGATCACTGCGCAACGCCGACCCAGCCGACGCCTGGTCAGCTAGCATCTGCTCAGCCAGCATTGGCCCGCTACCTGCCAACCGCGGCGCCCCCACGCTCCGCCACCCCGCGCCGAGGCCATTCACGCCGGCCTCCCAGCCAGCCGCAACCGCCAGCCGTCCGTCCTCGCCCAAGCACGTGGCCATCAGCCGCAAGGGAAACCGCTGCTCCAGCTCATTGCCTGCTCCCCACCCCACGAAGCAGCCCGCGGGCTCCGCCGCCGACAGGCCCTCCCGCAACAACGCTGACTTGCCAATTCCCTGCTCCCCCGCCACCAGCAATATTCCGCCAGCCCCATTCACCACTCCAGTGACGAGATCTCTTAGTCGTGCCAGCTCAGGAACACGGCCAACATGGACCCAATGTTCATCCATGTAAACGATTGTACGGTCGAGAAGTGGCTCTGCAGGTAAGAGCCGAATCAGCTGTCTGCCGGAGGGGAACCGCCTGGTCTGTTTACACCGATCTCGCTGTCTGCTGACACCGAGCGCGGCCCGGACAACTCGGGCCGGGCAGGACTGCGCTTGATGGACTGGCGGATGACCTCGGCGCGTGAGCGGGCTCCGAGCTTGCCCAGAATGTGCGACACGTGTTTTTGCACCGTGTTGCGGGACAGAAAAAGTTCAGTCGCGATGTCAGAATTGGACAAGCCGTCAGCAACCAGCCCGGCGATCCGCTCCTCGGTCAGGGTCAGGGTACCCCAGCCCGAACGCAGGCGTACCGGCGACCGTCCCAGCCGGATGTCAAACTCCCGCAACCGGGCGCCCGCGCGGCGGAGATCCCAGGTCGCGCCCAGCGTGCGATAAATGGCCCCCACCGAACTGGCTGTCCGCCGCACCTTGGCCAGATCCCCCTGGACCGCCAGCAGCACCGCCGCGTCTTCCAGAGCCTGCGCCCGGTGCAATGGCCGGTCTGTCCGCTCGTAGTAGTCACCGGCCGCGAGCACGGATCGCGGGTCCCCCTCCGCCAATCCACGGCAATGATCCGCCGCCGCCACCACGACCGGCAACGGCCGACGTCTAGCATCCCTTGCCGCCGCGTCCGCTGCCGCGCCCGCGATATCACGGTCACCGACAGCCAGCCCCAAGCGAACCAGCGTCGGCAGCAGTACATAGCGGTCGTTCATCTTTCCGTGCGGGCGGCGCTCCAGGCATACGGCCAGCTCAGCGGCGGCCTCGCCGGGGCGCCCGGAGCGCTCGGCGATCAGCGCCCGTGCCAGCATCGGAAAAAGCAAGCTGTCGGGCAAGCGTGCATCTCCGATCTTCTTGCGCTCAAGGGTGGTAAGCCAGTCTTCAGCGGTGTCCTCGTCGTCTCGGTGCCCAGCGATCAGGGCAAGTAGGCCAATAATTGGGTTAACCACGTGATCGTGAACGGGCATCTCAGCGGCGAGTTCAAGAACGGCGAGGGCGTCATCCCACTGGCCCGCGTTATAGTAAAGCTGGGCCGTCTCGCCATAGACCACTGCGCGGCGGACCGTAGCTGTCTGCTCAGCCAGAACGAGGGCCTCGTGGAAGGCGGCGCGAGCTTCCGCCCGGCGATCCAGAAAATCCAGTACTAGGCCCCGATTCGATATCATCAATACTTTTAGGTCGTTTGTCTGCGGGTCATCGCCTATCACAGGGAGCGCCCGGTCAATTTGATCGAGCATGCCGACGGGATCCGACTTGGCCTTGGAAATCACGTAAAGCGCTTGCCGCGCGTATCCCACGGCCACTCGGTCCTCGGCTCTCTCTCCAGCTTCCAGCGCTGCCTGTGCCGTCGTGGCCCCAAGCTCCAACTGGCCCATCGCAAGCATTATCGGCGCTTCCAACGCACGTAGCCGGGCGAGCCAGGCCTCGCTGGTGCCGGGCCGTCCGACCGCGTCCTCGATCACCGCCGCTGCATCCTCGGTTCGATGCTCGCTCCGTGCCAGACTGTAAGCGAGCAGAAAGGATGCCTCGGCAGCGCGGTCCGGATCTTGCGTACGGGCCAGCAGCCGCCTGGCCGGCTGCTCCGCTTCGTCGTTGCGGCCAAGCAGGAAGGCCACCGTAACCAGCGCAGATTCCAGCACTTCCCAGCGCCCGTCCAGCTCCGGCAGCTGGCCGAGCACCCGCCGCAGCAGCTCCGCAGCCACCTGCGGTGCACGATGAGTCAGCTCGGGAACCGCCGCAGTCAGCCACGTTAGTACCCAATCCCGGGTCGGCTCCGGCACCGCCACGAGCTGGGCCGCCACCAGCTCGGCCGACATCCCCGCCGTCGCGAGCTCCTGTGCCGCCTGCAGGTGCAGCGCCGCCCGCATCGCCTCCGGAATGCCTTCATACAGCGCCTGGCGGATCAGGCCATGACGGAACCGCAGCCGCAGGCCTGCCTCCGCCACAACCCCACCCGTGACCGCCTTCTCCACCACGCCAGCCAGCTCATCCGCCGACCGGCCGGTTACCTGGCTCAGGTCCGCTAGCGAGAACTCGTCACCCCCGAGTATTGCGGCCCACCGCAGTACTTCAACCGTCTCCCCGGCTAGCCCGCTGAGGCGATCGCTGATCGCTGCTTCCAGCGACGCCGGCAGGGCTATAGCCCCCGGCTTGGTCGCCAGCTCAGCCACCCCAGCCTCAAGGCGCACCCGTCCACCCCGCACAACCGCGTCAACCAGCTCCCGTACGTAGAGTGGATTTCCTCCTGCCTGGTCTACGAGCTCGGTCAGCCCCTTTCCCGGCGGCGTCCCCAACAGCTCCCCGGCCAGCTCCGCGACTTCCGCCGAAGGCAACGGCTCCAGCGTCATCACCACTCCGCCGCGAGCTGACACTTCCTCAGCGAGCCGCCCGACATCGTCCGACGCCGATGCCGGGCGACACGACCCCGCCAACAGCAACGGCAACTGCCCTACGGCGTTGCTCAGCCGCTGCCACACGAGCAAGCTGACCTCATCCGCCCATTGCAGGTCTTCTGCCACGATTACCACTGGTGACACAGCGCACAACTGGTCGACCAGCGCAATCAGCCGCTCCGCTGCGGCCAGAACCGGATCGCCCTCTAGCAGGGGGACACTCTCCGGCAAAGCCATGCCGCCACCGGCTGCGAGCCGTCCTTCCTCCCCCAAACACTCCGCCATGAGCCTCAGTGGAAATCGCTGTCCCAGCTCATCCCCCGCGCCCCACCCAGTACGGCACCCCGCCGCGGCGGCCAGACCCTCTCGCAGACAAGCTGACTTGCCAATTCCCTGCTCCCCCATCATGAGGAGCGCTCCCCCCACACCATCCTTTACGCGTGCCACAAGCTCCCGCAGCAACGCCAGCTCCGCGCTTCGGCCCACAAACCGTCCGGAGTCCACAGCAGATATCGTAACCGCCACACCCTCGCCTAGCCCTTCGCCCCGGGAGCTTGCAACCTCAGATGTGTAAGACCTTTTCGCGTGTCTGGATGTCTCCTTTACCTGATCCGTCCTGGGTAGGCGATGTCGAGTTCGTTCAGTGATTCGCGCCATTCCACAACACGTTGTCCTTTGAACGAGGCATGCGGGCTGGTCGTGGCGGTAGTCTTTGTCGGCGTAGGCGCCGGCCCGGTCGCGGCGGACCGCCGGACAGCAGAGCGCATCGCTCGGCCAGGCAAAGGGCCCGGACGGAGTCATCACGTTGGTAGTGCCCTGCTGGCTGGACCGGGAAGTTGCCCGGCCTCTTGCACGCAACCGGCCGCGCCGTCCGCTGCGGCGCTCGGCTGGGTTGCGCTCCGGCCGGCCAGCGTGTGCCGCATCACCGAGGATGGTGATCAGCAGGGAACGTGCCATATGAGCGACCGGATGGGCGTAGAGCCGCTCTTGCCACGGAATCGGCCAGGTACGGCAGATAGGCCTGGCAGCCAGCGCAGCGGCGGTGAACGTTTTCCCGGCCGGAGCCGTAAAACTATGTGCGCGCGCCGCGGACCTCATAGCCGTGAAAGTTGGGCCTGTGTCCGGTATCTACGTTGACCAGCTCAGTTACACGCTGGGTGAGATCAGGACTAGTGTCACCGAATCGGAGCAGGCTGGCCGGCTGGGTTCCTCGGCAGCAGACCTCGCCGACGTCGGCTTTGCATGGCACTACGTTTGCAAGCCGGGTACGACCGCCTGCAACCTGGCTCATGACGCGGTCGCCCAGATGGCTGACCAGGCCGGGGAGGCCGGAGGTGCTGACGCGATCGTCTATGCCACCGCCATGCCCATCAACGGCAATATTGGTGATTTAGCCGCGTGGCGGTCATCGCGTGGCGTTACGCACCTGATGAAATTCCCGGCTAGCCAGCTGCAGGCTGACTACTGCCTGGACCGGGCGGCTGACTTCGGGCTGAAACAGCAGGGCTGCACCGGCATGCTCGGCGCGCTGCGGCTTGCTGGTGCCCTACTCGCGGCCGAGGCCGAATGGCGGCGGATTCCCTGCGCCACCGCGGATCGCTTTCCTGACGGAGCGATCTACGAGCAGGCGTGCAACCTGGTCTCCGATGCGGCCGCGGCCTGTGTGGTGTCCTGCGGCCCTGGCGCTTTCCGCATAGTGACGGCCCACCAGATCATCAACGGCGGGCTGTGCCGGGCAGCCGGCGATGAGCGAGTCGGCACCTGCTTCTCCGACATCCACAGCGGGCCCGGCTCAGCATCGCCGATATCGCGTGGATCATCCCGCAGAACACGAGCCGCAGCGCCTGGCAGATCGTGGCCGGCCAGCTCGGTCTCGCCGATGAGCAAGTCTGGCAGCGGTCACTGGGTGAGGTCGGCCACGCGATCGCTGCCGACAACATCATCAACCTGGCGTCCCTGGCCCGGTCAGGCCGGCTGATGCCTGGCCACATCCTGCTGCTGATGGCTCGCCACGGGCTGAACTGGCAGGCTGTGCTGCTCGAGGCCGCGGGCGAGCCGTGGTGACGGGACCGGGCGGCAGCCTGAGTACCGGCTGTCCTGAGAGGAGGCGATCAAAGGCCGAGCCTTCAGGGGAAGCCGGTCAAAGGTGTTGTGACAGGTCAGGGAGTCATGATCGCCTGATCGGCTGCTCGTGCTTCAGTGCGTCTCTGTCACACGGGATTGCTGGCTCTGCGACAAATACGTGATAACGAGTAAGGGACTTAAGGAGTAACCATGGATCCACAACTAGAGACGCTTACACGCCAGCTCGCGAACACAGCCGCTAGAAACACTGCCGTCTCCATAATTGATCGTATCACAGTAGCGAAAAGAACTAAGAAGGAAAATGAAACTATCGCCGAGTTGGAGGAAATAGTTAATGATCTGCTGTCGGATAAGAACAACCTCTTTCTGATAGCGCAGGCATACGAACAAAGGCTTATGGCACACCGGACATCTGCGAGCGATATCGAGTACATTTCCGACGGCCTGGCGCTGTTCGCGATAACACCTTTTTGGAGATAGCCCGGGATCCATAGGCGTACGACCGCCTAGTCAGCTTCCGTGAATGTCCGTATCTGTCTCAATCGAGGCCGTGGAGGCTGAGGGCTTCGGCGGGAATGGTGTGGTCGCGGCGGCCTTCGGGGATGTGCAGGTAGTCGGCGTCTGTGATGGCCGCGATGATGGCCACGCGAATGGTCCACGCGAATGGTGGCGAGGTTGACGGGCCCGTTGCCGGTCCTGCTGGTAGCGGCATCCTCGGCAAATGACACGTCGCGGTCGTTCTCCAGGGCCGGAGCCCGGCTAATTTAGCTGAGCTTGATATCCGCGTTTCCGCAGGTCAGCAGCTGGTGGTGATGAAGTTACCGGATGCAACAGGTGTGGTGCAACGACCGTGCGGCGTGTTGTGTCAGCGTGTTGCCGCGGCCTGGTTGAGCCGGGTCATCAGCTCGCGGTTGGCGGCGCGGGCGGTGGCGAGTTCGTCGTCGCGGTCTTCGAGTTGCAGCCGCAGGTCGGCGGCTTGCTGCTCATAGTGGGTGATTTTCTGGTTGAGCGCGTCGATGCCGGCGGGGGCACCGAGACCGGATTCGCGTCACGTCTGCTGGCCGAGCTCGTCGGACAGCCGTTGTTCGAGCTGGCGGATGCGGGCGGCGAGGCGGATGGCGCGTTCGTGGGCGGCGAGCAGGTCGGCCTGCAGGGATGCTCGGCTCACGGCGGGTCCTGCGGTGCCGCCGCCGGCTCGGCGTCATAGACGCACGCCAGGGTGGCCATCCGGTTGCGGTTCGGCTTCTCCCCGGCCGCCAGCCGGGTGCGCATCTTGCCCCGGCGGGCGGCGGCCTTGGCGGTCGCCGGGCGCAGTGCACCGGGCCGCATCACCACCCCCTTGGCGTCGGCGGACAGGACCAGCAGCGTCTTGGCGGTGGCTGGCATCGTTCCGTCGCGCCTTTCCTGCCTTGACGCCGGAAACGCTTTATGAGAACCGCGTGCTGGTGGCAGCGGCCCAGGCGGTCGGGCCCGCGCCAGCAGGCTTTTGCCCTGAATGTTGGTGTGCAAGAACGCGGCGCCCTGCTTGGCGTTGTGATAGCTACAATGACACCACTATTTGGCCCGGGCCGTTGATACGGAAAATGCCAAGGCAACTCGTCGCGGCGTCGGCTATCAGCCAGGCGTGGTGAATGTAGGTGTATTGAATATAGCTCGTGCCCGGCGGAAGCGTCTTGTATGTCTCACGCCCTCCGCTGAATGTGATCCAGATGATCTGCAAGGTCTGCGTGCTCTGGTTAATGAAAGTGAACTTGACCTCAGAGTAACTGGCCACGGATTCAATCGTGCTTTGGTCCGAGCAAGAAAGCTCGCTGGCCCCCGCAGCCTGGAAGGCAGGGGTGGGGGTGGCCGTGGGTGTGGGAGTGGGTGTGGCCGTGGGTGTGGGAGTGGGTGTGGGAGTGGGTGTGGGTGTCACCTTAGGTGTGGGTGTGGGTATGGAGGTGACCGTGGGGGTGGGTGTAGCCGTGGGTGCCCCTTTGCCGCCGAACT
>Ga0335074_10009132_pt1 | contig 13817 bp, 12 predicted proteins | sample Lox_Sample_23_FD_206715 | JGI IMG/M metagenome (GOLD analysis project Ga0335074, IMG submission 206715) | Soil microbial communities from Loxahatchee National Wildlife Refuge, Florida, United States - Lox_Sample_2.3 | ecosystem: Environmental > Terrestrial > Soil > Wetlands | place: USA...
GCGTTTGCTGGGTACCGGGTTTTGTTCCATAAGAATCTGTTTGCCGGTGGAAAGGTCAGCTGGCCGGACTGGGCAGCCGCTATCCTCACCTTTGCCTGCAGCTTGGCTTTGGCCCTGCTCGGCGCCCTGCGGCCGGCAATGGTTCGGCACCTGGGCATTCCCGCCATGCTCTTTGGGGGTCTCGGCATGTGGATCGCAGCCAAATCCATGCGGCAGTTCCTGCATCCACCTCAGGAGAAGATGTTTTGGTGGTATGACCACCTCGGCAGCATGATGGTCAGCTATATTGCAGCCTGGACCGCTTTCAGTGTGACTACGATCGGCCCGCTGTTTCATGGCAGTTGGGTGATTTGGGTCCTGCCGACCATCCTTGGCAGTCCGGCAATCGCCCTTACCACCGCCTACTACAAGAGAAAGTTCACTCCTCGCAGCAAGTTAGGCGTTGCCGTGAACCCTTCGTGACCTCCTGATGTTGCCGGAAGTTGTTTTTCGCGCTGCCTTGCCGGCCGACGCGTATGCGCTCGCAGAATTGTCGATTATGGCGGGCGACGGGCTGTATGAATTCCTCCTCGAGGAAATGGCCCCCAAACAGATGTTGGCCGGCCTGATGAGCCGTGGACTGAGGCAGGATCACGGAGGATTCTGCTGGCGCCACTGCTTCGTCGCGGATGACAAGGGGGTGGTCGGGATGGTCAACGCCTTTCCCGCTGCCTGGCTGCGAGGAGAGGAGAAAGAACTTCTGCCGCAGGACCGGGTTCGAGTACTCGAGCCGATCGATCAGGCGCAGGACTGGGAAAGCTTTACGGTGAACGCGATAGCAGTTCGCAAGCACGCTCGACGGCAAGGAATTGGAGAGAGGCTGCTGGATTGGGCGGTAGACCAAGCGAGAGCCGGCGGATTCACTCATCTGAGCGCGAATGTGTGGGCCGACAACGAGGCAGCCCGCGGGCTTTTCGAGAGCCGTGGTTTCCGTGTCGAAAAACGAATCGAAGTCGCCGAACACGCAGGACTTAGGCACTCCGGCGGGAGCTTGCTCTATGTCCGCGACGCGGCGTACGTTCGGGGGACGGAAAGCCACTGATGGGGCATTTTCGGTTTCTCGGCTGGCCGGTAATCTAACCCCATGATTCCCCTGCTCAGACCTCGCTCCTTACGGGTTGCCTTGCTGGCGCTCGGTGTTGCTGCGTCCTCTGGCATTTCATCGCAGGCCCAGGTTCCAGCCACTTCGGCCGCCACGAGCGCGCAGATTTCTTCTCTGCCCAGCGGACTTCCTGCGGTGAGCCAATTAGCTGTTGGGGGGAGCCAGTTGGCCCTGGATAACAACGGCACGTTGTTTCGGTCCGACGATCAGGGAAGGCACTGGCATCAGGTCAAACAGCAGTGGGACGGCAAAGCAGTCGAGTTGCTGGGGATACCGGCGCTGACCTCCGCTCCGGGGAGTGGACAGATGCCGAGGTCGGAAAGCGATCAGGAAACCTATGTTGCCGTGCTGCTGAAAAGCTCAACCGCCTTGCATTGGGTGAGCGTGGACCGGGGAAAGACGTGGACCCCCTCGACTCTCGATGACGTCAGGCGGAATGACGTTCGCTGGTCGGGGCAGTAACCGGACCCACCTCAAACTCACTGGACCGCGCTGTTCGGCGGATCATTCGGGCCCGAAGCGGGGCCCAGATCAACTTATAGCGAAAGTCCTTGCGTACGTTGCCTACCACGCTGGGACGAAAACACGCAACACAAGTCCCACCTTCCCGGCGCACGCTGGGATAGATGATTCCCAGAGAGCCTTGCTGCATCAGTTCCTCTGCCAGTTGCTGTGAATGCACATAACTGGTAGGACTCAGGGCCTGCTCCTTGATTTCCCCGAGGTCTGTTCCGCGCAGATCATGAAACAAGGCCGTGAAGTCGGCCAGGTAGTCGTCGTATTCGATTTCTTCCCGCTCTTTCCAATCGATCTCCGCGAACTCAATGTTTTTGTGAAAAATCACCTCCGCCTTGGCCGTGGCTAATTCGAAGGCCGCGTACCACGCGCCGCGTTGCGAGGTGGAGAAACGGGCGCCGAGTGGATTGGCGTGGGTGAAGGCAGCATTGATGACGTGGGAGTTCGGCACGTGGTAGACGAGTTCCCTGGCGGTGATGCCAGGGAGGAGATTCTCTTCCGCCCGAAGGCGGGTATTGGTCGCATTATCTAACTGGAATACGAGTTGCAGATCTTCGTCATCGGCAATGCCGGTCAGCACCGATGCGAAGTTAGGCGAGTACTTGGCCGGTAGTAAGCGATGCGTATCGAAACGGCGCAGATTGGTTATGGGTAGATTCACCAGCCCCCGCGCCGGGCGTCCACAAGACGCCGCAGGGTTTCCATCGCCGGAATTCCACCGTGCAGAACGTATTCCAGGGGAGGGCGGCCCCCAAAGATGGGATTCGTGTTCGCAAGCTGCATCCATTGGTCGGCGAGGCGCTGGCTATACAGGATGTTGAGCGCTTTATACACCCCAATCAGATACGAAATCCGGGTCAACTCGTCCTGATCAAGCGTTCTGGTTGCGCGTGGGTTGCCCTTCCACTGGTAGTAAGTTCCGTTGGAAATGCCGCCGAGCAGCTCACGCGCGTCTTCATCTGTTACCTTCCAGCGCTCGACGATTTTGAAGAATGCCTTTAGGCCGGCGGCCGTAAGGCGCCGCCGATCTTCTTCGCGCGAAAGATCAGGCAATACTGCGGCGGAATAGGACGTTTCGGGGTAGACCTGGGTGCCGGGGCGGGATTTAGACATCGGAGTTGACTCTCCAATTATGGAGAATTATAACTCCTTCGCCAGCCAATAGACCAACGCCGTAACTCCGGCGGTTATAAACACCCAGGCGAATTGGTACCAGTAAAAGAACGGGAAGCCGAAGAGAGCAGGTGTTTCGCGTGCGTAGAAGGCAGGAAAAAGCAGTCCCAAGGCAGGCAGAAGAAGCAGCCAATTCCAGTGGGGGCTGCGCTTCTTGCCGCCAGTCTCAGCCATGCGAAGAATTATAGACTGGGAGATATGAAGCGCCGGCTCATCGAACACTACGAGGTCGTCCGCAAGCTGGGAGCCGGCGGCAGTGGAGTCGTCTATCTTGCTAACGATACGCTGCTGATGCGGCCGGTAGTTTTGAAGATCCTCAAAAGGGGGTCGCTGTCGATCGAGCAGATGCGAAAGACCGTGCTGCGCGAGGCGAGGTTGGCGTCGGCCATCGAACACCCGAATGTATGCGCAATTTATGACGTTGGGGACACCGAGGACGAGGCTTACATCGTGATGCAGTATGTTCCGGGAGAATCGCTGGACAAGATCATCGCCAACGGTCCGGCGAGCGTGCAGCTTGGGCTTTCTGTGGGTATCCAGATCGCTGATGGTCTGAGCGCAGCACACCGTCTGGGAATCTTTCATCGCGATCTGAAGCCGGCGAATGTGATGCTGACCGACGGGGGTGTGGTCAAGATTCTGGATTTCGGGTTGGCCAGAAGAATCTCTTCGGCGGAAGCGGAATTCGATCCCAGCAAGCCGCGCCAGGAGCCATCGAAGCGCGAAGTGCGTACTACCTATACGGCGCGGGGCGGGACGATCGCCTATATGGCTCCCGAGCAGTTCGTCACCGGGCAAACCAGTGTGCAGAGCGATATCTTCGCCGTTGGTGTGACGCTCTATGAGCTTCTTAGCGGACGCCATCCGTTTGTGCGTCCGGAATCGGAGGAGTTTCAGAGCGTGCGCGCGATCCAGTATGCCGAACCGCAGCCTCTGACTGAGTGCTGTCCGCAGGTGCCGGTAGAGCTGGCCAGGGTCATCGCCACTTGCCTGCAAAAAACACCCAGCGCGCGTTACTCGTCCGCCGGCGATCTGCGCGAAGCGCTGCGCACCATTATGAAGACCATGCAGCTCGAAACCGGATTTTTGCCTGGCGATGTCGCGGCCAACGTGCAGATCCCCGCGGCTGAGCGCGCGCAACGGGCAACAGGTTTTCTTTCCATGTTGGCGGAGCGCTTTCGCGAGTCGGCTGATGAACAGCAAAAGCAAAATACGATCCTCGTACTGCCGTTCCAGAATTTCGGTCAGTCGGAAGAATCACCGCTCTACGGCTTTGCGCTGGCGGATGCCGTTGCCGCGCGCCTCGCTCGCATGTCTTCCCTGGTGGTGCGTCCTTCCAGTTCGCTGATGCAACTGCCGATGCCGTTGCAGCAGTTGGACCCATTGTCCGTCGGGCAGAAGCTGCTGGTGCAATGGGTGCTGGCGGGTAACTTCATGCGTTCGGAGAAAGGGTTCGATCTGAACTGGCAGCTCCTGGACGTCCCTGGCCAATCCGTGCGCGCCGGGGGCACGATCAGTGTGCCGTCTTTCGACTTGATCGCCGTGCAAACGGAGATCTGTAACGAAGTCTTTGCCACCTTGCAGGGGCTCGGCAAGCTGCAGCAGAACGGCGAGTCGACGCGCAGCGCACCCATGGCGGAAGCGTTGTCAGAGGAATATCTGCAGGCCCGGGCGTTATTGTCTTCATTCATGTCGCGGTCTGGCGCCCGCAGCGACCTGGATAAAGCGCGGGAGATGTTCGAAAGCGTGGTGGCGCGCGCCTCACATTTCGCCCCAGCCTGGAGCGGGCTGGGTATTGCGCATTTGCAGTATGTGCGCAATGGGCTGGGTGGGCAATTGCATCTGCTGGCTGCCCGGCGCAATTTCGATCGCGCCCTGGAAATCGATCCGGGATCGATCGAAGCCAATCTTTATCGCGTGTACATGTTGCTCTCGCGAGGGGAAAAGGAAAGCGCGCGCCATGGCATCGAACATCTGCTGCTCACTGCAGACAACAATTGGAACGTGCACCTGGTTGCGGGGCAGACGTTGCGTCTCGATGGAATGTATGAAGAAGCACTACAGCAATTCAATCGCTCGCTGCAGCTGAACCCCTCCAATGCGCCGATTGTCTACAACCATCGGGCCCGCGTTTATCAGTATCAGAATCAGTTGGAATTGGCGGAGGAAGAATTGCAGAAAGGGCTGACCCTCGAACCGCGCCACCCCCTGCTGCGGACTTCCGTCGCTTATCAGCGAATGCGGCAGGGAGATATGCAGGAAGCGATCAAAATCCTGGAAGCGGTGATTCGCGACGATGAGAGCCTGCGTATCGCATTCCCCACGCTGGCTTCGTGCTATGTACAGGTGGGCGAGCGCGAGCGGGCCGCGGCGCTCATCGAGGAAGATTCGCTTTCCGCGGCGGAGGCGGACAGCGAGATGGCCTATCGCCTGGCGACCTACTTTGCTGTGGAGGGGGATGAGACTGAGGCTTTGCATTGGTTACGGCGTGCCATCTATTTGGGGAATGAGAACTATCCGTGGTTCTCAAAGAATCCGGCATGGGGCCGGCTGCGCGGGCACACGGATTTTGAGCGGATCCTGGAGGATTTGAAGAAAAGCTATCGGGCAAATCAGAAGACGTGGCGTCGATTGCTAGAGCGCGTGCCTGGGGAGAAGTTGGCTTAGCAGAGATTGCGGACGGGTAGTTGTTTTCGCTAGGCTTCGGGGAGGACCGGGTTCGGGTAGAGAGGCGCTTCGCTCTTGGCGAAGGAATTTTGCTGGAGGGGAGTCCATCAGCCGGGAAAGAAACCGCAGATCTCTCCACTCCGCTTCGCTTCGGTCGAGAAGACAATTCTGTTAGTAGTCTTCTTTCCTTCCTTAATTCGCCGCTCCAAACAAACGGGGCACGACTCTCGCCGTGCCCGTTGATTAGATTTTGCGATTGTGGCCTACTGCGGGCCGAAATTTTGCGGAAGTAATTCGGTTTTCTGATCCTGCACTGGGTTCAGGAACATAGGGTCTGTCAGGCTAAAGATAACGGTGGAATTTTCAGGCAGGTTGGCTGACCAGTTGGTTCGCAGCCAATGAGCGGTGATGATGCCGGCTCCTACAGCCGTGCCGACGACCGCGCCTACGCCGCCGCCAACTGCCGCTCCGATGATAGCGCCGCTGCCTGTGCCCATGCCTAATTCTGCAAGAGTCCGCTTGCCGTGCTCGTTGGCGACGATGTTACCTTCACCCTTGGTCCTGGTATCGGAGCCCAGGGTATCGATGACCTCGGCATGAAGATGGTAGCGGGTGCCGTCGGGTAGCACGAATTCATCGGGCCGAAGGTGGATGATCGATCCACCGTTGAGACGATTGCCGGCAGTGGCATACACGACCCGGCCGTGCAGTTCTGAACCAACCGGGATCACGACTTTGCCATTGCGCAGAATGTCCTGAGCGAGCGTTCCGCGGAACGGTGTGTTCGGCCTAGTGGAAGCGGCGTCGATGTCCTCTAGCAAGCGTACCTTGAATACTGTTCCTTCGGGCAGCGCATTGGGTGGTGCGGGAACAGAGGTAACGATGCCGTCATCGAGATGGTCAGCCGATGCATCGAAAGTGCGGCCATGCAGGGTAGCGCTATGCGGCTTGTAATCTTCTGTAGATGGCGGCAGCGGTGTCTCGATGATTCCTGCATCAGGATTTGCTTTCGCTGCGGGGGCAGGTGCTGTGGTTGCGGGCGGAGGTGTCGCTGGAGCCTGCTCGTTGGTCGTGATGGTATCGTTCGGGGGCGGAACCGAAACGCCTTCATATGGACTCGGTTTGGTTTGCGCGAAGAGCAGCGGGGAACTGAGGACGAGAGTGGCCGCGGCGGCCAGGGGAAAACCTGTCTTTTTCATAAGCTGGTCCTAAATTGATGCCCTAACCAACGTGAGATGCACTAATTGTGCACCTTTAGAGTAGTTCAAGCTTACGCCCGCAAGCCTAACAAGAGAAAGAAAGAACCACGGCGGTAACATGCGCGGCCGCGTTCACAGAAGCTACAACACGCTTTGCTAGAATTTTGTTTTGGTCCCACGATGGGAAATTTCGTCAGCATGATCGGCGGCACTGATGGAAATGCCATCGCCGTTGACCGCCGGATCCCCCTAAAAGCTCGTTTACAACACCAAATTACAAGGAGTGATATGACCGAGATTGTTGCCATTCACGCACGCGAGATTCTGGATTCCCGCGGGAACCCGACGGTTGAAGCGGATGTGCTTCTCGCGAGCGGAGCTATGGGCCGGGCCGCAGTGCCCAGTGGAGCCTCTACAGGTGAGCACGAGGCAGTGGAATTGCGGGATGGCGACAAATCGCACTACCTGGGGAAGGGAGTGCTGCAAGCAGTCGAGAACGTTGAGAGCGTGATCGCTCCTGAGCTATCTGGTATGGATGCCGCCAATCAACGGCTAATCGATGCGACTATGATCGCACTGGACGGTACGGAGAACAAAGGCAAGCTGGGTGCGAATGCGATCCTCGCCGTTTCCATGGCCTGCGCCCGCGCCGCAGCCAATGCCCTGGAGATCCCTCTTTACCGGTATCTGGGTGGAGTCAATGCATCGGTACTTCCTGTCCCGATGATGAACATCATCAATGGTGGGGCGCATGCCGACAACAATGTGGACTTTCAGGAATTCATGGTGATGCCGGTGGGGGCGGAGCGTTTTGGCGATGCTTTGCGCTGGGGGGTCGAGGTCTTTCACACTTTGAAGGGGGTGCTGAAGAAGAAGGGATACAGCACCTCGGTGGGTGACGAGGGCGGGTTTGCTCCTTCTCTCAAATCGAATGTGGAGGCGATCGAGGTGATCCTCGAAGCCATCCAGCTTGCGGGTTACAAGGCGGGGGAACAAATCGCCATCGCCCTCGATCCGGCATCGAGCGAGTTCTTCGACCGGGAAAAAGGCCGTTACGTTTTCAAAAAGAGCGACAAGAGCGAGAAAACCAGCGAAGAGATGACGCGCTTCTACGAGAGCTGGGTGCGGCAATATCCCATCATTTCCCTCGAAGACGGGCTGGCGGAGGACGACTGGGAGGGCTGGAAGTTTCTCACGCGGGAGTTGGGCGACAAGATACAGTTGGTGGGCGACGATCTCTTCGTGACCAATACTGAGCGCCTACAACGTGGCATTGAAGAGAATATTGGTAATTCGATTCTGATCAAGGTGAACCAGATTGGGACAGTGAGCGAAACATTTGAGGCCATCGCGCTGGCTCGGCGCTATGGTTACACTTCGGTGATTTCGCACCGCAGTGGTGAGACAGAAGATAGCTTCATCGCGGATTTGGCAGTAGCTACAGGCGCGGGCCAGATCAAGACCGGCTCGGCTTCGCGCACCGACCGGATCGCCAAATACAACCAGTTGCTGCGGATCGAGGAGGAACTGGGCCAGGGCGCGGAGTTCCTGGGCCGCGAAGCAGTCAACGCCGGAGAATAGCCTTGAAGCCACTAGTACTCGTGATTCTGGATGGCTGGGGCTATCGTGCGGAGCGATTCGCCAACGCCATTGCCCTTGCTCGCAAGCCTACTTACGACAACCTGCTCGCGAAATTTCCAAATAGTCTGTTGCATGCTTCGGATCATTTCGTGGGTTTGCCCGATGGACAGATGGGTAACAGCGAAGTGGGCCACCTTAACATTGGTTCAGGGCGTATTGTGCACATGGACATCACGCGCATCGACGAGTTGATTCGCTCGGGTGAATTCTACCGGCATCCCGTGATTATCGCCGCGCTGAAGCATGCGGGCGAAAACAGACGCGCCCTGCACCTGCTGGGTCTGGTGTCTGATGGCGGCGTGCATTCGCAGCAGGAGCATCTGTACGCTCTCCTACGCGCAGCAAAGCAGCACGGCCTGGAGCGGGTCTTTGTTCATGCCTTCCTCGATGGTCGTGACACGCTACCCACCAGTGGTGTCTCCTACCTGGAGAAGCTCCAGGCAAAAATCGATGAGATTGGAGTCGGGAAAATCGCCAGCGTCAGCGGCCGCTATTTCGCGATGGATCGCGATCGGCGATGGGAGCGGGAAAAGAAGGCTTTCGATGCGATGGTCGGGAAGGCTGAGGGCGGCGCCTACAGCGATCCCGTTGCGCGGATCAAGGAGTCTTACCACAACGGAGTCACCGACGAATTTGTGGAACCGTTTGTGGTGGTTGATGCCAAGGGCCAGCCCGTGGGCCCGGTTCGCGGCGAAGATGCCTGCATTTGCTTCAACTTTCGCGCCGACCGTGTTCGCCAGATTACACGCGTGCTGGCACGCAACAGCGGTCTCGCGAAGGATGGCGGCAAAAGCCTTCCCGGAGCAGATGATCTGGATCAGATCATTGCCCGATCCGAGGTACCTAAGAATCTACACTACGTCTGCATGACCCAGTACGACAAACAGTTCAGCTTGCCCATGGTGATCCTGCCAGAGTCCATGGAGAATCTGCTGGCAGATATGCTGGCGCAAGCAAACATGCGTAATCTACGCGTTGCCGAGACGGAGAAGTACGCTCACGTGACGTATTTCTTTAACGGTGGGATCGAGAAGCCATTTCCGGGCGAGGACCGGGTGCTGATTCCTTCGCAGAAGGTGGCGACATACGACCTGGCGCCGGAAATGAGCGCGGCTGGGATTGCCGACGCTGTTATCAAGGCGATCGGCGACACGGCATTCAACGTCGTGGTGGTGAATTTTGCCAACGCGGATATGGTGGGACACTCCGGCAAACTGGATGCCACGATCAAGGGCGTCGAGACTGTGGATGGTTGCCTGGGCCGCGTCTATCAAACACTCAAGCGAGAAGGCGGATCGATGCTGATTACCGCCGACCATGGCAATGCGGAGCTCATGGTGGATCCAGTGACCGGTGGTCCGCATACTGCGCATACCACCAACCCCGTGCCAATCATCCTGGTGAGCGAAGACGCGAATCAATACCGGCTGCATGGAGAAGGCTCCTTGCGCGATATTTCTCCTACGATCCTGGGCATGCTCGGGCTGGAAAAACCGAAGCTAATGACCGGCAGCGATTTACGCATAGAAATCAATCCCAAGCATTAGTTAGAATGCGTTCCGGGCCTGCTGTATAGAAAGCGTGAGACAGGAGGAACGATGGCAGGGAAGTTCGAAATCACCAAAGCGAAAGACGGCGAGTATCATTTTCATCTCAAGGCCGCCAATGGGCAGATCATCCTGACAAGTCAGCGGTATAAGGAAAAATCCTCGGCGGAGGGTGGAATCGACTCAGTCAAGAAGAATGCGCACCTGGACCAGCATTATGAGCGCAAAGAAGCGCACAACGGTGAGCACATGTTCAACCTCAAGGCAGCCAATCATCAAGTGATCGGCACCAGCCAAATGTACAAATCGATTGAAGCCCGCGACGCGGGAATTGAAGCGGTTAAGAATGACGCACCGGAAGCTGTTGTTCAGGACGAGTCCAAGTAGTTATAAGGACGGGCCTGGTTCAGCCAGGGATGCAGTCCCTTTTTTATCCCAGGGGTGACCAAAGGGCCGACTCGAGGCCCATGGCCAAGAAGCGCTTTTCCAACAGCGTGTTAGGTAAGCTGTCCTAAACCAGTAGGCTACCTGGCTGGCTTTCCTGCTGCTGAGGCCAGCGCCGGTTTCTTCTGCTGGAAATCCTCGAGCTTCTTCTCCAATGCCTGCCCCACACTCGGATCTACCTTGTAGACTCCATCTACCAGGCTCGACTTGGCGTAATAATCGTTTTTATCTTTACGCACGTCGAGGGTCTGTGTGCCCGTATCGCCGGTAAGCCTCGCGCTGGCCACCGGGATCCCGTGGGCAAAGTCCGCGGAGGCGTCGTTGGCGGTGAGATCCATCCTTGCACTGGTCACACTGTGAACGAGATCGTTGACGGCGTTACCGTCTGCCGGTGACGAAGATGGTTTCAGGATTTGCCAGCCATCTTTGGTGCGGTCAAACTCGATCGTTTTGCCTTTCTGCACCAGATCGACGCGGCTCACTTTATCGGGGTTGAGAGATATCAGGCTTTTATCCCGAAGGTCGTTGAGGCTCTTGTCCAGACTGGTCTTGTTGTAGCTGGCAATGGTGAAAACCCGGGGATCGCCAGCGACTCCGGCATAGACATCGCCGCCCGCCGGGGTATCATCCCCGAGCAATAACTCTTGCGTCCCCTTGCCCTTCTGCGTAATTTCCAGCTCGGCTGCTGGTGAGTCCAGTCCGTATTGCTTGCGGTCGGCGGCTTTGTCCTCCACGACGCGATCTGTGTTCAGGTAAGAAAGGCTTGAGAGCACGCCGATCACCGCATCCTGATCCGCCGGATACGGTTTCGGCTCGGTAATTTCCCACTTGTCGCCCGTTTTCTTCAGCGTGACCGGCTCGGTGCCCCTGTTCTTGATTTCGAGCTCCGTGACATCCGGCATATTCACTTTGAGAATCGAGGGCGCCGTGTTTGCGGAAACGGCAGTATTTTCCGGGGGCTTGCGATGCTGCGACCAGTAGAGAACACCGGTCAATGCGGCTAGAACTACGACAGCAACCAACAGACCGCGGGAATTCATCGTCTCTTCCACCAAACGAGTGTTCCCGCCATAATGACCATGAGCGGCAAAACAAATTGGCTGGTGGCCCGCACGAGGACAAGCTGGGCCCTGGTCATGGTAATGCGGCGGTCATCCTGTGGCTTGGGCCGGATAGAGATCAGATCCTCATCCGAGGCTAGCCAATTGATCATATTCAACGCCAGATCACTATTGCCGTTGAAGCCGAGGAAGCGGTTCGCGGCCCAGGAGGAACTACCGGTCACAACAAAGCGGCCTTCGGAATTGGGTTTACCGGTGCTGTACGTGCCGGCGACGGCGATCGTCAGGGGCCCCTTCTTGTTGTTGGGATCTGCCACGCTCACTTCGGGAGAATTGAGGTTGGAGGTGGCCAGGCTGCTGCTGGACGAATCAAACAGCTTCTCCACCGCGGTCTTGCCGGTGTTTTTGATCTCCAGCGAGCGTGAGAGAGGGAATCCGACGGCACTGCCGCGCATGGGCGCCACGATGGGTTGGCTGGTGTACGTGCTGACGAGCGCGACCTGGGGACCGAGTCCGGCTATCTGCCCGATAGGATTCAGATCGAGGATCATGTCCTTCTCGGGCGTGACACCCCAGCTCTCGAGCAGCGCCACCAGGTCGTCATTGGGCGCAATCTCGGAACGCCCGAACTGAATCGGCGGATCCAGCATGAACAGAGCCCGGCCGCCGTTCTCGACGTAAGTCTTGATGGCGCTGACCTCGGGCTGCTGATAATTGTGTGTCGGACCGGCGAGCACAAGAGTCGTGCAATCGGACGGCACATCGGCCTTTTGCAGTAGATCGACAGACTTGGATTCGTACTCGTCTTTGCTCAAGAGGTCCTTGAATTGGGAAAGGCCGTCGCGCTCCGTGTCATCGATGGCATGCTCTCCGCTGCCCGTGACGAAGCAGACGGTCCGTGTCGTCCCCTTCAGATCGCGGATGAAGGCTCCGGTGATGCCTTCCTCTGTCATACTCTTGGCAGTTTCTTTCTTACCGCCAATAGTCACCACTGCGGTGCCGAAGTCACGAATGCCGGCCTCGCGCGCGACCTGTGGCTGCTTATCCGGGTCCACATAGTCCACGTGGATTTTGGGAGACAGGCTCGAGTACTCGTCCAGAAGGTCTTTGCCTTCGCGGAAACGCGTGCTCTGGTTGAAGTAGGTGATAGTTGCGTTCTGCTTCAGCCCACCAATGATCTTCTTGGTCTCGTCGGAGAGGCTGTAACGCTTATTGGATGTGGTGTCGAGCGACTTGTTGTAGCGGTTGGCGAGCATATTGCCCACGACCAGGATCGCAATCACCACCAGAATGTAGAGGGCTGCATAGGCTCCGTATTTCGTCTGTCGCGCTTTAAGCCAGGGACTTGCCATCAGGCCCTCCAGCGCAGCGATTCCATCGAGCGAGCCGTAAAGAAGAGGCCGAGGAAGATACCGCTGAGATAAAAGATCACATCTTTAGAGTCGATCACGCCTCGGGCAAAGGAGTCGAAATGCGTGATGACCGAGAGATAGCTGAGGACTTGGGCCCAAGCGGACGAATCATAACCGCTGGTCCACTCCAGCACCCATAACAGAAGGCAAACACCAAACGTTGCCGCGCCGGCGATGATTTGATTCTTGGTCAGGGTAGAGATAAAGGTGCCGAGCGCTAGCAATGTGCCTGCCTGCAGCAGCAGCCCGAGGTAGCCAACCGCGAGCGGCTTCCAGTCAGGATGCCCGTAGCGGAACAGGAAAGCGAAATTGAGCGCGGTGAAGAACAGCAGGCAGGCGTAAAGGATCATCGCCGCCAACCATTTGCCCAGGATAACTTCAACGTCACGGACCGGCGAGGTTGCCAGCAGCTCGATCGTCCCGGAACGCTTCTCCTCGGCAAAGAGCCGCATTGTGATCATCGGTATGAAGAACAGTCCAACCACGCTCACGTTCGATAACAGCGGCCGGATGATCTGCTCGTTGATATTCATGGGAAAGGATTGGCCGCGCATCTGCATTTCCATTCCCTCGATCACGAAATAGCCGAGCGCATTCCAGAAGAAAAACCCGAAGATCAAGGCAAACATCGTCAACAACAGATAGGCGATGGGAGACACGAAGTAGCTGCGCAGCTCTTTGGCGCAGATGGTCCAGGTATTTCTCATATCTGCACTTTCTCGGGTTCGGCGGGCGCCGGGGCTCCAGTGAGCTGAAGAAAGATTTCTTCCAGGCTGCGGGCCGCCGGCCTCAGCTCATTGAGATCCCATCCGGCAGCAACGATAGCTCGTGCCAGGTCGCCGCGAACCAGCTGTCCTTTTTGGCTTTGCACTTCGAACACCATGCCGACGTCTTTGCTGTCGTGGAGTTGCACGCGGCTGACGCCGGGAATGGTCTCGAGCCTCTGTTGCACGGCGAGCGGGTCCGCCGGTCCGGCGACTTCCAGCAAAAGGGATTCATCACCGCGCGTTCGGGCT
>Ga0335074_10009133_pt1 | contig 13817 bp, 9 predicted proteins | sample Lox_Sample_23_FD_206715 | JGI IMG/M metagenome (GOLD analysis project Ga0335074, IMG submission 206715) | Soil microbial communities from Loxahatchee National Wildlife Refuge, Florida, United States - Lox_Sample_2.3 | ecosystem: Environmental > Terrestrial > Soil > Wetlands | place: USA: Florida...
TGAACCGGAGTGCCCGCGATCGCTGGCTTCATTGGCTTCGAGTCTGCGTGCATCGGAAATCGTGATTGCGATCGATAACGGGCCTCTGCCGTGGAGCCTACTTGTTCGCTGCCGAATGGCGGGTATTCGCGTCACGGATTTTCTGGATTTTTATGAGCGCGAGGGCCGTCGAATCCGCATTGACAGCCTGAGAGAGGAGTGGATCGCTCTTTCAAGAGGGTTCACCGCGCCCAGGTCGAAGGACCGCCTCCGCCGCATGAGTGACATACTTCTCGCTCTGCTCGGATTTGTCGCCACGGCCCCGGTGCTTTTGGTGACTTCACTTGCAATCAAGCTCGAGGACGGCGGACCGGTTCTCTACCGCCAGGAGAGGATAGGGCTCGAGGGACGGCCCTTCACGCTCTACAAGTTTCGCAGCATGCGAGAGGACGCCGAACGCGATGGCACGCCCGCCTGGGCATCCGAGCGCGACATGCGCATCACGGGGGTTGGTCGGATCATTCGAAAGCTGCGAATAGACGAGCTTCCCCAGTTCTGGAATGTGCTGCGCGGCGACATGACGCTCGTGGGGCCGCGTCCCGAACGCCCCTATTTCGTCGGCCAGTTTTCGCAATCAATACCGTTCTATGATTTTCGCCATGCCGTGCGGCCCGGAATCACGGGCTGGGCCCAGGTAAGCTTCCGGTATGGTGCTTCTCTCGAGGACACGAGGCGCAAACTTTCCTACGATCTGTATTATATAAAAAACCGAGGTATCCTGCTCGACGTTGTCATCTTGCTGAAGACCGTCAGCGTAGTCCTTCGCGGCGAGGGCGCACGCTAGAGCGACAGGCAATCATGGCGGAGATGCAATGGGAACTGCCTTACCGAGGCGGTAAAATGGCGCGATGCTATTTGCGGTCTGTTACGGAATTGGTGCGGCGGCGTTCCTCGCCCTGATCCTTCTTTCACTCGTCAATCGTCGCCCGCGCGGAATCGGTCTCGGAATCCTGCTCGCTTGCGCCGCGACTGCGCTGTGGGCGCTTGCGGCGGCAATCCAGCCTTGGTGGTTCCCGGGCGTTGCGCATGTCGCGGAAAGCGTACGCACCGCAGCTTGGCTCACGGTTCTTGCCGCAATTCTGGCCTCGGCTCGGAGGGGCAAAAACCGGTCTCCCAGCGTCTGGCTTCCCGCCGCCGTGGCCGTCGTCGGCATGGTCGGTGTGGTGATCGACAGCCGGTTTATCTTCACGACAGCGATCCCCACGGCCTTCGCTGCTAGACAGGTGCTTGGTCGTGTGGTCCTCTCCGTTGCCGGAATTCTTCTCGTCGAGAACCTCTACCGGAACACGTCGCCGGGCCGGCGATGGAACGTCACTCCGCTCTGCATCGGACTCGGCGCCATTTTCGCTTACGACCTCTACGTCTTTTCCGAAGCAGTAGTGTTGAAGGGCGCTTCCCCGACGCTGCTGGCCGGCCGCGGGATCCTTCTCGCGCTGGTTATGCCGTTGCTCGTCCTAACCATCGTGCGCAATCCCGGCTGGAACATCGATATCCATGTTTCACGCCGCGTTGTGTTTCATGGAGCGAGCCTGACAGGCGCGGGCGTTTTCCTTCTTCTGGCGGCTGCTGCTGCGGGTTTGATCGGCCGCTTCCCCGGACAATGGGCGAGTGTCTCGGAGATCGCCCTTTTCTGCGCTAGCGTCATCCTTGTTCTTGTCGTCCTGTCCACCGGGAGTTTCCGTTCACGACTGCGCCGTCTGATTGCTGATAACTTCTTTTCGACCCGTTACGATTATCGGGCGGAATGGCTGCGCACGATTGCCACCTTGTCTTCAGCAGGCACACACGAACCCCTGACGGTGCGCGCCATCCGCGCCATTGCCGACGTTGTCGACAGTCCCGGAGGTTCGTTGTGGCTCGAAGACGCGGCGGGCAATTACCGCGTCGCGCAGACCTCTGCCATGAGTCTTGATGCTGGCGCAGTCGAAGCCGCGTCGGGCGAGTTTGTCGCACGGCTTCGGAGCGAAGAGGCTGTCGTCGATTTTTCCGCCGATCGTGCGCCGCGCCCCGAATGGGCTGAGGCGGCATGGCTGGCGGTGCCGCTCCCGAAGATCGAGCGGCTGATCGGATTCGTGGTATTGGCGCCACCGCGTGCGTCGGTCACACTCGACTGGGAAAGCTTGGATTTGCTTCTCGCGATCGGAGAGCAGGTCGCCGCATATCTCGAGGAAGAGCGTGCGGCGCGCACGCTCCTCGAATCGCAGGCGCTGATCGACTATTCAAAACGTTTTTCCTTCGTGATCCACGACATCAAGAACGTCTCGGGCCAGCTTGGTCTGATGATTGCCAACTTCCGGAAATTCGGCGGAGAGGCGGAGTTCCGGGCGGACATGATCCGCGGGCTGGAGGGTGCCGCGAAGAAACTGCGCGTGCTGATGGACAAGCTCAAGCCGGATGTGGCTCTGGCGGAGAGGGCGGAACTTGTCGATCTTGGCGGGGTGATCGCGGAAGTGGTCAGTGAGCTCAATCGGGAAGACGCGCCGGTACGCGCGGAAATGGCCGGGAAGGCTCGCCAGGTTCGCATGGCGCCAGCTGATCTGCACGCGGCGCTGACGCATCTGGTGACCAACGCGCAGGAAGCGTCCGTACGTGGTGATGAAGTGGTCGTTAGCCTGGAAGGCGGGCAAGGGAAAGTGGTTGTCGAGGTGGCAGACAGGGGATGCGGTATGAGTGCCGAGTTCATCCGCAACAGCCTTTTCGTTCCGCTTGACTCGACGAAGCCGCGTGGCCATGGCATGGGCGCGTACCAGGCGCGGTCGCTGGTGCGCGCGGCGGGCGGCGAGGTAGAAGTGGTCAGTGCCGTCGGTCGCGGCACTACGATCCGGATCGTTCTGCCGGAGGCGAGCGCGGCTACTGGCGCAATGCGCGAGGTGCTCGCCTCATGAACGGCGGCAAGAGCGTTATTCTTGTGCTCGAAGACGACGAGGGGCTGCGTTCGCAATACCGCTGGCTGTTGTCGGATTGGCGCATCCTCGAAGCGGGAGATCGCAAAGCGGCAACGGAGATCACGCTCAAGGAGCGGCCAGGCATCGCAATTGTCGATCTGGGGCTGCCGCCGGATCCGGATGGGGCCAGCGAAGGACTTGCCGCTGTCTCGGAACTCCTGAGTGCTGCTCCCGAAACCAAGATCATTGTGGTCACGGGCAATGAATCGCGCGAACACGCAAGCCGTGCCATTGCTGCGGGTGCCTATGATTTTTTTCAGAAGCCCGCGGATCCCGATCTCCTGAAGCTCATAGTGGGCCGCGCTGCACGGCTCCACGAGCTCGAACAGGAAAACCGGAGGCTCGCCGCTTCGGCTCCGCAGAGCGCCGTTACCGGCATCCTTGGCAACAGCAGCGCGATGCAGAAGGTTTTGCGCGATATCGAACGTCTCGCAAAGACGGATATCACGATTCTCATTACTGGCGAGAGTGGCACTGGCAAGGAGCTTGTCGCAGACGCGATCCATCGCTTGAGCGCACGTCGCGCCAAGCCTTTCGTCGCCATCAATTGCGCGGCGATTCCGGAAGGTCTGCTTGAAGCCGAGCTGTTCGGTCACGAGAAGGGCGCCTTTACGGGCGCCATCAGGCAGACAATTGGAAAGATCGAAAGTGCAAATGGCGGTACGCTGTTTCTCGATGAGGTCGGCGACATCCCGCTTGCAACTCAGGTAAAGCTTTTGCGCTTTCTTGAGGAACGCGTCATCGAACGCGTGGGCGGGCGCCAGTCCATCCGCATCGATACCCGTGTCCTGAGCGCGACAAATCAGGACATCAGCCGGCTGATCGCCGAAGGGCGTTTCCGCGAAGACCTGTATTACCGCATCAATGAAGTTACCTTGGTGCTGCCACCGCTGCGGGATCGGCCGGGTGATGGCCTGCTGCTTGCGAATTTCTTCCTGCGCAAATACGCCAAGGCGTATGGCCGCACGCTTCGCGGTTTTTCAAATGCCGCGGCGAACGCAATCAGCCAGCATCCCTGGCGCGGAAATGTGCGCGAGCTGGAGGGCCGGGTGAAGCGTGCTGCCGTCATGGCGGAGAGCGCGGTAGTTCAGCCGGCCGATCTCGACCTGGTCGAGTCTGCGACTGGTCGTACGCTGAACCTTCGGGAGGCCCGCGCCCGCGTGGAGCGCGAAGCGATCGAGCTCGCCCTCGGGGAGGCCGCCGGAAACATCTCGAAGGCGGCCGGGCTCCTGGGCGTAAGCCGGCCGACGCTCTATGACCTGCTCGACGAACATGGGCTGTCCGCGCCCCGAACGGCTCGGCCTGTGGAAGCGAGCAGGGAGTAACAATACATGCGAAAGTGTCCGGCGCGACACCACCGGCGGGAGCGACCCGTCCAGTGGGGCGGCAGAACAAGAATCGCTGCCGCGTTTCTGGGCGTAGCGGCGTTGGCGCTCGGGGGCGCGGTGGCGCGGGCCGACGAGGCCAGTCCCTATCTCGACAGCGCACACAAACTCGAGAAGGCTCACGATCTGCGCGGGGCCGAGATTCAGCTCCGTAACGCTGCTCAGGTTGCGCCCGCCAGCGGCGCGATACGCGTCGAGCTCGCACAAGTCTATCTCAGACTGCACGATCCCAATGCCGCGGAAGCCGAACTCTTCGCAGCGCATCTGCGTGGCGCGCCAGACGAGGCGACGGCGCCGCTCATGGCGCAGGCCATGCTGGAAATGGGGGAGTTTGGTGATCTTCTGAGAAGCGTTCCTGCCGGCAACCGCGCCCCGAAAACCGAAAGCCTGGTGCGCGGCTATCGAGGAATGGCCGAGCTGGGCCTTGGCGAGACTGATCGCGCGCGCGCCATGTTCGCCGATGCCGAGCGCCTTGACCCGAAATCGCCTCAACCGCTGATCGGCGAGACCAGGCTTCTGATGCAGGAGCACCAGCTCGATCAGGCCGCGCAGAAAATCGACCGGGCACTCACACTGGATCCCGGGGATGCAGATGCCCTGGATACGAAGGGGCTTGTTCTTGCGCTTCGCGGCGACGCGCCGGGCGCATTGCGACAATACGCGGCAGCACTCGCAGTCGATCCGGCAAATCTCCGCGCGATGCTCGACCGCGCCGATCTCGAGACCGAGCGGGGAAATCTCGAAGCGGCGCAGAAGGATCTCGCTGCGATCCGCAACCTCGCGCCAACGAGCATGATGGCGGCCTATTTGCAGGCGACGATCGATGCCGCGCGTGGGCAACTCAAGAGTGCCGACGCGCTCATCGAGAAGATCCGCGGCGCGATGAGCAGCTTCCCGCCGGCCTATCTCGTCGCGGCAGAAGTGAAGTTCGAGCTGAACCAGCTCGACCAAGCCGAGGACTTCGCGCGCAAATTCATTGCGCAGGCCGGTGATCAACCGAAGGCGTATCAGCTTCTTGGCGCCATTGCGCTCAAGCGCGGCAACCTCGAAGCGGGTATAGCGGCACTCGAGAAAGCGGCACAGCTCGCGCCCGCCGATGCGAATGTTCTCGCAGCCTTGGGGCAGGCCTATGTCGCGCATGGCGATATGGACAAGGCGAGGGCCGCGTTTGCGCAGGCCGCCGCCAGTGCGCCGGGAAACGGTGCTATCGCCGCCGAGCGGGCGCTGACCGACTTCGCCACTGGCGACCGGGAGGCGAGCGTTGCTGCGCTTGGCGAGGTGTTCAAGGGCGGCAAGGGCAGCCTGATGGCCGGGCCGCCGCTCGTGATCGAGGCGCTGCAGATTGGTGAGCTGGACGTGGCCGAAGCGGCGGCGCGGCAATTGCTCGCGCGCGATCCGGGTAATGCCAGCTATCAGGAGCTGCTCGCAGCGGTGCGCATCAGCCGGCACGATTATGCGGGCGCCGAGATGCTGCTGCGCGGCCTTCTGGCGAAGCAGCCCGATCTGGTCTCGGCGCGCCGCGACCTCGCACAGCTATATCTCACGACCAACCGCGAGGCCGCGGCGAAGAACCTTTACCAGGACCGGCTGAGGGCCAATCCCAACGATGTGGAGAGCCTCGAGGCCCTGGCCGACATTGCCTTCCGCGACAGGAACGATTCTGCGGCGATTGCCTTGCTTGTGCGCGCCCAGAATGCCATCCCCGCCGACCCGCGGCCGTCGTTGCGGATTCTTGCGATCCTCGACGCCCGGAAAAAATGGCCGGAGGCGATTGGCCGCGCCCGCGCGTTGGCGGCAGGGTTTCGTGGGGACGCGAGCGTCGCCGACATGCTGGCGCGCCTTTATTTCGACGCGGGCAACAGGGTGGCGAGCGCCGCGGCTTACAAATCCGCCATCGCCAGATTTCCCCGCTATGCGCCGCTGTTCGCGCACGACGCAGCGGTCATGGCATCCGGCAAGGACTATGCGGGCGCTGCGGCGTCTGCGCTTCGCGCGGCTCAGCTCGACCCACGCGACGCCGGGTTGAAGCGCTTCTATGTGAGTTTCGCCTATCTCGCCAAAGGCACGGATGCCGCCCTGGCCGCAAGCGAGACCGTGACGGGCGACAAGTCGGGGCCGGCGGCGCCGCTTCTCGCGGCCGATGTTCTGGAGGCCAACAACAACCGTGCCGGCGCGATTTCGCTCCTCGAGAAGCGGCAGGCGCAATTCCCGGCTGGTCCCGTCGCCGTGAAGTTGGCCGCGCTCTATCAGCGTGATAACCGGCTGGACAAGGCTCTCGCGCTCCTCGAAGCGTGGACCACGGCCCATCCTGGCGACGTCAAGGCGCGATCCGTCCTGGCCGAAGAAGACAGCACGGCAGGCAAACTCGACCAGGCGCTGCTGCAATATGAGTGGCTGGTGACGCAGCGGCCGGACAACCCCATAATTCTCAACAATCTCGCCTGGCTCTATGACTGGAAGCACGATCCGCGCGCCCGCGCGACCGCGGAGAAGGCGATACAGCTTGCGCCGGCGTCGGGGTCCGCCGCGGACACGCTGGGCTGGATCCTGGAAGAGCGGGGCGACACCGTGGGCGCCGCAAAGTACCTCGCCCTGGCAAGCGCGAACGCGCCCGCCGATGCCACGATCCAGTATCACTACGCCGTCGTGCTCTCGAAATCCGGCAAGGCCGATCAGGCCCGCGACGTGCTGGAGAAACTCATCAGTCTAAAAAACATTCGTGCGGACACGAAATCGGAGGCGCAGCTGCTCCTCGCGAAGCTTGGTGGCGCGGCCGGAAATAACTCTCACGCAGGGACACAGAGCCACAGAGTAGACAAATTGTGACGAAGCCCCGGTCGGCGCAGCCCGTTTCAAGGATGGGATCCGGCGCATTGCAATGGTTGCCCCGCAGGTCCCTGGATCGCGCAAGGTCTTGTTTAACCGATAGAGTAGCAATGTCAACCGAAAACAGCATTTGACCCTTGGCACCTTCACGGGCGGTGCATCAACCACGAAAGGCGGTTCGCGTAGGATTTTCGCTGACAATCGTGCCCGTTTTTGTAAGGGTCGCTGCCACAGATTGACCGGTGCGGGTAGCGGCCGCCGCAACCGGGACAGGAACCGCGCGGGGGAGTGCGCACCGAGCGATGTATGCGGAAGACCATGGTTTGAGCGGCATCCGCTTCTCGCTCGAACCGATTTCCTCGATCAATCGCGTCGGCACGCTGTGGCGGCGACTCGAACAGGGCTCGGATATCTCCTTCTTCGTTTCCTGGACCTGGATCGGAACTTGGCTGCGCTGTTTGCCGGAACATGTGCGGCCGCAATTGCTGATCGCAATGCGTGGCGGCGATCCGGTCGCTGCGGCCATTCTTGTCCCGCACCGCGACCGGCGGCACTGGATTTTCAGGCACCCCCAGTTCCATTTCAATTCCACCGGCATTCCCGCGCTCGATTGCGTCACGATCGAGCACAACGGATTCGCCGCCGGACCGCAGGAAAGTCGAGACGTCTGGCCGGCATTCCTGCGCTGGTTCGCGTGCGAGGCGCTAGCGGACGAACTGGTGATCCCCGGAATCGAAAGCGGAATCTTGGATGGCGGCGCCGCGTCGGGAGACCTGCTGCAGCGGCGCGCACGCACCCCCGCTTTCGCCGGCAGCGTGGCGCCGGGTGGAATGGAAGCGTTCCTCAGCCGCCTCAGCCGGAATTCGCGCCACCAGTTGCGGCGCAGCCTGCGCGCCTGCGCCGCGCTGGGACAGGTACGAATCGAATCCGCCCGGTCGGCGGCCGAGGCGCAGGCCTGGTTCGGAGAGCTGAAGGGACTGCATGTCGGCTACTGGACCCGGCGTGGCCGGCACCACGCCTTCTATCATCCCTTCTTCGAAAACTTTCATCGGGCGCTCATTGAAGCGGGCGCAGAGGAAGGCAGCGTTGTTCTGCGGCGGATTTCGGCGGGAAATGCCATTCTCGGCTATCTCCATGATTTCCGGCGCGGGGACCGCGTGTACGCCTATCAGAGCGGCTTCGACGATGCCCGGGCCCGGCTTCGGCCCGGCTATGTGGCCCATGCACTCGCCATGGAGCACACCGCACGCGACGGCGCCCGATGCTACGACTTCCTCGCCGGCGACAATCGCTTGAAGCGCAGTTTCGGCGACCGGGTTTATGCCGCCGATCGGCAGGTATTCGGGCGCCCCACGGCGCGCCTGCGACTCGAAGCGGCGGCACTCCGCCTTTCGCGGCGATGCCGGAAGGCTGATCCGATCGACGCCACGGTGCCATCACCGACATGACCGCTGCCCCGCTGTTGCTGCACGTCTTTCCGACCTTCCGTGCCGGCGGTTCACAGTTGCGGTTTGCGGCAATAGCAAATCACTTTGCCGGCGGGTACCGTCATGCCGTGCTTGCGATGGATGGCCGCTATGATTGCCTGGCGCGGCTTTCGGCCGGCGTTGACGTGCAGACGTGGGACATTTTTGCGCCCAAGAAAAACACGATTCCCAACGTGTTGAAATTCCGCCGCGTCCTGCACGCGCGAAAACCGGATCTTCTGGTGACGTACAATTGGGGCGCCCTTGAATGGGCATTTGCGAACCGCCCCCGTGTCGTCCCGCACCTCCATATTGAGGACGGCTTCGGCCCGGAGGAGGCGCAAAGGCAGTTTCGCCGCCGCGTTCTGGCGCGGCGCTTCGCGCTGGCGAATTCGCTCGTCGTCGTGCCCTCGCAAACGCTCTGCGACATTGCCTTGAATCTTTGGCGGCTTCCGAAGGAGCGCGTGCGCCACATTCCGAATGGGATCGACGTGGCCAGGTTTGCCGCGGTGTCGAACCCGATCGAAGCGCCCGTGGGGACGGGACCCGTCATCGGCACGGTGGCCGCACTCAGGCCGGAGAAGAACATCGCCCGGCTGCTAAGGGCGGTCCACGCCGTTCAGAAGGGCACGCCATGCAGGCTTATTGTCGCAGGCGACGGCCCGGAGCGACTGCGGCTCCAAGCAATGGCCAACGAGCTGCTGGCTTCCGGGAGTTTTCTCTTCCTCGGAAATGTGGACGCCGTCGAGCGTGTATACGCAACCTTGGATATCTTCGCCCTAAGCTCGGATACCGAACAGATGTCGACCTCCCTGATGGAGGCAATGGCGGCCGGCCTCCCCGTGGTCTCGACCAATGTCGGCGATGTGGCCCGGATGGTGGCCGCGGAGAACCGTCCGTTTATCGTTGGCCCGGATGAGGTGCTGTTTTCGGATGCATTGAGCCGGATGGTTCGCGAGCAGAGAATGCGCAGCGATCTGGGCGCCGCGAATCGTTCCGTGGCAAATGTCCGATTTGGGGCGGAGAAGATGTATTCCGAGTACGACTCGTTGTTTCTTACGCTGATCGAATCAGCTTACGCTCGCGCCTTGGCCCGAAAGCTTGCGACGGCGTCTGGTCATAATGCCGAGTGAAAGCAAACCCACTCCGAAAAGCGAGAGACTAGCTGGTTCGGGAAGGTCGAGTTCGTCATCGTCGCTGACGAGTGCACCCTCGTCCGCGGCCGTGAATGTGGCGATTTCCGTCAAGGAAAATTCGCCGTCAAGCGACACTTTTGCCGTAAAGCGGCATGTTCCGCCACTGCAAGAACCAATCTCGGTTTGTTCGCCCCATGCCTCGTTATTGGTGTCGATATAAATTGTGCTCGACGCCGACGAAATATTGGCCAGATTGTCGGAAAAATGGGCAACGAATTCGGCGAGGCTTCCGGCGGTCAAGTCCGTTTCGGTGAGCCCTACCGTGAGCGTCGTGTTCGAAGTTCCACCCCGTCGGATTGCCTCCATTCCAGCTTACCGAGGTATTGGAGCTGCTCGTGCATGCGCTGCAGCCGGCATCGCTGCCGTCCACTTCGAGGATCAGTTCTGCGCGTGCCGGGGCGCTAGCCAGCGCCACGAAACCCAAGACTGCCGCAGCCCACAACCTTCGCATGGCACCCCACACATTCCCGGTCTCTATGATCAGCAAACCACGTGCCACTTGGAAAATGTCAAATCCTATCAGAGACTTGGCAGGTTCCAGCGAATGTTTTGGCGCGGGGATGTAAAAGTTACCGACGCCACATGCGTAGCGGTCCGGGGCCGGCAGCGCGGGGCACCCCCTAATCGGCGTTGTCAGGAGCCAGCTCGGCCAGGATCGCTTCAATCTCGTGACGCATAACCGCAGCACCGGATATTGCCGGGCCAGGAAGACATTCCGCAGTTTTGGGAGGCTCCGGGGCGGAAGCAGGAACGGGTTGTCCTTCGCTGGTCTTTTCCTGCGCCGCGAAATTCTCGAGGAGCTTGTCGAGAAGCCGTTGATGCGAATCGCAGGCGCGGGCAAGACGCGCCTGACGGCGCCCAAGCGCAAAGACCGCAAAGGTCAGAAGAAACAGACAACCGCTGGTTGCAAAATAGACGACTACGAGCAAATGGAACGCATTCGCAGCGATCCAATGCCACCATGCTTGCAAGACAATCATACTTCGTGTCGAAGCCGACTCACCGGAAACTATATCACATCGCCAGGCCCGGTCTGCGAAAACCGGGCTCGGCTTCGAGCAGGGCTTTCGGGCTGCGTTCTGCCTGCAGAACGATCTCGCGCATGGCAACGGCAATGCCCATGAACAGGTAGGGCAAATCGTAATAGGCCATGCTGAGCGCGGCTCCGGCGACCATGTAGCTGACCATGGAAACCTGGATCATTGTAGCGAGATCGTATGCCCAGGCCTGGTCGGGAACATCGCGGGCCATCTTGCGGACTTGTGAGAGACATCGCCATGTCAGCGCCAAAAGCGCGAGGAATAACAGGAGACCCGGATAACCGTTGTCGCCGAGCACCTGAAAGTAGATGCTGTGGTAGGCAAGCGCGCTGAGGTTGGGCTCTGTGGCACCGGCGCCTTGCGGCCGGAACCTGGTGAAGACGTCGGAGCGCTCGCTGGCGCCGAGACCGCTGCCAGCAAGCGGTCGCGCCGCGGCGATGTTGCGCGCCACCGCCCATGCCTCGAGCCGGTCATCAAAAGAAGAGTCCTGTTGCGCGGTTTTGATCGTCTCCATTCTCCCCAGCCACTGTTGTGGCATGAACTGGAGCGCAGCAACTCCCGCCACGAGGGCCAGGATTGCAAGGGGGATCCGTCGTTTTGAGGTCCACAACAGGTATCCGCCCATGATTGCAAGCCCGATAAGGCCCCCGCGCGAGTAAGTGCCAAGCACCGCAATGCCGGCGAGAACCATCGCGGCCGCCGCCGCTACTCGCGTTATGCGGGCCAGCGACTGGAGGCGCACATAATTCAACAACGGCAGCGTCAGGCACAACGCTAGCGCCAGATAGTTATTGTCGGTGAGGCCTGATTCGTCTGCCCCTTTGACGTGCCAGGCACCGCCGGTAAACAGTGTGAAAACTCCTCCCTTCACGCCGAAAAAGCCGAGCGAAATTGCGATTACCAGAACCAGCGCGTGAATTCGATCCTTGCTCGTCATGATCATGGGCACGCAAAATCCGAGGGCCATCGTCTTGAGTGCGCGCTGCCATCTCTCCCAGCTCATCTCGGGCGCAAGGGAGAAAACGCTGGTGATTGTGATGTCTATGGCAAACAGCACCCATACGAACATCAGCGCGTTCCAGTGAGGCAATTTGCGATTCCTCGAAAAGAGGAGACCTACGAGCGTGATGATTGCCAGGAGCAGATTGAACTGAAAATCGTAGATGAACCCCCATGCCATTTTTTGCGGCGACATGAGGGAAATCCACGTCCAGCCCAGGATGCCGGCATGTGGAGCGCGGATGGCCTGAACAGTGATGACCAGAAAGGCCAGCAGAATAATTATCTCGCGCACGCAGTCTGCCTCAGCGCGTCCTCGACCGACCGGAGTCGCGGGTGTCGAGGACCTCGGGCGATCGAAGTGCGAACAGGCGCCGAATACCGCGGGGCTCCCCTCCTTGTCGCGACATGCTTGAGACAATTATCCCGACAACGATCAGGCTCGTGAGCACAAGGAACGCACCATCCACGCAAATCCCTCCTTCGCACCGGTCCGCACCGTCCGGCCCGTGGACCGAACGGCTGTAGCGGGTCAGTTAAACATGGTTCCTGCGGCCTCGCCACGGCAGACAGCCAGGAACAGGTCGGTGCGGGATTGCCAGTCCGCACCCCGGGCAGCTACCAGCGCCCCTGCGCGCAGTCGTTCGCGAAGGGCCGGCCCGCCCAGAACAAGCTGGATCGCCCGAGCGATCGCGGTCGGATCCCCGCCATCAACGAGCAGTCCGTTGTCTCCGTTCACGATTGCCTCCGGCGTCCCGCCGGCAAGTCCGCCGATGACCGGCTTTCCGCAGGCATTGGCTTCTAGAATGACCATCGACACGCCGTCTTCTTCCCCCGCCTGCGCCCGGTTCGGGAGCGCGACCACATCGGCCAGCGCGTAATGCGACGGCATCTCCCCCATGGCGACCGCTCCCGCAAATCGGACGGCATGCGAGACTCCGAGCCTTCCTGCCAGGGTTTCGAGTTCTTGGCGCTGGGGACCTTCGCCGACGACGAGATAGACGGCGTCGGGAAATCTGCCGAGCACTGCCGGCATGGCCTCGATCGTTCGGTCGACGCCCTTGCGGGCCACGAGTCGGCTCGGTGTCAGGATGACCTTGGCGTTCTCCAGGCGGTAGCGGGCCAGCAGCGATGGCAGAGCGGCTTGCTCGCGGTAAACGCTTGAATCTGCCCCGTTTGGAACGAGTACCACGCGGTCGGCAGGAATCCCCCAGGCGCCGACAAGCCGCTCGCGCGCAAACCTGCTGGCCGCAATGAGGGCCGAAGCGCGCTGCATCCAGTATCGGCGCAGCGAAATTGCCGCACTTGTTCCCGCGAGGTCGTCGCCATGGCAGTAGATCAGGGTCCGGCGGCCGAGTACGTGCCGCGCATAGGCAGCAAGCCAGCCAACCGTCTCGTCGTCGGCAAGGCAGACGGCAGAAACGGACTGCGAGCGCACCAGCCTCGTGACGGCACGCATCAGGTCGGAATGGATTTTCAGTTCGCTTGCGAAGCTCCGGAAGCGCCGTCTGCGCAAACCCGATGCAAGCGGCGGGCGGACGAGGGGAATTCTATAGATCGGATATTCCGCTGCCCGGTCGTGCTCGTGCCAGCCCGGGTGCGGCGTGCCGGTGCGGTAGTCCAGAAATGAAGTGAGGACCGCAATCTGCCCCCGGGCGTGGCCGCAGAGACTTGCATAAACGGCGGACGATCCCCCGATCAGTGGCGGAAACGTATTGGCCACCAGCAGACAGGTGACGGGCACGTGTACCATGTCAGGTCGGATCCCAGCCCTACCCAATGGATGCGGTGGATCGTTATCCCCCGTTTCTTGCTTCGGTAAACAGCGCGTCACAACTTGTTGGACGCATGCCCAGCGTCTCGATACAATACTGCAATATGTCAGCGCTATTCCTGAGCATTGCCGCAGCGTCGGCGGCAG
>Ga0335074_10009134_pt1 | contig 13816 bp, 15 predicted proteins | sample Lox_Sample_23_FD_206715 | JGI IMG/M metagenome (GOLD analysis project Ga0335074, IMG submission 206715) | Soil microbial communities from Loxahatchee National Wildlife Refuge, Florida, United States - Lox_Sample_2.3 | ecosystem: Environmental > Terrestrial > Soil > Wetlands | place: USA...
CAAGGTCATCGTGAGTATCCGGCTCGCGCCGGCTGTGACCAGCAGGTCAGCGACCAGCCGGCCCCCGATCGACACCCGCGGCTGGTCCTTCTTGTCGGACCGGGCGTAGGCGTAGTGGGGCATCACGGCCGTGACGCGGGCCGCGGACGCACCGCGCGCGGCGTCGAGCATGAGCAGCAGCTCGACGAGGTGCTCTTGAACCGGCGCGAAGAGCGGCTGGATCAAGAACACGTCCCGCTCCCGGCAGTTGGACTGGAGCTGCACCTCGAGGCAGTCGTTGGCGAATCTGGTCAGGCGGACCGGGTGGAGAGGCACGGCGAGGTGCGCGCAGATCTCTTCTGCCAGGCTCCGGTGGGCGCTGCCGCTGAAGACCGCGATTTCCTGCACGAGCCAAGGCTACGGCCTCAGCCACCGCCGACCTCACGGGCTAGCCGCTGGCCCGCGGCACGCAGCCACCGCCGCGGGTGCGCGATAGCCCCGGCGGACCCGCCGGCCAGCGTGGCGAGCGACACCGCGGCGACGGTCCCGGGCGGCGGGTCGGCGGCGATGCTCCCGGCCACGAGCGCCGCCCGGACGCCCGCCTGCGCCGCGGCGGCCAGCACGGCACCGGTGATCTTGCCGCCCGCCGAGGTGACGTCATACTGCCCTTCGCCGGTCAGCACCAGGTCGGCACGGCTCAGCTCGCGGTCAAGGCCGACGATGCGGCACAGTTCGGCGGCGCCGGGCGTGATCTGCGCGCCCCAGGCGGCGGCGAACCCGTACCCGGTGCCGCCGGCCGCCCCGGCTCCCTCAGCACCCGGGTCGCCGCCGAGCGCGTCGGCCAGGCGGGCGAGGCCCGCTTCCAGGATCGCGACCTGGGCGGCATCGGCGCCCTTCTGGGGGGCGAACACCGCGGCTGCTCCGCGCGGGCCGAGCAGCGGCGACCGCACGTCGGTCAGGCAGGCGGCGCCGCCAGGCGGCGGCGGCCGCAGCCCGGTCAGGTCCGCCGTTGCCAGTCCGGCGAGCGCTCCGCCGCCCGGCGGCAGCTGCCGCCCCGCGGCGTCGAGAAAGCGGGCGCCCAGGGCAGTGAGTGCGCCGCTCCCGCCGTCGGTCGACGCCACGCCGCCCAGCCCCAGCACGATCCGCCGTGCGCCAGTCCCGAGCGCACGGGCGATCAGCTCGCCGGTTCCGGTGGTCTGCGCGCCGAGAGGATCGGGCGCGGGCATCAGCGGCAGCCCGCTCGCCTGGGCCAGCTCGATGCACGCCGTCCCGTCGTGCAGCTCGAACCAGCGACTAGTCACCGCGGCCCCGGCCGGGCCGGTGACCCGCGCCCGGTGCCAGCGGCCTGCGGGGTCGGACGCCGCGAGCACCTGCAGCGTGCCCTCGCCGCCGTCGGCCAGCGGCACGCGTACCAGGTCATCGTCCGGGCGAACCCGGCGCCAGCCGTCGGCGAGCGCGGCGGCGGCGTCCGCCGCGCCGATGCTTCCCTTAAAAGAATCAGGGGCGATAACGACCCGCAGCGGGGTCAGCTCGCGGCCTCCGCCGCGTTGCCGGGCTGGAACGCCGGCAAGCCGAGGCGCGCCCGGATGGTCTGCTGGACCTGCTCCTTGGGCGGCCGGGCGTCGACCGTCACCACGTACTCCTTGCGGCGGAAGATGTCGAGCACGGGGTTGGTCTTCTGGTGATACTCGCTCAGCCGGACGACCAGGGCCTCCTCGGTGTCGTCCTCCCGCCGGACGAGGTCGCCGCCGCAGGAGTCGCACTGCCCGGGAACCCGGGGGCTGTTCTCGATCAGGTTGTAGTCCACGCCGCAGTCGGCGCACAGCCGGCGGGCCATCACCCGGCGGCGGACCTCGCTGTCGGGCAGCTCGAGGTGGATTACCCCGTCGATGTCGTAGCTTTCCAGGAAGAACTCCGCCTGCCGCTCGTTGCGCGGGAACCCGTCGATGATGAACCCGTAGTTCCAGTCGTGCTCGGCCAGCCTGTTCCGCACGATGCCCTCGACCACGTCATCGTCCACCAGCGCCCCGGCCGCCATCGTGCGCCTGATCTGCGCGCCGAGCTTGGTGTGCTGCTGCACGTTCCAGCGGAGGATGTCCCCGACGCCGATCGTGACCAGGTCCAGGTCGGCGGCCAGCATCTCGCTCTGCGTGCCCTTGCCGCTGCCCTGCACGCCCATGATGACGTATTTCCGCATGCCAATACCCTCGCACACGGCCAGCTCAGCCGCTGCCCGGCCGCGCGCCATCGCAGCCGCCGCCCGGCAGCGGCGGCCAGCCGGTCCGCGCCGGGCCCGGCCGTCCCGGCCTAGCTGTGCGTCTGCTGGACCTCGGGCGTGCTGCGCAGCGCGAACCTGCGCTCGCACCAGCGCCGCAGCTTGGGATCCAGCGAGGCCCTGATCAGCGGCCAGTCCTCGGTCAGCAGCCGGGCGTTGAGGAACCGCAGGACGTCGTTGCGCCTGCCCTGGGTCAGCACCATGCCGTACATGCTGCGGCGGATGTTGTCATCCGACACGTCACACTCGCGCAGGCCGGGCCAGGAGAGGTGCCTCGGCAGGACGATGACGCCCTTGACCGGCCCGCGCAGTTCCTCCAGCCGCTGCGGGAGCCGCCCGGCCAGCCCGGCGCGCCCGGAGAGAAGTTCCGCAAGAGACATGGCTCCGATTATTGCCGACCCGTCTGCCGTGCACGGCAGTGACTCGCGGGCAGTGTCGTAACTATGTGAATGTGCCTGATTACTGCACGCGAGATCAGTTCGGTTGCCTGCCCGTCCGAATGCCGGAATTATCGGGTCATGCGTCGCCGGCGGAGCCCTGACGTGCCGCGCATGCTCGGCGTCACTACGGTGGGCCGGCGGCCGCGACCAGCCAGGACTCCTGCGGCGCCGCCACGTGCACGGTATGGCGGCTGGTCCGTCCCCCATCGGACTAATCTTCGCGGTGCATTAGGCTCTTCGCATGTCGAGCGTTCCGGCCCGGTCGCGGTGGCACTTCCTGATCACCCCGAAGTGGCTCGGCTGGCATGCCTTCGCGGTGGTCGCCGTGATCGGCATGTTGTGGCTCGGCGATTGGCAATTCCACCGCGCTGAAGGCGGCAACGCCCTGAGCTGGGCGTACACCTTCGAGTGGCCGGTCTTCGCGATCTTCGGGGCGGTCTTCTGGGCGAAGACCATCCGGGATGAGTTCAAGCCGCCCGAGGCCGCGGACCATTCCGAGGACATAGAACTCCCGGCGAGCGCGGGCTCGGCCGCATCGGGACGGTTCGCGGGCGCCGCGCTGAACGGCGCGGGAGGCCGGGAGGACGAGGAGGCGGACGATCCGGAACTCGTCGCCTACAACGCCTACCTGTCCCGCCTGAACCAGCAAGTTAAGGGACACGGCAGATGGCACGGCCTGCGTTAGCCAGCTCGCGGACCGGGTTGACCGCGGGCGGCCCGCCGGACGGCGGCGCTCCGCGCACGTGACGATATCGAGGAGGCAGGACGGTGCGTGCAGATGCGCTCGCCGGGGCGGTGCGCCGGTACCGCATCATGGCCTATATAACCGGCGTCGTTCTGATGATCTTGTGCTTCGTCGGGATCCCGCTCCAGGTGTTCGCGCACAACCTGGCCGTGGTGAATTACGTCGGCACCACGCACGGCATCCTGTATCTCATCTACCTCGGGGCCGCGTACCTGATGACCCGCCAGGTCGGAATGAAGCTCGCGAGCCCGCAGACGGTCGTCGTGCTGCTCGCCGGCACGATCCCGGTCCTGACGTTCGTGGTCGAGCGCTGGGTCACGCGCCGGTACATCAACCCGGCGCTGGCGGCTGCCGAGGCGGCGCGTCCCGGGCCAGGGGCCGCGCGGACGCCGGCCGCGGATCCGACGAGGGCCGCCGCTCCTGCCGCTCCCGGCATGCCCGCCCCGCCGGCCCAGCAGCGGCCAAGCTAGCGGCAGCTGGCAGCGCGTGGGCCAGCAGTACTTCGCCGAGCAGCCGGCTGCCCGGCGGCGCCCCGGGTTGGTGCATGTCGTCACCCCTGATCTGCACCTGGAGCTGGCCACCGACTCCGGGATGTTCTCGCCCTCCCGGCTGGACCCGGGCACCCGGCTGCTGCTGGACACGGCGCCGCCGCCGCCGGCCGACGGAAACCTGCTCGACCTGGGCAGCGGATACGGCCCGCTTGCCCTGGTCCTCGGCGCCCGGTCCCCCGGCGCCCGGGTCTGGGCGGTCGACGTGAACACCAGGGCGCTGGAACTTTGCAGCGCCAACGCGGAGCGCGCGGGCCTGGCCAACGTCCGCTGCGCGGCGCCCGACGATCCGGCGGTACCGGCGGCTTTCGGGCTGATCTGGTCGAATCCCCCGATCCGGATCGGCAAGCCGGCCCTGCACGCGCTGCTCGCCACCTGGCTCGCCCGGCTGGAACCCGCCGCCGCTGCCTACCTGGTGGTCCAGCGCCACCTCGGCTCGGACTCGCTCCAGCGCTGGCTGGAGAGCACGGGCTGGCCCGCCGAGCGGGTTGCGGCCAGGTCCGGCTACCGGGTGCTCCGGGTGCAGAGCATGCCCGGCGGCGCCCGGTGACCGCCGGGCCGGCCATGGCGCAGCCGGACCGGCGCAAGGAGCCCGGCCCGAGGCAGCCCGGCCCCAGGCAGCCAGGCTCCAGGCAGCCAGGCTCCAGGCAGTCAGGCTCCAGGCAGCTCGGGGCGACGGAGGTCAAGCGGCTGAACCGGTCCTGGCGCCAGCGCTCGGAGGCCAGGGTCGGGCTGCTGCTCGACTCGGTCGGCCAGCCGTTCAACGTGGGCTCGATCATCAGGACAGCGGCCGCGTTCGGGGTGGACCGGATCTGGCTGTGCGGCGACACCGCCTCGCCCGACCACCCGCAGGCGCGCCGGACGGCCCTGGGCACCGGCCGGCTCGTCACGGTGGAGCACGAGCCGAGCCCGGCCGCGGCCGCGGCGGCCGCCGCGGAGGACGGCATGCGGGTGATCGCGATCGAGCTGGCGCAGCACGCGGTGCCGCTGCACGAGGCGCCGCTCGACGGCGACGTGTGCCTGGCCCTGGGCCACGAAGACCACGGCTGCTCCGGGGCACTGCTGGCCGCGGCCGACACGGTCGCGTACATACCGCAGCTCGGCCGCGTCGGCTCGCTGAACGTCGCGGCGGCCGCCGCCATCGCGCTGGCCGAGGCCCGCCGCAGAGAATGGGAACGCGCCTGAGCGGCCGCCGGGCCGCGTCTGCATACTGTGTGCTGTGCGTGACTTCCTTGACCTGCCGCGCCCGCTGGCCTTCGCACACCGCGGCGGCGCCGCGCACAACCCGGAGAACACCTGGCGCGCGTTCGAGCACGCAGTCAGCCTCGGTTACTCCTACCTCGAGACCGACGCGCACGCGACGGGCGACGGCGTCCTGGTGGCGTTCCATGACCGGACGCTGGACCGGGTCACCGACCGGGCGGGACGGATCGCCGATCTGCCGTACGGCGAGGTGAAGGCCGCGCGGATCGCCGGGACCGACCCGATCCCGCTGGTGGAGGATCTGCTCGGCGCCTGGCCCGAGGCCCGCTTCAACATCGATGTGAAGGACGAGCCCGCGATCCGGCCGCTGGCCGAAGTGCTCCGGCGGACCGGCGCCTGGGACCGGGTGTGCATCACCTCGTTCTCCGGGCACCGCCTGGCCGCCGTCCGGCGGGTACTCCCCCGGCCGGTGTGCATGGCCACCTCGCCCCTCGGGGTCGCGGCGCTGCGGCTGGCCGCGCCCCGCCGCCCGCTGGCGGCCCGGCTGCGCCGGAGCTGGTTCCGCTGTGCCCAGATCCCGGTCAGCGTGGCCACCGAGTCGGTCCTCCGCCGCGCGCACGCGGCGGGCCTGCAGGTGCACGTGTGGACCGTCAACGACCGGCGCGCGATGAACGATCTGCTCGACCTGGGCGCCGACGGCATCATGACCGACCAGACCGCGCTGCTGCGCGACGTGCTCGAAGCACGCGGCCAGTGGCACCCGAGGCCCGCCAGATAAGGGATTTCTACAATCCGCGCTGCCTGCTCGGGTTGGAATACCCGGTGGGCGGGAATCTTGTCCGGGAACTCACCGTTGTCATCAGGGACGGCTGAGCGCCTGGGAGGCAGCAGATCATGGCCGAACGCGCACTACGCGGCACCCGGCTCGGAGCCACGAGCTATGAGAACGACCGTAACACCGATCTGGCCCCGCGTCAGGAGGTGGCCTTCGACTGCCCGAAGGGCCATCGTTTCACCGTTCCGTTCGCTGCCGAGGCAGAGATCCCGGTGAACTGGGAGTGCCGGATCTGCGGCGCCACCGCCGTGACGGCCACCGGCGACCTGCCGGCGCCGAAGAAGGTCAAGCCGCCGCGCAGCCACTGGGACATGCTTATGGAGCGGCGCAGCGTCGCCGACCTCGAAGAGGTCCTGGCCGAGCGGCTCGCGGTGATCAGGGGGCAGCGTCAGGCCGGGGAGCAGCCTCAGTCGGGCTCCAACTCCTCGCGTCACCGCAAGAGCGCCTGAAGCTCCCGGAAAGGCCCCGAAAAGGGCACCAGGCGCGGGCGCGGCCCGCCGCACCGCCGGATCGGGCGCCAGCGTGCGCCTAGCGGTGCCGCCGGTGCAGCCGGCCGGTTACTCCCCACTGAGCGACCCGCCAGAACGCCTCGGCCATGACCGCGCGGCTCATCTTGCTGGCGCCGCGGGTCCGGTCTACGAACGTGATCGGCACCTCGGTGACCGTCAGGCCCGCGTTGACGGCCCGCAGCGTGAGGTCGATCTGGAAGCAGTACCCCTGGGACTGGACGCTGCCCAGGTCGATCGTGCGCAGCGTCTGTGCCCGGTATGCCCGGTATCCGGCGGTCGCGTCGCGGACCGGCAGCCGCAGCATCAGCCGGGCGTAGGTGTTGGCGCCGCGGGAAAGAGCCTCCCGGGACTTCGGCCAGTTGCGCACGGTGCCGCCCGCCACCCAGCGCGAGCCGATGACCGCGTCGGCGTGCTCTAGGGCGGTCAGCAGCTTGGGCAGGTCCTCGGGCTGATGCGAGCCGTCGGCGTCCATCTCGACCATCACGCCGTAACCCTGCTCCAGGCCCCACCCGAAGCCGGCGATATAGGCCGCGCCGAGGCCGCCTTTCCCTGGCCGGTGCAGCACGTGGATCTTCTCATCCCCGGCCGACAGCTTGTCGGCGAGTTCACCGGTGCCGTCCGGGCTGTTGTCGTCAACGACCAGTACGTCGGCATCTGGGACCGCGTTGCGCGCCCTGGCCACTATGGAATCCAGGTTCTCGCGCTCGTTATACGTGGGAATGATGACAGCCACGCGGCCGAGCGGGGCCCGGGGCCGGTCGGTTTCGGTCAATGTTCCTGCCTCAGCTGGGCCGGGTGTCCGGAAGCGGGCAACCCCGCCGGTCGAAAAGGATATTCGATGCCTGAACCAGGACCGACATCGGCACGGGCAGCCAAGTAGTCCCAGACCGGAACCATGGCCGCGGCAGGAACCCGCACCACAGGGGCACAGCGCGGCCAATCACGTGCTCAGCCGCGCAGGGAAGAGGGCCCGGGCGTCCCTTCGGACCGGAGTTCGTCCCGTCGGCAACGGGTTCGGCCTCCGTTGTCTACTGGGTGCCCGGGCCCCTCCCGGGTCCAACCCCCCGCCCAGCCGGGGCCTGAGGAGCAGCCCCCTTCCACGCTGCGCCTGGCACAAGAGGATCACCGTAATGACCCTCTCCTGGCACAACACGGTCGGGGCGGCTCACCGCCCCGGCCGGCTGGCCCGGTGCTGGACTGCGCAGCAACATACCGTCGATCGCGGCGATGTCAACCGGTCCTGGCGGGCCGGAGCCATGCTGTGATCGGCGTCATGATCGGCGCCCGCAGCGGCCTGTTCCGCCTTGTCCTGCGGCGATACGATTGAGCCTCCGCTTTAGTTGGCGATCAGCGGTCCTGTCCGCTTTGCCGGATTGATAGCTGGAGGACGAGAATGACAGAAAGCCCGCAGACACCGGTGTCCGAGGCGCAGATCGCAGTCCACTGGCGCGAGGAAGGGTACGTCGCTCCTCCGCAGAGCTTCATCGACCAGGCTAACGCCAAGGACCCGGCGATCTACGAGCAGTTCGCGCCGGATAAGTTTCCCGATTGCTTCACCGCCTACGCGGACCTGCTCGATTGGGATGAGCCATGGCACACCGTGCTGGACACCAGCAACGCCCCGTTCTGGAAGTGGTTCACCGGCGGCAAGCTGAACGCGTCCTATAACTGCGTCGATCGGCACGCCGAGGCCAATCCCGACAAGACCGCTCTTGTTTTCGTGCCCGAGCTGGAAACCGACGAGCACGTGCACATCAGCTATTCCGAACTGCTCCGCCGGGTCAATGAGTTCGCAGCCGTCCTGCGCGACGAACTCGGCCTGAAGACCGGCGACCGGGTGACGCTGCACATGCCGATGGTCCCGGAACTGCCGGTGACGATGCTCGCGTGCGCCCGGCTCGGCATCATTCACTCGCAGGTGTTCGGCGGGTTCAGCGGCAACGCCTGCGGCACCCGCATCGCCGACTCCGGCAGCCGCGTCCTGATCACGATGGACGGCTACTACCGCGCCGGCAACCTCATCGACCACAAGGTCAAGGCCGACGAGGCCGTCGAGGAGGCGGCCAAGCAGGGCCAGGAGGTCGACAAGGTCGTGGTCTGGCGCCGCCATCCCGGCCAGTACGCATCGCAGATCCCGATGGCCGAGGGCCGGGACGTGTTCGCCGACGACCTGCTGGCCGGGCACCAGGGCGCGACCGTCGCGCCGGTGTCGATGCCCGCCGAGGCGCCGCTGTTCCTGATGTACACCAGCGGCACCACCGGCCGTCCCAAGGGCTGCCAGCACAGCACCGGCGGCTACATGTCCTACGTGGCCGGGACGTCCAAGTACTACCAGGACATCCACCCGGACGACATGTACTGGTGCATGGCCGACATCGGCTGGATCACCGGCCACTCCTACATCGTCTACGGGCCGCTGTCGCTGGGCACCACCTCGGTGATCTACGAAGGCGTCCCGAACTACCCGGACGCCGGCCGGCCCTGGCGGATCGCGGAGAAGCTCGGGGTGAACATCTTCCACACCTCCCCCACGGCCATCCGCCAGCTGCGCAAGATCGGCCCCGACGAGCCGAAGAAGTACAACTACCACTTCAAGCACATGACCACGGTCGGCGAGCCGATCGAGCCCGAGGTCTGGCGCTGGTACTTCTCGGAGGTCGGCAAGGGCGAGGCGGTCATCGTCGACACCTGGTGGCAGACCGAGACCGGCGGCTTCCTCGGCACCGGCCTGCCCGCGATCATCCCGATGAAGCCGGGCAGCTGCGGCCCGATGGCGCTCGGCATCCAGGCGGTCATCCTGGACGAGAACGGCGAGGAGGTCCCGGACGGCCGCGCGGGCAACATCTGCATCCGCAACCCGTGGCCGGGCATCTTCGAGACGATCTGGGGCCAGCCGGAGCGGTTCGTGTCCACGTACTACGCCAAGTACAACAAGGACTCTGACAGCAAGGACTGGCAGGACTGGCCGTACTTCGCGGGCGACGGCGCGGTCAAGGCCACCGACGGCTTCTTCCGGATCCTCGGCCGGGTCGACGACGTGATCAACGTCGCCGGGCACCGGCTGGGCACCAAGGAGCTCGAGTCGGCCGCGCTGACCGTCAGCGAGGTCGCCGAGGCGGCCGCGGTCCCGGTCATCGACGACATCCGCGGCCGGGCCGTGGAGATGTACGTCTCGCTGAAGCCCGGCTACGAGCCGAGCAAGGAGATCGAGGGCGAGATCACCAAGGCGATCGAGACCGAGATCGGCAAGATCGCCCGGCCGAAGAACATCTGGATCGTGGCCGACATGCCGAAGACCAGGTCGGGCAAGATCATGCGCCGGGTCATCGCGTCGGTCTCCAACTTCGCCGACGTCGGGGACGTGACCACGCTGGCCAACCCCGAGGTCGTCGACGGCATCCGGCACCACGTGCAGAGCGAGAAGGTCGCCCGCGACGACGTGCCGCGCGAGCTGACCGAGCTGGAGCTCGAGGAGATCAAGAGGTTCGGCTCGGAATAGCAGCCAGGAGCAGCCGCCGGCCGGGCGGCGCCGCGGGATCCGGACACGCCCGCGGCGCCGCCCGGTAGCGTGTCCGCGATGAACGCCGCCCCGGACCCGCTTTCGCCGGCCGTCCTCGCGTGGCTCGGCCGGGAATTGCCCGGGCAGCAGGTCGCCGCTGCCGCGCCGCTCAGCGGCGGCTACAGCAACGACAACGTCCTCGTGACCACCGACCGCGGCCGCTACGTGCTGCGCCGGTACCGGCCCCGGCCCGGCCGCGACGCCGGGCGCACCTGCGCGGTGGAGGCGGCGCTCGCGGCCAGGACGGCGGCCGCCGGGGTCCCGGTTCCCGAGGTGATCGCCGCCGACGCCGGCGGCGAGGCCGCCGGCCAGCCGCTGCTGCTGGCCCGCTTCGCGCCCGGGGTCATGGTCAGCAACGCCCTCGCCGCCGACCCGGCGGCCGCCCCCGGGCTCGGCGGCGCCGCTGGCCGTGCGCTGGCCGCGATCGGCGCGGTCACGTTCGCCCGCGCCGGCTTCTTCACCGGACCCGACCTGATCCCGTCCCCGGCCGGCCTGCCCGCCAGCCTGCCCGAGTTCGTCGAGACCTGCCTGCGCGGCGGCTCCGCGTCGCACGTTTTCTCCCCGGCCGAGCTGGACCGGCTGCGGGCGCTCGCCGCGGCGGCGGATCCGCTCGCCCGGTCGGTGGCCGGCGCCCGCCGGCTCGTCCACTCCGACTACAACGGCAAGAACCTGCTGGCGCTGGCCCGCGACGGCCGCTGGTCCATCTCAGCGATCCTGGACTGGGAGTTCGCCTACAGCGGCAGCCCGCTCGCCGACATCGGCAACATGCTGCGGTTCCGCGCCGGCCAGCCGGACGGCTTCGCCGGCGCGTTCGTCGCCGGCTACCGGGACGCGGGCGGGCCGCTCCCCCCGCGGTGGCACGAGATCAGCGAGGCTCTCGACCTGTACGCGCTGGCCGACTTCCTGACCCGTCCGCCAGGTCACCGGTACTTCGGCAAGGCCGTCACCCTGTTGAAAAGCCGTATATAACGCCCCGTCAAGGCTCAATCGACGGCCTCGTCACGGCCGGCGGTCCCGGGGTCTAAACCCCGGTGGGCACGGACTCGGCCCGCTGCGGCGGGCCGGCCTCCCGCTTCCTGCGCTGCGCGAAGGCGAACCAGGCCAGGCCCGCAGCGGTCCCGATGCAGGCGATGAAGAAATTCAGCCGCAGCCCGAGGAAATGCGCCGAGGAGTCGATGCGCACCGACTCCTCGAAGATCCGGAACGCCGAATACCCGGCCACGTACAGCGCGAACAGCCCCCACGGACGGATGTCGCGGTGATGGCCCAGCCAGACCAGCGCCGCGGCCAGGGCCAGGTCGAAGATCAGCTCGTACAGGAACGTCGGCTGGAACGTGGTGAACTGCCCGTACCCGCCCGGGCGGTGCGCCGGGGCGATCTCCAGGCCCCACGGCAGCCCGGTCGGCTTGCCGAACAGCTCCTGGTTGAAATAGTTCCCGATCCGCCCGGCCGCCTGGGCCACCAGCAGCGCGGGCGCGACCGCGTTGGCGAAGGCGCCGCAATTCGCGCCGCTGCGGCGCACCCGCCAGATGCCGGCCGCCGCGCCGCCCGCGATCCCGCCCCAGATCCCGAGACCGCCGGTCCACACCGCGAAAGGCCCGTACCAGGCATGCGGGGTGATATCGAACGGGGTCGTGATGTCGAAGTAGATCCGGCCGCCGATGATCCCGGCGGGCACCGCCCACAGGGCCACATCGCCCACCAGTGCGGGGTCGCCGCCCATGGCCCGCCACCGCCGCCGGGTGATCACGATCGCCAGCGCGATCCCGACCACGTACATCAGCCCGTAGACGTGAATGAACAGCGGGCCCAGGTGAAAGCCGCTGACCGGCGGGCTCGGGATGTGCAGGGCCATGGACCGAGCGTAATCCCGGCCTTACCATGCCTCGTAACGCCGCCCGCCGCCCCCCGCGCCCAGTGGCTCCAGGAAAGGTTGTCGTCCCGTGATCGCACCTGGCCACCACGGTTCGACTGGGCTCGCTACGATGCCCGACTATGACCGCATTGTTCAGCAGGATCATTCCGATCCTGTTCGTCGCCGACCTTGCGGCCGAACGTGACTTCTACATCCGGCTGGGCTTCCACATCACTTATGAGGGGCCGGAGTATCCGGACTTCGCGTCCCTCGGCCACGGATCAGTCGAGTTCGGCATCGAACGCCGGGACGGTTTCCACCGCGGCGGCCCTGATCATGTCCTGACCTGGCAATTCGGTGTCTCCGACATCGATCTGGCCCGCAAGCGGCTGACCGAGGCCGGGGTCCCGTTCCGTGAGGAACTGATGACGCCCGCCCCGGACTGGTCGTACCGGGTGCTTCACGCCCGCACCCCCAACGGCTATCACCTGCTGCTCGAAGAAGGCAGCGACTAGTCCGAAGCGCGGATCCCGGCGCCATTCCGGAAGACGTTGTCACCCGAGCAGTTCACCAAAACGACGCTTGACCGTGGCCGCCGTGTCATCGCCCGGCGCATCCCATATCTCCTGATTGAAGAGTTCGACCTCCGCGTAGCCCTCGTAACCCGCGGCCAGGACCAGGCTGGTGATCCCGGCCAGGTCGATGTCGCCGTCTCCGAGATGACCGCGGCCGAGCAGGATGTCGGCGGGCAGCGGCCGGACCCAGTCGGCGAGCTGGAAGCCCGCGATCCGGTCCCCGGCCCGGCCGATCTGCGCGGCGAGCTCGCAGTCCCACCACACGTGGTAGGTGTCCACGATCACGCCGACCGCCTCGGCCGGGAACGGCAGGGCCAGGTCGACGGCGTCGGCCAGCCGGGACACCACGCAGCGGTCCGCGCAGAACATCGGGTGCAGGGCCTCGACGCCCAGCCGCACGCCGAGCTCCTGCGCCACCGGGACCAGTTCGGCGATCGCGTCGGCCACCATGCGCCTGGCCAGGCCGAGATCCCGGCTGCCCGGTACCAGCCCGCCGCACACCAGGACCAGCACGTCCGCGCCGAGCTCGGCCGCCTCGGCGACCGCCTTCCGGTTGTCGGTGAGCGCCGCCCGGCGGGCGTCGGCGTCGGCGTGTGTGAAGAAGCCGCCCCGGCACAGGCTCGAGACGTGCAGCCCGGCCGCGCGCACGGCCGCCGCAGAGCGGGCCAGCCCGGCCTCGGCCACCCGGTGCCGCCACAGGCCGATGCCCGCGATCTCGTGCCGCGCGCAGAGCGTCACGGCCTCGTCCAGGCTCAGGTTCTGCACCGTCGCCTGATTCAGCGAGAGGGTGAGCGCGCTCACCGCGTCACCTGGTTCCCGGCCAGGTACTCGGTCATCCGGGTGGCGGCCAAACCTGGCTCCAGCAGGGCGCCGGCCCTCGCAGCGAGCTCGAAGACCCGGATCAGGTGCTCCGGCGTTCGCCGCCGCTGCAGGCCGCCCAGCATGGCGAAGTGCGGCTGCAACCCGTTGAGCCAGGCCAGGAACGCGACGCCGACCTTGTAGCAGGGCGTGGGCTCCTCGAAGATCGTCCGGCTGAGCGGCATGGTCGGGCCGATGGCGGCGTCGTAGCCGGTCAGGTCACCGGCGTCCAGAGCGCGCAGTGCGGCGGCTGCCGGAGCCGTGACCGCGGCGAACGCGCCGAGCAGGGCGTCGCTGTGCCCCTGCGCGTCGCCGCGGATCAGCTCGTCGTAGTGGAAGTCGTCGCCGGTATACAGACGGACGCCGGGCGGCAGCCGCCGGCGCAGCGCCACCTCGTGCCCGGCGTTCAGGACCGAGAGCTTGACCCCCGCCATC
>Ga0335074_10009135_pt1 | contig 13815 bp, 13 predicted proteins | sample Lox_Sample_23_FD_206715 | JGI IMG/M metagenome (GOLD analysis project Ga0335074, IMG submission 206715) | Soil microbial communities from Loxahatchee National Wildlife Refuge, Florida, United States - Lox_Sample_2.3 | ecosystem: Environmental > Terrestrial > Soil > Wetlands | place: USA...
CGCGGACACCAGGCGAAGCGCGGACACCAGAAGAAGTTTGGACGCCGGAGACGGATAGGGAGGTGCCAGGGTTCTGGGAGGGGCTGGGGATTCCCGGGCTGGCCGACGTTCACACGCATTTCTTGCCGCCGCGGATGATGCGGCGGGTGTGGGAGTACTTCGACCGGGCGGGGCCACTGGTCGGCGTTTCGTGGCCGATTCGGTACAAGTGGAGCGACGAGGAGCGGGTGGCGCATCTGCGGGCCATGGGCGTGCGGATGTTCAGCGCGCTGGCTTACGCTCATCGGCCGGACATGGCGGTCGACTTGAACGCCTGGACCCTGGCGTTCGCTCGGGCTACGCCGGGGTGCCTGCCGTCGGCGACGTTCTATCCCGAGCCGGGAGTCGAAGGGTACGTCGGGGACGCCCTTGACGCGGGCGCGCGGATCTTTAAGATCCACCTGCAGGTGGGCGGGTTCTCTCCGGCCGATCCGCGGCTTGATGAGGTGTGGGGCCTGCTGGCCTCGGCTGGGGTTCCTGTTGTCGTGCACGCGGGGCACGCGCCGGCCGGGACCGAGCACACCGGTCCCGGGCCGTTCGGGTTGGTGCTGGCGCGGCACCCGGGGCTGACCGCGATCATCGCGCACATGGGCGCGCCGGACTACGAGGCGTTCCTCGGGCTGGCCGCGCGGTACGAGCGGGTGGCGGTGGACACCACGATGATCTTCACCGACTTCTTCGACTCGATGGCGCCGTTCCCCGCCTCGGCCCTGCCACTGGCCCGGGACCTGGGCCTGGCGGGCAAGGTACTGCTCGGCAGCGATTTCCCGAACATCCCTTATCCCTACGCCCGGCAGGTCGCGGGCCTGGCCAGGCTCGGTCTCGGCGACGAATGGCTGCGCGCCGTCTGCTGGGACAATCCGGTCACGCTGTTCGGCCGCCCGTTAGTGCTACCCGGAGGCGCACCGGGATGCGCGGTCAGGTATTGGCGCTGGGTTCGGAGCTTGCCTTGTCGGCTGAGCTGCCGTCCGCGGCCCATGCTGCCGGGAGGTGGCCCTGATCCGCGAGCCACTGCACTGTGTCCGTGAGGGTCACCTTCAGGTCGCGTGGGGTGACGCCCAGTTCGCTGATGGTCCTGGAGTCGTCGCAGTGCGGCCGGAGCGCGCCGATCCAGATGCTCTCGTAGCTGAAGGGTAGCCGGGCGGGCAGCAGGCGTTGCATGAGGTCGGCCACGCGGCCGACGGCCAGGGTCACGCCCGCCGGCACAGCCGTGATCTGGCTGCGGCGGCCGGTGATCTGCTGCAGCATCGCGATGAGGTCCGGCAACGCGACGTAATGCCCGGTGATCATGTAGCGGCGGGGGCCCCGGCCGGGTTCCAAGACCGCGGCGTGCACCGCCGCCACATCCCTGACATCGACGTACGGGGCCCCGCCGCGCATGGTCAGGCCGCTTTTGGCGAACTCGGCGATGCCCCGGTTGCTGTCCCCCAGGTACGGGTCTCCGGCCCGATCACTCCGCCGGGGTAGACGATCACCACGGGGGCATCCTGGTCCTGGTAGCGGCGCGCGACCTGCTCAGATTCGGCCTTGGACCGGCAGTAGGCGCCGCCTGGCCGGCCCACCGGCGAATCGGGGGTCAACACGGCGCCCTGCGGTTGCGGCGGGAGCAGGGCCACGTAGCTGGAGACGTGCACGATCGGGTCCAGTCCCGTGCGGACCGCCGCACCCAGGACGATCTCGGTGGCGCGCACGTTGGTCTGGCTGATACGCGAGGCCGACCGCGGGTCGACCGAGTAGACGGCCGCCGCATGCAGCACCGCGTCGCAGCCCGCCATCGCTTCTTCAACCGACTGCGGCGCGGTCACGTCGCCCACGACGGATTCGACGTCGGCCACCCTCAGCGGGGACAGGCTGCGAGCCACCTGGTGGGGCGACCGGACCAGCAGCCGGACCTGATGGCCCTGGGACACCAGCGCGGCGACCGAATGGGCGCCGACGAACCCGGTCCCTCCTGTGACGAGCACCTTCATTGTTCCCACCCCACGCGACAAAGGCTCATCCTGGCCTGCACGCATTAGGGGGCCTGGGCCAATGGCGGTCAGCGCGGGGTTGGGTCGGGGCAGACTGGAGTCGGCGGCGGTGCAGGTTTCACATCGTGGCGACCGGTGGGCCCGGGGCCGTCAGCTGGTCAGGCGGCCGGCGCGCGAGAGGAGTTCGACGACCCGGTCGCGGGGTAGCGCCGGGGTGCGGTGGCCGTCCCGGCCGGTCATGTCCTCGTTGGCGACCAGGGCGTTGGCCACCGCCTCCTCGGTGGCCTCCACGACGGCGGTGTAGAACGGGTCGAGGTTGCTCCACGGGATGAAGGACAACCGCTCGAGGACCACCGAGTCGGGGCGGAAGGAGCCGGGGTTGGCGGTGGAGAAGGCCAGGAACAGGTCTCCGGAGAAGTGAGACCCGGTGGTCCCCGTCCGGGCCAGCCCGGCCGTGACCCGGCGCGCCAGGGCCTGGCACTGATGCGGGAACAGCGGCGCATCGGTCGCCACTATCGCGATGACCGATCCCGCGCCCGGGGGCGCGACCGAGTGAGCGGCCATGGGGTTGTCGGCGGCCAGTTCCTGGCCGAGCGGGACCCCGGCCAGCATGAGCTCCCCGCGGTCACCGAAGTTGCACTGGAGGAACACGCCGACCGTGTAATCGGCGCCCGCGAAGGGGACCAGGCGCGAGGCGGTGCCGGAGCCGCCCTTGAACTCGTAGCAGTTCATCCCCGTGCCGCCGCCGACGGAGCCCTCCTCCACCGGGCCGGGCTGTGCCGCTTCGATCGCGGCGACCACGGTCTGCTCGGTGACGTGGTGCCCGTTGATGTCGTTCAGGTAGCCGTCCCACGTCTCGGCGGCCACCGGGAGCAGCCACATCTCGGCCACCTCGGGATGGTGCGTGATGGTCCAGGCGACGATCCCGGCGTGCGCGACCCCGACCGCGTGGGTGTTGGTGATCGCGACCGGGCCGGTGAACGTGCCGGACTCGTTGATCCAGGAGACCCCGGTCATCTCGCCGTTGCCGTTCTGGGAGTGGAAGCCCGCCGCCACCGGGTCGCCGGTGCCGTCCGGGCCGCGCGGGTGGATGGCGGTCACCCCGGTCCGCACGCTCTCCCCCTCGACGAGCGTGACGTACCCGACCTCGATGCCCGGCACGTCGGTGATCGCATTCCACCGGCCCGGCCGGCCCGTGAACGGGAGCCCGAGCGCGCGGGCGCGCGGCTTGCCGCCCGGGGTGGCGCGGTGCTCGGCGGGCAGGCTCACGCCGGGTCCGCTGAGCCCGCGGCGCCGGCCGGAGCCGGGTCGGGCGGTGATAGCTCGCTCGAGGCGGCGTCCAGCAGGCTCCAGGCCCTGCCGCGCTGCGGCAGGATCGCGACCAGCCAGTACACGAGCCCGATGCCCATGGTGATGAGGGTAACGTTCAGCAGCAGCGCCGTCTGCTTGGTGAACACGTACCCGAGGCTGACCAGCGCGAGCAGCGGCGGCAGCGGCCAGAACCGCATCTTGTACGGGCTGTGCTCGGTGGCCTTGACCGGGCGGGCCACCAGCGCCGCGATCGCGATCAGCGCGTAGTCCGCGACCAGGCTGGCGCCGGTCAGGTTGACCAGCGTGCTGAGCGAGACGGTCAGGCACAGCACCGCGCCCAGGACGCCGATGAACGCAGCGGCCACCCACGGTGAGCGGTAGCGCGGGTGGATCTGCGCCACCCAGTTGCTGACCGGGCCAGGGAAGGCCTTGTCGCGCGCGGCACTATACATGATCCGCGCGTAGGACAAGATGATCGCGATGGTCGCGTTGAGGATGGCCAGCACGATGCCCAGGCTCAGCACGTCGTAGAGGCCGGTGTTGGAGGTCCCCTCGATGAAGTACTGCATCGGGATGACGGACTGGGATAGCTTGGCCAGCGACGGCGAGCCGACGATCGTCGCGGTCAGCGGGATCAACTCGGCGGCGACGGTGATCACCAGGGACCACAAGATGGCCCGGGCGATGTTGCGGCCCGTGCCGTGCGTTTCCTCGGCGAAGTTCACCGAGGCGTTGTAGCCGTTGTAGGAGAAGATCGCCACCGCGGTGACCGCCAGCACGCCGCTGAACGCCACGCCAACCAGCAGCCCGTGCCCGCTGCCGATGGCCGGGTGGACGAGCGATGAGAAGTGGCGCGGGTGGGAGAATCCGAGCACGGTCACGATGAGCAGGGCGACGAGCTCGATGCCCAGGAAGATGCCGGTCAGGACGGCGTTGAACCGGATCTTGAAGATGGCAAAGCCGGCCGCGATGAGCATGAAGATCGCGCCCATGACCCGCGCGTTCACGGTCGCGACCACGCCGAAGTAGGTCCCGGCGCCGAGCGCGATCGTGGCCGGGATAAACGCGATGAAGTCGAGGTAGAGCGCGAAGGTGATAAAGCTGACCGGCCCGGCCAGCGCGGCCACGCGGCGGTTGGCGGCCGGACCCTTGAACGAGTGCCAGACGAGCGCGTAGTCGCCGCCCGCGATCGGGAACGCCGCAGAAAGCTCGGCCCAGCACAGGCCCATGAACACGCCGACGATCGCGGCGAAGACGAACGAGGCGAACGCGCCGCTGCCCGCCTCGGCCAGGGCGACCGGCGCGATGATGAACACCGAGGCGGCCGGGGTCACCCCGGACAGCGTGATGAAGACGTTGCCGAGCACGGTGATCGACCGGGAAAGCTCCTGGCGGTAGCGTCCCGCGCCGTGCGTTGGCTGAACCTGCTCGTGTGTCTCCACGCCACGCCCCTTCCGCGATGTCCGGCGGCGGGCCGTTAGGGCCCGAACGGCTGCCTTGATCGTAGGGGCGATGATCATGAGCATCAACGCACATACTGTGCATTTTCTGGGCGATCCGATTCCCGTATCGTGCAGCGTGTGAGCGTGACGCTGCGCCAGATCCTGGACCTGGACGTGCTGCGCCGCGCGGGCGTCCGGGTGGTGGCGGGCGCGGAGGCGCTGGACCGCCCGGTCCGGTGGGTGCATATCGCCGAGATCGCGGACATCGCCAAGCTGATCAACGGGGGCGAGCTGCTGCTGACCACGGGCATGGGCATCGAGCGCGCGGCCGGCGCGCAGCGGCGCTACCTGGCCGAGATCGCCGAGGCGGGCGCGGCCGGCCTGGTGGTGGAGCTCGGCCGGACGTTCGGCGAGATTCCCCCGGCCATGGTGCAGGCGGCGGCGCAGCGGGGGTTCCCGCTCATCGCGCTGGAGCGCGAGACGCGGTACATCGAGGTGACCGAGGCGGTGCACCGCGCGATCATCAGTGACCAGTACGAGTTGCTCCGCCAGGCCGAGGCGATCAGCAGGGACTTCACTGACCTGATCCTGTCCGGCGCCGACATCAGGCGGATCATCGAGCGGCTCGCGGAGATCCTCGGCAACCCGGTCGTGCTGGCCGACGCCGCGCAGCACGTGGTCGAGCTGGCCGGCCGGGGCGCGGTCCTGGCGCTGTGGGAGGAGCACGCGCGGTTGGCGCACAACGAGGTGGAGCGCGGCCGGGTGCACCAGGCCGACGGGGAGGACGAGCCGAAGTGCATGTGGGTCGGCATCTGGCTGCGGCACGAGGAGTGGGGGCGCGTGCACGTGCTGGAGACGGACCGCAAGCTAGACGAGATCACCGGCCTGATCCTCGACCGGGCCGGCGCCGCGCTCGGGCTGGCGCTGCTGGCCCAGAAGGACGCGGCGCACCTGGCCGGGCGCGCGGGGAGCGCGCTGCTCGTCGACGTGCTGGCCGGGCGGCACGGCTCGGTCGCCGAGTTCATGCGGCGGGCGCGCAGCCTCGGCGTCGACCTGACCGGGGGCCGACTGGTCGCGCTGGTGGTGGAGGCGACGTCGCTGGCGGAACTGGCCCGGCGGAACGCGCTGGCCGAGCAGGAGCGGCAGCGCATCAGGCTCGGCATCGCCGATGAGGTCCGCCGTGCCGCGGCCGAGCGGCAATGCGCCGCCCTGGTCGGCCACGACGGCGACCGCGTCCTGGCGATCATCGCCGTGAACGGCCACGACCCCGTGCCGCCGATCCTGGACGACATCGTGGAGGCGGCCGCGCGGCGGGTCCGGGCCGGCGACGCGTCGCTGGTGCTCGCGGCGGGCGCCGGGCGCGAGGTGGCGGCCAGCTCGCTGCAGCGGGCCCTGGAAGAGGCGGTCGAGGCGCTGGGCTTCGGCCGGAAGGCGGGCGACCGGCGCACCGTGCACCACTTCGCCGAGCTGGGCACCTACCAGCTGCTGGTCCGGCTGGCCCAGGACCCGGAGCTGGCCCGGTTCGTCGAGGCCGAGCTGAGCCCGCTGCTCGAGCACGACGCGCGGAGCCGGGCCAAGCTCATGCCCACGCTGCGCAGCTACCTCGAGCACGCGGGCCACAAGGCGCAGACGGTGCGGGCGCTGCGGGTCCAGCGGCGGACCCTGTACGCCCGGCTGGCCAGGATCGAGCGGATCCTCGGCCGGGACCTCGACACCCAGGACACCAGGACGCGCCTCACCCTGGCGATCCAGGCCCTGGACCTGCTGCAGGACCGGGACTCAGGCGGGCGCGTGTTCCGTAAGCCGGGCTGGGCGTGAGGAGCGGTAGACCAGGACCGCGGCGCAGGCGGCGACGGCCAGCGCGGGGCCGGGGGCACGGCGACGGGCGGGAACGGCCCGGGCGCCCGAGGTGGTGCGGTCGGGCAGCGCAAAGGTTCGTTCGGGATAAAGGGGTTTTGCTTGATCAGCGGTCGTCGCTGAGGATCGGCTCGGGGAGGGTGCCGGCGTTGTGCTCGAGCAGCCGCCACCGGCCGTAGCGCTGGCCGAGGACCGACCATGAGCAGTTGGACAGCGGGCCGAGCACGCTGAACAGGTCATCCGGCATCCCGAGCAGGCGCGACATGCCCAGGCGCAGCGCGGCCCCGTGGCTGACCACCACGGCGAGGCCCTCGCCCTCGTAGCCACCCTCGGCCAGGGCGGCGGCCGTGCGGTACAGGGCGGACGCGACCCGGTCGGCGACCACGCCGGTCGGCTCCCCGTCCGGTGGGTTCCAGTTCACGTGCTGGGCCGGGTAGCGCTCGCGGATCTGGGCGTCGGTCAGGCCTTCCCAGCAGCCGCCGTGGCGTTCGCGCAGGTCCTTGTCGAGGATGACCTCGAGGCCGGTCAGCCGGGCGAGCGGCGCGGCGGTGCTCGCGGCGCGGGTCAGGTCGGAGGAGACGATCATGTCCGGGCCGAGCGCGGCGAGAAGCCGGGCGGCGCGCTCCGCCTGGGCCTCCCCCGTCGGATCGAGCGGGACGTCGCTTTGGCCCTGGAACCGGCGTTCGGCGTTCCACTGCGTCTGGCCGTGCCGCCAGAGCACGAGCCTGACCCGCTCGCTCAGCGCGCCCTCCCGTTATCCCTGGGAGGTTCTTGGGTGGGTCGTCCGTCCCGGCCGATGGTGACGAGTTCTGGGAGCGTGATCTGCGGGCAGTCCTTCCAGATCCGCTCCAGGGCGTAGTAGGTCCGCTCCTCGGAGTGCTGCACGTGGATCACGACGTCGAGGTAGTCCAGGAGGACCCAGCGGCCCTCCCGCTCGCCCTCGCGGCGGACCAGGCCCGCCCCCGCCTGGCGCATCCGCAGTTCGATCTCGTCGATGATGGACCGGACCTGCCGGTCGTTCGGCGCGGAGCAGAGCAAGAAAGCGTCGGTGATGACCAGCTGCTCGCTCACGTCATAGGCGATGATGCCGTCCGCCAGCTTGTCCGCCGCCGCCAGCGCGGCGGTTTCCACAAGCTCGACGGCCCTCGGTGTGGCAGTCACGAGTGGTTGCCGGCCTCCTTCACTGGGCTCTTTCCCCTCTTACTCTCTCATGCCGGGGTGTCATTTGGCCGCTTGGGTTACTCTGTGTCAATCTTTGCGTACAGTCTGCGCTTGGCGATGTACTGGACGACCCCGTCGGGCACCAGGTACCAGACCGGCTCGCCGGCCTCGACCCGGGCGCGGCATTCGGTTGACGAGATGGCCAGCGCGGGGATCTCCACCAGGCTGAGCTTGGCGTCGGGCAGGCCCGCCCCCGTCAGCCGGTGGCCCGGCCTGGTACATCCTACGAAATGCGCCAGAGTGAACAGTTCGTCCGCGTCGTGCCAGGTCAGGATTTCGGCCAGCGCATCGGCGCCCGTGATGAAGAAGAACTCAGCCTCAGGCCCCTCGTTGGCGCGCAGGTCGCGCAGGGTGTCGATCGTGTAGGTCGGCCCCGGCCGGTCGATGTCGACCCGGCTGACGCTGAACCGCGGGTTCGACGCGGTCGCGATCACCGTCATCAGGTACCGGTCCTCGGCGGGCGAGACGACCCGGGTCTGCTTCTGGTACGGCTCACCCGTCGGGACGAAGATGACCTCATCCAGCGAGAACGTGTGCGCGACCTCGCTGGCCGCGACCAGGTGGCCGTGGTGGACGGGATCGAACGTGCCGCCCATGACCCCGATCCGGCGCATCTGCTACTGCCCTTCCATGCCGTCGTATGGTACCGGCCCAACTGGTCGGGACTGGTGTTAGCATTCGAGATATGACTTCAGTTCCCGATCGCGCAAGGGTCCGACTGACCCAGATCTCTTCCCGTGCCTACGAGCACCCGGCGGACCGTTCGGCCCTGGTGGCCCTGCGCAAGCTGACCGGGTTCGACACGCTGCTGAAGATACTCAACGGCCTGTTCAACGAGCGGGCCATGCGGCTCCAGTTCCTGGCGAGCGGGGTGAAGGTTTCCGAGCGCCAGTTCCCGCACATCCACGAGATGCTGCGCGACGGAGCCTACATCCTCGACATGGACAAGGTACCCGAGCTGTTCGTCACCCAGGATCCGACGGTGAACGCGATGGCGCTGGGCACTAACACCCCGTTCATCGTGCTCAACACCGCCGTGGTGGACCTGATGGACGCCGAGGAACTCCGGTTCGTCATCGGGCACGAGCTCGGTCACGTCCTGTCCGGGCACGCCGTGTACCGCACCATGCTGTACAACCTGATCCAGCTCGCGGCGCGGATCGCCTGGATGCCGATCGGCTACATCGGGCTGCGGGCGATCATCTGGGGCCTGGAGGAGTGGTACCGCAAGTCGGAGATGTCCTGCGACCGGGCCGGGCTGCTGGCCGGGCAGGACGTCGACGCGGCGCGGCGGGCCCTGATGAAGACCGCCGGCGGGTCCAGGCTGGCCGAGATGAACGCGGACGCCTTCCACGATCAGGCGCACGAGTACGACGCCGTGCCCGACCTGCGGGACAGCCTGCTCAAGCTGCTCCAGCTGCAGGGACAGACGCACCCGTTCGCGGTCGTTCGGTTCGCCGAGCTCGACCACTGGGCGACCAGCGGGGAGTACGAGCGGATCCTCGGCGGCGACTACGTGCGCCGGGACACCGACCGCACCGCGTCCGTGAGCGAGGAGATCCGCAGCGCGGCCAAGGCCTACCAGGAGTCGTGGAGCCGGTCCGAGGACCCGCTCATCGGGATGGTCCGCGGCGCGGCGGGGAACATGGCCCGGGCCGGTAGCGGCCTGTTCGACCGGATGACCAACCGCGGCGGCGGCGGAAGCAGCGACGACAACTAGAAGGGCGTGCTCCACTCCTGCCAGTGGCCGTCCACCCAGGATTTCGTGCGGAGCTTGCCAGCGGAGTCGACCGCCCACAGCGTGGTGTCGCCGCTCCGCTGGTGAGCTGCCGCCACGGCGGCTAGGGGTCCTGATCCCTCCCAGCCGCCCGGCCGGTCGAGAGCGGGATCCCAGGGGGTCCAGGCGGCGCTCGCCGTGTCCTGGTGGGTCGAGTGGAGAGATGTGCCAGCGAGCATCCACAGCTGCGCTCCGGTGTCCCCGACCTGAGACGCGGCCAGCCAGGGCAGCCCGGCGACGCGGCCGAGCGACGTGAACGGTGTCCAGTTGTCGCTGCCGGGCCCCTGCTGGAGCGCTGAGTAGACGTCGGTGCCGGCGTAGATCCACACCCGGATGGAGCCGTCGCCCTGCTGGGCCGCGGCGACCCGGTGAACGTCTGGCGGTGCGTTGTTCCAGTTAGGAGCCGACCAGCCCTTCCAGCCTGCCGAGGAACGCCAGCGCCGCCTCGTCGGTGCGCGGCTGGTCCCGGGTGAGGACCCCGTCGAAGGTCGGGGCGTTCGCCGCACGCGAGCCGAAGTCGTGGCGGATCGTGTCGCCCCGGCCGATCCACTGCAGGGTGGTGGCGATCACCGAGGTGTGGTCGTAGGGCGTCATCTGGGTGTGGTCGTGAGGAGTCGGTTTGGTCGACCGGAACACGGTCCCCTTCTCGATGTACGGCGAGACGAGGATGGCGGGGACCCGGGCCCCGAGGCGGTCGAACTTGAAGCCGTCCTGGCAGGTCGGGGCCGGGTCCGTGCCCCATGGGGGGCTCACCAGGCCGGCACGCAAAGGCGCGGTCACGTGGTCGAAACAACCGACGAATTCGTCGAAGGTAATGACCAGGAGCGTCTTCTCCCACGCCTCGCTGTTGCTGATGAGGCTGGTGTAGACCTCCTTGACGAATTGCTCACCGGGCAGGAGGCTGGCCGGCGGGTGATAGTCGTTGCCGAGGTCAAATATGAGCCTCAGATAGAACGGGTTGTTGGTCGTAGTCCTGGACATGGACCAGTACGGTTCGATGTAGCTGAATTTGGGCAGCGTCCCATTCCTGGCGCGGGTATGGAAGTCGGACAGACGCTGGAAGTGGCTCTGCGCGTTGGGGATGTTCTTGATCTGCGGGAACAGGCGCCAGGTATAAGACGAATTCAGATCGCCGGCACTCAGCTCCTTCATGTAACTGATCTGATCCGGTGTCAGGTTCTTCCAGAGGGCGAGGATCGCCAGCAAGCCGTCGACCGCGAGTTGGGGCAGCCAGGTGAAGATCTTGAGGAGGCCGGGCGTGTTAAGGAACGCGATGAGGTCGATCAGCTTGTCCAGGAGCGCGTGTATCTTCGTCGGCACGTAGCTGGTCTGCCAGAAGACCGACCAGTCCTGGCCCGCCGCGGTCAGCGCGTTGAAGATCGTGTACGCGTCCACCCGGTCGTCCCCGAGCTTGAGGCCAATGGCCTCCTCTATGGGAGCGGCCCGCTTGTCGGTCTGCAGGTAACCGTTGTTGACCATTCCCTTGGAGGTTCCGCTCATCAGGAAGGACCGATTCGGGTTGGTCTGAGACGGCACGGAGGCGAACCAGTCGTCGCACACCGCGTAGTGGCGCGCGAGCTGGCTGAGCACCGGGAGCTGGGGCTGCGTGTAGCTCTGCATCACGGTCCCGGCCAGGTGGTCGAGGGCACCGCTGGAGTCGCGGTCTTTCAGGATGCCCAAGAAGTCGGAGAGCACCCCGGTCATGGTGGCCGGCTGGCCGGCCTGCGGGGAGCTTGTGTTGTAGAACTGCTGGAGGACGTGCTCGAACTCCTCGCCAGGATCGACCGTGGGGACGGAGAAGCCCGCCGCCCCCCGGGTGGGCTTAACGGCGAGGGATCCGGCCCTGTTCTCGAATTTGCTGAGGTCGATGCCTGACAGGCCACGGAATTGGTCACCGGCGGCGGCGGCCGGGATGTTGTGGAGCGGCGCGTCGTTCTCGTAGAGCCAGCCGAGCAAACTGTCGAAAGAACGGTTCTCCAGCATCAGGACGACGACGTGGTCGATTTTATCCATGGACATAAGGCATCTCCCCCACTCGGCTCCCAGATAACTTGAGCATGCCACGACGCAAGGGATAAAAGGAATAACGCCGACTTACAATTTTTACGCCGAACGCATTCCGGCATGGTGGGCGTCAGAGGATGACTAGGTCGTCGCGGTGGACGACTTCGCGTTCGTATTCCGGGCCAAGGCGGCTGGACAGCCACCTGGTTGAGCGGCCCATCAGGCCGGGGATCTCTGACGCGTCGTAATTGACCAGGCCGCGGGCGACGACCTGGCCCTTCTCGTCCCTCAGGTCGACCGGGTCGCCGGCCTCGAAGGCGCCGTCGACGCCGGTGATGCCGGCCGGGAGGAGGCTGGCCCGCCGGGCGACCACCGCCTCCACGGCGCCTTGGTCAAGGTGCAGGCTGCCTCGGGCCACCGCGGCGTGGGCTAGCCACAACAGCCTCGTGGCGGTGCGGCGGCCGCGGACGGCGAAGTACGTGCCCACCGCCTCGCCGTGGAGGGCGGCGTGGGCGTCGGCGGTATCGGCCACGACGGTCGGAATGCCGGCGGAGGTGGCGATCATCGCCGCTTCCACCTTGGTCGCCATGCCGCCGATGCCGGGTCCACCGGGTTGGCCGGGCTGGCCGGGCTGGCCCGGGCCGGCGCGGTGGCCGCGGCCTAGCTTGATACCGTCCAGGTCGGCCTTGGTGCGGACTTCTTGGATGCGCTGGGCTCCGCCGCGGCGGGGGTCGCCGTCGTACAGGCCGTCCACGTCGGAGAGCAGGATGAGCGCGCCGGCCCTGGTCACGTGCGCGACCAGGGCGGCCAGCCGGTCGTTGTCGCCGAACCTGATCTCGTCGGTCGCCACCGTGTCGTTCTCGTTGACGACGGGCAGCACGCCGAGCTCGAGCAGCCGGTCCAGGGTGCGCTGCGCGTTGCGGTAGTGCGTTCGGCGCATCAGGTCGTCCGCAGACAGCAGGACCTGGCCGGTCGTGATGCCGTGCCTGGCGAAGGCGGCGGTGTACCTGGCGATGAGCAGGCCCTGGCCGACGCTGGCCGCGGCCTGCTGGGTGGCCAGGTCGCTCGGGCGGCGCGACAGCCCCAGCGGGACCAGGCCGGACGCGATCGCGCCCGAGGAGACCAGGACGACCTGCGCGTCGGGGGGCGGTCCTTGGGTGCCTTGGGTGGTGCTGGGGCTCTTGGTGCGGCGTTCGGCCAATGCTTGGGATAGGGCGGCGATCGCCTCATCGTGGATCTCGCCGTCTTTCGTGGTCAGGGAGGACGAGCCGACCTTGACCACGACCCGGGCCGCGGCGGCGATGTCCGGGCGGGGAGCTTCGGTCACGGGGAGAGCCTCGGGTCGGTGCCGCGCGGGCCGAGCGGGCGCCTGGGGCCCTTCCTGGACCTGGTGGCTCCGCTGCTCATGGGGGCCGTCGGGTCCCAGTCGAACACCACCGCGTCGTCCGGATCGCCGATCAGGACCTCGGCGCCGGGCTCGGCGCCCGCCTCGGCGAGCGCCTCCTCGACGCCCAGCCGGGCCAGCCGGTCGGCCAGGTAGCCGACCGCCTCGTCGTTGCTGAAGTCGGTCTGGCTAACCCACCGGCGCGGCTTGTCGCCGCGGATCAGGAAGCTGTCGCCGATCCTGACCACCTCGAAGCCCGGCTCGTCGGCGGCCCGGACCGCGATCTTGACGCGCTCGGCGGGCTGCTCGGCCGGGCGGGCCGCCCGATCCGCAGCGACCAGTGCCGCCATCGCGAAGCCCAGCGGGCGCAGGCCCTCCCCGGTGGCCGCGGAGATCTCGTAGACCGGGTACCCGCGGGCCTCGAGTTCGGGCTTCGCCTGGTCGGCGCGCTCGCGGGCGGACGGGACGTCGATCTTGTTCAGCGCGACGAGCCTCGGCCTCTGGCCGAGGTCGACGCCGGTCGCCTCGCCGTACGCGGCCAGCTCGGCCTCGATGGCCGCCAGGTCCGCGAGCGGGTCGCGGCCGGGCAGTTCGGTGGCGCAGTCGAGCACGTGGACGAGGATGGAGCAGCGCTCCACGTGGCGGAGGAAGTCGTGGCCGAGCCCCTTGCCCTGGCTGGCGCCCGGGATCAGCCCGGGCACGTCGGCCACGACGAACTGGACGTCGCCGGCCTCCACCACGCCGAGGTTCGGGATCAAGGTGGTGAACGGGTAGTCGGCGATCTTCGGCCGGGCCGCGGACATGGCCGCG
>Ga0335074_10009136_pt1 | contig 13815 bp, 11 predicted proteins | sample Lox_Sample_23_FD_206715 | JGI IMG/M metagenome (GOLD analysis project Ga0335074, IMG submission 206715) | Soil microbial communities from Loxahatchee National Wildlife Refuge, Florida, United States - Lox_Sample_2.3 | ecosystem: Environmental > Terrestrial > Soil > Wetlands | place: USA...
CGATAAGGCGCGCACAGACTTCGGGATCGCCCACATCGCCGGCGAGAGCAACGGATCGGACACCGACGGCTTCGAGCTTGTGTTGCATGGATTTGGGAGCCGCGTTGGAGCCGTGAACGGCAACGTTTGCGCCGGCCTGAGCTAACGCCAGAGCGATGCCGGCACCCAACCCGCGCGACGAGCCGGTAACCAGCGCCGATTTGCCTTGCAGATTGAATCTGTCGGGAATCAGGGGAATGAAATCCTTTCCGAGGGTCGAAAGTTCAAAGCTCTGTCTATATGTATTATGTGCGAGCCGCTTGGCTCATGGGGACGGGCGAACGCTGTCCGCCTTCAATCTCCGCTGATATGGCTCACGGTCCGTTCGCCAATGCCACGACCTGTTTCTCGATCGAACTCAAATCCGTCTCGCCTTGAAATTGCGCTCGCACGACGCCGTTTCGGTCGATGAGAAAGGTCGTCGGCAGGCCCATCACACCCCCGTAGAGTGCACCCAGGCGTTCATCGCCCATCGCAATCTCATAGTTGAGCTGGAGCCGCGCCACCGAGCGACGCGCAAGCGCAGGATCGTCATCCATCGAGATGCCGACAACCTGCAATCCTCGCGGCCCATATTGCCGCTGCCATGCCGCAAACACCGGCATCTCCAACTGGCACGGAGCGCACCATGTTGCCCAGAAGTTGAGCAGCACAACTTTGCCGCGATATCGGGCCAGGTCCAGTGTTTGGCCGTTGAGGTCTCTGCGCTTGAACTCTGGCGCTTTGCGATTGAGCAAAGTCTGAGCCGCCGCAAAACCGGCGTGTGAGCCCGAGCCTGCAAGACACGCACCAACGAGGCCTGCCAGAAGCATGGTGCGCAAGACGCAGGCCTTTTGATTCGCCCCGCCGCTGAAACTAGCGCCCGGTTTCAACCGGAAACCCTTTGTTCGCCCAATCGGCACCGAAGTTATTTGCCAGATACAGCACTTTTACGTTCTTGAAGCCCATATCAAGCAGTGACTTGTAGGCTGGGCCAACGTTAGGGCAGCGATTCCACGGGCAGCAGCCACAATAGATCACGATAAAGCCCTTGCGCGGCAGCGGCGCGACCCTGTCGTGCAGCGCTGCCAGCCCCGCATCCTGAGAACCTGGACCGGCATACTCGGACCCTGGAATATGCGCTTCGGCAAACAGAACGTGCGAACCCACCTGCAGGATGAGCGGCTTCTCCACGCCCCGCGTTTTGAGTAGCCGGTTCAACTCCTCTGGCTGGATCAGCTGCGCCTGCGGAATGGATGAAGCGCTGGACACGGACGGCGTCGCCCACTGTCCCGTAGCCCTCTGCCCTGCGCCAAAAGAAAGCAACAACAGAAAAACGGCCACGATAACCGCTCGATTGATCAGACCAGATCGCATCTTGGGATCTCCGGATCCAGTGTAGTCCGATGCGCGAGTCTTCGGGTCACCGCGATTCATCCTACTTGGCGCGGCCAGGACTTGGGCGGGACAGCGTGAAAAAAAACACCCCAAAATTGAAAACGCCAGAGACCGAAGCCTCTGGCGTTTCAATCTTGATAACTCATAGTACAGCCGTTGTTGTTCCTCCAGCTACCCCAAGTGGCCGACTCTCCAGCTCTCGCTGGTTATCGCGTCCTCTGGCTGCGCCGGCACATAACCTTCGACTTGCGTCGACTGCCTGCACTCCGGCTCGACCGGTGGCCAACTCCCCGGCTCGGATCGGCGTCGTATCTTCGGCTCGACCGGCTGCGAACCTCCGGCTTTCACCGGCTGTTCCGCGCTTCCGGCCGACCTTCGGCGACCATTCGACTCGCGTCGAACTATCCTCCTACGGCAAGGCCGACGACCAACTTCCGACTCGCATCGGATGCCGTCCTTTGGCTCGGCTGGCTGCGCAGTCCCGGCTTTCACCGGCTGTTGCCCCTGCCTCCCCGGCTGGCTACGCTTCCGACTTGCGTCGGCTGTTTCACCCTCCGGCTTTTGCCGTCCGTGACTCGCTCCGCTTGCGCTTCGCGACCCCTTCTACGGCTGAGCCTCTGATGCACTCCTTGCTTCAATCGAACCTTGCATCGCCGGACAAGCCGTCGATGAGTATTCGCTTTTCAGCCGGTCCTTGCACCCTCCGGAATCCACCAGCAAACAACTTCCGACTTGCGTCGGCTTTTATCCCCTGGTGCGTCCAGCGATCCCTCCGCGGCTCTCACCGCGGGTTTCACCCTCTGTTCGGGCTGACGGCCATCGCTCCGGCTCTCGCCGGCTGTTCACTCCGTCAGCCTTGCTGGCGCTCTGCTTTCGGCTTGCGCCGACTGCGTTGTTTTCCAGCTTCCGGCAACCAACTCCGATGCCCTACTGGGTCATCAGTTGAGTAGACACTACGTCCGTTGAATCTGTGGATGCAAGTGCAAAAATCAAGATAATATGTGGATTTCACCAGGGTTGGTGCAGATATGAATACTGGTGCTGAAGTTTGAACAAATGTCGGTGCAGATCGCTCGCGCTTTAGGGAATTTAATGGTGCGCTAGAGTCGGATTCGGGCGGAAATTCGGCGCGATTCTCCTCTTTTGCAGGCTGAATCTCGCGAATGACGGGTCACTGATTGGCGTTTACGGCCTCAGGACGCCGTGGGTGTCGATGCGGCCGCCGCGAAAGAAGCGGTGGTGCGTCATGCTGACGCCAAGCAGGAAAACCAGGATCACGAAAACGGCCAGCAGGAGGAATTTTGCGATGATGAGCCACGGCGGGTTCACTCTTTGAGGATCTGCTGCGCTTGATTCCGATGTCATTTGAGCCGCCTCCTCTCCGAGCAGGCGCCATTTGCGCGAAGCCCCTTAGACGCTGCCCTTCAAACGAGATGATGCACGCTTGGTTGGCAGGTTGCCAAGAGGATAAAATTCGCAGCAATCAAAATGCTCCGCTCCGCTGGCCCGCTCCGGGAAGTAAAGGCCATGGAATCTGACAAAAAATGTTCGATTAGCCAAGCCGGTACCACTTGCCCACTTTCCGCGATATCAAGTACGCGGCGAATCCGCGCTCAAACCTCACACTCGAAACGTGTCGTCCCAGTGACCTCGCTGGCGTGATCGCTGGGCCGACACGTTTGCTGATGGCGCGAAGAAATCCTACGCGCTCTTGTGGCGTCTCTGGGAGTGGCATGTGCGATCGTCGCGCTTGATGGCTGACGGTTCAGAGATGTTTGCGTGGGCTCGCCGGCCGCAGTCACGGCAGCGCACCGGAAGGCGCAGGGCGAGAAGCCACAAAAGGTCTGCCAGCTGAAAGCGTGAGTGCCGGAAACGGGCGGAGTCGAGGACGGACGCGCATGGGATGAGTACCCTCCTTGGGGAAAGCCTGACTTGGGGTAAAGGCTTATACCGGTATGCGCAGTCCGTTCAAAAGTGAGATCATGAATTCTGAGAAGGCTCGCCAGGATGTAGGTTGACCGGGCAAGAGGCCGGGGCATGGTGCGGGCCGCGAGGGAGTGGGTTAACCGTGCCGCCGGATTCAGCAACGCAACTGCTCGCTCGGTGGAGGAGCGGGGATCAGGAGGCGCTGGACGCGCTCATCCCACTCGTCTATAAGGAATTGCGCCTGGCTGCGCATCGCTGTTTGCGTGCCGAGCGAGCCGATCACACCCTGCAAAGCACCGAGCTGGTCCACGAAGTGTACCTGCGCCTGGCGGGGCGCCGGCCGTCGCTGGCTAATAATCGTGCCCATTTTGTGGCGATTGCGGCTAAACTGATGCGACAGATCCTGGTGGACTATGCACGCCGCCGAAGGGCCCAAAAACGCGGCCCGCAATACAAAGTGGAACTGGGCGAAAGCTTCTACCTCCCCGAACGACAGGACGTTGATGTTTTGGAACTGGACCGCGCGCTGACCATGCTGTCGCGCCGCGATGCGCAACAGGAAAAGATCGTGGAGTTGCGCTTCTTCGGCGGCCTCACGGTTGAAGAAACCGCTGTTGCTCTCGAGGTCTCTTCTGCCACGGTAAAGCGCGACTGGAACATGGCCAAAGCCTGGCTGACGCGCGAAGTGGGGAGAAGTACACATGGAGAAGACCGAACAATGGGAGCGGGTGAAGGAGCTATTTGATGCCGCCCTGGAACGTGATCCTGCCGATCGCGATCGGTTTTTGAGCTGCGTCTGCGGCACAGACACATCTCTCCGAGAAGAAATCGATTCCCTGCTTGCGGCCCATGCACGCTCCGACGGGCTCTCCCTTCCTGCGATTCCGATTGCCGCAGCCGAGGAAGTTGAGCCGCTTGATGCGATCGGCCCTTATCGGCTGATCCGCAAGATCGGCGAAGGCGGGATGGGGCAGGTTTGGCTGGCGGAGCAAACTGAGCCACTGCGGCGACAGGTCGCGCTCAAGCTCATCCGTTTCGGAGAGTTCGACGATGCCCGGTTGCGCCGGTTTCAGGCGGAGCGGCAATCATTGGCGCTGATGGACCACCCGGCCATCGCCAAAGTCTTCGACGCGGGAACAACCTCCGGCGGCCAACCATACTTTGTGATGGAGTACGTGCAAGGTGAGTCCATCACGGCTTATTGCGACCGAAAGAAGTTGAGCATCCGAGAGCGGCTGGAGCTTTTCGTAAGGGTCTGCGAGGGGGTACAGCACGCCCATCAGAAGGCGATCATTCATCGCGATCTGAAGCCGGCCAATATCCTTGTCGTTGAAGTGGATGGCGAGCCCGCGCCGCGTCTCATCGACTTCGGTCTTGCCAAGGCCGTTGAGCCGTGGGCTGCCGGCGAGTCGGCCTCTACCATTGCCTGGGGGATTGCCGGCACTCCCGGCTACATCAGTCCCGAGCAGGCGGCCGGCTCCGATATCGACACGCGCACCGATGTCTACTCTTTGGGCGTGATCCTGTATCAACTATTGACCGGGTCGCTGCCCTTCGATGCGGAAAAGTGGCGCAGACAACCACTGGATGAGTCGCTGCGGCAACTGCGCGAGGAGGACCCGCCGAGCCCCAGCACGAGATTGGGATCAGACAGGAAGCTTGCCGCTGCGGCTGCTGGCTTGCGCGCGAGCGAAGCAAGACATCTGGCCAGTCTGTTGCACGGCGATCTGGATTGCATCAGTCTTAAGGCGCTGGAGAAGGACCGCGCGCGCCGGTACGGAACACCATCCGAACTGGCGGCAGACATTACGAGGTATCTGAACCACGAACCGGTGGTGGCCCGGCCGGCAAACACCGGCTATCGCCTCATGAAATATGCGCGGAGGCATCGAGTGGCCGTCAGCGTAGCTGCTTCGCTGGTCATCCTGCTCACCGGTTTTGCCGTCGTCGAGGCAGTGCAATTGCGCCGCATCACCGAGGAACGCGATCGCACCGCGCGCGAGCGCGACCGGGCAAATCGCATTGCGGACTTTGCCACCGGGATGTTTAAGGTGTCGGATCCGAACGAGGCCCGCGGCAAAAATGTCACTGCACGGGAGATTCTCGACAAAGCTTCGGCGCAGGTTGAGACCGGACTGGAAAAAGATCCTGAAATGCAGGCTCGACTGATGTACTTCATGGGACACACGTATCAAGGCCTGGGACTTTTCCAGGAGTCGGAAACTCTTTTTCGCAAGGCGCTGGCAATCCAGGAGCGAATCGCACCCAACGGCGGGGACACTGCGAGGACGGCAGTCGACCTTGGCGTAACGCTGATGTACGATGGCAAATTTGCTGAAGCCGAACAGGCTGACCGCGAATCTCTACGCATCGCGCAACTCGATCCCGGTCCCGGCAGTTCCAGAATCATCAGTGCGAAGGCCACTCTGGCGAGCGCTCTTCTTGGCCAAGGCAAATTCGACGAAGCGGCAACCCTTTACCAAGATGTGCTGAACATTCTACAGAAGGTTGCCGGACCTGAAGATAGCCGCACGACCGCATATACCAGTAACCTGGCGCTTGTTTATTATGTGACTGAACGCTTCTCCGAGGCAGAGCAGCTGGAGCGCCAGGTCCTCGCGGTCGAAAGGCGCACCCTCGGGCCTGACCATCCGAATACCCTACGGGTCCTCACCAATCTCTCCCTCGATCTGACGGCCGAAGGTCAATTTGCTGAGGCGGAACAAAAAGCCAGGGATGCATGGGAGATTGATTTGCGGGTCGTTGGCCCGGAACACCCCTTGACTGCCGCATCGATGCAGTACCTTGCCAACGCTCTGCGCGGCGAAGGCCGCTTCGCTGAAGCAGAGAAATTGGATCGCGATACGCTCGCCGTCCGCCGCAAGATCTTCCGCATGGATAACGGCGAAACCGTCGGATCCATGGATGCCCTGGCAGGTGTTCTGTTGGACGAGGGTCGGTCGGTTGCTGCAGAACGGTTGCAGCGAAAAGCACTCGGCGAGGTATCCCGGGAATTGGGCCCGGAGCATCCTGACGTCATCACGGATTCTATCCACCTCGCTGCCATTCTCGAAAGGGAAGGCCGCTATTCTGAGGCGGAGTCGGCGGTCCGCAAGGTTCTGGAACCGGCACGCCGCGTATTGGGTCCGCGGAGCTTGAGAACTCTGCAAGCCATGAACACGCTTGCTCTGGCCCTGGCCCACGAGGGTAAGAATACAGAAGCCGCGGATTTGGTCAAGCAGGCTCTCGATATCGAAAGCCAGGTGCAGGCTGCCCAGCACATCAAGTATGCGTACTCTACCTACTATCTCGCCTGCATCGCGGCCATCCAGGGCCGGCGCGACGAAGCATTCTCTTTGTTACATAAGTCAATCGAGAAGGGCCTCTGGCCGGAAGCGGAGCAGACCATGGACCGCGATCCGGACTTGAAGTCATTACATGGCGATCCGCGTTTCGAAGCGCTGGCCGCCCTTGCGAGGCAGAACGTGGCAACGGCACGCAAGATGTAGCGGGCTCGTTGCACACTGTGGGCTGTACCGAAACCTACACCTTTTGAAGCACTCGCAGTGGCTGTGTCCCGGCTAGTGTCTGCTGAGGCATACGACTCGCTGGTGCGATGCCTTATCGAGACAATTTGCGACAGATTAGCCCGAGGCAGCGCCGGAAAGGTGGGTTGGCGACAGTCCGGGGAGATGCTAGGCGCGCTTTTGGCGTCTGTGGAAGTGGCGTACGCGGTCGGCGCGCCGGATGGCCGCGGCATCAGAGATCCTTGCATAGGCTCGCTCGCCGCAGTCGCGGCAGCGTACCGGAAGGCGCAAGTCAAGAAGCGGCAGAAAGTCGGAGAAGCGAAAGCCAGAGTGGCGAAAACGGGTGGATGCGCATTTTGCGCAGGTCAGCATTATTTAAGGGCCCTACTAGTCCGATGCTGGATTTATCTTTATGGGTTGTTTCGGCCTCTCGATCGAGGAATGTGCGTGTGGAGAAGCTCAGCATCGCCATGCCGTCCTCGGCGTGACATGGCAGGGGTGCGCGGCGCGGCTTGGCCGCGCACGCTTTTGGCGGGCATCTGCCTGATGCCGTGCAGAGACTGGCGGGTGCATTCGTGGAACTGGTTGCACAGATGCCGAGCAATTAAGTAAAAGCCACCCCAAGGGGCTAAAGTCCGCGTCTTTATTGGCTTTTTCGCCAGTCATGGCTAAAGCCCTGACCTACCAGTGGCGCCCAGACACGAGACCATCGATGCGACCAGCTCTCATGTCCTGAGGACCCGCGGACGATCATCCGACGCAATGCTACGCACTGTTGTGGTGTCGCTGGGAGTAGCGCAGACGGTCGGCGCGCTTGATGGCTGACGCTTCGGAGAATCTCGCGTGGGCCCGCTGGCCGCAGTCGCGGCAGCGCACCGGAAGGCGAAGGGCAAGAAGCCAGAAAAAGTCAGAGGCGCGAAAGCGCGAGTGCCGAAAACGAGTTGATACGCATTTTGCGCAGGTCAGCATTTCAGGGCCCTGCCAGTTCGGAGCTGGACTTATTCATCGGAATTGCCGGTCTGTCGATGGAGGAACGTGCTTCCGGAAAAGCCAAGTCTTGCCATCGATTCGTTGACGGCTTTGCGCTTCTCCAGGTTATCGGGATCGTCGAGCGAGGCCTGAAGCAGACCGATGAGGCGGTGCTGCTCGCTCATGTACTCCGTAGACCAAGGAATCAATTCTTCAGGCATGCATCAACCGTTGCACAGGATGAAAACGAGCACCCCCGCAGACCCTGAGCAGATTGGAGCTTGCGGCTTCACGGGAGTCGCTTCCAGAGGGTGCCCGATGCTGCAACTATATTTCTAATTCCCTGCGGATACTACAGAAAATATTGAGTTTAACTAATTGTACAACAGGATGGTTACTATCGCGTCAGAGAGCGGGAGCGAGTAGTTCCGAGATAAGGGTCGTTCCAATGCCCGGATGCGTGCGCCCCTCAAGGGGCTATCCTGCAATTCTCTTCGCGAGCATCTCCAAACCACGATCCGGCGAAACTCCCGAGGCCGGAAGGCCCTCAAGACAGCCGGTCAGGGGATCGGCGCTACATTTTCATACGCAGTGGGTCGGCGAATTTGGTGGACGAGTGCCGCAAGGCAAACCGCGATCAGGCGGGGACGACGCCTTTGGCGAGCATTTGCCTGATGCCGCGCAACGCCTGGCGGGTGCGTTCTTCGTTCTCGATGAGGGCGAAGCGCACGTGGGCATCGCCGTGGTCGCCGAAGCCGATGCCGGGAGAAACTGCCGTTTTTGCCTCGGTGAGGAGCAGCTTGGAAAATTCGAGCGAGCCGAGGCTACGGTACTGCTCGGGAATCTGCGCCCAGACAAACATGGTGGCGCGGGGCATGGCGACCTGCCAGCCCAGCTTGTTGAGGCCTTCGACGAGGACGTTGCGGCGGCTCCGGTAGATTTCGCATATTTCGGCGACACAATCCTGGGGGCCTTCCAAAGCGGCAATCGATGCGACCTGGATGGGCGTGAAGGTGCCGTAGTCGAAGTAGCTTTTGAGGCGCGCGAGGGCCGCGACCAGACGCTGATTGCCGACCATGAAGCCGACGCGCCAGCCGGGCATGTTGTAGCTCTTCGACAGCGTGAAAAATTCCACCGCGACATCTTTGGCGCCGGGAACCTGCATGACGCTGGGCGGCTTGTAGCCGTCGAAGGCGATATCGGCGTAGGCCAGGTCCTGAATGAGATAAAAGCTGTGCTCGCGGGCTAGCTCGACGAGACGGGCGAGGAAGGACAAATCGACGCACTCCGTGGTTGGATTGGACGGAAAGTTGACGATAAGCGCCTTGGGGCGCGGCGTCATGCGCGGGATGGTTTCTTCGAGCTGGGCGAGAAATTTTTCCTGACTGTGGACCGGGACGCTGATGATGTGTGCGCCGGCGATGACGGGGCCGTAGATGTGAATGGGATAGCTGGGGTTGGGGACCAGCACGGTGTCGCGCGAGTCGAGAATGGCGAGGCAGAGGTGCGCGATGCCCTCCTTCGATCCGATGGTGACGATGGCTTCAGTATCGGGGTCGAGCGAGACATCGTAGCGCGATTGGTACCAGTTGCAGATCGCCTTGCGCAGGCGCGGCAGGCCGCGCGAAACCGAATAGCGGTGCGTGGGCGGCTTGAGGACGGCCTCGATCAGCTTGTCGACGATGTGCTTGGGCGTCGCCCCGTCGGGGTTGCCCATGCCAAAGTCGATGATGTCTTCGCCGCGGCGGCGGGCCGCGGTCTTCATCTCGCCGGTGATGTTGAAGACGTAGGCGGGCAAGCGCTGAATGCGAGAGAACTCTTCCATGGTGACTCCAGTGTAAAACTCAGGGGGCAGGGGTCAGGTTTCAGGGGTCGGTGGATAGCTTCTAGCTTCTAGCTTCCAGCTTTCAGCTTTCAGCTGCATGAATCGGCAGCGGACGGTGAACAGGCGCGATCCGAGAACTGATCACTGATCACTGAAATCTGTTTTTGAGATGGATGGGAAAAACGATCTTAGGCGGCCGAAGCCGCCGCTGCGATGTGGGCGATGGCTAGGGCGGGATGGAAAAGGTGGTGCATGGGTCGATTATAGCGGAAAGACGGCCATCAGGTCCCAGCTGTCAGCTTTCAGCCATCAAAGGCGAAGCCGTTGGCTCAAAGCCGGAGCAGCAACACGATGCCAACGACGACGAGGACGGCCACAATGATCCATGCTCTGGGCGCACCCAACCGCTTCATCCATTCGCTATTCATATATAGGACCTCGCCGCCAATATAACCGCGGAAATCAACGCCCGACCAATCTGCAAACTTTATACTTGAAGGGACATGCCAACCTTTCTGCCAGTAGACGAACAGATGGATTTGCTCGAAAAGGGCGCGGCGGAGATCATCCGCGTGAGCGACCTGCGCGAGAGGCTTGAAGAGAGCCGCAAGACCGGACGGCCGCTGCGCGTGAAGGCGGGATTCGACCCGACGGCGCCGGATTTGCACCTGGGACATACGGTGCTGATGCGCAAGCTGAGGCATTTCCAGCAGCTGGGGCACACGGTGATTTTTCTGGTGGGCGATTTTACGTCGCTCATCGGCGACCCTACGGGGCGCAACGTGACGCGGAAAGCGCTGACGCGCGAAGAGATCGATAAAAACGCGGAAACCTACAAGCAGCAGGTGTTCAAGATTCTCGATGAGAAGGCGACCGAGGTGCGCTACAACAGCGAGTGGCTGGGCAAGCTGGGGTATGAAGAGACGATCCGGCTGACGGCGCATTTTACGGTGAGCCAGATGCTTGAGCGCGACGAATTTCACAAGCGCTTCAAGGAAGAACAACCGATCAGCTTGCACGAACTGCTGTATCCGGTGATGCAGGGTTATGACTCTGTGTGCCTGGAGTGCGATGTGGAGCTGGGCGGAACGGATCAGAAGTTTAATTTGCTGTGCGGGCGGGAGCTGCAGCGGCACTACGGGCAGAAGCCGCAGATTGTGCTGATGACGCCGATTCTGGAGGGGCTGGACGGCGTGCAGAAGATGAGTAAGTCGCTGGGCAATGCAATCGGGATTAACGAGCCGGCGAGCGAGATGTATGGGAAGCTGATGAGCATCTCGGACGAATTGATGTGGAAGTATTTTCTCCTGTTAACGGATCTCCGCCTCTCCGAGGTCGAGGCGCTCAAGGCTGGCGTTCTTGCGGGTACAGTGCATCCGATGGACACCAAGAAAAAACTGGCGCGGATGATTGTGGTGGGATTTCATGGCGAGGCTGCGGCCGCGAGCGCGGATGAGAACTGGGCGCGGATGTTTCAGCAAAAAGCGTTTTCAGAAGATGTGGAGGAGGCTTGTCTGCGCCTCAGCGATCTCCTTCCCGAGAGTGCTCCAGAAAGAGAAGACCTGCGTTCAGTGACTGAATTTCCGCAAGGTGGAGGATCGTACCACCTCTTGAAGGTTGCCAAGCTCCTCACCGCGGCAGGCATAACGGGTTCGAACGCCGAGGCCCAGCGAAAGCTAAAGGAAGGCGCCGTTTATATCGATGGCGCGGTGCACACTAAGCCAACGATGGCCCTTAAGGCCACCGAGGCCGGCGGCCAATTCCGCCTGCAAATCCGCCTCGGCAAGAAGGCGAAGCTGGTAATTCTCTCATAGGTCAACTGCAGAGCTTTCGACCCCGGAGGGTCGCGAAGCGAACGGCCTGCGCTCTGGATGACAAACCAGAGGCGAGTGCGATCCCAGGTCTGAAAATCCAGACCTGGGGCAACCTGCTCGTGCTGGATTGGGAGTGAGCGATTAATGCGCGGGCGTGGACGCCCGCGCGACTGCCGGCCGGGAGGCCGACGTTACATTATCAGACGCCGAGCGCGAAGTTGCGCGCGAATTCGAGCAATTTGCTCACGGATTCTTTCGAGCAGGACTCGGTGTAGATTCGCATGAGCGGCTCGGTGCCGCTGGCGCGGAGCAGAATCCAGGTTTCCGCAGCGTTGGGCTTCGTCTTCGCTTCGGGGTTGTCAAGATAGAGCTTGACGCCGTCGAGGGTGTCGATGCGAAGGATGGGCATGCCGGCAAAGCTTGCGCCAGGTGCGGCGAGCGCTTTGGCGCGAGCGATGGCGGCATCCTTCATTTCGTCGGGAATGTGCAGGTCGATGCGGCCGTACTGATGCTCGCCGTACTCGGCCTGGAGCGTTGCGACAAGCTCGCCGAGGGTTTTATGTTCTTCGGCCATGACGTTAGCGAGGAGAAGGCAATTCAGCAGGCCGTCGCGCTCGGGCAGGTGGCGCTGGAAGCCGATGCCGCCCGATTCCTCGCCGCCCATCACGATTTCGCGCTCGAGCATGAGGTCGACGACAAATTTAAAGCCGATGCCGTGCTCGATGAGCTCGCGGCCGTATTTTTTGGCGATGCGGTCGAGCATTTTGGTGGTGTTGAAGGCGCGGGTGACGGCGCCGGGCCAGCCCTTGCGCTGGAGCACCCAGCTCAAAAGGACGGAATAGATTTTGTGGGGATCGACGAAGTTGCCGTGCTCATCGGTGGCCCCGATTCGGTCGGCATCGCCGTCGGTGCAAAGGCCGGCCTGGCAGTGGTTGGCGACAGTGGCTTCGCCGAGAGCGCGAATGTTGGGCTCGATGGGCTCGGGATTGATGCCGGGAAAAAGCGGATCGGGGTTGGCGCGAATCTGCACGTGGGCGACGCCGTGCGCCGAGAAAATGTCAGAGAGGATTGTCGCGCCAGCGCCGTACATGGAGTCGATGCAGAACTTCATTTCCGAGCGCGCGATCATGTCGAGATCGGCGAAGCTCTCGATGGCGTGGAGGTACGAAGGCAAGAAATCGACTTCAGTGATGGGTGCAGGCCGCGGCGCGCGGCCCACCGGCTGGCCGAGGAACGACTCGATGGCCGCGATCATGGAGGGTTTGCCTGAGCCGCCGTACCAGCCTTTGTATTTCACACCGTTCCATTGCGCGGGATTGTGCGAAGAGGTGATCATGATGCCGCCGGCGGCGCCGCGCTCGCGCACGCCAAAGCTGAGCGCGGGGGTGGGCGTAACAGCGTTGGCGAGCATGACGGGAATGCCGGTGGCGGCGGCGACCTCAGCGCAGGCGCAGGCGAAATCTTTTGATCCGAAGCGCGTGTCGTAACCGATGCAGAGGCCGCGTGCGGGATCTTCGTGAGCAGATCCGCTTTGGGAGTGGATGTAGGCGGCGATGGCTCCAGCGGCGGTGCGGACGTTGGCGAAGGTGAAGTCGTCGGCGATGATGCCGCGCCAGCCGTCGGTGCCGAATTTGATGATGGGATGAGGCATAGATGAATTGCGTCCCGATGAGCGCACGCTCTTGCGAGTTGGCGCACGGCTCGAGAAACAAAGGTAAACGATAACAGGCGGGGCTGGGCTTGCGCACGCGGTGCGGAGGCATGCGGAACGGCCGGCAGATCTCGGACCCTAAAAAGAAGCAATCCTTCAATCGATTGAAAAAGAGCAAGGAGACAAAGGCGTCAGGTTGTCAGTTTCATCGATCGTGTGCCGGTAGCGCCGGAGGGGACTGTCGGCGCGTTCTTGATAGGATGGACTGCTGCGGAGATTCAGATGAAAGTCGCAATCGTCGGTTGTGGGATTGTGGGGCTGGCAACGGCGCACCAGCTTCTGGAGCGGCATCCTGCGGTGAAGGTGCTGCTGCTTGAAAAAGAAAGTGCCGCCGGCCAGCACCAGACGGGACACAACAGCGGCGTGCTGCACTGCGGCCTTTACTACCAGCCGGGATCGGCGCGGGCGCGGCTGGCGGTAACGGGAATCCGCCGCATGGTGGATTTTTGCGAGCAGCACGGCGTGGCCTACGAGCTGTGCGGCAAGACGGTGATTGCGACAGAGCCGGATGAGATTCCGCGGCTGCATGCGCTTTTGGAGCGCGGCAAGGCGAACGGTCTCGAAGGATTGCAACTGCTCGGCCGCGAGCAGATTCTCGAGTTTGAGCCACACGCTGCGGGGCTGGCC
>Ga0335074_10009137_pt1 | contig 13814 bp, 16 predicted proteins | sample Lox_Sample_23_FD_206715 | JGI IMG/M metagenome (GOLD analysis project Ga0335074, IMG submission 206715) | Soil microbial communities from Loxahatchee National Wildlife Refuge, Florida, United States - Lox_Sample_2.3 | ecosystem: Environmental > Terrestrial > Soil > Wetlands | place: USA...
CGCGAACATTTCCAGAGGATTTGATGTTCATTCAGACCGGCGATCGGCGAAACTGGCAGGCGCGCTATATCGTCCAGAACCCCTATGGAGGTTCGGTTTCGGAGTGTGCCGAGAGGGTTGGCAAAATGGAATGTGCGACAATGTGCAACGACCGCGTGTCGGAGGTCCGCGCAGCGCTCGGATCGCAAGAGACGAACCAAGAGCCGGAGACGCCACAGGACAAATCGCCTACTGTAACCGTTGAGGGATCTAGGATCGGCTGGATCGGCTGGAGAGCGCTGGCGGCGTATCGCGGAAAAAGCCCGCGGGCGCTGCAAGGCGAATGCGTCGCAGCTTGCAGCGCCTCGAAGGCGCAGGGACTGGAGGCGGCGTCGCGCTACTACGAGAAGGACCTGCCGGAGCGGATCACGGTCGAAAAGCAGACCCTCGCCCAGCTGACAGGCTGGAGCCTCCACGATATCGATGCCATGCCGGGGGCACGACGTTTCTCGAGGGATTCCCCCGTCAAAAGCGCGACACCACGTAGCACGGTGGCACGCCTATCACAACCATCGTGGCATAAGCTATTTTCGGATTAGCGAAACCTACGGTCTCACAGCCGGCGATCATCCTGAATGTGGTGACGACGCCAACACTCGCGAGCACGGCGCGCGCATTCCTCGCGCGACTAGACGCGCGTTGGTTTCAAATCGCATTCCTTGCGAACTTTCTCCTGCTTGGTGCCTTCGCACGTGACTTTGCGTTGAGTTGGATCCAAGCAGTCACCTGCTTTGCTGCGGGGCTCGCCACGCAGGCGTTGTGGCAGTGGGCGCTGCGCCTTCCGCAGCGTCGATCCTGGGGCGGCTATTTAAGTGCAATCATCAGCTGCTTTGGGATTTGCATCCTCGTTCGCTCAGAGAATTTGTGGGCTCATTCCCTGTTAGCTTGCCTGGCGATAAGCAGCAAGTTTGTCTTGCGTTCCGGCCCTGCTGCGTGCAGAAGCCACATTCTCAATCCTGCCAATTTTGCCGCTTTCGCCGCCTGGGCCTGGATGGGCGGATGCTGGTTGAGCCCCGGACAGTGGGGTACCGACACTCTCACGGCGTTGTGGTTCTGCGCACTCGGAGGACTTGTCACGCAACGTATCGCCCGCTGGGATGTCAGCGTGACCTTTCTCTTGGCATGGGGAGCGTTGTTGGCGCTGCGGATAATTCTGCTGGAATACGCCTGGAACCCGGGCGTAGCGATGTGGTTGCAGGAAATCAGCAATGGGTCGACCTTACTGTTCGCCTTCTTCATGATTTCCGACCCCATGACAACGCCGCAGCATCGTGGCGCGCGACTGTTATATGTCGCGGCGGTCGCATTGATTGCCTTCATCTGGCAGTACGTCTATTCCAAGCCACATGGCCTTATCGTGGCCTTGTTTGCCTGCAGCTGGGCGGTCCCCATCATTAACATCCTATTCCACCACGATCGATTTAGCTGGGGGGCACAGCGAGGCGCCGACCGCAAGCTCCTGTACGAGGCAACGTAGGGTGGCTGCGCAGGGAGACGGTCGCCAGTCTCGCTATGCGCCCACGAAGGCTAGCGGCCCGCCGCCAGACTCGAGGGAATCGCACATACGTCGCGACCTCGCGTCCCAAAAGGAGGAGTGCGCCCGCCACGGCGCAGGTTACCCGCCGCGTCAATACCTCAATAACGGGACGTCGGCGCAAGCCCCAATCGTGGGCAGGATTGGCGCGGCAAAATCCTGTCCAGCTCCCACCTCTACAATTGGCACGGAACAGGCTTTGACAAGGACCCATGGGCGCAACGAAACCTAGCAGGCGTTGGCGCCGTCTGGCGCCCCAGAGCCTGGTCTGGGTTGGCGCTCTGCGGAGAATCTCTATGAGGCGCGCTGTATACGCAATTCTTGTCGCGATGTGTGTAGGTGTCCATGGTCTGCGAGCCGTCGCGGTCGCAGATGAGGTCGCTACGCGACGTTACGAGGCAATCGCGGATGCGTTCACTTCACTATGTCTGACGCGGCTCCCCATCTTGGCAAACGTGACAGCAAAAGCGGCTGCCTTGGGACTGAAAGAGGAAAGGCCCGGGCTATGGGATCTGCCGCATCCGATCGAAGACTTGCAGCTCTTGGTTACGAATGACCCGCCGGCGATGCATTGCGGCATCATGGGGTTGGATCGAGTAGCCACCGACCTGAAAAGCGCTCTCATCTCGAAGTTGGGCTCTCCAGCGAGTTCATCGGACTTCATGGCGCTTTGGTACGTTCCGTTCGGCCTCGAGTACGGAACCGTAGGGCTCCGCTTGGCGAGGCCGAATGCTCCGAATCACGGACCTCTCCTCGGCATGAGCTACCTGTACGGCAGAATGCCGGATGCGAGCGTGTACGCCGCCGAGCGCGCAACGGACAGTAAGAGCTCCGACAAGCGAGTCGACCCGTTGCTGCTCGACATGCAGGGTCGACCCGTAACGGTGTTCGACTTGGGACTTCAGATGTTGTGGCGTGACCTAGCAGAGATAGTTAAGGGAAATCCTGCATCATACGGTCGCCTGCGAACGTTCCCGCCACGCCTGGAGATCAGATACCTCCCACACCAGAATGAGATTTGGGTAGTCGTGGAGAGCGATCCGCCCACCGGTCGAGCTGCCGATGACTGGTGTAAGTCGCTGGTTGCGAGCCTAAGGCACGATCTCAAGAAACCTGGTATGGGTGACGACCCTGCGCCATTCTGGATGAGATATTTTGTGCCGCCGTATGACCGAGACGACCGTCATAGCCCATCCGCGTTTGGGCGCGATGAGGTCAAGCAGCTGTATGGGACATTCTTCGGGGTAATATTCGTGCGTGGTGAGACCGCTGAGCACCTCACCCCCACTCTGTGGCGACGTTGGACATGCACGGGCTCGCTCTTCGGTGATAAGGACACACAGGTGTGGAACTCCGGGTTCAGCAGATACGGCGAGGCGTTCTAGGGCGCGCCGCTCCCTTCCTCAAGCCAAGGCTGCGCCACTTGATGGAAACAAAAGCCGACAAGAGACCAATGCTGAGAGCGTCGGCGCTGCTCCGCACCGAACGGTGCCTCTACAACCTGCCCCCCCAATGTCCGAGCTTGAAGTATAGGGCCGGGTCCTCGTACGCACTCATCACGCACGGCGCTGACGCCGATCCCCACGAGGATCAGATCGACCGCAGGGAAAAACCGGTTCAGCCAACCGTCATAGCCAGTGTAGAAGCGCATGTTCGCAGTTCAGCGTTTCTCCGTCAGCAACTGGTCGAGCGACCATCTCGGCAGGTTTCCCGTTTCGGTCGTTCGCGCATGCCTTGCGGAACCATTCGGAGACGACGAGTCGTCACAAGCTGCCTCCCATGAATCAACACTCTCGCCGCATCAGCCAACTTAAGGCAAAGGCCGTGCTGCTAGTGATGACTCTGCTGGCGATGCCGGCAGTTTACGCTGACAAATTGCAATCCTTGTACAAGGATGAAGTGGCGGCAGGGATCGAAGAGATTTTTGTCTTCCGAACCTCTCGCACGCAGCACACGTCCGGTCAGACTTCCGAATGCGCCGCGGCGCCATTCTCATCAGCCAACGAGGACTTCTACGAGCTTTGGTCGATCCAGGTGCAGGCGGCTGATGGGCGAGTAGTGAACACGCACCTGCGTAAGGTCGGTGGCTTTACTGCGTGCCTAGGTCAACTGACTCGAGGTCAGCCGCTGCAGATGTACGCTACGGGAACCGTCGCGCAAATTCCCTGGGTCGGCGTTGGGGAATGCCTGGTGCTAATGTCACAACCTCCGATCCGGACGGGCATCGCCTTCACGTGTCACTTGAATCTCAGCGGACTTCCGGACCGCTACAGCGGGGGCATCCTGACCTCGAGCACCTTGGCGCCATTTCTTGGTAAGGATCAGCCTCCAACGGCCCACATCCCCGGCTACCTGTCCACCTCCGTCGTGACAGTGCGCCTCTGGAAAAAGCCTGTCACAACGGAATGACTGCTCACCGGGCGTCAATGGTTCGCTTTTAAAAATTCCAAAGGGCGGTCAGAGTCCGGAGGGAATCTGAAGGGCCGCCAGGACCGGTTCTTGGGCATATCAGTGGGTTCCGAGGGCGGCGGGCGAAACGGTCAGGTTAGGTCCGCGCTGAAACCACCCGGAGATCGGCCGGGTATTAACTTTGGGCGACCGGGAGCAGCGACATGCATCGGAGCATCACGCGTAGGCAGGCTATAGGCCTCATGGCCACGGTGCCAGCGCTGGTCTCTGAGCCGGCGGGCGCTCAGACCCACCCTGTTAACGAGACGGGCTTCGTCCGGATAGGTGCGATTGACCAGTGGATTGGGATTCAGGGCAATGACATGATCTCTCAGCTCGAGTTCGCCCTGGAGGATCTGGAGGCCGCAGCGACGGCCGCCGTGGCTGCTATGCCGTCAGAGCCGGCAGCCAGGAAGAGTGTCCGCAGGCCCTTACCGGCGCACCTGGTGCGCGAACCGATCGTTCACGCGGCCCCGGGCGAGTGCGCCTGCCCGACGGTAAGCGACCGGCGAACTCACCTTCCCCGGCGCTTCGCGGGATAGGAGCATAAGTGTCCACTTAAAGTAGGTGGACACGTGAACACTTCCGAGCAGGCGGTCAGTATCGGGCGACGCCGGCGTCGACGCCATAGTGCAGAGTTCCGGGCGGAAGCCGTTAGGGCGTGCCAGCAACCTGGAGTCTCGGTCGCGGCGATAGCCCTTGCTCGGGGGCTGAACGCCAATCTGCTGCGCCGCTGGGTGCTGCGGGCCGAGAGAGGAACCCTTCTGGTTCCCAGCCGATCCATGCCACCGAGGGCTCCGGTCGAGGACGCCGGCGGCTTCGTGCCGGTGAGGATTTCCTCGAGTGCCATCGCGGCGGCGATCCGCATCGAAGTGCATCGCGGTTCGACCACGGTAAACATCGAGTGGCCGTCCTCGGCGGCACACGAGTGTGCGCTGCTGCTGCGAGAGTTCATGAGGTGATCCGCATCGATGCGGCCTGGCTGGCTGTGGAGCCGCTCGACATGCGAGCCGGAGTGGACACCGCACTCGCGCGGGTGGTGAGCGTATTCGGTATAGCCCGCTCGCATCACGCATATTTCTTCATGAACCGCCGAGCCAGCCGCGTGAAGGTGTTCGTTCACGATGGGTTTGGCCTGTGGCTGTGCGCACGCCGTCTGCAGCAGGGCCACTTCATCCGACCGAGCACGCATCTTGGCGCACGTATGGAGCTCTCGAGCAACCAGCTTCAAGCGCTCGTGGTGGGACTGCCCTGGGAGCGTTTGAACGAGCACGCGAAGATATCCGTGCTGTAGAAAAAATCTCGAGCGGTGCTGTTCACGACGTCAATCATGTGGCAGGATCGAAGTCCATGGACTTGCCGCGCGATGTGGCGCAACTGAACACGCAGGAGCTGCGTGATCTGACCTCAGCGCTCATCGCGCAGCTTAGCGCGAAGAACGAGCAGCTCAGCAAGAAGAACGAGCAGCTCACCGCCAAGGACGAAGAGCTCAAGTTCAAACAGCTGAAGATCGATCAGCTCACTCACGAGATGGCGATCTTGAAGCGCTGGCGCTTCGGCCGACGCAGCGAGCAGCTCGACCGCGCGCAGCGCAGCCTCCTCGAGGAGTCTATCGATGAGGACCTCGAGGCGATCAGCCTCGAGCTCGAGGCGCTGGGGGGCAAGCCCAAGCCAGAACGACCAAAGGACAAGCCGCGCCGCACGGCGCTACCGTCGCATCTGCCGCGCCGAGAGATCCGCCACGAGCCCGAGAAGACCGTGTGCAGCTGCGGCTGCCAGCTCGAACGGATCGGGGAGGACGTGAGCGAGAAGCTCGATTACACCCCGGGGACGTTCCAGGTCGAGCGCCACGTGCGCGGCAAGTGGGTGTGCCGCAGCTGCGAGACGCTCATCCAGGCGCCCGTTGCTCCGCACATCATCGACAAGGGGATCCCGACCGCGGGGCTCCTGGCTCACGTACTGGTGAGCAAGTTCGCCGATCACCAGCCGCTTTACCGCCTGGAGGGCATCCTCGAGCGGGCCGACGTGTGCATCCCGCGCTCGACGCTCGGGCAGTGGAGCGGCGCCTGTGGGGTCGAGCTCTCACCGCTCGCGCAGGCCATGAAGGTCGCACTCCTCAGCCGCTCGGTGTTGCATGCCGATGAGACGCCGGTGCCGATGTTAAAGCCCGGCTTGGGCCACACGCACCAGGCATACCTCTGGAGCTACGGCACCACGCAGTTCGATCCGATGCCTCTGGTCGTGTACGACTTTGCCGAGAGCCGCGGCGGCCGTCACGCCCGAGCCTTCCTCGGCGCCTGGTCGGGCAAGCTCGTCTGCGATGACTTCTCCGGCTACAAGGCGCTCTTCGAACGCGGCGTCATCGAGATCGGGTGCATGGCGCACGCGCGCAGGAAGTTCGAGGAGCTGCACCAGAACCAGCGAAGCGAGATTGCCGCGGAGGCGCTGCTGTACTACGGGCTGCTCTACGATGTCGAGGCCGAAGCGCGCGAGCAGCGGCTCGATGCGAACGGTCGGCTGCGCCTGCGCGCGGAACATGCCCGGCCGGTCGCCGAGAGTCTGCAGAAGTGGTTGATCCTCCATCGCTCGAAGGTGCCCGACGGCTCAGCGACCGCGAAGGCGATCGACTACAGCTTGGGGCGTTGGGAGGCCCTCATCCGCTACATCGACGATGGCGATCTGCCGATCGACAACAACTGGCTCGAGAACCGCATCCGTCCCGTAGCTCTCGGGAGAGCCAACTGGCTCTTCGCCGGCTCCCTCCGTGCCGGCCAGCGCGCCGCTGTCATCATGAGCCTGATCCAGTCCGCCAAGCTCAACGGCCACGATCCGTATCGCTATCTGAAGGACGTGCTCGAGCGCCTGCCAACTCAGCCGGCTAGCCGCATCGAGGAGCTACTCCCGCACCGCTGGCGACAGTCGCCTGATACGCACTGATCGTCGAGGCTCCCATGAGCGTGCCACTGCGCATCTACGCAGACTTCAACTCCGTCTACGGTGAGGGTGGCAGCATCTGCTGGTGCCTTCGCTACGGCTCCCCCTTACGATCCCTGGACAACTTCACCGATGAACTTGGGCTGTGCGACGGGATGCCCGTGGTTCTCTACTACGAGGACCCGTCAGAGGAATTTGAAGTCGCCGCAACTTTGATCGAACAACCGGCCGGTGCCGTGACCCGGTGGCACGCCCGCGCCGACTGGAAGACGCGAAAGCAAATCCGCGGGTAGCGCGAGGTGGGATCGCCGGACGCTTACGCCCGACGTGCGGCGGGGCGATGAAGACGCTCGGTGAGGACACCTCCGAGATGCTCGAGTACGTGCCCTCTCACTTCAAGGTGATCCGACACATCCGGCCCAAGCTCGCCTGCACACGCTGCGACAAGATCATCCAGGCGAGCGCCCCGTCGCGGCCGATCGCCAGAGGGTTGGCAGGACCTAGGCTTCTGGCGCATGTTCTGGTCTCCAAGTACGCCGACCATCTGCCGCTATACCGTCAGAGCCAGATCTACGCTCGCTCCGGCATCGAGCTCGATCGGTCTACCTTGGCCCACTGGGTCGGTGGTGCGCACGAGCTCCTTGCGCCTTTGGTGGATGCCTTAGCTCAGCACGTACTCGCCGGCAGCCACGTGCATGCCGACGATACTCCCTATCCCGTCCTTGCCCCTGGGACTGGGAAGACCAAGAACGCCCGGATCTGGACTTATCTATGGACGGTCCCCGCTCTGCAAGGTTCTTCGTCTTCGGTCAGGCAAGTAGTCGTGCAGCTATCTATCCGGCCTTATGGCGTAGGTGCCACGGGCCTTGATGAGATCCGCGGATCGGCACCCAATTACGTGTGGCGAGCACGAAGCTCGAGAGGTCCAACGGGCTTAGCCGACCCCGGTCCGACCGGTTGCCATCACTCTGTCGATTGCCCTCGCAGACTGAACCGTGGTGGAGAGCGAGCTGCTGGCATCTATTCACTGATCGGCACGGCGAAGCTCAACAGCATCGATCCGGAGGCGTACCTGCGATACGTTCTCGAGCGCGTCGCCGAACATCCGATTAATCAGATCGAGGAGTTGTTGCCATGGAACGTGCTTGCAAAGCTACCCTCACTTGGGCTTGCAGCTTGATCCGGGGGTGCCTACTACTCACTGGCGTCGCGGCGTTGACTGGCATTGCGGCGTGCAGCAAGCCGACGCAATTGATGCTGTTCAACAACACTGACGCGCCAATCAAGGTTTACCTGGCGCCGCGTTACGCCTGGTCGAAAAAAGACATTACGATTGCCAGTGGCATGTCCGCCCGCTTTGACTATCCTGCTACGAGCGAGGGATGGGCACTGCGCCTCTCCGCGTCCGGGTGTGAGGCTACATACTCGGTCCCACATTATCTGAAGGCTTACCCGTTCCCTCCCCAGTCGTACGAAGGGTCTCCGGATAAGTCGGTGAAGGTACAGATCGAACCCGACCTGGCGGTTCATTTGATCCCGCCCTCGGCGACGGCAATAGTAAATGTCGGCTCCGCATCTCTGCAGGTTCAGGGGTTCCCATTGCGGCCCAGTTCGCGCAGCTGCGTTACTCCGCAGCCTAAGGCATAAGTCACTGCGTCAATGCGGCCATCCTCGGACGCTCACCTTGGTGCTCCGCCTAGAGGCATTCATTCCCACTCCCGCCGCTAATAGCCCAAGGAGCAAGGCGACGCTGTATCGTCCGGGCGCCACAGCCTCGAGGCCGGTCATCTCCGCGAGCCCGTGCAACTGTGGCTCACATCCTCTCCCCGACCGTTTGTGAGCTTGAACTTCATGTGTGGACCTTATCCAGCGCGGCGTGACGGCGCTCAAATACGCCTTGTCACGATCCCAGGCGCCGCCAATTCCGGGAAATGGCTGCTGACCACGCTCAATCGGCCGCGTTCGTCCCAGCGATCGTCGCTCTCGAAGGCGCGACGAATGGCATTGAGGATCGCGCCTTGGTGGTCGTCGAAGACCTTGAGCCACGCGTCTTTCGGTTCGTCACCGCGCAGTCGCCCGAGGTCCTCAACGGCTTCGCGACTGATGCGCGCGGTGAACTGCCGCCCCTTGTAATCGACCTCGATGGGCATGCCGTCGAACATCCCAATGGTGGTCGGACGGCGGATGACGTTGGGGCGCTCAGGGCTGAGCCTCACACCGGGGCCGCCGTTGTCGGGTGTCCCCGGCAGAAACTCAACGCCGAAGTTCTCAAACGCCCGCTGCAGGCTCGCGAGAGTCGCGGGCTCCGACGCGCGCTTCTCACCCTCGATGTCGCGCACGGATGTGAGTGCGACTTTGGCTTCCTGGGCTAGGCGCTCCTGAGGCCAGTCGAGGAGCGCACGCGCTGCACGCACCTGGGCCGGAATGATGGTCGTGGAATCCTCCATAATCTTTCCTCGTTGCTGGTTGTGGATGGGCGGCACTAATACAGGTTATTAACTCCTGTATTTATATCAGATGATGATATCACGAGTGACACACAGGCGGTAGACCTCGGTATAGTGTCCGATAACAGAACCCTTCTCGGACATCATCTAGATCATCATCATCGTGTCTGCCCTAACCCCCCCTCGATCACCACCCGCCTCCTGGATTGGGCCCGGGCCGCCAAAGGGGGCGTACGGCACCCCTCGAGCGAGCGGGCTTACTAGGCGGACTTCGACAAGGTTCGGTGCCTGGTGTGCGATAGCCGGGGTTGATCCATTGCCGGCAACCCCGCAAACCATTGCGACGCACCTGCGAAGCGAGTACGCCGCGGGTAAGGCGGTGGCGACACTGAGTCGCCGTGTGGCCACGATTGCGCGATTTCACACGACCGCCGGACTCTCGAGCCCATGTAGCTCGGAGCCTGTTTGGCTCGCTTTGCGCGCCATAGCTCGCGAGCGCGGGACACAGCAGCGCCAAGCATCACCGCTGACACTCAAGGATGCTCACAAGATCGAAGCCAACGTACTGGCGGCCGCCCAACTTCCTCCACCTGCGGCCGGTTGAAAATCCCCCACCCCTGAGTTGATCGGGCGCCGGTCGGCGCCGAGGGCTGCGTTGCGGCGGGACGTTACGCTGCCTCCCTGTTTTTCGACGGGGAGCACGGGGTTGAACGTCTTGAAGTCGCACCTGCAGATCACCGTCCGCACGCTGCTGTCGAGGGGCACGAGCCAGCGCGAGATCGAGCGCATCACGGGCGTGGATCGCAAGACGATCCGTCGCCTGGGACGGGCACTCCTCGCGGCAAATTCCCCCGGGGTGGCCACCGGCTCTGACGGGCGTGGGAGTGAGGTTCTCGAGGGGCAAATTCCCCCACCCCGGCCACCGGCTTTCCCGCCCAAGCTCGCCCGCTCGGCGTGTGAAGAGCACCGCGCCTGGATCGAGGAGCAGGTGCAGCTCGGGCGCAACGCCCAGAGCATCTACCAGGACCTCGTTGAGCGCTTCGGCTTTGCCCATCGCTACAACTCTGTGAAGCGCTTCGTGCGCTCGATGCGGGTGGGTGATCCCGAGCGCTTCGATGTCCTCGAGAGCCTCGCCGGCGAGGAGGCCCAGGTCGATTTCGGCCTCGGTGCGCCCACGCTGCATCGGCGGGGCAAGTATCGCCGGCCGTACCTGTTCGTGATGACGCTCAAGTACTCCGGCAAGGCCTTCCGCAAGGTCGTATGGAAAGCTGACCAGCAGAGCTGGGCGCGCCTGCACGAGGAAGCGTTCCGCAGCTTCGGCGGATCGGTCGCCTACGTCGTGCTCGACAACTTGAAGCAGGGCGTGATCAAGCCCGATCTCTACGAGCCGCAGCTGAACCCCGTTTACGCCGCGATGCTCGCGCATCACTGCGCCGTCGCGGATGTCGCGCGAGTTGCTGACCCCAATCGCAAGGGCGCCGTCGAGCGGGCGATCCAGCATACCCAGGACACAGCTCTCAAGGGACGGCGCTTCGAGTCGATCGAGGAGCAAAACGCCTGGCTCGCGCACTGGGAGGAGCGCTGGGCGGCCCCGCGCATCCACGGGCGCAAGAAGCGCCAGGTGCTCGCGATGTTCCTCGAGGAGAGGCCGTACCTGAAGGCGCTGCCGCTCGAGCCCTTCCGCTACTTCCGCCAGGAGACCCGCACGGTCGATGACGCCGGGCTCATCGCGGCCGATGCCTCCCACTACGCAGCGCTCCCCGCACCGCTTTACTCCGAGGTCACCGTGCGCATCTACGAGCGGGAAATCGAGATCCTCGATGTTGCGGGCATGGTGCTGCGCCGGCACGAGAAGTCCGCCCGCAAAGGCGCCTACGTGCTCCCCGAGGAGGATCGCATCTTCAACCCCTCGCGCGAGACCGCACGCCTGATCGGCAAAGTGCGCAAGATCGGTCCGCTCGCAACGCAGCTTGCCCGCGAGATCTTCGCTCGACTCGGCCGCCCGGGCCAGAAGGCTATTTACGGGCTCTCCAACCTCCCACGCCACTCCCCCTGCGAGGAGATCGAGGCCGCTTGCGAGAAGGTGCTCAAGCTCTCCCAGCCTTCCTATCAGGCCCTCAAGCGCATCCTCGCCGCGACCGCCACGACCAAAGAGGCGCGCGCCGCCGCCGAGCAGAACTCCCTGCAGCAACAAGGCGATCACATCCGCCCGATCACCGAGTACCAGCGCTTCTTCGATCAGCACACCCAGCAGCTGCCGCTGCTGCCCGATCCACCGACCACCCACCAACCGTAGGAGTCTCCCACGATGACGATGTCGATTCCGGAACTACACCGATCGCTGCGAGCGCTGCGCCTCTCGGGGATGATCGCCACCCTCGAGGCACGCGCGATCGCCGTCACCAGCCACGAGATGAACTTCCTCGAGGCCCTCTCCTGGCTCGTGCAGGACGAGCTCGATCGGCGCCGATCCCGTCTGCTTGATCGGCGCTTCGTGCTCTCGGGGCTGCCCGAACGCAAGGAACTCAAGGACTTCGACTGGACGTACAACCCCAAGGTCCCCAAGCGCGACGTCCTCGAGCTCGCAACGCTGAAGTTCATTGAGGCCCGTGAAGGAGCGCTCCTGATCGGTCAGCCGGGCACCGGCAAGAGCCACTGCGCCAAAGCCATCGCGCAACTCGCCGTGCAACACGGCTACAAGGTCTTCTACCGCGAGGCGCACACGCTGATCGAGGAGATCAACGAAGCGCGCGAGCTCGGAGAGCTGCGCAAATACCGCGCTCAGATCACGGCCGCGGAGCTACTCGTCATCGACGATCTGTTCCTGCGCAAGCTCCCGGTGAACGCCGGCGATGAACTCGCCGACGTGTTGATGAGTCGCTACGAGAAATCCTCCGTCGTCATCACATCGAACCGCGGCATAGATGACTGGGGGAAGCTCCTGGGCGATGTGGTCGTGGTCGCGCCGCTTCTCGATCGCATCATGCACCACGGGCATCTGCTCAAGTTCGAAGGCAAGAGCTGGCGTCTGAAAGAATCCGGCGAGCGTCTTGCCAAGCGCGCCGCTCGTGCCTGATGATCGCCACGTCCCGCCGCTGTCAAGTGGGGGAGTTTGACCTGGCCACGGGTGGAGGAATTTGAAGTGGCCGCCGGGGCTGGGAGATGACGCCCGATTGAAGGATCTACGCGACGTTGCTCCGTTGCTCGTTGGCAAAGACCTGCTCGCGCGCGCCTCGGCGTTGGTTTCCTTGACCGTTGATGCCATGAACTTCGATGCGGAGGACGGCACCGCCCATATCGCGCTCCGGCGTCGCAAGACGACCACAGAGACGCAGGCGTGCCTTCTTGGACCCGACGCCGTGGCTGCGCTGCGGCGGTGGCTGGAGGAGGCTGGCATTGCCTCAGGCACGATCTTCCGTTCGATCACGAAGGGCGGAAGACCTAAGGAAACGCCCCTCACGACGCGCGACGTGAGCCGCATCCTGAAGATGCTAGCCATCCGCGCACGCTTGGACGCCTCACGCATTAGCTCGCACAGTCTGCGTGTCGGTACAGCCGTCGATTGCGTTGCCGCGAACATCGATGCTGCCTCAATTATGCAGGCTGGCCGTTGGACGTCGGTCCGCATGGTCGCACGCCACACCTCGAAACTCGCCGCCAAGCGTGGCGCGATCGCGAGGCTTCACAAACTCACGGGGTAAAGGCAATAGATGCGAACGCTCGAAGAACCGCGTCGGTACCGAGCGTGGTCCAGGTGGGATGGACCAAAACGCCGCCAGGGACCCGCCCCCCCAAGAACCGGTGACTGCGATCGGGTAGCGATCGTCGCGCCGCGGCTAAGAACCCATTATGCCCAGTCGCCGAACGCGGGCGTTGATCTTCATATTTTCATGCTCCTCGCGCGCGAATAGGCAAACACCCGTGCGGCGTGCCACTCCTCGTCGCGGCGTGTACGCTCCGTTGCTGGATCCGCTCACAAGCCCAAGGAGGCGAGATGCCGCTGAAAAAGTTGCCAGCCAAGATGTACCCCGGATTCGGCTTATCCATGCTCGATCGTGCGGTAAAGGAGTTCTTCGCCGCGCGCTGTAGTGCGAAAGCCCTTGTTGAGCTGACAGAACACTTCATACAGGGAGGTGACGTGCACTGCATCTACTGCGCAACCAGGCTCGCGACACGTTGGGATCACCTTCATCCAGTCTCAAGAGGCGGTGATTCTAGTCCCGGAAATCTGGTTCCCGCCTGCGGTAGTTGTGATGACTCAAAGCAAGACAGGACCATCGAGGAGTGGGCCGCCAGTCGTGCGAAGTACAGACCTACACCCGAGCGAATCCCATTGATCGTAGCGAGGATTAGGAAATATCAGCTCAAATATGCCTACGCACCCGTCCCGTTTGAGGACAAACTCTCACCCA
>Ga0335074_10009138_pt1 | contig 13814 bp, 10 predicted proteins | sample Lox_Sample_23_FD_206715 | JGI IMG/M metagenome (GOLD analysis project Ga0335074, IMG submission 206715) | Soil microbial communities from Loxahatchee National Wildlife Refuge, Florida, United States - Lox_Sample_2.3 | ecosystem: Environmental > Terrestrial > Soil > Wetlands | place: USA...
GCCAGCTTCAGAACTTCGTCGAACACGGCGTGATCGTTTCGGCGGGAACAGTCTTTCAGCCGGATCTGACGCAGCTTCGGGCCCCCGCGAGCGCTCCGCTGGCAAAACCGGCCAGGACCCTCGAAGACGCCACTCGCGATCACATTCTAGAAACCTTGAAGGATGCCAATTGGGTGGTCGGAGGAAGGCACGGCGCCGCGGCGCGCCTGGGGCTGGCACGCACGACGTTGATCGCTAAGATGCGGCGGCTTGGCATTGAAGCCTCAGCCGTCGACATGCCGGTGAGAGAGGCATCCAAGCACGCGTTCGCCTCGGCCTGACAACAGCAGTTCGTAGCAAAAAACAAATAGGAGAAAACCAGATGAACAGACTTACCATGAGAATACTTTTGTCGATCGGACTAGGAGTCCTCGGCACGTACCCAGCAGCCAAAGCCGATGAATGGAACCAAAAGACCGTTGTGACGTTCGGCGAGGCAGTAGAAATTCCAGGACAAACGTTGCCCGCCGGGACTTACGTTTTCAAGCTCCTTAATTCCACTTCCAGCCGGCACATTGTCCAGGTATTCAACCAAGACGAGAAGCAGGTATATGGGACATTTCTCGCGATTCCGAGCCATCGTCATAAACCTTCCGAGAAGACGGTAATCCGGTTTGAGGAGCGCGCCGCCGGTTCGCCCCAGGCCATCAAGGCTTGGTTCTATCCCAACAAAACCTACGGCCACGAATTCGTGTATCCGAAAAAAGAGGCTCTGGAATTGGCGGAAGCGAACCACATGCCCGTCCCGGCCGTTTCCTCCGAGCTGTTACCGGTCATGACGATGCACACGATCACGCTCCAAGCGCCTGAGATCGTTGCTTTCACGGCCGCACCGCTTAAGTTGGAGGAACCGAATGGCGGAGAAGTGGAGCTGGCCGCGGCCGCACCGGTCTCTGATGATGGCGCAGCCGCGCTACCAGCCGAACTGCCTGCGACTGGATCCTCCATGCCGTTGGTCGGTCTGATCGGCATGCTGTTTCTGGGCGCCGCTGCGGCGCTACGGATTCGCGCGGTGCGAGTGCGCTAACTCGAAGTGCGCCGCGGGGAGGTAAACAGGAGAACAGAAATGGACAAGTATTCGCTACTGCCGGTCGTACTGGCTGGCCTCCTGGCTCTTCAGCCGTTGCTCGCAGGGTCAATAGAAACGAAAGCCCGGGCCGGTCCCGAATTCCTGAGCTTCAACGAACTGGTCAGGTTATCCGAGACGGACCGGCCGGAAGGGCCGCTGGCAAAAAAGCTGGCGGCCCTTTTGAACACTCCCAGGCTCAATAACGACGCTGCGGGTGCGGGTCTCGCGCCTCACCGGCCATGGGTGGACGGACTCGGCCCCGTGGTTCGGGTCGCGGAGTGGAACATCGAAAGAGGCCTGAATTTCGATCTCATACGGCTGGCCTTCTCCGACCCGGCCGGTTTCGAGCGGGAAGCGGCTCGGCGCGGCGCTCTAGACCCGAGCAAGCGAGCGCGAATCGAGAGCGAGCTTCAGCGGTTGCGCGACGCGGATGTGATCGTTCTCAACGAAGTTGATCTTGGAATGAAGCGGACCGATTACCGCGATATCGCCCGGGAACTGGCTCGCGCCCTCGGAATGAATTACGTCTTCGGAACGGAGTTCGTGGAAGTGGACCGGTTAGACGACCTGGGTCTCGAGGATGTCCGCTTGGACGACCCTGAGCTTGCCCGGCAAATGCAGGCGGACCTGAAGCCGGACCCGGCCCGCTACAAAGGCCTTCACGGCAACGCGATTCTCAGCAGGTATCCCATTACGAACGCCCGCATGGTCCGTCTGCCGGTCTGCCACGACTGGTACACGACCGAGAAGGCCGGGATTTCCCAACTCGAGAAAGGCAAGCGGCTCACGGCCAATAAAGTTTTCCTCGAGCGGATCGAACGAGAAGTGCGCCAGGGTGGACGCATGGCCTTGATCGCCGATCTCGAAATCCCCGAATTGCCCCAAAGCGTGGCAACCGTGGTGAGCGTCCACCTGGAGAACAAATGCAAGCCGGGATGCCGGGCCAAGCAGATGGACGCTCTACTGTCCGAGATCGCGGAGGTGCGCAATCCCGTAATTCTAGCCGGCGATTTGAATACCAGCGGAGCCGACGGCGCTCCGACATCCATTCGCCGGGAGTTGCTCAATCGGGTAAAGAATTACGAGTTCTGGATTACGCAGGCTCTGAGATGGGGAACGCCGGCCTCGCTGCCGCTCGCGGCCTTGGCCCCCGCCAATTATTTCAAGAATCACCTCGATCCAACCTCGTTGGATGTTCCAATCGTCGCGGGAAATCGTGAGGCGAAGCTTTTCCGGCATATCGAGCGCTTTCGATTCGCGGACCAGGGAGCCTTTGATTTTCGCGGGGAACCGGAGCGCAACCTGCACGCCAGAGGCCGAACCCTTGCCAATAGCAACCAGCGCGGGGCCAAAGGATTCGAGCCGACGTTCACGTGGAAGCGCGATTTCGGCGGCTTGGTCGGGCGCTACAAACTGGATTGGTTCTTCGTGAAACCCACCATCGCACAGCCGAGCGGGGAAGGCCTGGGCTATGAATTCGCACCACATTTTCCAATGACCATGCGCGATCTTAATAATGCCGTGCCCGACGGCGTTTCCGATCACGCTCCCATTTCCGTCGACCTCCCTCTCCCGCATCCCAACGAGACTTCGGCACAACTCTCGATCCGTAAGCGAAGCGGAATCCGGGCCGTTCGCAACTGGAATGGCCCGGGTCTCAACAGGAGATCGCGGGCCTACGAAGCCCGGCGAGTCCGCGCGGGGTGCGATTCGAATCCCCGGCCGATTCCACGCTTCTCCAGGATCGCGTTGATCAGCAGGTAGTCCCGAAGATTATCCATGGTGATCAGTCCAATAAGGCGCCCCTCGTGAATCACAGGGATTGTTTCGCCGGCTCCGGCCTCGATGGTTGCCAATACTGTCTCCAGCCGCTCGGCGGATTCCACGATATGGAACTCGCGCCGCATCGCGGTAGTCACCGGCTGGTCCTGGCCGTGTTGCGCCAAGGCGGCAAGCAGATCGCTTCGAGTCAACATTCCAATCACATGTCCGTGTTCGGTGACTGCGAAGTCGCGCTGGGATCCCTTCAGCGTCAGATAGACAGCGTCACCCAGCGTGTCGTCGACGTGGAGCGTTTCAAAGTCAGTAAGCATGGCCGCGAACGCCGGCGCGCCAGCGAGCGCGGATCGGGTCTCCACCGCCGCTGCTTCTTGCCTGGCCGAGATCCAAACGAATACGCCGATCAACAGGAGCATCGGATTCGTGAAGAGCCCGAGAACTCCGAACACGAATGCAAAACCCTGTCCAATCCAAGCCGCCGTCCGAGTGGCTCTGAAATAATCCCAGCGCATGGCGAGCAGCGCCCGTAAGACTCGCCCGCCGTCCATCGGAAAGGCTGGGATTAGGTTGAACAACACCAGCCATACGTTGGCCGCGAATAATCGTTCGATAAACGGCCCGGTGGCGATACCGAGCTGGCTGAACGGCTCCCATTGGTGCGCAAAAACGAGCCAGCCGTAGAGAACCGATGCAATCAATACGTTGACGGCCGGCCCGGTCAGGGCGATCCAAAGCTCCTGTTTGGGCTCTTCGGGCATCCGTTCCAGCTGCGCCAGACCACCGATGGGCAGCAGCGTAATGTGTTTCGTCCTGATCCCGAACTCCCGTGCAGCCAGGGCGTGGCCTAACTCATGCAATAGAACGCAGGCGAACAAGGCAAGGATAAAACCGAGCCCGGCCAGCATGGTGGGCGCGTGTCTGCTCTGCATCCAATAGCTGGCGCCGACCCAGCCTAGCAACAGCAAAAACGTGACGTGCATCCGCAGATCGATGCCGGCGATTTGTCCAATCTTCCATGACCATTTCATTTGTTTTGTCTCCCCGAGCGCCCATCGCAACCGGAATGCCATGGAAGGAATTCAACGGCTCTTTTTGTTTGGTTGTTCGGGAGGCGGCTACGGGACGAGATATGTCGCAGGGTTTCGTCGCGCTGTTCATTCCCCGCACGCGGGTTCGTGCCCGAACGGTTGTCAACGCACTCGAACTTACTGAAAGATCCGGGGATGCCTGGTCCGGGCCAGCAGAGCAGCGTTTGGAGAAGCAATTGCCATTCTCGAATACGAAAGCGGCGCGAAGCACCGACTAAATGGAGGTTCAGTGTGAATATAAAGACATTTTTGCAGCCGGCAATTTTACTTTTTCTGATTTATCCCATGCACGCGGATAGCGTTTCACGCCGCGCCACTATCACGGGGGGCCGCGGACCCGGAAGGTGCACTATCGAAGTGAACGTGGACCATGCGGCCGAAGTTGAGATTTTGGGAGACACGGCGAACCTCAGGACCGTCGGCGGACAGCCGGCCTATTGGCGCCGCTTCGAATGTAATGCGCCCGTGCCGCACCGGCCGCAGGATTTCCGGGTCGCGAAAGTGAACGGCCGAGGAAAGGTCCAGCTGCTCAGAGATCCCCGCAACAATCGAGGGACCGCGGTGATTCATATCACCGATCCGCAGCGTGGGCGTGGAGTGTACGCCGTGGATGTCGTATGGCAAGCAGGCGGCTGGGGATCCGCGCCTCCGCCGCCTCCGCAGAGCCCGGGTTCGGGAGGCGCGATTCGCAATGCCGTGCGAACGTGTCAGGAGGCCGTGATCGATCGGCTGAATCGGGATGGATATCAGTACGTGACCTTCGGGCGCACCGCGCCGGATAGCAATTCCGGCCCGAACGACTGGATCAGCGGCGTCGCCACCGGCAAGCGCGGCGGAGAAACCAGGCATTTCTCGTTCTCCTGTTCGATGGATTTCCGCTCCGGCGCTGTCCGCTTCGTAGACGTTCGCCGGCGCTAACTCCGACGCGGGAAGAGCATGCAGGACGCATCCATCGACATCGCGCTGGTGTTCATTGAGCTGGGCGCGGCCCTCGGCGGTTTGGCAATCCTGGCGCGGCTGGCCAGCCGATGGGGCTTCTCGTCGGTCCCTTTATATCTCCTGGCCGGTCTTGCTTTCGGAAACGGGGGACTGCTGCCTCTTCGGTTCAGCCAAGGCTTCATTCACATCGGCGGAGAAATCGGAGTTCTGCTCCTGCTGTTCACGCTTGGTTTGGAATACACGGGCGACGAACTGCGAGAGCATTTGCGAGGCAGCTTGGGGGCCGGCGCGGTAGACTTCCTGCTCAATTTTCTGCCCGGCCTCCTGGCGGGTCTGCTGTTCGGATGGTCCTGGCGGGCGGCCTTGGTCCTGGGCGGCGTCACCTGGGTGTCATCCTCCGGCGTGATTGCCAAGGTGCTCGGTGAATTGCGGCGCCTGGGGAATCCGGAAACCCCCGCCATCCTCTCGGTGCTGGTGTTGGAAGACCTGGCGATGGCGCTCTACCTGCCGCTGATCGCAGCGCTACTATCGGGCGGCACCGCTTTCGAACTCACGCGTTCCATTCTCGTCGCGCTGGCCGTTGTGGCGGCTGCCTTGGCCGTCACGCTCCGCTATGGCCGGAAAGTAAGCGCATGGGTGGCTCACGAATCGGACGAAGCCGTGCTTCTGAGTACTCTCGCGTTCATGTTGCTTTTAGCCGGACTGGCCCAGCGCGTTCAGGTATCGGCGGCGGTCGCGGCGTTTCTCGCTGGGGTAGCTGTTTCAGGTCCCATCGCGGAGAAATCCCGCAAATTACTCTCTCCTCTCAGGGATTTATTCGCCGCGATTTTCTTCTTCTTTTTCGGATTGGAGATCGCACCGGCGAGCCTTCCACCGGTTGCTTTAGCGGCGATCGGCCTGGGGATTGTCACTTGCGCCACCAAGATCGCCAGTGGTTATTTTGCCGCGCGGCGCGCCGGTGTGGACAAGAAGGCTCGCTGGCGGGCCGGCCTTTCCTTGGTGGCGCGCGGGGAATTCTCCATCATCATCGCCGGCTTCGGCGCGGCTATTGAACCTCAGCTGGGGCCGCTGGCAGCCGCCTATGTGCTGCTGCTAGCCGTGGCAGGACCGATTCTCGCGCGTCTGGCTTGATTTTTCCGACTGCCGTGTCGCAACCCTTCGCCCTGCCGCCGCCCGCCTTGCTCCGCCGCGCTCTCCACCACTTTCTAAACTGCTGAAGACACTTCACCGGCCTGCAAAAGGCGCGGGAATTCACTTTGGATCGGGGAATGCACCTGATCAATCGCCGGAAAGGCAAACGGAAAAAAGAAAGTTGAGAATATCAATGTTCAAATCTTTGACAATTCTAAGCGCCGCAGTGATAATTGGATTCACCAATCTCGCCGCGGCAACAGTCGGAACTACGGATGCAGCCGTCCCTGTGAAAATGGTGGTGACCGCAAACGTCGAGAATGGTAAACGGGCTCCTGAAATAAAGCCGGAAGATGTTTCGGTTAAGAAAGGGAAGGATCGTCTGCCGGTGGCGGATTGGGTTCCAGCGCGGGGCGACCGAGCCGGGTTGGAGCTGTTTATTCTGATCGACGACGCCTCCCTGCACACGCTCGGCAACCAACTCGGGGATCTTCGGAACTTCATTCATGCTCAGCCGAAGACGACCGCCATCGGAGTCGGGTATGCGCGTAACGCGGTAGTCGAAATCCGCCAAAACTTCACAACCAATCATGAATTGGCGGCCAAAGCGCTGCGCCTTCCGCTCGGCACGGCCGGGTCCTACGGAAGCGCATATCTCTCAGTGGTGGATTTGATGAAGCGCTGGCCGGATACCCCGAATCGCCGCGAGGTGCTTTTGGTGACCGACGGAATCGATCGGGCGCATCGCGCGCACAATGCACTCCTCAATCCCGACGTGGATACGGCGGCCGCGGTGGCTCAACGCACGGGAACTATCGTTCATTCGATTTATTTTCCAGGCGTCGGGCACTGGCATCGAAATTATTGGGTCGCCAGCAACGGCCAGAACGGCCTGGCGAAACTGTCTGACATCACTGGCGGCGAGTCTTTTTTTATGGGCTGGCCGGCGCCGGTGAGCTTCGCGCCCTACTTAAGCGATCTGCAGAGGATTCTCGACAACCAATATCTGCTTACCATCAACGCGACACCTGGCAAGAAGGCGGGACTGCAATACATGAACGTCACTACCGAAATTCCTGGCGTGGATTTTGCGACACCCGATGCGGCCTGGGTACCCGCCGCGAAATAAGCCAATTTCACGGACTGCTCTTCGACGGCGGGCGCGTGTTGATCCGGCCCGAACGTGGAGAGCAGTCCTCTTTTTTGCGAGAGCGCATTAACGCGATCGGGAGTGGCGGGCTCGCGTACGAGCCGCCTTTTGCGCGGCGCGTTTCCGTCCGGACGGTCCCTTGGTTCGAACGGCTTTGCGTGCGGTCTGGCTTCGATTGGCCGCGCCGCGTTTCTCGGCGCTCGAATGCGCCTGGCGCGAGAGCGCGGAGCGTGACGCTGCCGAATGCCCCTCGCGTTTTAATGCCGAACTGATGGCGCGCGATCTCTTTCGGGAAGGCTTTCGTTTCGAACCGCTGGATCCTTTGGCCGTATCGTGCTCAGCTTGCCGGCGGGTTCGCTCGGACGCAGCCCCTTTCTTAGGCGGGGGCAGCTTCACTCCCGCGCGCCGCGCCTTCGACAGCCCGATGGCGATGGCTTGCTTGGCCGACCTGGCGCCGTGTTTGCCTTCGCGCACGTGGTCCATTTCTTCCTTCACGAATTCTCCGGCTTGCGTGGAGGGCGATTTCCCCTGGCGTTTATCCTTTTCGGCGCGCTCCAGAGTTTCCTTTTCAGGCATACGGGTCTCCTCAAGTTAAAATTGCGATTACAACAGTTCGCGAACCTTGTCTTCCATAATGGTCTCGACGATCTTGCGCCGGTCCGGCGTTCCTCGCGCGATCGATTCGGCGAAGTGCCTGGCCTGCTTGACCGTCACTTTCGCGGGCATGGGCGGCTCATTAGGGTCCACCACCGCCTCAATGATTACCGGTCCGGAGGTCTCGAGCGCGCGATCCAGAATGGCTCCGCATTGGTCCGGATCTTCGATGGTAAAGCCGGCGCCTCCGCAGGCCCGCGCGAAATCGGCGAAGTGGATGGGCGTCAGATCGCATTCGTATTCCGGATTTCCCAGGAACACCATCTGCTCCCACTTGATTTGCCCCAGCACATTGTTCTTAACCACGACGATCTTGATCGGCAATTGATACCTGACCGCGGTGACAAATTCCGCCATCAGCATGCTGAACCCGCCATCACCGACAAATCCCACGCAGAGACGGCCCGGATAGGCGATCTGCGAAGCGATGGTGTACGGCAAGCCGCAGGCCATGGTGGCCAGATTCCCGGACACGGTGTGCATCTGGCCGCGTTTGGCCGGAATGTGACGCGCCCACCAGGTGGCGATGGTGCCCGAATCGCAATTCACAATAGCGTTCTCGGGCAGGCGCTTGCCCAGTTCCGCGGCCAGGCGCTGCGGTTTCATGGGCCGCGTGCTGACGGCAGATTCGTCGTCCATGCGCTTCTTCCAATCTTTCATTCCGGCCTGGGCCTGGCGAAGAAAACTGCCCCGGCCGTTGGATTTCAAAAGCGGCAGTAGTTTTTCCAGCGTGCGGCGGCAATCGCCCACCAGGCCCACTTCCACCGGATATCGCAATCCGATGCGCAACGGGTCCAGATCGATCTGCACCGCGCGAGCTTGTCCCGGTTTGGGCATGAACTCGATATACGGGAAGCTGCTGCCGGCGATCAGGAGCGTGTCGCAATCTTCCATCATTTCCTGCGACGGCAGTGTCCCCAAAAGGCCGATGCTGCCCGTGGTGTACGGGCTCTCGTCCGGAACGGACGCCTTACCGAGCAGCGCCTTGGCAATCGGCGCGGATAACTTCGCGGCTGTCTGCTCCAATTGAGCGGTGGCGTGTAACGCGCCGCGTCCCGCGAGAATCGCGATCCGCTTTCCGTGGTTCAGGATGTCGGCCGCCTTCCGCAGGTCGTCCTCGGAGGGAATGCGCGCGCTTTCGGCCGCGACGTCGGAGACGTGGTGGGGCAGATTCCGGTCGCTGCGGCCGTTGCCTTTGGCCTTCACTTCCATACTCTGAAAATCAATGGGAATGCACAGATGCGACACACCCCGGTATACCAGCGCCGCGCGGCACGCGAGCTCGGCGATGTTCTCCATGTGCGCGGGGCCCATGCAGCGGGTGTTGTACACGCAGACGTTCTCGAATAACTTGTCGAGCTCCACGTCCTGCTGATTGCGCGTGTCGGTGAGATCGTGGAATTGCATGCCGGTGATGGCGAGCACCGGCTGGCCGTCCATTTTGGCGTCGTAAAGTCCATTCAGCAGATGAATTCCTCCGGGCCCCGACGTCGCCAGACAGCAGCCCAGCTTGCCGGTGTGCTTGGCGTAGGCGCACGCCATAAACGCCGCGGCCTCCTCATGCCGGACGTGAATGAACCGGACCTTGTCTTTCCGTTTGCGCAAAGATTCCATGATGCCGTTGATCCCATCGCCCGGTAATCCGAAGATGACATCCACGCCCCACGCCTGAATCGTTTCGATCAGCACATCCGATGCGTTCATTTTCAACAGCGCTCCTAGGGAAAGGGTCCCAATCTGTAGACCTTGCGCGAAGGGCTACGTTTCACAGAAGCTGCGGGGTTTCCCGAGAAGCTCCGCGATTCACAGAAGCTACGCTCGTTCGGTTACCTAATTGCACTTGACTATTGCGGGTTAGCTTCAGAAAGCTTTTATGCCATATATCGAACCCCCCGGCGCCGCCGAGTTTATCCCCGAACACGCCACGCCGGGCGGGCTGCGCAAAGCGGTGCAATCCTGCCGAGGCTGCGATTTGTATGCGCACGCGACGCAAGCCGTTTTCGGCGAAGGGCCGAGCTCAGCCGAAATCGTGTTTATCGGCGAGCAGCCCGGCGATGAGGAAGATCGTCAAGGCCATCCGTTTGTGGGACCGTCGGGAAAGTTGCTGGATCGGGCCCTTGCGGACGCGGGGATCGACCGGTCGCTCGTGTATGTAACTAACGCGGTGAAACATTTCAAGTTCGAAGAGCGGGGTAAAAGGCGGTTACACAAAAAGCCCGGTGGACTCGAAATCAGAGCCTGCCGCCCTTGGCTGGAGGCGGAAATCAATCTGATTCAACCAAGCATCATCGTGTGCCTGGGGGCCACCGCCGCGCAATCCATCTTCGGCGGCACGTACCGGCTAACTAAGGAGCGCGGGCAGTTCGTACGGAATTCCTGGGCGCCGCACGTTACTTCCACGGTGCATCCTTCGGCGATATTACGCGCGCCCGACGAGCAACAACGTCACATTGAATATCAGAAGTTCGTGGCGGATCTCAGAAAGTACACAGCCTGTGGAAGGGACTCCGCAAATAGAGCCCTATTGTTCCGCATCCCTGAGTTCCGGGACAACACGTGTGTTTATGGCCCCCTTCGCGCGCGCAAAAGTTCGTCCGCCTTCAATTGCAGAGCGGCGTTCTCGCGATTCTGGGTGTTCTGGATCAAGAAGAAAAGCCGCGCTCGTCCCGGTTATCTTCGCGGCCTTCTGGGCCATTTTGCAAACCATGCGTTGGTTGTCGTCATCGTTTTATAAGAGCTTGTCGAGTGTGATCGGCAGGTCGCGCACGCGCGTCCCGGTGGCGTGGTACAGGGCATTCGCAACCGCCGCTTGTCGCCATCCAGCTTCGCCGCGAGCGTCAAGCACGATAGCACTCGTTGGCCGTTCAGCAACACGGTACAAGCGCCGCACTGCCCGTGATCGCAACCTTTCTTAGTACCGGTGAAGCCGAGACGTTCCCGCAGCAAATCGAGCAGCGTTACACGAGGGTCCAGCGTAACGGAATGCGGCTGGCCGTTGATAGACAGTTACCGGCCGCGCTTTCGTGACAACACCCGCTACTGCAGGACCGCGATTTCGATATCTTCGGAGCGGCTCTCCACCGTCACGGCGATGCCTGGGCCCGAGCGGAATAGGAGTAAATCGACCGATGCATTCGCCACGGTGAGGTTTCTGATCCTCACTTGTTCGAGGAAAGGCGGCAATACAGGCCTGGTAAACGCCACCCGGCGCCGCGGCGCGTCGATGGAGAGGCCCATGGCGGCTTCCAAAAGCAGGAACACCGCGCCCGCCGACCAGGCTTGAGGAGAACACGCCACCGGATACAGCGTGGGAGCTTTTCCGGCGCGCCGGGAGAAGCCGCAGAAAAGTTCCGGCAGACGATGGAAATCGAAAAACGTGCTGGCATCAAACAGCGCCGCCAGAATCTTCGCGGCCGAAGCGGTCAGTCGGTAGCGCGCCAGACCGGCTGCGATCAACGCGTTGTCGTGCGGCCACACCGAACCGTTGTGATACGACATCGGATTGAATCTGGACTCGCCTTCGGCGACCGTTCGAATTCCCCAACCGGAGAATAAGACATCGGATTCGAGCTGCTGCACGATCTGCTCGGCGTGGGCTTGACTGGCGATGCCGCCGAACAAACATTGTCCGGCATTGGAGCTCATCACTTCGCAAGGCCGTTTATCTCCGTCCAGCGCCAGCGCGTAGGCGCCCAGCGCATCGCTCCAAAACACCGCTTCGAACTTTTCGCGCAGGCTTTCCGCTTCCGATCGGAGCCGCTCAGCGATCTCGGCATGGCCAAGCGCGGCCGCCACGGAGGAAATGCCTAGCTTCGCGGCGTAAGCGTAGCCCTGCACTTCGCATAAGGCGATCGGCGGATGCGCCAGCTGCCCGTTCGCGTGAAAAATCGAATCCTGCGAATCCTTCCAGCCTTGTTGCACCAGTCCCTTGGAAGAGTGCCGGGCGTATTCAATGAACCGGTCGCCATCCACGTCGCCGAACTGATCCAGCCATTTCAGCGAGAGCTCAATGCCCGCCCAGATGGATTGAATAAATTCGAGGTCCGCGGTCCGCTGATAATACGCGGCGGCCAGCATCAGATAGAGCGGAGTGGCGTCGATGCTGCCGTAATATCTGCGAAATGGGACTTCGCCCAATGCCGGCATCTCTCCGTCGCGCGCTTCATGAAGAATTTTCCCGGGCTCCGCGTCCTGCTCCGGCGCAACACCCTTGGCTTGCGTGGCGGTTAGATACGCCAAAACTCCCCGCGCGATCTGCGGCGCAACCCACAGGCACTCCAGCGCGACGATAATCCCATCCCGGCCGAAAGGCGTGCTGAACCACGGCACGCCCGCGTAAGGATAGGTCCCGTACGGTCCGGCGGTCAACAACATGTTGAGATCCATGCGCGAGCGCTCCAGCCAGGCGTCGAATTGCAGATTGGATGTGCTCAGGAGGGCCGGCACGCGATCCGGACCGGCCATTTCCGCGGTGGCCAGCTCGCGTCCGGATTCGTAACCGTGGTCCTGGGGGACGTGGTCGCCGCTCTCAAACGCGAAGGTGAATTCGAGCGATTGCTGCTCGTGCGGAATCAGCCGCACCGGAAAATGCAGCATGGAAGGCAGCACCACTTCCACCGGCGGCGACGAACGGATGACGGTTCGCCTGGACACGTTGTCGAGACCGTCATAGGCCAGAACCACGCTTTGATCCTGATTCGAGCCACCCTCCAGCCTGGGTGGGTGCAAAACACCGCGTTTGGGCCGTGTTTCGCCGCGCACCTCGAAGATGTCGGCGAAATCGGCGGCGAAGTCGATCAGCAGCCCGATCTCGATGGGAGCGAGCGAAAAATTCCGGATCTCCACGCTCATGTAGAGAACGTCGTGCCACAGAAATTGGGACCGGCGAATGTGGAGCGTGCCATGGGGAAGCAGCAGCGCGCCGTCGCGAAAGACGCCGGGATTGGTCAGATCCGCCGACAGGATTACGTTATCCTGCCGCACCGTGGAGCTCAATAAAACCGGACGGTTTCCCAGCAGTTTCAATTGCAGCCGCGACAAAAAGCGAGTGCCCTGGTGGAAGACCCCTTCTTCCTTCACGGTTTCTGAATCGATATCGCCGTACTCGTCGAATACGCCGAACGTGTTGTCCTGTTTCAGAACACGCGTGCGTTTGGCGGCCGGAGGAGCCGTGGCCTGGATCGTATACAGCGGCTGCAAACTTTCGCTGACGGTGTTCATGCCACGGTGCGAGTGGCGCGGCCGAAAGTTTCTTCGATGCGCCGGTGGTATTGAACCAGATAATCCTTCGCCATCCGGTTCGCCGAGAAGCGCTGTTCAAAGACTTTTCTGCATTGCACCCGGTCCAAACTGTCGATATCGCGAACGGCGGCAACGGCTTCTTCTATATTGTGGACAATTCTTCCGGTGACGCCCTCATCGATAACTTCCGGCACCGATCCGCGCTGGAACGCGATCACTGGAGTTCCGCAAGCCATGGCCTCGATCATCGCCAGGCCGAAAGGCTCCGGCCAATCGATAGGAAAAAGCAGCGCGCGCGCGCCGCCCAAAAAGCCGCTCTTCTCATGGTCGCCGATTTCCCCGATGAATTCGATCAGCGGATGGTCGAGCAACGGCTCAATCTCGGCGCGGAAATATTCCGCGTCCACGCGATCGACTTTCGCCGCGATACGCAGCGGAATGCCGGCTCGCTTGGCGATTTCGATCGCTCGATCCACGCGCTTTTCCGGCGAGATGCGCCCCAGGAACGCGAGATAATTCCCGGCCTTGGCGCTGGGGTGGAACTGGCGAGTGTCCAAGCCATGATAAATAGTGGCGCGCCAGTTGGCCCAACGCAAAGGCTCGCGCTGCGAGTTGGAGATCGACACCAGCGGGCGCTCCTCGAACTGGCGGTAGATGCCGCTCAACTCCGCCAGATCCAGGCGTCCGTGCAGAGTGGTGAGATCGGCCACGCCCAGCCGCTCGG
>Ga0335074_10009139_pt1 | contig 13812 bp, 15 predicted proteins | sample Lox_Sample_23_FD_206715 | JGI IMG/M metagenome (GOLD analysis project Ga0335074, IMG submission 206715) | Soil microbial communities from Loxahatchee National Wildlife Refuge, Florida, United States - Lox_Sample_2.3 | ecosystem: Environmental > Terrestrial > Soil > Wetlands | place: USA...
TTCGGTAGCGGCACTGACGAACGTGGCGTGCTCGTCGGGGTACTGCTGGGCGAACGCGGAGCCTAGGCTGGCGTCGACGTACACGCAGCTGCCGTTGGCCGTCGAGGCGTACATTCCTTTAACGCCGATGCGGGGGGTGCTATTGGCAGTGCCGAGAACGTTGAAGGTTGCGAAGTCGACTTCGGTGCAGTCTACCATCTCTGAGTCTGCAGAGGCCGAGAGGATGAAGGTGTTGGCGGCGAGAAGAAGAAGAAAGGAAGCGGCGTGCTTGAAAGCCATTTTGTTGGACAAGGCAGGGGAGATGAGAGTGGTGCGAGTGCGGTGTGGTGAGTAGATTTATGTATTAGAAAGATTGAAGGAACTGATTGCTTATTTTGTCTGCTGAGTGTACTCTTTGTGAAGGTTATGGCTGTTTTTATACTTGAGTTTAAAGCAAGTGGGACAGCCTCTGAAAGATTAGTTTGTGGCTTTCCACTGATTTGAGTCCAACATGCGGTTGAACAGCAGAAGCTATATTGAGACTCAGACTGTGAGGAGGAGTATCCGAAAGATCATAGTGATTGGGTTATGAAAGGCTAGTCGGCGGATCAGGAGAAGCATAAGTGATTTATAGGGTTGCACAACATTTGGGTTAGGCTAGTAAGGATATAGGACTAGTGTTGATAGGTTGTTTATTATGTGACTTGAAATATGCAACACATGAGACCCATTTCAAGCATTCATGAACGAGCCGGGAGCAAGGCTTCTTGTTCAACCGTATATGAGAGTGGAACTGCGTACAGGATGTAGTACGCCACTCCATCATGGAAACTTGAAAGCGATGAGCATGCCTTTTTCCTTACAGTTGCAGCAAGTGTCTATGTAGTCGGAGTCGCTGCTTGACATCGCCTTCTTGGGTTAAGCAGCAGCCCCCATTGTTGAGTCCTGTCCCTTGTTCATCGTATTCTACTTCCCCTTTCGTTTCCCGTGGTCTTTTGATTGGTGATTCTATTATTTCTGGACCGCCTTGCAAGGCTATACTCTCTGCTAGCGTTAGGGTCATGAGGTATTTCCTCATCTGCATCTTCCCGCTTTCTTATCAGGTATCACAGCTGTATGATACGAAATCTGTCTCTTGGAAAGTGCGGATAAGAAGAATTCACAATATGATGGTTCGGATGTTGAAATCGCCAAAGTTTGGTTGACGCAAAACGTTGAATATTCAGGAGGTATACAGTATGTGCTTAAGCCGAGATATGGGGAATTGTAGCCGAGCCGTTAGGGACTGTCCCGAAGCGTCGGAAGTGGGGCGCTAGAGAATAGTGTAGATTCGGCTGATTAGCCCCCTAATTTGCTGGCACGGCCCACCTCAGGTGCCTGCACCCAGCTAGCACCAACTTAACTACACCAGACCTAGATAGCGAGTATTCTTAATGACATCCATTCGGGAACTATGGAATTGAATAACCAATCACTCTCTCGAGTCTGCACTGATCCAGAATCACCTGTCTCTCCCCGCGGTATACCACCAAGTCGTTGACAGGGCCTTGCGAGGTCCTCTTGAGAGGGTGGAGTTGAGCAGACGGTCCGTATGTTAGATATCGCCATTGGAGAAGACTGCTTCCATTAAGACGTAAGGTATGTGATAATATTTCCCCTCTCCTCGTAGATTCCCACGCTTTCCATATCAAACCTGCTGGCGTTACCAATCTCCTGCTATTGATCGTATTCAATTAACGAAATCTATCTTTGATAATGCAGGCCGCAATAGATTCGAAGACTCCGGTTTCAACTCAAACTTTAATCCAATCCAAATGCGTCAAGAGGGAAGCCCAGGGGTCAATGGCGACTATCGAGGACGATGATGAGCGACTACTCGCTGAGATCGGGTATGAACAGGTTGGAGCACTTGTGCAGATATCACTTGACCCTATGGTCTGACCGCAAGTGCAGAAACTGTCTCGTCACTTTACCAAATATTCTACCTTATCCTATGCAGTCTCTGTTCTAGGAGTTCTGGGTTCAGTCCCGGCAACTTTCGGTAGTCCTCTTGGCATAGGAGGTCCAGCGGCCGCAGTATGGGCTTGGGCATTCGGGTCCCTTATGGCGCAGATCATATCTATGTCAGGTGATTCACAGTCGCTATTCGTGGTGCAGATCCTCTCTGACATTTCTAGTTGCGGAACTGGTGTCTGCGTATCCTACTGCAGGCGGTATGTATTTTGTTACGAAGAACGTCGTGCCGCATGAACATGCCGCTGTGTGGTCATGGATCATAGGTTGGTGCAACCTCCTTGGCCAGACTGCTGGCGTTGCTAGTGTTGCATACACGGTCTCTCAACAGATGCTTGCAGCAGTGAGCATGAACTCAAAGTTTGATGGCACAAGCTATGCATTTTCACCGTACGTACATTGTACATTATGCTTTGCTTCGAAAAGATGTTGACTTCCGGAAGTACTGCGGCGCAAACTGCCCTTATGTCAATGGCAATTCTTGTAATACTCGGGGTAATCTGCTCGTTTCCTACTAAGACACTTCACCAGATGCTTCTCTGGTTTGCCCCAATCAATGTCTTAGCGTCCATTGCCATCTGTATTGCCCTGCTTATCCTTACCCCCAACAAGCAAAACGCTAGCTGGGTCTTTGGGAACTTTGTCGACGGCTCTGGCTGGGGTACTACATTCTCTTTTCTTCTTAGTTTTCTCTCTGTGGCATGGACCATGACCGATTACGATGGAACCACGCACATGTCCGAAGAGACCCATAATGCCGCAATTCGCGGCCCTCAAGCCATCAGATGGGCTGTCACTATCTCTGCAGTAATTGGCTGGCTTCTAACGGTTACATTCTGCTTCTGCATCACGGATCTGAATACTATTGTCAACTCACCAACAGGCATGCCAGCTGCTCAAATATTCTTAAATGCAGGCGGGCAGACTGGCGGTACCATTATGTGGTTCTTCGTCATCCTCGTTCAATTCTTTACCGGCTGCGCTGCAATGTTAGCAGACACTCGGATGGCATTTGCCTTCGCTCGAGATGAAGCACTGCCATTATCTCGGTATCTCATCAACTCTCTTTGTTTGTAACGTCCGAAATCTGACACTTTACAGCTACTGGTCTAAAGTGAATCCGTACACAAACACCCCGGTCAACGCAGTCTGGCTTGTAGTAATATTCAGCATTCTCCTCAACTGCATCGCACTCGGCTCCACGCAAACCATAGTCGCCATCTTCAACATCACAGCCCCCTGCCTGGACCTCTCTTATGCAGCCGTCATCCTCGCGCGCAACATCTATGCATCGCGCATCGAATTCAGACCCGGTCCATACGTTCTGGGAAGACTGCAGAAGCCGCTGAATTTAATAGCAGTGACGTGGGTATTCTTCATCAGCGTGGTGCTCTTCTTCCCTACCGTTCTGCCTGTGACAGCGACAAACTTCAATTATGCCGTCGTCGTGGGTGGCGGGATTGCGGCGTTTGCTTGGGGATGGTGGTGGGCTGGGGCGAGAAAGTGGGTCTACCTTTCTGTAATGTGAACGGGGAAATGAGCTAATGATCTTCTTTAGGAAATATACAGGGCCGAGGACGAAAGATCTGCTGCAGAGGATTGCTACGGAAGATGAACTACATGATGATGTTAATCAATATCATCACGATTAGGATTTTGTGGAATAACATGAGAAGCGTTTATAGATTTTGTTAGGCATAAAGGTGATTAGAAGCACTTAGAAGGTTGGATCGTTATTTAATTCGCACATGGAATAGAAGGAAGAGAGGCTTGTGACTCTGTCCGAATGGTATTATCGTAAGGCATATTTTCAACATGCTCCTATGGTTGAACGGAAGGGGAAATGTACGAAGAACATATCAAGCATATAGCAATTGTAAACGTCATAGACCATAGTTAGTAATCGATCTACGCATATAAACCTCCTTGAGATGTTGCTCCACTTCTGATACTGTGTAACAAAGCATAGCAGCTTACGGATCCTAAATCGACGCGTTGATATATATGCTTCGCTTGAAAATATAGAGAGACATATACGCCGTACACCTAAGCTAGCCCAAACCCACGAAATCCCTCCTTGAAACGCCTCATATCATAGAACCTGATGCTCAAGGTGCGGCTACTTCCACCAGACCTAACCTAGCCACCATCGACTACCACGCTCCACGGCTGATTCTCTTGCTGCTGCTGCTGCTGCTCGTCCCCACCCCCAACAAGCCTAACTCCACCCCCTTTCCCCGCCCTCTGCACCTCGGCCGCAACCCTCTTCTTAGTTCCGACCTCAGCAATCAGATTCTTGAAATAGACTTCCGCGGCCACCGTCGCGCTATAACTGACAGCAGTCCAGTTCCACACATTGCGCTTCTCGGCGTCCGCTCCGGCGGCCAGTAACGTGCGCAGCACAAGCAAGTGCCCATTGCTGCTCGCGTAATGCAGAGCCGTGTTGCCATCTATATCGGCGTGGCGCAGCAGCGCACGCTGCGCGGGCGTGCCTGCCAATGGCAGCCCATTGCCGGCACCGCTTGCGGAGGAAAGGGAGTTGGAGGAGGAAGAGACGGGGGATGGCGGGATGGCGGGAAAGTAAGCGCTGGGCTTGGGCTCCTCGGGCGCGAATGTCAGGAGGATCTGGAGGCAGGTGTCGTGCCCGCCTAAAGCGGCGAACATGACGGCGTCGCGGCCTCGGATGTCTTGTCTTTCGATGCCCGGCTCCGGGGACTGTGGGGATGTGCAGAGGTAGTTGACGATGTCTGTGTGGCCTTCGCGAGCGGCAAGCATGAGGGGGGTTTGGTGGTCTTCATTGAGGGAGATGCCGGCATTTTCGTGGCCGAGTTGGAGGAGGAGGGAGACGATTGAGATATGCCCGAGTTGGGAGGCAAGGTGTAGGGAGGTATTGGAGAGCCCGAGGGGGGAGTAGTCGGGATTGTGGAGGAGGGAGGGGTGTGATTTGAGGATGCGGTGGCAGAGGAGGGTGTCGGAGGCGTGGATGGCGCGGCGGAGGCGGAGGGAGGGGTCTATCCTGTCGTGGGAGTTGATGAGGTTGATGTTATTGGGGACTGGAGACCGGGGAGACTTACATCGTAGGAGCATTGTTGGGGTGATCTTGTGTAGAACACCTAATTCCTGCAATTCGCTGCTTGAAGCTTATGCTGAGGACGTCTAAAGCAGGTGGTGTCTCCTATTCTCATAACATGTTTGTCCAATTGTGGAGTTGATGGAGGTTGATATTTTATGCCTTAGGCAATCATGTGTATCAGACGTCGGCGACCTCTAACACCAGCTGTTTCGGACTTTCGCATTGCCGCATGACAAAATTAGAATGACATGCAGCCAAGATAATGCGCGGCAATCTGATCCGAGTGATGTTTTATTAGGCGTCACTTTAATGAAATCTGTTTCAGATGATTAGACAACGGGCCCTGGCTGCGGAGTTCATACAATCTCAGTATCAGGATGAGAACATGTGAGTTCAGGAAGTTAATGCAATTCACGGCCTGAAATCGAGGAGTCTACTATTAACATTTTCTCGAATTGTTTTTACACGCAAAATAGAGAGAACATGTAATGAACTGTAGACTCCTATCATCCCATCATTGACTTTTCTCTTGGAGAACATGAAAAAGACCTCTCCTCTAAGCCGCTACTGCTTGTCTGGACCACTGTTTCTAGCCTATCCTCTGTGATCTATGCAACAAATTGACGTCTCGCGAATCTTTGCTTGTGTGGAAAGGAATGCTTGGCAGCAGCTGGGGTAGAAGTTACCACAGGGCTGCAAGATGTACTCGAAGATGAGATTGCCGTTTCACCTCCAACCGCCTTGGCGCCATTACCGGCTCCCTTTAGATCAGCAGCTGTGGTGTCAGCGGCCGCGACTGAAGAAGAAGTTGCATCGCTGCCTTTGCCTCCCTTGCCTCCCTTGCTGTCCTTGCTGCCATTATCAGCAGCACTTGTGGTAGTGACAGCGGTAGCGGCAGAGGATGCGCTGGTAGCAGTGGCGGCAACTGCTGCTGCAGATTCCGCGGAGATGACAGATGCGGCGAATGCGGAGTTCGTAGCGCCGACGACCGCTTCAGAGGCAGCTGCAGCTGCAGCTAATCCCCCGGATCCGTTGTTTGCATCAGCGTTGATTGTCGTTCCGTCTCCGCTAACCACAAACTTGGTGCAATCATCTGGTGTACCGCGTTGGGCGACAGGCATCAGAACAGGCTGATGGTTGGCTGCAGCGGCCATAGTGCAGACACGATAGTTGCCAGCTGGTAGACCACCAGTGACATTGGCTGAGAGAAGTCCCTCGCCGTTTCCTGCATTGTTGATTCCCTTGAAGAAGGCAAATTGAGTAGGGTCAAGAGCCACAGTAGGGTTCAAATTTGTTCCAAGATCTTGAACAGTAACGTGAGTGTGTCCAACAACGTTACCGTCCTGCAAAAATTGAGGACCGGCATAGTAGGTTGCGTCGGCATCAGTGAAGAATCCAGCAACAATATTGGACATTTGCACTGTGATGGTGAAGGTCGTGTCGGATGGGATAACACTTCCAGTTTGAGGGAAGGTAATTATCGAGGAAACCATATTCGTCTTGGCCGGGATATCTCCCATAACTATGGTATATTAGCCCTCACCCACATCTAATACTGTAGAAGATCACTTACCGATCCCGTTACACGAGCCTGTGACAATTTGAAGACCATTGGTCAATGTCTTTCCGGCACAGAAGTTGATGAAGTTGTTCTCTGAAGTCTGAGACGCGGCTTCTCCAGCCTCTGCTCCAATGGAGTCCAGGCCAGTACTGAAAGATCCGGTTTGAACAGCATCGGCATCGAGTGTCAAGCCACTTCCTCCAGTGCTGCCCGTTGTTGCTGTGGCTGCCAGAGCGCCAGTAGAGAACGCAACTGCATATGCAAGCTTGTTATAAAGCATGTTGGCTTCGTGAGAGGTAGCGGTTCAAAAAAATGGACGGGATAAGTTGAAAGGAGTGTAGTCCGTCGAGGTGAAAATAGATACACGGTCAACGTGATCTTCTTGACTTGCAAGACAAAGTTAAAGAAAGAATGTAAAGAAGGAAGGCCCGCCAAGAGAAAATAGAAACAACAAATGGGTGATGAGTAGAGAAAGAGAAGTAGAAGTCGAGGGAAGCAGAGTACTTATTCCAAACCCAGACTATCTAACAATCCAATCCCGTGATGTCAGACCGACCTCCTGCCCAATATAAGCTCCAGCTATGCTGGCGCAGTGTCTGGGGCTATCATGGGCCGTGAGACACGACCTGATTCAAGGCGAGTCTCAACGGCGACTGTGGCAGATGGTAATCAGGCCGATAATCAAACATCAGACTTTATCTGATGTCGCCAAAGAAGGTATCCATGCTCGTACTCCGTCTTTCGAGTATGAGCTTTGGCAGGGACAGGGGGTTTCTGTGGAGCGTCTTAGTGCCTCAGCGGCTGGGATGTAGGGGCTCGGCAAAGGTTTTGATACAATTGTCGCCCCAAGCTAGCGATCTTCAAACATCCGAGCATGGCATTGAGATAATCCGACACTTGAAAGCAGGGTTTTGGCAGCGACTTGGTGGGGTCCTATACTTTGCGACAGAATAATCAAATCAGATCAGCGGCAAGAAATTAAATCAACCATCAAGGGTGCCATAGAATAGGGGAAAAGAGCTTGTTGGGTGCATCTAATCTAATCGCGTTGGATCTTGCACACAGGTCCAGCGATCTCGCCGGCTCTCCACTGTAAAACTATCCAGGCGTTACCATAGAACTTCCACGTATCCACGTCCCGTGTGTAGCGTGGAATTGAATTACTTGATCCCTTAAAGAATAAGGACGGGCATACGGCCACTATATATCCATATTCGTGCTTCCCTACTAGCTGATAATCCTTTTCGACTGTGGGATCTAGAGGATTAAGATTCAGGATTTCCATGTAATTCCAACACTCCATCACTGTATAATACCTCAGGCTGTGTAAAATGCTGAATTTCCGATTTCAACTCTCGTCGTGCGTGATTACGTGAAGCATCGGTTTTGAAGAGCGATACTGAACGGATTCGATTTTACAAAACGCTACCAGTAAAATGTCCAGAATAGAATCCATTGGCGAAGTCGACTCTTACCCGACATTGGAGGCTCGTCGGCTTCCGGAATAGAAAGTTCGAACTTCTCCGCCTCGCTGGTTTCATATGGTCGAGCATTGACACTTGCATGGACATGAGACATTGAGTTCCAATACCCGCTCGTAAGGTGAGACGTCAAACGCTACGTACTGATCGATTATTGATCTATTATCAGCTTGAGGCTCGTAGGGTAGAAAGGACGAACATTCCCTGATTCAGTCATCATCTTAGCTCGTGAGCGTCGACTTCGTCTCGTATACCACAATTAAACGTTTCATCCCAAAATCCACCTTACCTATGTCAAAACTAGGAATTTGGACCTTAAATATCATGCTCCATAAGCTGTAGTATGGCACGTCGTGTAGGCCAGAGAACTTGAGGCCCTACCAAGATGCGGTGACGTATAACAAGATACTTTTTATGTTTATGGCCTAGTGGATTGCTAGAAAGGCGGAAATCACAGAATAATACTGATGAGGTCTCCATCTTGTAATATTGTACTTTCAAATTTATCGGGTTGCTGTAGCGGTGTAAGCCACGTGCTTAGTTAGTCCTTCCTACCAGTAAGCTCGGCTGTGAAAGGCCTTCGCAATAATCCTCGAACACCATTCCCAGAGATTGTTAGTTTTAACCACAACAGACCATCTTCTGTCCAGTGCATCCTGACCACCAATAACAACTTCGTACAAGTTAGATCAGAAAGGACCGGCCTAGCAAAGATATCGAGGGCAGGTATAAAGAGGCAAAAATGTCTTCAGGTGATCGTGTTGCGGGAGTGAAGAGGCCTCGTACGTGCAAACTTTCACCGCTAATGTTAAGTGGTAGTGAAACTTGACATTGAATCCAAAATTCACTTGCTTTTACTCTACATCTCTCAATTCAACTTCGAAATGGTGAAGCCTACAGAATATCTAACAGACATTACGATGATAGGAACCCAGTCGCTACCACCGCCGTCGCTCCCAAAGCTCACCGCTGAACAACATGTCCCCATCCCAACAACAGATAAACACACGCAACGTTTGATTGTTGTCCTGTCCAACGCTAGTCTCGAAACATACAAAGCTTCTCACGGAGGACCAGGGAGACTAGGTGTGCTGGGAAGAGATGAGAAATACTCGCTACTGAACAGCGATGAACATATTGGAGTGATGCGAAAGATGAATCGTGACATCAGTGATGCTCGACCCGATATCACTCATCAGGTCGGTTTGACAGGTATCAAAGAGGGAGCACTGCTAATATCAACAGTGCCTCCTCACACTCCTTGACTCACCGGTTAACAAGGCTGGAAAACTCCAGATATATATTTCAACCGCTAAAGGAGTCCTGATTGAAGTCAGCCCAACCGTCAGAATACCGCGTACATTCAAACGCTTCGCTGGTTTGATGGTTCAACTCCTTCACAGATTATCAATTCGGTCGACAAATTCTCAAGAAAAGTTACTCAAGGTTATTAAGAATCCAATTACAGATCATCTACCACCGAACTGTCGCAAGGTCACGCTCAGTTTCGACGCGCCAGTCGTAAGAGTCAGGGAATATGTAGAGAGCTTTGGATCAGAAGAGAGCATCTGTGTGTTTGTTGGCGCGATGGCCAAGGGCTCAGATACGTTTGCGGACGAATTCGTGGACGAGAAGATATCGATCAGCAACTTCAGTCTATCAGCCAGTGTTGCATGCAGCAAATTCTGCCACGCCGCCGAGGACGCATGGGACATTGTATAGTCCGCTACTAACCGACTAGTTCTCTGCAAGCGATACACCTTCATGATCGACACGTTACCGTATTGCGATGGAGAAATGATGACATTGGAGCGATCTGAAGGTGAAAGCGGGACCGTGGGCATTGCTTTGATCATAACATCATAGCATGCACCTTCTGGTTACCGGCTTGGGTGTCTGTGTGCTCTGTCTCTGTTTTTACAACCAAAACATCAGGCGTTCAACAGATCCAAGGCGCTTTAGTCGTCTTCGTGGGCCACTTCAACTTGGCCCACATTTCTTTGTCATTTTGCTTCCCGCAGCGATGGATAGCTGCTCTGATAAGTATTATCTTATAAATGAGAGCTGATAGCTACAGGTCCTGTGCAAAAGGTGTTGGCTTAATTTAATTGGGCACCGAAGTCGCTCGTGCTTGTGGCAAGGCCATGGCTTGTCGCCTCACGACGAGGCTTCTGTATGCAGAAAACACAATTCGGGAGCATAGTGCTCCTCATTCCTGCCAAACACATGCTTCTCACGGCTGTTTATTGTGGAACTTCTGCATGTAGTGTCACCTGTTTGTATCGATGCAAGGCCTTACTGGAATGCGATGCAGCAAAGCATCAGCAATAAGTGAGTCTTTCAAGGAATTTTCGCCAGTCAAAAGCAGCCATTTTTCGCCTTGACATTTCTGATTGACTCGCTTGTGCCAATCCCGTCCACTTCTGTTGCTGTTCGGTACAGAGGTCGACTAACTTCCAATGGGAAGTGTTGGCCTATTCCTCACGAAAACGTGGCAGTCCGAGGTGTAAGCGAAGTCACTCATTTCAGGGCTTGCAATTTGACCGATCCATCATACTGCAGCACTCAATACAATAAGGAAGGTAAGTGGACAGTCGAGCCTATTCATTTAAAATTTATAGGATTTCATGATCGGCATATTTCCGCCTTGTCTTGGATCGCATATAATATGCTCAGCTCTCTTTGAATAGATTATCTCACTATTCTGGAAATGTCCACGATACCGGTTGTCGAGGTTTCCCATCTCCCAAGTGCAGCATCATTCTATGCTGCAGTATCTCAGCCTCTGGGGATTCATTTCATCCCTCACCCTTCCGGTTCCTCCCTTGCCTTTGGGTTACCAGCATCTCCAACCTCGCCATGTGAGGTCCTCTTTACTCTCTGCGAATCTAAAAACCCTGTACCGACTCATCTTAAATTCCGTGCCTCAAATCAAGGTGTTGTGAACGAATTCCATTGGCGCGCTTTACAAGCCAATTCGCACGAAATACCGTCGAATTATCTTTTAAAACACACCGCAGAAGATTCTTTAGCACAAATTACTGACTTTGACGGAAACATGCTCGAGGCACGTTTTAACCGCCGTAATTCCGCCCCACTCCTCTCGAACGTCTCTACTCCCAAAGAGGCCCGTCGTGTCCTCGATTGGCAACGTGATGTCGCAATGTCACTATCCGATGGCGCCAGCATCGCCCCTTCATCCAGCCATGTCCGCAAAGCTCCTCCCCAAGTACACTCGTCCTCACCCCGTGATAGAGATCGTGACCCAGAGTCACGTCTACAACGTCGCGAAACAATCGCAACTTCGCAACCCCATTCTAAAGACCAACAAGGGGAGGCAGGAAGCAGTCTTCTAAGTGGAATGTCAAATCAGGCCCTTATAGGAACACTCCTTGGTGCTGCTGCTGGTGCTGCGGTCGCGTATGCTATGGTAAAGTCGGAAGAGCCTAAGCCGAGTGATCCTGCCAGACCAAAACTTGTGTCATATCATACTAGTCCATCTCCGGTGTTTCCTAGGGTTGAAGAGGTCGAGCATACAATCGAGGCCGCATCCACCGTTTCTGAGTCGCAAGCGGAAAGTCAAGCCAAGAAAACAGAGGAACCAAGGCATATAGTAAAGTATAATATGGTTGGGAAGAGCGGCTTGGGAGGAATTGATGAAGAGAAGAGCGTAAGTCATCGAACTCGGGAACCGGAACCTTCGCAAGTTAGAGAAATTGGAGGGAAAAAGGATGGATCGGAGATCTCAAAGAGTTCAAGACATACAAATAAGAGCTCAAAACATAAAGAGCATCACACGGAAACTTCTTCCGCAGCAGGGGGCTCTGGAACCGGCCGCAGCGATAAATCAGATCGTGAACGGCATAGCAAAGGTGACAGCAAAAGTGACAGCAAAAGTGACAGCAAAAGTGACAGCAAAAGTAACAGCAAAAGTGATAGCAAGAGTGATAGCAAAAGTGATAACAAGAGTGACAACAGAAGTGATAGCAAAAGTGGAGATAAGAGTGAAGCAAAGAGTCACAGCAGTTATGTGAGTGCCCGGAGCGAAGTAAAGAGTCACAGAAGTCATGCAAGTGCAAGGAGTGAAGCCTCGACTGTGAAACCGAAGGAGAAGGCGAGGTCGAAAGTCACAACTACCCTTACGGTTTCTAACAAGGAAGCGGTCGACAAAGCCTCACAGAAGGCTTCACACAAGGACAGCGTGATAAGCGCACGGAATATCCCTCTCCCAGAGAGCACTTACACCGTGATTAGTGCGCGTCACTATCCTTTGCCTGAAAGCATAGCGACTGTGAGTGTTGCTCCATCGGATAGCATCAGTAGTGTTGGCATGAAGAGGGAGAGGGCCCGAAGAAGGATGTAACAATTTCCGGTTGCCGGAAGGCATTAATGATCGGCGTTGAATGAGTCTCAGATTTTGGGCACGTTGTTGAGCTATCTTCTTGTACCTTGCAGATTCTTTCTCATGTACTACAGAAGGCAGATTTCAGTCCCTATTCATTACAGCTTGTAATGATATTTCCTAAACGCACTAGCGGAAGGAGAGTAGCCAAGGCTTATATTCTCAATGATCATATTATCAGGACCTTGCACCGCTTCATGTTAATATCATACATCTTCTTTATCACACAACCAAAACTCATCTTGGCCCAGAAGGAATGAGTGGAGAATCAGGTGGTAATTCTTGAGCGCCTTCCGCAGCCAGCTTTTGAAGGGTCTTCGCCTTCTGGTATTCCATAACCCTCCGCTTCTTGAAATATACGACCTATATGATAGTCAGCCATTATGCAACCTTACAAACACTAGCCAGAACCCGCTTCCAGACTTTCTCCATGCCCTCTCAAACCTTACGGCCACTCGCTCCCACAATACCATTGTAGATGACTAGTCTCTACTGAAGGAAAAGTAGCAGGCCACTTACCCAACTTGTCGCACAATTTGCCTCAAAGCCCTTCCCTTCCACAGCACACTCCTTCGCCGCTCTTTCTCCCTCCTTAATGCTGTCCACAATATCGTGGTTATCTAGACATTGAAAGTATATATCGCGTGCTTCCCAGCACTTTGCGCGCTCGCTGCGACCAGGTGCTATTGGGGTACCATCGGTGGAGATCTTCGGCGCGGGAGGTGAGGGTGAGGAGGAGAAGCTAGAGAACCAGCCCATAGTTGGCGATATGAGGTTGGTGGTGACGAGAGGATGCAAGGAAGACTGCCAATGGAAAGATCTCAAAGGCCTCCAAAGCTAATGGAAGCTTTTGTACTTTGTCCACGAGAAGGACGCTGTGCGGGTTCCATTAGCTTTCTCTCAGAACAGCATGCGTGTCGACAAGGCACATACCTATACCAAAATAGAAGATAAGAGTCGTTATAAAGCCGGCGTGCATCGAGATACAAGAATTGTCCTCCACAATAGAAGCAAGTCTGCATTGAAAGCTTTCCGACATTCATCACGTGCGCTTGGCAGAAACCTACCCGCCATACCTCATGCGTCACCGCCTGGATCTGGCTTCATTATCTTCCGTAGAGAGTAACAACCAACTCCTTTCAAGCCCTCGGCTTACAAATTTTTGTTCTGCGCCGTCCCCCCCAAAAACCACAACCAAAGCAATCACACAAATGGAACCCCGATAGCCAAGGCCCTTCTTCCTACGCGGCCCTGACATACAGTCATCCAAAAGGGGGCGAGCTCCCGTAGCCGTCCGTCAAAA
>Ga0335074_10009140_pt1 | contig 13810 bp, 13 predicted proteins | sample Lox_Sample_23_FD_206715 | JGI IMG/M metagenome (GOLD analysis project Ga0335074, IMG submission 206715) | Soil microbial communities from Loxahatchee National Wildlife Refuge, Florida, United States - Lox_Sample_2.3 | ecosystem: Environmental > Terrestrial > Soil > Wetlands | place: USA...
TGGCACCTGCCTGCAGATCATGCAGCACCAGATCGACCTGAGCGCGGTGCACGCCCCGTCCGCGGCCCTGGAGTACGCGCGCCGGCGAGCGCAGCGCGGCACGCCGCTGACCGCGCTGCTGCGCGCCTACCGGCTCGGGCACACCTGCTTCTCCGACTGGACCTTCAAGGAACTGGCCCGGCAGAGCGACGACGCCCAGATGCTGACCGCCGCCACGCTGGCCATGTCGAAGATCGTGGCCGGGTACGTCGACCAGACCTCCGAGGAGATCGTCGCGGCCTACACCCGCGAGCGGGATCACTGGCTGCGGAATCGCAGCACCGCGCGGGCGGCCCGGATCCGTGACCTGCTGTCGGGCCAGCGGGTCAACGTGAGCACGGCGGAAGCCACCTTGGGCTACCGGCTGCGCCAGTACCACCTGGGCCTGATCTGCTGGGCCGACGACAGGGCGGCCGCGGTCGACAACATCACCCGGCTCGAGCACGCGGTCGGCCACGTCGCGGGGAAGGCGGGGTGCGCCGGCGATCCGCTCTTCCTGCCCCGCGACGTATCCAGCGCGTGGGCCTGGCTGCCGCTGGGGATCCGGGACACGTTCGACGCCACGGCGGCCAGCACGGCCGGGGTGGATCCTGACCTTCATGTCGCGTTCGGCAATCCGGCCAGAGGCACCGCGGGGTTCCGCCTCACCCATCAGCAGGCCATCGCCGCCCAGGCCGTCGCACTCGCCGCTGGCTCTCCCCCGCAGGCGATGGCGTTCAGCGAGGTCGGGCCGGTGGCGATGATGCTCGGATCCCCGGACCTGCTGCGGGCGTGGGTGCAGGCCACGCTGGCGGGTCTGGCCACCGACGACGAGACCCACGCCCGGCTGCGCGACACCCTGCTGGTCTTCCTGCAGACCGGAGGCAGCTACAAGACCACGGCCGAACGGCTGGTCCTGCACAAGAACACGGTCCAGTACCGGATCCGCAGGGCGGAGGAGAGCCTCGGCCGGCCGGTGAGCGACAACCAGCATGACGTGGAACTCGCGCTGCGGGCCAGCCTGTGGCTGGGCTCGTCGGTGCTCCAGCCGGCCCGGGAACGGTCAGCCGCCCCGGCTGGGACCGCCTAGGCACGGCTTCTCGGTTACCGGCTGCTCGCTGAGCGCCCTGAGCCGTACCGCGGCACGCTCGTGCTCGGTCGTGCCGCCCCAGATGCCGTGGACCTGCCCGGTCCGCAGCGCAAAGGCCAGGCATTCGGGCCGGACCCGGCAGCCTGTGCAGATCGCTTTGGCCCTCGCCGCCTGCTCCAGGGCGGGGCCGGACTCTGAGATGGGGAAGAACAGATCGGGGTCGGCAGACCGGCAGGCGGCAACCGATCGCCATTGCCCGCGGGTGACGAGCCATGTCGTCCAGGCCTCGCCGATCTGCCGCCGGCGTTCGCGGGCTTCGCTCACCAGTCCGCCTCCTCGGTTCGCCAACGGTTCACGTTATTTAGTTCATCGCGCCCGGTCCCGGACGCATAGTTGGCGCTGCCTGTCGTGGCATAGCCGCCAGTTATGGGTCCGCCGGAGTCCGGGGACCCGGCCGCCACGTCTTGAGCACGGCACTTACCGGCAACCGCACAACGTGGGCCAGCCCCTCCGGTACGCGGATCAGCCGGCGCAGGAGAACGGGCAGGGACACGATGTCGCCGCGCGCCGCGGCGGTCAGCAGATCGAGAATGTCCGGGTGGGCTGGGCGGGACGGTTCACCGAGTTCCACGCGGGCGGTGACCAGCGGACCACGCGATTCGGTCTCGACCTGCCCCAGGCCGGGAAGCAGCGCCAGCATGGTCCGGTTCTCGGCCAGGACTTCGGCGGTGAAGTACTCGATCCCGGCCTCTGCGGCGCGCTCGCTCAGCCGGGCGAGGAGCGCGGCGCCAAGCCCGCGGCCCTGCCAGGCATCGACCACGGTCACGCCGACCTCCGCGGTGCCGGCCTGGTCCGGCAGCCGGATGAACCGGCACTCCCCCACGATCTCCGCCGACAGCAGCGGCAGGGCGACCAGTGCCTCGTGGTCAACGTGATCCACGTTGACAGCCGCCTTGAGGGTGGCTTCGGGGAGTTCGGGCATGGCCGTGAAGAACCGCCGGTAGCGGGATTGCTCGCCCAGATTGGCGTAGGCCCGGAGCAGGGCCGGCGCATCATCCGGCCGGACCTGCCGGATCCGTACGACGTCTCCGGAGCGGAGCGTGACAAGCTGCGGCTGGCTCGCCGCGGTCATAGCCAGCCCCTCTCTGTGCTTGGTGCCGCCGGGATCAGGCTAGCGAACGCAGGCCGGCCGGGCCGGGAGAGGTGATGCTCTCCGCGGTATCGAAGAGGATCTGCTGAAGGGACCGCGGCAGGTCACCGCTCCACACCAGGGCCGCGGTCGCCGTCAGCGGGCGGTGCTCGAGCAGCACCCGGACCATCTGGTGGGTGACCGCGGGGCGGGGTAGCCGGGTCAGGCCGGTCCGGCTGCCGGCGATGACAGCGGGGCCGGTCAGCACGGCGGTGGGGCGGTCCGCGGTCGCGGCGAAGGCCAGGTTCATCTGCAGCGAGTGCCGCAGCGGCGGATCGCTGAATTCGAAGCGCGCATCGACGGTTTGCAGGATCTTGGTCCAGGCGTCGTAGGTCCCCGGCTCCGCGCGGCGCGGACCGTAGATGACGTCCAGATGGGCCAGCTCGAGCAGGCTGATCGTGCCGCGGCGCGCCGCCACGTGGGAGGAGGGGATCCACACCTCTGGTTCGCATTCCGCCAGGCCCATGACGTCCAGCGGCGACACAAGCGCCTCGGGGCCAGCTGTCAGCCAGCCCAGGCCGGCGTCGGCCCGTCGCTGCCGGATCAGTGAGAACTCGGCGTCCAGCGGGGTCTCCAGCCAGACGATCTCCACGTCCGCGGCGGCGGCGGCCGATTTCAGGATCGAGGCGGCCTCGACCGCGAGGGTATCCGGCAATCCAGGCGGCACCACGACGCGCAGACGCTGGCGTCCCAGGCCCGCGGCCTGGCGGGTCCGGTCCACCTCCTGGTCGACGAGCGACAGCACGGCGCGGGAGGCGTCCAGCAGCACCGTGCCGGCCTTGGTCAGCCGCACACCGTCACGGCGACGCTGCAGCAACGGCGCGCCGACGATCTCCTCGAGCCGCCGGATCTGCTGGCTCAGGGTCGGCTGGGCGATATACATCCGCATCGCGGCGCGGGTGAAGTTTCCCGCGTCGGCCAGCGCCACGAAGTAACGCAGATGCCGCAGCTCAATGGCCTGCACCGCCCAGGCCGGCCCGGGCAGTTTTACCGGCTCCGGCTGGCGATCCGCGTGGGCAGCCTTCATCTCTCTCCTCGGTCAGGCATCTGACGCTACCGCCACGCCGGGTGCCTGGCATTGGGCGAACGAAACGACGCTGCGGCTGGCCGTAGTGCCGCGCGCACAACAAGCCGGCCCCGGCACATCATGGTGTGCCGGGGCCGGTTTTCCCGCTGTACTGGCCTGGTCAGCCGGTGACGATCAGGTCGTCCTGGACGTCGTAGACGCCGGTGGGCATCCACGCCGCGTAGACCACGGCATCGTGTTCGGCCCAGGTGCTGACCTGGCCGGTCAGGGTGACGGTGTTGCCGTCGGTGTCGACGGTCACGTCGCTGTCGTCGGGGATCAGGGCGTAGCGGTCCAGGGCGTCCTGGACGGAGGCGGTGACGTCGATGGGATCGGCGTCGGTGCTGATGTCGATGTCGTCCCGGATGTTGCGGACGCCGGTCAGGTACGTGACGGCTTGCTCGGCGGCGGTCCGCTCGGCGCCATAGCTGACGGTGCCGGTGAGGGTGAGGTTGCCGTTGCTGGCGGTGGCCTCGACGGTGCCGGGCACGGCCACGTTCAGGGTCAGGGCGTCGTTGGCGGTGGTGGTCAGCTGGGCATCGTCGCGATAGTCCGCGGGCGGCAGGACGACTTCGAGGTGGTTCTGCAGTTTGGTGACCCCGGCGACGCGCCGTGCGGCGGCAGCGGCTTCCAGGTACTGCGGGTAGCTGGGGACGGTGCCGTTGAGCGCCACGTCCCCGTTGAGGTTCTTCACCGAGATATCGGAGTCGTCGATGAGCGGGTCGTAGCTGAGTTCACCTTCCACGGCGGCGCGGATGTCCTGGGTCTTGCTCATTGGTTCGTGTCCTTCCGGTAGCGGGCCAGGTGTGCCCTTTCTCCTCTGCCACTCCACCTGGCCGGCCGGGAATTGGAAAAGCGATACTGCCTGTGGTGCTATAGCCGCGCGCTATCCGCGGGGATAGGCACGGATCGGCATGCCGAGCGCATGCACCGTCGCCCGTTCGGAAAAAAGAAAAGACGAACAGGACCGGCGACAAGAGGAATTGCGAACGGGTTACGCTACGCCGCGACGCGCGCGAGCCGGTCGGTCTCGTCGCGGATTTCTACGGCGATCTTCGCCAGGGCGGCCGCGTACGGCACCACTGCCTCGTTCAGTAGACGATGCTGTCGGCGGTGTCGAAGAGCACCTGCTGGAGCGGGCGCGACAGATCACCGCTCCAGATCAGGGCCGCCGTGGCGGTCAGAGGAGATCCTTCGATCCGGGCGCGGACCAGGCCGAGGGGGTCGGCCGCCGGATCTGGTTCCGCCGGTCCGGGCCAGTCCCAGAGGCGATGACGGGGCCGGTCAGCACCGCGGTGGGCCGGCTGGTGTGTGCCGCGAAGGCCAGGGTGACCGGCAGCAGCCGCCGGAATGGCGGGTCCCGCAGGCGCGACGCGACGTCCACGGCCAGGTTCTCGGGCAGGGAAGGCGGCACCGCGAACCGCAGCCGCGGCCGGCCCAGGCCCGCCGCCTGCCGGGTCCGGCTCACCCCGTGATCGACCCGCGACAGCACCGCCCGGGACTCGTCCAGAAGCACGCTGCCTGCTTCGGTCAGCCGCACGCCCTCCCGCCGGCGCTCGAGCAACGGCGTGCCCACTATCTCCTCCAGCCGCCGGATCTGCTGGCTCAGCGTCGGCTGCGCGATGAACATCTGCTCCGCCGCCTGCTTGAACGTCCCGGCGTCGGCTACCGCCACGAAGTAGCGCAAGTGCCGCAGTTCCACGCCCTGCGGCGCCACATCGCCGGAATCCGGCCGCTCCGCCGATCCCGCCCGGACCTCATCCATCGTGGTCATCGTGCACCTTCCTTCAGCCGAGGCCGTTCAAAGCAGCGGCCTGGACGTGACGATGCTGGCCAAGTGCGGCATCCTTTCAAGCAAACCCGGCCCGACGGGTCGTGAATATCGGTCGGGTGACGACAGTTGCGGCGGCAGCGGTCGATGCTCCTGACCCGGCCGGAAGAGGCGCGAACGGGCCGACGGCGGGAGCGCGGACGTCATCGGCGTGCGCCGGGCGCTATTGATGCGGCTGACCGCGCGCCATAGACCAGTGGGCTACGTCAATTGACGTATGTCGTCATGTAACGTATGCCCCGCCCCGAGCCGATGCCTAGCCAGCGCCGTGCTGGCCAGAAGCCGTTAACTATCGCGGCTGGGGCGAGCACCACGGCTCGTTCGGAAAAATTCTGGGTTTACCGGGGTGCGGGGGGCGGCTTATTAACCAGCCTCAGCCGGATGTAGGCGATGGCCCCGGGGATGAGCGGGAGCCAGAAGTTCACGATGCGGTAGCCGAGGACGGCCAGCACCGCCGTGGCGCGCGGCGCACCGAAGCCGACCGTGATGGCCACCAGCGTGACCTCGATGACGCCCAGACCGCCGGGGGTCAGCGGGATGGCGCTGGCGATATTCGCCGCGCCGTATGCGACGGCCAGCGGGCCGAAGCCGGGCTGGTAATGCAGCGCGAGGAACACCAGGTCGAGCGAGAGCAGGTCGAAGAGCAGGTCGCCCGAGGCGAACACGAAGCTGATCGCGAAGGCCCGCCCGGTCAGCGCGGTCCGGGCCAGTGTGGCGAGCCGGCTGGCGGTCTGGCCGACCTTCGCCGGGTCGATGCTCGGCCGGACGTGCCGGGCCACGCTCGCGGCCCAGCGCCCGGCCCGGCCGGCGACGGCGGGATGGGCGCCCACGGCGAGCACCGCGGCCAGCGCCCCGACGACCAGGAGGATCGCGACGCCCGCGATGACCAGGTACTGGTGGGAGACGTGCCGGCCGGCCGTGGCCACAAACCCGGTGGCAAACAGGACGATCAGCGCGATCGTGGAGGTCAGGCTGGTCAGGGCGATAGCTTCGCCGGTCGTGGCGGCGGCGATGCCCTCGGACTCCAGCGCGCTCGCGTTCACCAGCGTGCCGGTGGCCGAACCGAACGGGGTGAGGTGGCTGACGAAGAAGGTGGCCAGGATGACGTCCGCCGCCAGCCGGAACCGGATCCGCGCCCCGAGCGCGGCCAGCACCCGCCGGTAGAGCTGGGCGTAGGAGCCGAGCGAGACCGCCTGGGCCACGATCGCCGCGACCAGCAGGGCAGGCCGGGCGTGCCGCAGGCCCGCCGCGTCGTGGGTCAGCCCGCCCAGCCGGGGCAGCAGCCCGAAGATGCCCGCGGCCAGGGCCCCGAGCAGCAGGCCGTGCACGATCCAGCGCACCGCCGGGCGCCGCCGGCCACGGTGCTGCGGCGGCGCCCGGTCAGCGCCGGCGTCCGCTGGGGTGCCCGCGTCCGGCGGATTGGCCGCGATGGGCTGGTCAGCCGGTGACATCGAGATAGTCGCGGACCTGCACGACGCCCGCGGCCATCCAGGTGTTAAGCGTCAGTGCGTTATTGGCCGCGGTGGTCAGCCACGCGTCGTCGCGGTAGTCGGCGTCCGTCAGCACGACGGCCAGGTGGTTGTGCACGTTCTTCACCCCAAAGACGCGCTGCGCCGCCGCGGCGGCCTCCAGGTACTGCGGGTAGCTCGGCACGGTGCCGTTCAGCCCCACTTCTCCGTTCATGTTCCGGACCGTGATGTCGGTGGCGTCGACGAGCGGATCGATGGTGAGCTCGGCCTGGACCGCCTCGCGAATATCTTTGGTGGTGCCCATTTCCGGTATCCTTTCGGGTGATGTTAGCGCGCGCTATTCCCGCCGCGCACTGGCCTGCCACAGTTCCCGGGTGATGACCTGCAGGGCGCCCGCGGCATCAGCGACACCAGGCCCTGGCGCATCTTGGGGCCCTCGAGCAGGAAGAGCACGATCAAGGCGAAGATGGTCACCAGCGTGGCCAGCAACGATGCCGCGCCCTTGCCCGCGGTCAGGGCGGGCTTGGCCAGGGTGGCTCCCAGGCTCTGCAGCTTCGGTGCGTTCCGGTTGACCCAGGCCTCCAGATGGAAACGGCGCACCAGGTGGCCGATCCAGCCGCGGCCGTGCTCGGCGGCCTGCACGTAGGACGGCAGGCCGTGCGAGAAATGGGTCACGCCGCGCGCCAGCGGATAGCCGAACGCCAGGAGCAGGCCGGTGAAGACCGCCACGGTCCAGATGGCCACGATGGCCACCGCCCCGCCACGACGCCGGATCCCCCACCGCTGCAGGGCCACGACCAGGGGATTGAGGATCAGGCAGATGAACCCGGCGACCGCGATCATCAGCAGGACATCGCGGATCCGGTACGCGAGCTTGCCCGCCAGATACGTGAGGACCACGACCGCGACGGTGACCAGGATCGTGGCCAGCGGGACGCCGCGCCTGGCCGCGGCGTCCCGCAAGCGCCGGTGCTGGACCGGCGCGGTGGTCTCCGCCTGGTCAGGCGCGGCGTTGTCCATCTGGTCAGGCGCGGCGTTGTCCATCTGGCTGGGCGCGGCCCGGACCCCGGCGGTCAGGCTGCGTGGCGCAGTTCCGACAGCGACTTCACGTCGCCGCCCAGGTGACGGACCTGGACGCCCAGCGTGATCTGCGAGAACCCGTAGACCAGGGCGTACAGGCCGAACAGCAGGGCCAGGGTGACCGCGCCCACGCCGGGACGGGCGAACAGCAGCACGCCGAACGCGACCGACACCAGCCCGGCGAGGATGAACATCGCGCGGGTGCCCGCGCTCTCGCCCGCGCCGAAACCGGCGAAGATCTCGGCGAAGCCGCCGACCAGAGCCCAGGACGCCACGACGATGACCAGGACGAACGCCGTAGGCCCAGGCCAGGCCAGGGCGACCACCCCGGCCGCCAGGTCGATCAGGCCGAGCAGCAGGTGACCGAACACCGGCCCGGCGTTCCGGCTGCCGAAGGCCCTCGCGCCCTGCAGCCCGGCATCCGCGAACGCGTAGACCGCGAACAGGATGACCAGCGCGAGGATCGTGACGCCCGGCCAGGCGATGGCCACGATCCCGACGATGACGGCAAGGATGCCGAGCAGGATCAGCGAGGTGGAAGACGACTTGAACATGACGGGCATTCCTTCCGTTTGCCGCACCACAGTCATCCGGGAACGGCGTGGTACGTGACAGGTTCAGCAGACACGACGACGGCCGATTCCGGCCAAGATCTGCCGCCTATAGAGGCATAGCCGCGGACTAGGGGGGAGGCCGCTGCGCCTATACAGCGGATCGGGAATACGCGCCGCGGCCCGGGCGGTTTACAGCTACCCGTCGGGCGGCTGGCCGGACCACGGTCCATACTGGGCAGTCAGGGCCTGCAAAGCTGGAGGTGTTGCCGTCGTCATGGTGCGGGTGATAATGCTGTCGCCGCCAGGCGCCGGGAAGGGCACGCATGGCAAGTGGCTGACGCAGCAGACAGGAGCTGCGCATATCTCCTCCGGTGACCTGCTGCGGGCCGAGGTCGCACGCGAGTCCGACCTAGGACGCCAACTAGCCGCGTATACCGCGCGCGGCGACCTGGTCCCGGACGAGCTGATCTTCAGCATCCTGATACCAGCCGTGGTCGCCGCGATCCGCGACACCGGCGGTTACATCCTGGACGGATTCCCGCGCACCATGGCGCAGGCGCGGCGCGCGGCGGAACTCGGCGCCGAGCTCGCCCTGACCACCGAGGGGGTGGTCTACCTGACCGCGCCGGAGGAGGAGCTGGTCAGCCGGCTGCTCGACCGGGCGGGACGCGACGGCCGGACCGATGACAGGCTCGAGGTGATCCGGCACCGGCTGGCCGTCTTCGCCCGGGAGACCGCGCCGCTGGTGAATTACTACCGCGGCCGCGGCATCCTGCTCGAGCTGAGCACCGACCGTCCCGAGGCCGAAGTGCAGGCGGACCTGCGGGACTGGCTCTCGTTGATCAAGAGCCTTTGATCCGAACGGGCCCGTGGTTCACCTGGCTGGGAAAGTGTCGTCACATGACGACTGTTCAGGGCCAGGCTGGGGCCTAGTATCGTCGCAGGTATGACCGCGACCGAGGTCGGCGGCGTACGCGTGGCCGGGCCGAATCCGGTTCGCGGCCGGGACGGCGAGCTTGCCTCCCTGCACGAGCACCTGGCCCGGCTGCGGAGCGGGGTGGGGACCTGCTGGCTGATCGAAGGCGGCCCGGGACTGGGTAAGAGCCGCCTGATCGAGGAGGCCATCTGGGCCGCGCAGGAGACCGGATTCGCGGTCGGCCAGAGTGTAGCCGAGCCGCGCGACGCGGCCCTGGAGCTGGCCGTGCTGGTAGAGGCCCTGTTCGGGGGGCCCGAGCCGTTGCTCGAACGTTCCGCGCTCGGGGATTCGCACGCCTCCCCTGAGCAGCGGTACTGGCTGCTCCAGGACATCCAGACGCTGCTCGAGCAGTCCGCATTGCGTCGGCCCATCTTGATCTGCCTGGACGACCTGCAGTGGGCTGACAGCGGCACCCGGGCGGCGATACGCACCTTGCCGACTCGTCTGGCGTCCCTGCCGGTCGGCTGGGTGCTGGCTTTCCGCCCCGCCGAGGCGGGCAGTGACCTGGAACGCGCCGCGGCCAAGCTGGTCCGCAATGGGGCCGACCGGACGGTTCTCGAGCGTCTTGACCGGGCTGCCGCGGCCGAGGTGATGGCGGATGTCCTGGGCGCGGATCCCGACGACTCCTTGCTGACCGTGGCCGACGGCATGCGGGGCAATCCGTTCTTCCTCCTGGAGCTGCTGTCCGGCCTTCGTGAGGAGCACCTGGTCCGCCTGGACGCCGGGCGCGCGACGCTGGCCGAGGCCCGGCTGCCGCTGCGGGTCCGGGAGAGCATGCGGCGGCGTCTGGCCCGCATGTCGCCTGCCGCCCGGAACGTGGCCGCGGTCGCCGCGTCGATGGGACGCCGGTTCACCGTGGCCCAGCTCGCCGCGGTCCTGGAGAGGCCGGCCTCGGCCCTGCTCGACCCGGTCCAGGAACTCATCGGCGGCGAACTGCTGGTCGAGGGGCGCGAGACGCTGAGTTTCAGCCACGACCTGAACCGGGAGGCGGTCCGCGCCAGCCAGCCCTCCTCGGCCGTAGACGCACTGGACCGGCAGGTGGCCACCGCGCTGCTGGCCGCGGGGGCGCTGCCGGTGGAGGTCGCCATCCAGCTGGCCTCCAGCGCCGCGCCGGGCGACGAGGTGGCTATCACCACGTTGATGAAGGCCTCCGACGTCCTGGCCAGCACCGATCCCGGGCAGGCGGCCGACCTGGCCCGCCGGGCGCTCGACCTCACCACCGAGCATCACCCGCTGCGCGGTCCCCTGGTGGCTCGCGCCGCCATCCTCCTGAGCGCCGCGGGCAGAAGCGAGGAGGCCAAGGCCTTCGCCGACAGCGCGCTGCGCCAGGCGCTCCCGGCCGTACAAGAGGCTCAGGTCCGGCTCAGCATCGCCAGCTTCTTCTCGATCTCCCCCGAGGTCCGCGCGGACTCGTGCCGCCGGGCGCTCGACCTGCCCGGGGTGCCGCCTGATCTGCGCGCCCGCCTGCTGGTCCAGCTTTTCTACACTCTCGTGGTAGCCGTCCGCCCCGATCAGGCGGAGCAGCTTCTCCCCGAAGTCAGGCAAGCCGTCGAGCAGACCGGCGACGACGCCGCGCGGTTCATCCTGGAACTGGCTCAATCCGCGCTTCAGTACACCCGCGGCCACTTCGAGGCAGCGCTCGGCTTCGTCGACGCTGCCCTGCGCACCGGCGCCGACGCCGGCGACGATCCCCGGCTCTGGCTGGCCAGGGACTTCCGCAGCCGGGTGCTGGCCGTCATGGACCGCTCCGACGAGGCGCTGGCCGCTGCCACCGAGGGTATCCGTTCGGCCCAACAGGCCCGGCAGGGCCGGCCGTTGCAGCTGTTCGAAGCCAACCGGGCCCGCCAGCTGCTGGGGCTCGGGCACCTGGCCGACGCCGCCGCCGCGCTCGAGGGACGTTTCAGCCCTGATGACGCGCATCTGGTGCTCAGCGTGCTGGAAGCCGACGCGGTAGTGGTCCTGGCCCGGATCGCCGTGCACACCGCCGATCAGCGGCAGGCCGAACTCACCTCGGCTATCGCGCACGTGATGCTCAGGTGCGGTGTTCCCGGGGTCGAGCGGCACGCCGCCTGGCTGCTGGCCCTGCAGGCCCACGCCGCGGGCCAGGAGGCCCAGGCCCACCGGTGGCTGACCGCGCTGGGTGATAAGGAACGCCTGTCCCTCTTCCCGCTGTTCCCGATCGACCCGGGCGACAGCCCGCAACTGGTCCGTATCGCGCTGGCCAGCGCAGATCAGGAGCTGGCCATCTCTGCGGCCGCCTTCGCCGACCGGCAAGCGGGCAACAATCCGGGGGTGCCGGTTTTCCTGGCCAGCGCCGCTCATGCCCGGGGTCTGCTCACCGGGGACCTCGGCCTGCTGGCCGAGGCGGTCAGCATCCTGGAAACCGGCCGGCGGCGGATGGCGCTGGCCTCGGCCCTGGAGGACCTGGCCGTCGCGCAGATCCGGGCCGGTCTTCGCGAGCCGGCCATCGCCGCCCTGGATCGCGCCCTGGCCATCCACGCCGCCTGCGGGGCCCGCTGGGACCTGGCCCGGGTCCGCCGCCGCCTCCGCCAGCTCGGCATCCAGCGCCGCCTGCCCGCCGAACGCCGGCCGACCCTGGGCTGGGCGGCCCTGACCGAATCCGAGCTCGCCGTGGTCCGGCTGGTCGCCGACGGCCTGACTAATCGCGCGGTCGCCGAACGGCTCTACCTCTCCCCCTACACCGTCAGCGGGCACCTGCGGCACGCGTTCGAGAAGCTGGGCATCAACTCCCGTGTGGCCCTGACCCGGATCGCCGCCGAGCACCCCGAACCGGCCTAACGTTCGCCTGCCTCTAACGATGACACGAACGTGTCGTGTCGGAGGCGGCTCCGCTCGGGCATCGTCATCTGCAGGCACCGGTTCCGGAGCGCCGACCGCATACGACCAGGGGAGTCTGGATGGCAGCCACCGATTCGGCACGCGGGGACGGCCGGTACTCCGGCCTGCCGAACAAGCTGGTCAGGGCGGCCAACGGCATCGACTACGCCTACCGCGACACCGGCGCCGGCGATGGGCAGAGCGCCGGCGGCGTGCCGCTGGTGCTGCTGCAGCACTTCCGCGGCAACCTGGACAACTGGGATCCCGCGCTGATCGACGCGCTGGCGACGGGCCGCCGGGTCATCACCTTCGATAACACCGGAGTAGGCGGCTCCACCGGGACCACCCCCAGCACGGTGGAGCAGATGGCATACGACGCCATCGCGTTCCTTGCCGCGCTGGACCTGGGCCAAGTTGATCTCCTGGGCTTCTCGATCGGCAGCTTCGTGGCCCAGCAGATCGCGCTGACCAGGCCGGCGATCGTCCGCCGGCTGGTGCTGGCCTCCTCGGCGCCGCAAGGCGCGGCCGGCATGCACGGCTGGGCCCCGGAAGTCATCGGCGCTATCGGAACGCCGAACACCAGCCCCGAGGAATACCTAGGGGTGTTCTTCGCCCCGTCCCCGGCCAGCCAGCAGGCCGGCCAGGAAGCCCTGCGGCGCATGTACGCCCGGACCGAGGACCGCGACGCGATCACGACGTGGGCCACTCGCGAGGCGCAGTACGACGCGGTCTGCACGTGGGGGATCCCCGACCATGCGCTGCTGCAGCGGGTCACCGCGATCGCCATGCCGGTGTTCGTGGCCAACGGCGACAGCGACCCGATGATCCTGCCGCACTACTCCTACCTGCTGGCCGGCTTGATCCCCGGGACCCGGGTAAAGATCTACCCGGACTCGGCGCACGGGTTCCTGTTCCAGTACCACGACGACTTCGCCGCCGACGTCGAGGCCTTCCTCAGCGACGTTTGCTAGCGGCGGGCGCCCTGGGCCGCCGGACCGCGGGCGCCCAGCGCATCGGGGTCATCGGGTTCTCCGCGGGCGGCCACCTGGCCGGGCTGGCCGCGCTCGCGCCCGGCGCCGCGCCCGATGAGACGGTACAGTTCGCTGTGCTCGGGTACGCCATCACCTCGATGGAGACCGAGACGTACCGCCCGGCCCGGCTGATCCTGCTCGGCGAGGAGGCCAGCTCGCAGCTGCGCCGGTCCACATCGCTGGACGCCCTGGTCACGCAGGCGTCGCCGCCGTTCTTCAGCTGGCATACCGCAGAGGATCCCTACGTGCCTCCCGAACACACCTACCGCCTCGCCGCGGCGCTCACGGCCAGCGGTGTTCCCCACGCCGTGCACGTATTCGCTCACGGACCCCATGGCCTCGGCCTGGCCCAGGGCACGGGAGAGGCCGAGATCTGGACCACACTGGCGGCGGCCTGGATCCGGGAACAGGCGTCACCGTCGGCTTCGGCGTGAACCAACGCACCGGGCGCAGAACCCTGCCGAGCGCGGCCGCGTTCTGGCTTCTGGCCGGGCTGTTCCTGATGGTGTTCTTCGCGTCGGCGGCCGCTTCGCCGTTGTACCGCGTGTATCAGGCCCGGTTTCATTTCTCGGCGGCCACGCTGACCGCCGTGTTCGCGGTGTACGTCCTGGTTCTGCTGGTCACGCTGTTGTTCTTCGGGTCGGTGTCGGATTACCTGGGCCGCCTCC
>Ga0335074_10009141_pt1 | contig 13808 bp, 13 predicted proteins | sample Lox_Sample_23_FD_206715 | JGI IMG/M metagenome (GOLD analysis project Ga0335074, IMG submission 206715) | Soil microbial communities from Loxahatchee National Wildlife Refuge, Florida, United States - Lox_Sample_2.3 | ecosystem: Environmental > Terrestrial > Soil > Wetlands | place: USA...
CTGAGAGCCGGCCATCAGATGCCTTTGATTTCGCCGCCGTCCATCCGGATCGACGCTCCGGTGAGCCACTTCGCGGCCGGCGATACGAGCCACGCCATCAGGCCGGCAATCTCTTCCGGTTTGCCGTAGCGGGCGATGCCCGCTTCCTGGGGAAACTTTCTCATCGCCTCTTCCACCGTCAGACTGTGCGCGGGCGCCCACTTATCCATAAAGGTTCGTCTGCGATTGGTCATCACCGCGCCGGGCACCACGCTGTTGACCTGCACACCGTCTTTGATTCCCTGCTCGGCAAACGCCTTTGCCAGCGCGATGATTGCGGCGTTGACCGTGGCCACAGCCGCAAAGCCCGGTTTGGGATCGAGCGCTGCGCTTCCGGAGATGAGGACGACGGAGCCCTGCGAGGCCCTCAGCGCATCCCACGCGCGCAGGGTGAGGCGGCGCGCGCCGTGGAGTTTGAGCGCCATGCCATCCTCCCATTGCGCGTCAGACATCTCGAAGAGATCGATTTGCGGGACGGCCCCGGCGATGTTGAGCAGTGCGTCGATTCTGCCAAAGCGATCGAGGGCCTTGCTGACCAATACGGATGCCGACTGCGGCTCGCGCAGATCGAGCGCGCAGACCAGCGCTTCGGCGCCCGCTGCCCTGACCGCCGCGGCGGTCTGCTCCAGCTCGTCCTCGTTGCGGGCGGCCAGCACCACCGCGGAGAAGTCGCCCGCGAGACGCTGTGCGGTCGCACGGCCAATTCCCTGGCTGGCGCCGGTGACGATGGCAACGGATTCGATCTTCACGGGATCCTCACTTCCGGTTCAGCGTTGGCGCGGAGCTTCCTCGGCGGCCCGGCGCCAGACCCGCCGAGCCAGGTTCACTCAGCGGTGTTTTCGCGAGCGGCGCTCAGAATCGTCTCCACCACGATCTCCGGAGCGTGGTACATGGGCGTGTGGTCCACGCTGTGCGAATGCGCGCTGGCGCCCATGCGGCGGGCCATGAAGCGCTGCGTCTCGGGATGAATCATGCGATCCTCGTCCGCGATCAGATACCGCGTGGGGGTGGTCTTCCACGCTGGAGCCGGGGCTTTCTCCTGAATGCAGCGCAGCGCAATGGGCCGCTGGATCGCGCTCATCACGGAAAGCTGATCCGCGGTGGCCCGGTGCGCAGCCGCGCGCTCGAAACCTCCCTCCGGCATCCAGATCAGCCCGTGGGCGTCGGGTTGAAGTTGCGGGGCCAGCGGATGAGGCTCGGCCCGATAGAAGACCTCGGCGACGGTCTCGCCTTCGTCGGGCGCCAGAGCCGCGATGTACACCAGCGACCGCACGCGATCGTCGTGAACGGCCGCAATCACCGCGCCGGCGTAGGCATGCGCCACCAGGGTGAGGGGCCCGCGCGTCCTCTCGATGACGCGCCGAAGAGCGGCGGCGTCATCGGAGAGGGAAGTGAGGGGGAGGGGTGCTGCCATGACGCCCAGCCCCTGGCGCCGCAGAGGCAGGATGACGTTGGCCCAGCAGGATCCGTCGGCCCACGCACCGTGAACCAGAATGACTGTGCGCGGGTGGGCGGAAGTGCTCATCGCGATGCCGCCTTCGCCTGGGCGCGGGATACGCCGTGGGCCTCGAAAAACTCCTTCATCGCCGCCGCGATCTCCACGGCATGGGTTTCAATGGCAAAGTGGCCTGTATCCAGGAAGCGAATGCGGGCCGCGGAATTGTCCCTGCGAAACGCCTCTGCTCCCGCGGGCACGAAGAAAGGATCGTTCTTGCCCCAGATCGCCAGCAACGGCGGCTTCGATTGCCGGAAATACTCCTGGAATTTCGGATAGAGCTTCACATTGGAGGCGTAATCCAGGAACAGATCGAGCTGAATGTCCTTGTTGCCCGGGCGCTCCAGCAGGGCCGCGTCCAGCATCCAGCCTTCGGGCGCGATCACCTCAGGATTGGCGACGCCGTGCGTGTACTGCCACCGGGTCGCTTCGAGGGTGAGGATGTTCTGCCGCAGGATCTCCCGGTTCTCCGGCGTCGGCGCAGACCAGTAGGTCCTGATCGGCCCCCACGCGTCGCCGAGGCCCTCTTCGTAAGCGTTTCCGTTCTGCGAAACGATAGCGGTTACCCGTTCCGGATGGCGCATGGCCAGACGAAAGCCGGTGGGAGCGCCGTAGTCGAAGACGTAAATCGCATAGCGCGTGAGCCCGATCGCTTCAGTGAAGGCCTCGATGGTGTCGGCCAGGGATTCGAACGAATAGTTGTAGTTCCGCCACACCGGAACTTCGGTGAATCCAAAGCCGGGCAGGTCGGGCGAAATCACGTGGTACTCGTCGGCCAGCCGGGGAATGAGATTGCGAAACATGAACGATGAGGAGGGGAAGCCGTGCAGCAGGAGCACGGCGGGCGCTTCCGGATCGCCGGCCGACCGGTAGAAGATCTGTACGTCGTTCGCCTCCACTCTCTCCACAGAGGTGACAGGCACGCCGGATGGCCGTTGCGATCCGGATGATGCTGTTGGCTGCTCCAGCCCATTGCCCGGGCTGCTGACTGTCTCCGCTGCTGGGATACGACTCATACGAATTTCTCCTTTAGGCTGATCGGCTGGGCGCAGGATTCCGGCAACCCGGAGGCGCACCCGGCGATGTTGGTGTGATTGCATCCGCCATGCCATACGCGGGCGGCCGTCTCTGTGCAAAGCTAACTCCTTCCCGGCTGGCAGGATCGATGCAAAGCCGTGGCGATTTCCCCGGCTCTCCGCCGGCAGATGCGTGGCGGCTGCACAACACTGGCGATATTTGGTCACAGGCATCGCCGCGCTGCTCGTCATCCGCACTGTCCGCTGTGGGCATCGGAACGGAATGGCGCCGGCGCGAGCGCAGATTTCCGGCGCTCATCGCCACAACGCGATCAGCTGCCGCGCGACTCCGGGAAGATCCGGAGCCACAGCCTGGGGCTGCGGAATCCCGTCGACGGGCAGCGGCGCATTGCCTGCCCGCGTAACCAGCCCCGCGGCAAAGCCGGCGCTCTGCGCGCCGATGGTGTCCCAGGTATGCGCCGCGACCAGACAGAGCGCCGCCGGCTCCACTCCGAGCAGCTCCGGAACCAGCTGGTAGACCTCGGGCGCGGGCTTGAACCGGCGGACCCGATCGACGCTGAACTGGCGCTCGAAGAAGGGTGCCAGGCCCGCGCGCTCCAGCGGCGTGCCCTCCCTGCCCGGCGGCGAATTGGTCAGAGTCATCAGGCGGAAACCCGCATCGCGGAGCATGCGCAATCCCTCCGGCACATCCTCGTGCGCCGGCATGGAAAGCATCCCCGCCCGCAGATCTTCGAGATCTGCCGGCCGGATGGGCACCTGGTAAATCGCGCCCAGCATCTTCAGCACGCCCTGGCCGAGCGTGAAGAATGTCTCGTAGTAGCCTGCGAGCGTGATCGCGTTCGAATAAAGAACCAGCTGGTTGAACCATTCGCGAAATATCCAGCCGTCTCCAAAGAGGCGCTCGAAAAACGGCGCCAGCGATTCGATGTCGATCAGGGTCTCGTTGACGTCGAACACGATGATGGAGGGCGTCGTCATGGGTTGCGGTGCTGCTTCAAACCGCCCGGCGCGTTCCGTTGAGAGAGATGCGCGGAAGCGGCGGTCCGGGACCGCCGATTTCGCACACCTTTCACATTCTCTTGCCGCCGGCGGCGACGATCACCTGGCCGGTAATCCAGCGGGCGTCATCGCTGGCCAGGAAGGTGGCGGCCAGCGCGATGTCCTCCGGCTGGGCGATGCGGCCCAGCGGCGTTTCGCGGTCCTGGCGGTCGCGGAACTCTCCCTGATCGAGCCCTGAAGTGCGGAGGCCTTCGGTCTCCACCATTCCCGGATCGAGAGAGTTCACGCGGATCCGGCGCGGGCCAAGCTCCTGGGAGAGCGAAATGGTGATGGCGTCCACCGCCGCCTTGGTAGCGCTGTACACCGAGGCATTCGCCTGCGGCATGGAGCCGACAATCGATCCGATGTTGACAATCGATCCGCCATCCGGACCGATCAGCTTCACGGCTTCCTGAGTGGTCAGCAGCAGCCCGGTCACGTTCAGGTCAAACTGTTTGCGAATGTGGTGCGCGGTAATGGCATCGAGGGGCGAGAACTCGTAGATGCCCGCGTTGTTCACCAGGATGTCGAGCTTGCCGTGGAAGTCTCGGGTCTCGGAAAACAGACGCTGAATGCCGGTGAGCTGCGAAACGTCGGCCTGGACCGCGATCGCCTTGCCTCCTTTGGCGACGATCCTGTTGGCAACCGCTTCGGCGCCGCTCTGGCTGCTGGCGTAGTTCACGACAACGGATGCTCCCGCCGCCGCCAGATGCTCCGCAATGGACGCTCCGATACCCTTCGACGCTCCGGTGATCACGGCTACCTTCCCTTTCAACCTCGGCATCGCGTTTTCCTCTCCTGTCCTTCCGGCGGTGATCGCTGCCCCGCAGGCGGCATCGCCGCATCGTCTCCATGCACTCCGCCTGCCACTTGCCGGGCTCGGCGGGCGTCCTGATTTGCCTCGCTGAATCCGATGTGGCAGGCGTTCCTGCGTCGCTGCAGCGACGGCTCGTCGATATTGCGACACGCGTTCCTGCCTGGTCCCCCCGCAGCCGGGCGCGCGGAGGCTGCGCTATGATTCTCAGCAAGGAAGCGAGATCGACTGGAACAATCACTCCGCGCTTCCTGCGCGCAGTCCCGGCAGAGCAAACCGGAACGGCGGAATGGGGTGAACAGCTATCCTGAGAGCGCTGCGACGCCCCGGGGCCAGTGCCCGGCGTGGCCGGCGCGCTCCAGGGGTCATCTATGGCGGCCGCGAGTTTCCCCAGGGTCTACATTGTCGATGACGATGCCGGCGTTCGCGCATCGATTCAGGGCCTCATGAAGTCGGCGGGCCTGCGCAGCGAAGGCTTCGAGAGCGCCGAACAGTTCCTGCGCGCCGGCCGCAGCGACAGCGCGGGATGTCTGATCCTCGATGTCAGCCTTCCCGGGATGAACGGCCTCGACTTCCAGAGGCAGCTGGGCGATGCCGGCATTCACCTTCCCATCATCTTTATCACCGGGCACGGCGATGTTCCCACCAGCGTCCGCGCCATGAAGTCGGGGGCGCTGGAATTCCTGACCAAGCCGTTCGAGGATGGGGATCTGCTCAGCGCGGTGCAGCAGGCGCTGGCTCGCGATTCCGGCAACCGCCAGGAGCAGGCAGAGCTGGCTTCGCTGCGGGAACGCCACCAGCTGCTGACCCCGCGCGAGCGCGAAGTGATGGACCACGTGGTCTCGGGAATGCTCAACAAGCAGATCGCCTTCGAGCTGGGCACCCGCGAGATCACCATCAAAGTGCATCGCGGCCAGGTGATGCGCAAGATGCAGGCGGGCTCGCTGGCCGAGCTGGTCAGAATGTCGGAGAAGCTGCGCGGCCCCCGCGCTCGCTGAGCCTCAGGCCGTCTTCGCGCTATACCAAGGAATAATTGTGAGACCCTCCGCGAGGCCCTAGTGTAAGGAGCATGGACGCGGCGCGAGAGGCGAAGGCCGTCACCATCGTCGAAGACGACGAGTCGATGCGCAGCGCCCTGCAGGGGCTGATGCGGGCCGCCGGATTGCGGGCTCGCGCCTTCTCGAGCGCCGAGGAGTTTCTCGATTCCGGCGAAATCGCAGACGCCGCGTGTCTGGTCGCGGATATCCGCCTGCCCGGGATTTCCGGCCTAGACCTGCAGAGGCTGCTGGCGGCGCGGAAGCAAACCATCCCCATCATCTTTATTACCGCGCACGGCGACGACACCATACGGGCCCAGGCCATGCAGGCGGGAGCGGCTGGATTTCTCAGCAAGCCCTTCGACGACGGCGCGCTGCTCGATGGCATCCGAGCGGCGACAGAAAGATGAATTCGCAGATCGCTGCGTGAGGAACGGAGGTCTTCCATGGAAGACGACAGCGAAAGTGTGTTCGGATGGAAGCGCCCGGCACGGCAGGGGTTCGAGGAGATCGTCGGCGACAGCCCTGCTCTGCAGTCGGTGCTGATGGAAGTCGAGCGGGTCGCGCCCACCGGCTCCACCGTGCTCATCCTCGGCGAAACCGGCACCGGCAAGGAACTGGTGGCGCGCGCCGTTCACCGGATCAGCGAACGCCGCCAGCGCCCCTTTGTGCGGCTGAACTGCGCGGCGATACCCTTCGACCTGCTGGAGAGCGAGCTCTTCGGCCATGAGCGAGGCGCGTTCACCGGCGCCATCGCCCGGAAAATCGGCCGCTTCGAGATGGCCGATACCGGCACGCTGTTCCTCGACGAGATCGGGGATATTCCGCTGGCCCTGCAGCCGAAGCTGCTGCGGGTGCTGCAGGAGCAGGAATTCGAACGCCTGGGCAGCGGGCGTACTCATCGGATCGATGTCCGCCTGATCGCAGCAACCCACCGCAATCTGGCGGAGATGGTGCAGCGCCAGGAATTCCGCAGCGATCTCTACTATCGCCTCAACGTATTCCCGCTCACCCTGCCGCCGCTGCGCGGGCGGCGCGAGGACATTCCGCCGCTGGTCTCCCACTTTGTCGAGGTCTTTGCGCGCAAGATCGGGAAAGAGATCCACCGCGTTCCCCACGACACGCTGTCAGCTTTCACCTCCTATTCCTGGCCGGGCAACGTGCGGGAACTCCAGAACCTGATCGAACGAGCCGTGATCCTGTCGAGCGACGGCATTCTGCCGAACCCGCTGGCGGCGGCACCCGCTGCGTATCGCGAGCCGATCGCGACCCGTGCGACCTTCAGCGAATCGCAGAGATCTGTCATCCTGCACACCCTGAGGAGAACCGGCTGGGTGATTGGAGGACCGGATGGCGCGGCGGCGGTGCTGGGTTTGAAGCGAACCACCCTGATCGCGAAGATGAAGAAGCTGGAGATCTCACGGCCGGCGCAGGCGGAACCGGTAACCGGGATGGACGGCAAACCGGAGCCGGCGCAGTGGAGAGACGCGGCAGGCGAGTAACGTCTGCCTCAGCCGGACGGCCGTGCGGTGTCAGGGCGCGCCCGCATCCACCGGCAGAGTCAGCTGAAAGGTCGAGCCGGGGCCGGAGTGCGCAACGGCGCAGAGATGCCCGCCGTGCGACTCGACGATCGAGCGGCTGACCGCGAGCCCCATGCCGGTGCCTTCCCGCTTGGTGGTGTAGAAGGCGTCGAAGATGCGCTGAGCCTGCTCCGGCTGCAGCCCCACGCCGGTGTCGGCAACTGAGACCGCCAGGCGCCCCTCCTGGTTCCGGCATGTCCGGATGACCAGCTCGCCGCCGTTCATGCCCTGCATGGCCTCGAAGCCGTTCACCATCAGATTCATCAGCACCTGCTGCAGTCCCACGCGGTCGGCGATCACCTCGGGCAGCCCCTCCGCCAGTTCGGCGCGAATGAAAACGGAATACCGGGTCGCTTCGCCATCCAGCAGCTCGATCATTTCCCGGATCAGCGCGTTCACGTCGACGGGCTCGCGGCGAAGATCGTGCCTGCGAAACAGCGCGCCCACCCGGTTGACGATCTCCGACGCGCGGGTTACGTCGCGAATGAATCGGGAAATGGCCTCGCGCGCTTCCTCCAGGTCCGGCTCCTCGCGCTGCAGCCAGCGCATGCAGGCGCGGGCATTGGTTACGGCGGCGGCGATCGGCTGTTTGATCTCGTGGGCCAGGGAAGCGGTCAGCTGTCCCATGGTGCTGACGCGGTTGATGTGCGCGAGATCGGCCTGAGCCCGCCGCAGCCGCTCCCGCTCTTCTTCCGCCCGCTTCTTGTCGCTGATGTCCCGGATGAACCCGGTAAAGACCCGCTGCCCTTTCTGATCGGTCTCCCCGATCGACACCTCAGCCGGGAACTCCTCGCCGTTGCTGCGCAGGCCGCGCATCTCGTAGCTTTGCCAGTTCAGACGCTTCTCGCCGGTCGCCAGATAGCGCGCGAATCCCGATGCGTGACGCGCGCGCACGGATGGCGGCATGAGGGTGGTCAGCGGCCGGCCCAGCAGTTCATCCGGCCTGTATCCGAAGAGGCTGAAGGTCGCGGAGTTGGCAAACTGGATGAGGCCGTTCTCGTTTACGCAGATCACCGCGTCGGTCGCGGTCTCCACCACCAGACGGTATTTCTCTTCGCTGTCGCGCAGCTCGTCCTGCGAGTGCTTGCGGTCGTGGATGTCCTCGCAGGCGATCAGCGTGCACAAAGAGTGGGCGCCGTTCTGGCTTCGCGAAACCGCCACAGCCCTGCGCACGGAAAACCAGCGGTAGCCGCCGGCCGCGCAGCGCAAACGGGCTTCGGTCTCGCCGGATCGGCCGCTGTGGCCGGCAGCAGTCGAAGGGTCGAAGACCCGGTTCGCATCTTCGGGGTGGATGCTGAGCCTCCATCCCGATCCGTGCAGCTCTTCGAGCGCGAAGCCGGTGTATTCCTGCCACGCGCGATTGGCAAATTCGGCGGTCCCGTCGGCGAGCACGCAGATCACCAGCGCCGGAATGGTTTCGATGAGAGCGCGCAGGTCCAGTGAATCGTTGTTCAGCTTCGCCGCCTGCGACTCAGTGCTCATAACCGGTTGACGCTTTTCTCAGACGGCTGATGGCTGACGGTGGGCCTCGCGTTCCGAATCGAAGCGTGGGTTCTGCTGCAGCACATCGCCGCACACAGCCTGCGCGTGGGTTCCGAAGCCCGCGTTGAGCAGCAGGCGGCCCGAGACGGAATTGACGTCGTACATGCACACGATGACGCAGGGGTAGAGTTCCGCCAGCCGAGTGGCGCCGGTTTCGATCTCGATGACCTCGTCGGCGCCCCGGCCCGGCAGCGGGGTCTGCCCCACGCCGAGGTTGCCGAGATAACGGATCGCCGTGGCTCCCTTTTGCATGGCCGCCGCGAAAGCCGCGTCGATCCTGGCCAGGGTCACGGCCGCGGAGGAGTCGCGGCGCAGAATCGCGATCCTTCCCGCACCCACCATGCCGTCCACATCGCTGTATTTCCGGCGCAGAATCTCAAGAACGCGCTGGTTGGCTTCATCGTGCCCGAAGAGAACGCAGTACTGGGAATCGTTCTCCAGTCCCAGCTCCAGAAAATGGACGCCGCGCTCAAACTCTTCCTCGTTCTGCCAGAAATGAACGAGGTGGCTGCCCAGAGGAACGTCGTCCTCGGTGATCCCCAGCGGGATGCTGCCGGTTGAGCCCATGATCGTCCCTCCATGATGTTTGACAGGGTCATCATTGCAAAAGAGGGGAGTTCCCGGAGGATCAGCGCCCGTCCATCGCAACGGCGAACCTAACCTCAGTTCCCGCGCAGCCACGCCGGGACTGCTGCTTCACACGGTCGTTCCGTAATTGAATTTGCCGGGGAGCTCAACTGCGCGAGGGCCGCGAACGGCTCGATTATAGTCCCCGCGACAGACGGAGTCACATGCGCCGTCCCCTCGATTCGCGGGCGCTGAGGCCGAATCGGCTCGGGATTCTGTCACGTCATCGTCGTGCGAACGACATCGGTCAAAGGAACGACAGAGCCACCAGAACCCCGTTTGCGGTGCTGCCGCTGCAGTTTCAGCCAGTTGTCGCCATTTGCCGCTTTGGTGCCCGAACTGCTCTTTGCAGGGCTCGGGAGATCATTCTTCCACCGCAGCACGCCGGTCGAGCCTCATCGTTCGCGTCTCCCCATCGTGTCTGCTGAAGGAGCTGTTTTATGGGAACGATGCCTGCGGAACCAGCCGAAGCGCAGAATATGTCCGATACCTTCCTTGCCCACGCGCACGACGAGATGATCAGCCTCATCTCCGAGCGTCTCCCCTATTTTCGGCGCATCGCGCTGCGCCGGCTCGACAACGTCGCCGATGCCGAGGACGCGGTTCAAACCGCATTTCTTTCCGCCTGGAAAAACCTCGACCAGTTCCGCGGCCAGGCGCAGATGTCCACCTGGCTGACCGCCATTGTCATCAATTCGGCGCGACTGGTGGTGCGGAAACGGCCCCGCCTCCTCCATCTGCCGCTCGAGCATGAGGATGACCGGGGCAACCGCATCTCTGAGACGCTCTCCGATACGAAGCCCGATCCGGAGACCCAGGTTCTCCGCCTGGAGCTGGAGCACCGGCTGCGAAGGCTCTCCATCCACCTCTCGCCGGGCCTGCGCGCGGTCTATCGTCTGCGCACCATCGAAGGCCTCAGCGTTCAGGAAACGGCAACCGCCCTCGGGTTGACGGTGAGCGCCGTCAAGACCCGGGCGGCGCGGGCACGCGAACAGCTGAGGCTACTGGACGAATCCCAGCCCGCCGAAGTCGCCGCCCCCACCGGTCCCCGGCACATGCGCCGCCGGCGCCGCCGCAAGCCGCATGGCTGAGCATCGCGTCCGGCCAGGGAAAGTCAGCGGTGTGAATCGCCTCTGCGGCCGCGGCCGGTGTCGGTCCGGCGACGCGGCGTTGCCGCCGTGTTCAGATGTTGACACGCCTTTGCAGCCGGAGCCGCCGGTTTCCGGCGGCCGCCATTCGCTGAACCGCGCGACAGCCCCGGTCGAAACTCGATCCGCCGATTTGTGGTCACGCTCGTGCTTGCGGGTAGCGGTGGTCGAACGGCGATCCATGGATGGGGGTTGAACCAGCCGGGCAGACCCGGCCGCTGAGAGAGAAACGAACAGGACAGCAATTTGAACGAAGAAGAAACCTTTCGGGCCGACTCCGGTATGAAGCCCGCGGAGCACGCAGCCGGGGACGAGCGCAACCCCTGCATTGAATACCTGCAGCGGGCCATCGCCCACCTGCTGATGAAGAACGAGAGAATGCGATTCGAACTGTTCGCGATCCGGCAAAAGATTTCTGCTGTCGACCGCACCCTGTTCGCCCCCGGCTCTCGCGAGCTCAAGCAGCAGCTTCCGCTGCATCTCCTTGCCGTCCTTCGCGACTTATGCCGTTGTGAAGCCGCCGAGCGTGAGACGCCGGGAGCACGCGGCGCCGATTCGGCTGACAACGTGCTTCGTATTCGGGGGAAACATCCGGGCGATCCGCCGCAGGAGTGAGGGCTGGAGGAGTCACCGAGGTAGCGGCCCGATCCTTTTTGATCGCGCTGTACCGGGCACACCGTTCGCTCCCGGCCCGCGTGGATCGGCGCCCCGGCAACGGCCTGGCTTTTACCTGAGCCCCCATGGATACTGGGAATCGCTGGAATTCGACATCCCGCCAGCCCCTTATGGCACAGCATGCCGGCGCCGCTGGACCGATACCAGCCTCCACTCGCCGAATGACATCCGCGGCCGGGCCCAGGCTGCGGAGGCGAACGGTTTGCGCCTGCATCGCTCTCGCTGTTGTCTGCATGCCTGCGTTTGCGCGCGAGAACGATGCGCAGATAATCCCGTTTGCCCACGCCGCCTACGGGCCCGACGAAGGTGTTCCGCCGCATATTGAAGACATCGCGCAAACCGCAGACGATTTCCTGTGGATTGGTTCCGGGGACGGCCTGTATCGATTCGATGGGCTGACCTTCGAGCGCTACCAGACACAGTCCGGGCCGTCTCTTCCCCGGGATGGTGTGGTTTCCCTGCTCGCGCTCCCCAACGGCGATCTCTGGATCGGGTTCTATTCCGGCGGCATCAGCCTTCTGCACGACGGCCGTGCAGTGAACTACGGAGCACGCGAGGGTCTGCCGGGAGTCACCATCTTCGCTCTGGCGCAGGATCCGGCGGGAGCCATCTGGGCCAGCTGCAGCGCCGGCCTGTTCAGGCTTGAGAATAACGAGTGGAAACGCGCCGGCCGAGACTGGGGATTTCCCGGCGCTCAGGCGCGCGCGCTTTTCGTGGACCGGTCCGGAACGCTGTGGGTCGCCACGGAAGACACCGTGGTCTTCCTGCCCAGGGGGGCGAGGAGGTTTCAGTCAACCGGGATTCACGTGGGAATCGTGAGAGGATTCGCCGAGGCGCCCAACGGCAGGCTGTGGATGGCCGAAACCACCCGCTCGGTCCGGCCCGTTCCCCTTCACACACAGCTTGCGCCCTCCAACGAAACCGAGGTCCGCGTTGGATCGGAAGCAATTCTTTTTTCGCATTCCGGAGCGTTGTGGATCACCACGCTGGGCGACGGGCTGCTCCGCGCTGCCGATCCGGAAAAACTGAAGGGGAAACCAGACCGGTTCAGCCCTTCCCTCCAGGCGTATACGGTGGAAGTCGGCCTGAGCAACCAGGTGGACAGCTGCGTCTTTCAGGATCGGCACGGGAATATCTGGGTTGGGACCTTATCGGGGCTCGACCGGTTTCTGCTGACCACGGCGAACAACGTCAAGCCGCTGTTGCGCAATCCCCAGCCCCGGCCTCCTTCGGTCGAATCGATCGTCGCCAACGGGCAGAGTTACGGGCAGCGGGCCGATCTGGAACTGCCGGCGGGGACAAGAAACATCGAGATTCACTACACCGCCGCCGATCTGGCGAATCCCTGGCTGATCCGCTTCCGATACAAGCTCGACGGAGTGGATGCGCAGTGGCAGGATGTCGGCGCCCGGCGGATCGCCTATTACACCAACCTCCGTCCCGGGCATTACCGGTTTCATGTGCTGGAGGGCAACGATCTTCTCGGCTGGCACTCTCAGCCGGGGCTGATTGAGTTCACCATTCCGCCGTTCTGGTATGAACGAGTGCGGTTCCGTGCGCTCTGCGTCGCCCTGCTCCTGTTTCTGCTGTGGACGCTGTACCAGCTGCGTCTGCGGCAGCTGCGGCGCCAGTTTAGCCTCGCTCTGGAGACCCGGCTCGACGAACGCACCCGGATCGCGCGAGAACTTCACGACACGCTGCTGCAAAGCTTTCACGGCCTGCTGTTTCAGTTTCAGGCGGCGCGCAACCTGCTGCCCCGCAAACCGGATTCCGCGATGCAAACCCTCGACAAGGCCATCCTCTCGACCGAGCAGGCGCTCGCCGAGGGACGCGACGCGATCCGCGGCCTGCGCCCGGATACCGCGCCGCAGCGCGATCTCGCGGAGATGCTGACCGAAGCCGGGCAGGGACTGGCCGAGGCCGAAGCCGCCAACGGGCACCGTCCTGACTTTCGCGTGATTGTCGAAGGCAAACCGCGCCCGCTCGCTCCGGCGCTCCACGGCGAAGTCTACCGCATCGGCCGCGAGGTGATCCTGAACGCCTTCCGCCATGCCACAGCCAGGAGCATTGAAGTGGAGATCCTGTACGATGAACCGCATCTGCGCCTGCGCATCCGCGACGACGGGAAGGGCATGGATCGCAAGGATCTGGAATCGAGCGGGCGGCCGGGACACTGGGGCCTGCCCGGAATCCGCGAGCGGGCGGAGCGCATCGGATCCCATCTCGAGTTCTGGACCGAAACGGGAGCCGGCACGGAAGTGGAACTGAGAGTCCCGTCTGCGCTGGCCTATGAAAAGCAGCCGCAGGCCAGGCGATTCCGATGGCTGCAGCGTGGAGGAAGCAATGGCGGGCGTTCCTGACATCATTCGAGTCCTCACCGTGGACGATCACCCGCTGCTTCGCGAAGGCATCGCCACGCTGGTCAATGCGGAAGCCGACATGAAAATCGTCGCCGAGGCGTCGACCGGCGAGCAGGCGATTGAGATGTTCCGCAAATACCGTCCCGAAGTGACCCTGATGGACATCCAGATGCCCGGCCTGAACGGCATCGACACCATCCGTGAGATTCATCGGGAATTCGCGAACGCCCGCATCATCATCCTGACCACTTATTCCGGCGACGTGCAGATGATACGGGCGCTGCGCGCCGGCGCCCGGGCGTACATCCTCAAGGGCCACGTGCATCGGGAACTGCTGGCTACCATTCGCGCCGTCCATGCGGGACAAAAGAGAATCCCGCCCGAGGTCGCAGCGGAGCTTGCCGAGCATGCCACCG
>Ga0335074_10009143_pt1 | contig 13808 bp, 14 predicted proteins | sample Lox_Sample_23_FD_206715 | JGI IMG/M metagenome (GOLD analysis project Ga0335074, IMG submission 206715) | Soil microbial communities from Loxahatchee National Wildlife Refuge, Florida, United States - Lox_Sample_2.3 | ecosystem: Environmental > Terrestrial > Soil > Wetlands | place: USA...
AGGCGATGCTTGCCGATTCTCCAAATCCAGGGGGACGAAAAGGTCGCCGATATGCGAACCTTTTGTGAGCGAGCCGTAACATCTTCAAGTGGAAGGGGTGTACATGATCCGCAGGGAATTTCTTCGCCAGACCACAACAGGGGCCTTTGCTGCGCTCTTACCCGGCGCCGCCAATGGGCAGGCGTCGACCCCTCAACCTCCTGCGCAAAGTGTACCGACGACGCCGGGATTCTTCGATGTGCGCACCTTTGGCGCGGTGGGAGACGGCAAGACAGTTGACACGCCCGCGGTGAATCGGGCAATCGAAGCCGCATCGAGCGCAGGTGGCGGCACTGTCCTCTTTCCTTCAGGAGAATACGCATGCTACACCATTCGCCTCAAAAGCCACGTCGCGCTCTATTTCAACGCCGGAGCAACAATCCTGGCGGCCGACGTGCCCAAGGAGGGCACCACCACCGGGGGCTACGATCCTGCCGGTCCGCCCCAGCCATGGGAGGCATACCAGGATTTCGGTCACAATCACTGGGCCAACAGCCTCTTCTACGGAGAAGGCCTTGAGAACGTCACGATCGCCGGTCCGGGATTGATCTGGGGTAAGGGCCTTAGCCGTGGCGAAGCCAAGGAACCGCCTCTCGCTGAAAGCCCCGGTGTGGGTAACAAAGCGATCGCGCTCAAGAAATGCCGCAACGTGGTGCTCTCGGATTTTTCCGTACTCATGGGCGGTCACTTCGCTATCCTCCTAACGGGCGTCGATAACGTCCTCATCGACGGCCTCACCATTGACACCAACCGCGACGGCATCGATATCGACTGCTGCCGCAATGTCCGCGTGACCAACTGCATTGTCAACTCGCCGTGGGATGATGCCATCTGCCCGAAGAGTTCCTTCGCGCTCGGTTATGCGCGCGTGACTGAGAACATCGTTATCTCCAATTGCTACGTCACGGGCCTCTACGGTATCGGAAGCCTGCTGAGCGGGGAGTTTGCCCTCACCACCTATTCGCAGGTGCGCAAGGCCGTGGGCCGCATCAAGTGCGGTACAGAGTCAAACGGCGGTTTCAAGAACATCACCATAACCAACTGCGTCTTCGAGGGCTGCCGCGGCCTCGCGCTGGAGACTGTGGACGGAGCCGACATTCAGGACATCACGGTCAGCAATCTCACCATGCGAGGCGTGGTGCATTCACCTTTGTTTTTGCGCCTGGGAGCCCGGTTGCGCGGGCCCAAAGGCATCGTTCCCGGCGTGCTGCGGCGCGTGCTCTTCTCAAACATCGTCAGCTCAGGAGCAGTGGCGCAGTATCCTTCCATCATCGCCGGAATTCCCGGCCACCTCGTCGAAGACATCAAGCTCGACAATATCTTCCTGCAGCAGGTGGGGGGCGGAAGCAAAGAGTGGGCATCCTTTCAGCCGCCGGAGAAGCCCGCAGGCTATCCTGAGGCCGACATGTTCGGAACCCTGCCCGCGACTGGCTTCTTTATTCGGCACGCACGCAACATCGAGCTAAGCAACGTGGAGATAGCGACCGAGGCGCCCGACGCACGCTCAGCTATCTGGGCTGAGGATGTCGACGGCCTCGATGTATTCCGTCTTCGCGCCCGGTCAGCCGCATCGGCCTTCTCGTTGCACAACCTCCGCGACTTCCGATCCTTTGGCAGCCGCGAAGTTCCCGACCGCAAAGAGCGCATTATAGATTCGCTGAACTTTTAGGCGATCGAATCTCCACGCAGGACAGATGGGAGAAGGTCAGCGGCAAGATTCTCGTAACAATGCAGAGCCGCGAAGCGCTGCGCGCTGATCGGTAGCCCCACCGCCGTGAATCCGGGATGGCCTGCAGCCGGGAACGGTCCGCCGTGATTCATCGCCGGAGAAACCGCTACGCCGGTCGGCATTCGATTGCCGATTAGTCTTCCCACGCGCTGCCGCAGGATGGGCTCAACCACCGCGTAACTCTCTGCGTCTGCGCCGCTGAAGTAGATCGTCCCCGTCAGGTTACCTTCAAGATGACGCAGAATCACGCTCGCCTGCGCTGTATCCTCCGCAACCACAATCAGCGACGATGGCCCGAAGACCTCCGTCTGCAGCTCACGCGGATGCTCAAGAAACCGCTTGCCCGTCACTGTCAGCAGCGTGTTCTCAAATCGGTATGCGGGACCCGGAGCAGGCTTGCCGCCGCAAAGAAGTGTCGCGCCATATTTCGTGAGCCGCAGCACACCTTCCTTCGCCGCTTCGCGCACGCCCCGTCCCAGCAGTGCTCCCGGCTTCGCTGCGTCAAATCGCTGCCTCGCACTGTCTATAAAGGCGCGCCCCTCAGGGACATCCGGAACAATCACAAGACCGGGATTGGTACAGAACTGTCCTGCACCCAGCGTGCATGAGTTGAAGAACTCCTCCGCGATGGCCGCGCCTCTCTCGACCAACGCTCCCGCGAGTACCACAACCGGGTTCACGCTCGACATTTCCAGATAGATCAGTTTGCCCGCCGCCTCTGCCGCCGCCTTCAGCCTCATCCCCGCGTTTCTGCTTCCCGTAAATCCCGTTGCGCCCGCAAGCGGATGAGACACGAGTTTCAGCCCGTCCTCGTTCGCAAGGTGGTAGATCAGTTGCACAGTCGCCGCCGGCATACCTGTCTTTTGGATCGCGTGATCCGCCGCCTCCGCCAACAGCCGCGTCGTACCCGGATGCGCCGGATTGGCCTTGGCGATCACCGGGTTGTGCGCCACCAGAGCAGCTGCGAAATCTCCGCCCGAAATCGAATTGAACGCGAAAGGGAAGTTGTTCGGCCCCATCACGATCACCGGCCCGCCCAGCGGCGCAAACATGGAGTGGATATTGCGAGCCTCGTCGTGAATGGGCCGCCGCCAGGTTTCCCCGCGCGCTGCCCCTGCCGCCTGACGCAGTTGATCTGTCGTGCGTGGCAGCTCCACATTGCGGAGCCGCGGAGCGACCGGCAGCCCCGTCTCCGCATGCGCGCACTCGGCCAGGACATCGCCGCGCGTCTCGATCTCATCCGCGTAGGCGTCGAGAAACGCGGCGACCTGCTCTCCGCTCGTCTTTTCCAGAATCGCCGCCGCCGCCGCTCCCGCTTTAAGAGCCTCGAGTGCGTCGTCCCAGGACGACACCGGGTAGGCCGCGGGCAGAGTCTCGCCGAGCGCGGGATTCTCCCCCCGGAACGATCCCGTAGACCTGCTCTGCCGCCACTGGCCGCCAATCCACACCGGCGCCAGTTCCGGCTCCCGCATCTGCTCCGCAACGCCGCTCACGGACGTATCTCCTCGCAATACATCGGATGTTTCAGTCATTCCTACCATCCCACCATCAGGCGCGATCCCTCGCCTGAGAAACGCTCTAGCTCTGTTATATTAGAAGGGTTGGTGATTCTCACCACTCCTTCCCTCCGGCGCCATGGTGTAATTGGTTAACACGCCGCCCTCTCAAGGCGGAGAGTTCGGGTTCGATCCCCGATGGCGCTACCAATAAATCAACAACTTAGGGTGATTTTGTCGGGCAATCCAGCCTGCATCGGGCAATTTTCGGGCAAACGTGCGATTCGCAACGGGCAGCCTTTGCAGCAGGAAGCGCTAGTTCGGCGCGAGCCCGCAAGCATTCAGGAGTACCGACCCCCCACCCCCCGGATTGCGCGCGCGGATCAGCGCGGGGAGCCCTCTCAGAATCCCCGGGGGTTCAAACTGAAATTGGGGTATACCCATATTTCGTATTTTCCGGTAGATGTTCGCCATTTATTCCCCTACACTTTATAGTAGTGAGGTCAGGATTATGGGCGAACCGATGGATCGTACAAAGCTCATCTTTATGCAACTGGGGCCCTTTGAACGTGCCTTCCCTATGTTGAAAAGTGCGGTGGTGGAATTCACCGAATTCAACTTGCACCTAAAGGGACAATCAGGAAAGTGGCGCGTGGAACGGGATGGCGGCCTGATGGAGTGCGGCAATTCACGCTGCCGTCGCGGCGGTTACCAATTCGACCGGGAGATTCACAGGATGGTGCGGGAGAACCTCACGGAAAAGAAGGTTCGGATGCACTGCCCCGGCGATGAGGGCAGTCCAAAGGGACGCATAAGGGGTCAACGATGCGAGCGGTATGTATCGGCAACGATCAGGCTGCTCTATAAAACGGCTCCGTTATCGGAGACCCCTCCCACTTTGAATGTCCGAGTCACATAAGGAAAGTCGGTCATGCCGAATATTGAAGCGAGATAATCACTCTTCCAAGTGAAACTTCCCATTCTTGAATCGAGCATCTAGCGATTCGATCCAAGGGCGAAGTGCCCTTTTGAGAATCGAAGGCTTTTCGGGTCCAACGCCGTGTGCCCATCGATTGCCGCTGGAATCGTAGCCGAAGCACCCGCCGTTCTCACTGAAGAGTTCAACATATCCTCGGCTGTTGTCGTATAAAGCGAGGAATCGTTCGTTCCCGTTGTCGAAGAAAGCATGGGTATATGACGTGAAAACTCCGTGGGAGACCCCCCCGTCGATTGCATGAAGAATTCGGAGCGTCCATTCGTTCCATTGTCCATCGAAGTCTCCCTTGCGATGAAGAATAGCTTTGACGATATGCTTGCAGACGCGCCGCACATCATGGGCAGGCATCCCCTTTTTCACTTGCTGCCATTCTGAGCAGGTGCAGGAATTGTCAGCCAGATTGACACTATAGATTCCGCTCATGTTTATCTGCCGGAGCGTTCCAACGGAGCTTCGATCATGCCCTATCAACGCATGTTCGTAAGTCGCGATTGAGGCGTAGTGAGGGACTTGGATTTCAGTTGGCCCTTTGGTCCAAGCTGGCAACCGTGGCCATTCCGCGCCTTCGTTTCGTTGCCGACTGAAGAGGGAAGCAATTCGTCCAAATATGCGGTTCATTCAGAGCGATGATAAATGGCAATAGCACACGAACGAGCCTAGATGGTAACGTGGTCGCATTTGCGTACCGTTTTCCCACACATCAAGCTGACGTAGCATAGGTTTGCGATGGCGAAGAAGAAGAAAGAAGAGCTTGGCTTGAGGCCGTTTGATTTTCCCGCAATGTTGAGGGACGACGAGCCCAATTACTCCTACGTACCGTTAGTCAGGCCCCGTGCCATTGGCGAACCTGAAGCCGAGTTGTACATAGAGGGTCTTAAGGCGCAAGTCAGACAGATGGAAGCATCGTTAAAGTCAGATCAGCAGTTGCTGATGTATTGTTGGCACGGACATGAGCGATTTCAAGTGCTCTCAGTGAGTATGCCAAGCAACAATGTCGTTGCGTTGCACTGCTCCGATGCCGATGGCAATGCGATTCAAGTCACCGGGCACATGAATTCGATTACGTTCTCATTTCGAGTTCATACTGTGAACCCACCTGTTAAGCGCAAACCGATAGGGTTTGAAATGCCAAGCAGGGCCGTCTAATCGTCCGTAGTAGTTCGCCTGCGTCTTTCTTTAGAAATACCCTTGTCACCCGTCGCGACCTGTGCCATTGTCTCTTTGTAGCTGGCCGCTCTCCAGTCGGATGAGCAGCCGGTTGCAGTCAACATCCTCGCAGTCGCGAGCACGTCTAGCCAGTCGGCCTTTGACGCGAAATCCAGCAATTCAAATTTCGTATCGAGGTGACGTATGGCTCTTACCCAGCTTTCTGACGTAGTCATTCCCGAATATTTCTCCGAATACTTCGCGGAGAATTCAATGACGAGCACCGCATTGTTTCAGTCAGGCGTGCTTGTACCTAATGCGCTCATGCAAGCGCGAGTCAGTCAAGGTGGCAATATATCGAATCTGCCAGCTTGGGGAGACTTGCAGTCACCTGCTGACGGCGCACCCGATCCGAACATCAGCAATGACAACCCCTCGGAAACATCAACCCCGAACGCGCTCAATGCAATCAATCAAATCGTCCGTACCAGCTACTTGAACAATTCGTGGAGCGCAGCCAGCCTGGCGGGCGAACTGGCTGGAAGCGATCCGATGCGTCGTATCGCAGAGCGACTTAACGCATATTGGAATCGCGTTTATGAGTGGAGGTTGGTGCAGTCGTTGATCGGAATTCTGTTGTCGAACGTCGCCAACAACAGCAGCGACATGGTTGTCGATATTTCCGCTGCGACAACCGGCGCTCCCATCACGATCAATGGTACGCAGTATACGAGTCCATCGTTCACTCGCAATGCCGTAATTGATGCAGCAAGCACCATCGGCGACAGGATGTCCGATTTCAGAGCCATAGCGATGCATTCGGTTCCGTACCGAGAGGCAATGAAGAACAACGAGATCGAATTCATTCGAGACTCGGATAACAATATTCTGTTTAGCACCTATGCCGGACTCGCTGTTGTTCAGGATGATTCTCTCGCAATGCCAACCGCGGGCGTCTATCTATGTTGCCTTTTCGGACCCGGCGCAATTGGCTTTGCTCAAGGCGATCCGGCGACCGGGTTTGGCACCGAAGTCTGGCGCTATCCAGATCAAGGCATGGGTGGCGGCGTTTCAACGCTGTATACACGTCGCAACAGCATCATCCATCCGCAGTATTTCTCGTTTACGTCGGCCAGCGTCGCAGGCGAATCGCCTACCAGTGCGGAGCTTGCGCTGGCGGCCAACTGGACACGCACAGCATTGCAGCGTAAAGCCGTACCGCTGTGCTTCCTGGTCACGAAGTAAACCGAAGTTCCCTAAACCGAGGGATCGAGTGGGCAAAGGGCTTTCGTCTCCTTTCACCTTTGCCCACTCTCTTTTTATCGGAGCATTGAATCATGGCCGCGCCTAGAAAACATCCGCCACAGGGAGCCGCTGAAGTCATTAAACAAATGGCGTCGCAAGGTCATTCGACTACCGGCATTGCTGCCCATTTCAAAGTAGTCAGAACGACGTTGAAAAGATGGTTCGAGGAAGACGAATCGCTTGAGGAAGCGTTTGAACAAGGCAAAGAAACAGAGCGTCAGGCACTCCACGCCTTAATCGTTCAATCTGCCGTATTGAACAAGCCAGCGAACGCGAACGCCATGTTTCTTCTGAAGTGCCGTCATGGGTATCGCGAATTCGATTCACCGAACACGAAGGTTGACGTAGCGATTACTCAAGTTGCGCCGGTCATGGTTGTAAGAGATCACGGCAGCGATGAGGAATGGTCCGCAAAGGTAGCAGAGCAACAGCGGAGGCTCCTGACCGATGCGCAGACACCGATGTTAGAAGCCCCTGGAAATACGTCACAGGGGCTCTCTGACGCAGCGCGAGCGATGGAAAGCGCTCAGAGCATCCCGCAGACGCAGCAAGCGCCTGTAGCGGCTCCTATGGCTCCGGCATGGGGAGCGAATAGCTAGCGCCTAACTTCAAGAGCCCCCCTTGGCCCTGCCTTCCTTCTTCGCAAATAGAGTAAACATTTTCTCGTAAGTATTTTCATACTCAAATTGTTCTCACAGGGCTAACTGTGTAAAAGCCCTTCCGAGCCCCGTTGCTAGCGGTTGAGGCGTAGCTGTGTCTTGACATAGACCTTTGGGTCTATAACCCAAAGGTCACACCTATAGCCAAATAAATCTTGCTTTCTGCCATTGACGGCGACAAGCGTCTCCTGCCAAATGTAACTCAAGGAGAGCTTCTAATGCCCAAACCCGATTCACGACCTGGACAGTTAAATGTAGATATTAACCCCAAGCTGTTATTCCTTGCGAAAGTAGCTGCGAGATACAAGGATCAAAGCCTTTCAAAGTTTCTCGAAAACGCGGTGAAGGCCGCACTCACGCCTGCAACGATCCTCAACGATGAGCCGAATGTTACCGATCCAACTGGCCCCAAGCAAGACACGCCCTTATTCTTGGAAGCTCTTTGGCATGATGATGAGCTAACAAGGCTGTATAACGTCGCAGTAACCGACCTTCGATTGCTCGCTCCGAAACAGCGCGAATTGTTCGTTTACATTTCCCACGAACTGATTAAGCAAGACAAGAAAGTCACACTGCAAAACTTTGTCGGATGCTTCGACACGTCGAAGGATGGTGAGTAATGGACAAGACACAAGAGCAACTTGAAGCCGAACTTGCAACCATCAAAGCCGAGCTTGAGACATTGAAGGCTACCCACGGTGAAGTCTTAACGAAATCTCAATCGCGCAAGTCGAAGATAGCGGAGCTTGAGGCCGCTAACACGACACTAACAAGCGAAGTATCAGCGCTCAAGGATTCGTTGCATCAAGTCACTATCGATGGCCCATTAAAGGCTATGTCGGAAAGCATTTCCTCCGCATCGGAACTGTGGCTTGAGCAATTCAGCAAATCGTACCGTCTGGAGATGAAGGACGGGACTTTGATGATCCTGTCGGCAACAGACGGCAAGCCTGTGATTGATAAAGCCGGGAAAGTTGTGCCATTTGAACGCGATTCACTCGCGAAGTTTCTTACGGATGGAGACGACGCGAGAGCAAAAGCCTTTCGCGTTTTGACCATAACTTCGAGAGCGAGCGGCGGAAGCGCAGCAAACGTCACACGCAAGGTCGCACCTTCCGACAGCAAGCCTGCAATCAAGTTTGGATTGCGCTAACTCGCATCAATCAAAATATCTAAGGAGGCACGATGAGCAGCGAATTGTTAATCGGGATCATGGACGCATGTAAGCGCGTAGGAATAGGCCGTAGCTATATGTACGACTTACTCGACTGCGGGGAAATCGCTTCAGTGAAAGTCGGCAAACGCAGGCTCGTTGTCGCCGAGTCCCTGCAAACATGGGTAGCGAACCTTCCAGCCGCGCCGGTGAAGGGAGAGTGAACCGTGAACCCGAAACGTATTAACCATGAGCTTGACGGTGAAGAGTACGAACTGGCCGCTCCGACGCTTGGCGCGTATATGCTCGCATTCTTCTCTCTGCCCACGTTGCACAATCCCGAGTGGTACAGCGTGGATTGTGACTTCTTCAAGGCGAACCCACAGCGACGCTTCTATCTTCGCCCTGCCTTTCGAGGCGAAATAGACGTCTTCACTACTGAGGAAGCATTCAAAAACAAGCCTACGTTGTGGCTACTCGTTTCGGAGGTCGCACCCGGCTATCACGAGCGCACCCCAAGGTTTCGAGGCAAAGCGTGCTGGCCAACCATTGAAACGGATGAACACGTTGCGCAGGTGCTCTTTCAGATGTCGCTCAGACAAGGTGAGCATGTGTCTGAGTGGCAAAGTTTTATCTTCGATCAGCGAATCCGCAAAGCTGACAAAGCAAGAGACAGCAAACGCAAACGGAACACGGTGATAAATTGAGCATTTCAAATCGAGACGCTGCATTAGCACTGGTCAGTCGGGGACTTCGCGTCTTCCCATGCAAGCCAGATAAAACGCCAATGGTGGCAGCCTGGGAATCAACGGCCAGCAAGAGCCCGTTGCAGATCGGAGCCAAGTGGGGAATGAACCCTGACGCGCTCCCCGCGATCCCTGTTGGCGCTCATGGTTTAGTCGTTATCGACTGTGACCGCAAGAACGGCGTTGACGGCGTAACAGCCTTTCAAACTTTGTGTGCTCAGTACAGCATTGATCTATCCGGCGCATTCGCCGTCGAGAGCCCCTCTAGCGGGTTGCATTACTATTTCCGCACAGATGTCCGATACGGCAATTCACGCGGCTCCCTGCCCGAAGGGATAGACGTACGCGGGGTGGGCGGATACGTAATCGCGCCTGGCGCCACCCTGTCGGATGGTCGCAGCTACAAGCTCAAGGGCTCATGGGACGCTATACCAGCTCTCCCTGACGCTCTGGCAGCGTTCCTGAAGCGCAAGGATGTCTCCGAGACTCCTAGCCTACCCACGGCTGTAGCAGACGCTCCTAGAGCCTTCACCTTTGAAACGCCTGATGCAAGGAAGGCTTTCAATGATGAGTGCGCGGCGGTCGCTGCTGCCAAACCGGGAACCCGCAACGCAACGCTAAACAAAGCGGCGAAATGTCTGGGTGAATTTGTAGGCGCGGGGCATCTGGAGCACAGCAAGGCTGAGCAAGGATTGTGGGAAGCGACCGCGCAGAACGGTACATTCGAGTATGCGGAAGGGGAAACGACAACACGAGCAACAATCAAATCTGGCCTTGACGCAGGAATTCAGGAACCACGTCCTGTATGGATACAGGCTGAACCGTGGATTTCGCAGATGGTTGCGAAATGGATCGAAGCCGATCAAGCGAAGCAATCAACACTTGAGGGATTCATTGAGAGCATCAAGAGCCCGTTTGAATATGAGTGCGCACCGTTGACGTACCTGATAGACGGCTTCATTCCTGAAGCTTGCATAACCATGTTGTCGGGCGACGCTGGAAGCGGCAAATCCAGTATCGTTATGAAAATTGCCGATGCAATCAGCAAAGGTTCACCGATCTTTTGGGGAGCAGCGAAGCCCGCACGTCGCGTGCTGTATCTGGACAAAGACAACGCGCTCCCCATTGTGCGCGAGCGAATGACGCGATTGCATATCAGACCAAACTCGAATTTCAAATATTGGGGTGGTCATCTTGGCGAAGATGCGCCTAACCGAATTTTCAGTGACGAAGGATTGCTCACTTGGATTAACAAAGCGGAGCCTAAACCGCTCATCGTCATCGACTCGCAGATTGCATTTCAAGATGGAAGAGAGAGCGATTCAAATGACATCCGCGCCTTCTACAATCCATTGCGACGGTTGACGTACTTAGGCGTGACGGTAATCGTTCTTCACCACACGGGAAAAGGCGAGACAACGAAGGAATTTCGCGGTTCGAACGACATCAAGGCTAGCGTAGACGTAGGGTTCACCGTATCTAATGCTGGCGTTACCGTGTTAACCAAATTGAGCCTGACTGCGTTCAAGGCTAGAGTCAGCGTTCATGGTGAACTTGCATTCAATTACGTTGACGGCGATTTCGCACCACAAAATTTGATCGAAGCCAAAAACGACAATCTGACGCAGCTTTTAAGAACGAATCCGGGCATAACCAAGAGCGACTTTGAGAAGATGGCGATGGAAGCGCGATTCAGTCGCAGCGATGTGCGCAACTTCATCGATACTGGTATTGGCTTCGGGAACATTCTCACCCGGAAAGGTGAGAGAAATGCTCAATTGCTCTATCTGCCCGAGAGCATCGCGCTCGCGCAGGTTTGACTTATAGCGCGTTCGTGGCTCCTGGGTGGGCAGCTAGACCTCAGAAACAGGTCTAGCGGCTCCCAGGGCCGGGTCCACAAGGGTTAGAAGGTGCGCCAGTCTTCAGCCATGATCTCGTGACCGGCAAGCTGGTACGGATAGGTCGCGCCGGTCGCCTGTTGCATAAGCTCACCGTTTGCATCAATGAAAAGCCGCGTGCCTTCGTCCCATTCTTCGCGGCGTACTCGCTTCCCATGTTGGAGCGCTGTTAGCGCATCGTTGAAGTGTGCCATTGATAGTTAATCCTCACGATAAGTAAGATGGTTTTGTTGCTTGGTGCGCTTACCGTAACCCTAAGTAAGTTCCAACACAAGTGATCTCCGAAAGAATTAACAATTCTCCTGCTATGGTCTACATATCGCATTAACCATTGAATCGATGCGATGTAAGATTGCGGGCCGACCTATTTTAGACAATAGCCACTAATGGACAGGGCATTCCTGCCTGTTCGCTGGTTTCAAACTTCAGTTCGCCAAAACACTCCTCTAGGAGTGTGTTTTTGGCGGCGAACTGGAATAGTCAAATTTACCAGTTCGCCAAGGATTGTCCGGCGAACTGGCGAGCTAAACAGAATCAATGATTTACGAAAGTAGCCGCAGAAGGCATCGCGAGATACCGGCGAACTGAATACTGTAACTGTATCTGTTACGTGCGGCGAACTGAAATCAGGGAAAAGCCTTCACCATCGACACAATGCATCGACATAAAAAGTCGAAGCCGATCAACCTATGCAAGCATTGACCGGCTCATTAACATGGGTAGCACAATGGGATGTATCGAGGCGTCAGCCTGCCATGACAACGAGCTTGGGACCTTTCTGCGCTTCAAAGCCGAACGATGGCAGGTTTGCGCGTAATGTGTCTGCGACGTATGACGGCGACAAGTGACCGTAATGTTTCTCCGTCATGCGCGTATCAGCGTGTCCGAGCAGGGAAGCGATAACAGGCATTGGCGTTCCGTTCATTGCGAGTTGAGAGGCGTACGAATGTCTCAAAATATGAAAGCCGATTGCGGGTGCGATCTTCGCCGTCTCGCAAGCAAGCTCCATCCAATACCGCTGCTGTGAATGCTCCCAGGGCTGATCTTGTCGCTTGCCATCAGCATGTGTGAACATCGGTGCTGAATCTTTGCGATCAGCCGAAACGCTTTCAAAGAACGCTGCGCCTTCCTCGGTGAGTGGGATGTATCGGCCTTTACCGCTCTTGCTGCGTTCAACGTGAATCGTGTTTGCATGAGAATTGAATGCGTCAACGCGCATAGCCGTCAGTTCACCATAACGGCATCCTGTGTACAGCGCAGCGCGGACCAGTGCGCGGAAATCAGATGGGCAGGCATCGATGAGGCGCTTGCATTCGTCCACGGTCAGATAACGCACCTTGGGTACATCCACTTCGCGAAACGGAGCGATTTTCTCCCATGCGCCTTTGCTCGCAACGCGATTTTCCTTGTACGCATGATTCAATGCAGCCTTGAGCACGGTAAGGATGCGATTTGCCGTTGCCTGACGTTTGCGGATTGCATCAGGATCGTTTGCGTCAATCTCGCGAAAGGCTTGCTCCGTCGCATCCGGCTTATTCCGAACACGCGGGTTCGCCTCTGCCACTGCGTTGCGCCACGCCTTAACCTTCCCATGCGTGAGCTTGGACAGTTCGATATTGCCGAGCAATGGCAGAATGTGCGTGTCGATCACAGAGCGGGTCCGGCTGAGTTCCTTCCGGCGCACCCGCTCACGATCCTTGAGGTAGTCGGCCATTGCCTTGGCGACGGTGTAGGAACCTGTGAGAACTTCTCCTGAGTCTTCTTGCAATAGCCGCTGATACCAACCCTGGGCTGCTGCCTGAGCCTGATCGAATGACAGAACACGGATACCGTCTGCATCCATAAAGTCGTCTGCGACGCCTAGCGACGCCTTACGCCTGCCAGTTCCCACGCTGAAGTGACGCGCTATCCAAGTCCCGCCTTTGGCTCCCTTGAAGTAGCCGACAGCCAAACCTTTGGAAACGTTGCGCCAGTATGGTTCGCTGCGCTGTTTGAGAGCTATGCGAGCCGAACGGGTATTGAGGCGTGCATCTTGCCGTGTTCGTGCCATAGGGCAATTATCGGGCAATTATGTACACGAACGCAAGAGAATTCTAGCGGACGTTTACGGACGAAAGATGCAGAATCGTCAATAACCATGCGGCGTTTGTGATGTTCTCAGAATTCTGTAACGCGCTCAGAATTGCAGTTTATTCCCCCTCTCAAGGCGGAGAGTTCGGGTTCGATCCCCGATGGCGCTACCAATAAATCAACAACTTACAAAATATTCAAAAACGAAAACGGGCTCGGGGGATACAAAAGGGATACAGACTCCCTTAGAAACCTCGTGTAACCGAGTGCTCTGCTCTGAGACGCTCACCCGATTCCCTGTTTTCGGGTCATGGGCTGCAAACTGCTGTGACAGAACCCTGCTCCTCAAACCTGACTCAGCACGACCGAATTTGACCGAGAGCCAGACTCCCAATACTGTGCGTCCGTGCGGAAGCAATTCCGCGAGAGGACCACTCTTAAGAGGAGATATTCGATGTCGGTCATCACAGAGACTCGCCCACGACCAAACGGAAATAGGATCCTTCGTCCTGAAGACAAGCTTCTGCTGAGCCGCCGGGAGGCGGCCGCGCTGCTTTCGATCAGTCAGCG
>Ga0335074_10009144_pt1 | contig 13807 bp, 10 predicted proteins | sample Lox_Sample_23_FD_206715 | JGI IMG/M metagenome (GOLD analysis project Ga0335074, IMG submission 206715) | Soil microbial communities from Loxahatchee National Wildlife Refuge, Florida, United States - Lox_Sample_2.3 | ecosystem: Environmental > Terrestrial > Soil > Wetlands | place: USA...
CGAGCCCACCCAGGCCAGGATCATGGCGGTCCGGCCGGCTGGCCCGGGCTGGACTGCCCGGATGGGCCGCCGCAGCCGGTTCCCGGCGATGGTGGTAGCGGTCGCGGCGGCCAGCAGGACGGCGGCGAGCCAGATCCTGGCGTCCCCGCTGAAGCTGACCCATGTGCCGTACTGAGCCATGGTCTCCACCTGCTCTCTAAAACTGATATCATAATGCTAGATATGGCATATCATCTTTGTCAACCGGCCGCTCGTATGATGGCGATCATGTTGCGTCCTGGAAGCTGGTCCAGGCCTGCGGGTGGAAGTCCCGTCCGGGTAGCCACCGGAGTGCCCGGTAGCAGGCCCCGGTTCGTCGCTGAGAGGCGGCGGGCAGCGGGAGTCCGAGGGGGTCGTAGTACCGCTGATCGGCGTGCAGCATAACGCGCTGGGAGGGAAGGACCCTCACTTTGATCATGCTTGCCGTGAGGGTAAGCGCCAGGGCATGACCGGGGTCGCCCGGTCCAATTACCCCGGCGGGCTGCTGGCCCGCCGTAGCGTCGCAGTGCTGCCGCCGGCTCCCGGTACTGGATGGGCTGTGCCGTGAACGTGCGAGAACTGCTGCGGAATGGAATGGGTGCAAGACATGACCAAGCAGGCGGAAGGCGCACGCCGTCGCTGCGGATGAGACGTCGGCGGTCAGGGCTTCGGGCCGGCAGGTGATCGCCGGTGTCCTGGCCTGACCGTGCGTACTACTCCGGGCTGGGCGACCGCATCGAGCAGTTGGCGCGCGGGGCGTCACCTTTCGTGGTAAGGCAGGTGGGATCGGCTGGCCATCTTCCCGGCATACGCCAAGGTGCTGGAACCTGATGACCCGGCCGTGGGCGTATTTCCCGGCTGATCAGGGAAGGCGCAGACGGTGCGGGATGTCGAGGCGTTCAGTGTTGCGTTAGTGCTGCCAGGGTATGCGTGTCGGAGTAGACGTCTGCGATGGGGATGGATCCGCTGAGGACGCCGAAGATCCGGCTGGCCAGGTTGGGTTGTTCTGCTGCCGCCCGGTAGATGGCCTCGTGGCGGGCCGGGAGCGCCGCAAGCCGAGCGGTGGCCAGGGTCAGTTCGAATCCGTTGGCCGTTAGCCGGTCGCGGCGACGCTGGTAGCCGGCCAGGGCGGCGTCCATGGGCTTGCGCCCGGTGAGCCCGTCGTGGATGGCGTCGGCTAGCAGGTCGGCGGCCAGGAAGGCGTCGGACATCCCCATGCCGGTGGATGGGTCTTTGTGGTGCCCGGCATCGCCGGCGAGTGCCCATCCCGGTCCTGCCGATTCCCGGTACAGGTTGGGCAGGTCGCCGGTGCCGGCGAAGCGCTGGTCCCGGCGTCCGGACTCGACGGCCTCGTGCAATCCGGGAACGAGCTTCAGCGCGGCGTGGAAGCTACCTTCGATGTCCGTGCGGACCTGCCGGAACTCCTGATGGCGCCAGGCGACGTAGATGCACGTCAGGTTGTCGTTGGTGGGCCAGGTCAGGATCAGGCGGCCGGGCCGGGCATGGAAGCACGCGCCGAGATGGCTGATCCCGCTCCAGTAGGAGTAGTAGACCGCGGTGAGTGGCGGATGACTGCGGTAGGCGCGTGCGGCAACTTTCCGTGCGACGGTCGAGTGCACGCCGTCGGCGCCGACGACGAGCTTGGCTGGCAGCGACGACTGCGCGGGCAACCCCGAATTGTGGCCGCGCACGCCCGCTACCCTGCCGTCGGACCACAGCAGGTCACCGACCACGAAGCCGTCGATCAAGTCCGCGCCGGACTCGGCGGCCGCCTCGGCGAGCAGCGCGTCAAGTACGGTCCGCCGCGGGCAGTACGTTTCTGCGACACCGTCGACGGCCGGGCCGATGCCGGTCAGCTGCACCGGCCCGGGGTCGAAGGTGATCTGGCGGATGGGCGCACAACCGCGTGCCTGCAGCCGTGCGAGGAGTCCCCAGGCTTGCAGCCGGGCCGCGCCGCGCTGCCACAGGAAATGCGTGGACATGGTGTCGCTCGGGAACGACGCGCGGTCGGTAAGGGCGACCTTGTGCCCGGCACGCGCTAGCAGCATGGCCAGCGGCGCCCCGGCGCAGCGAGCGCCGACCACGATCACGTCATACATTGCGTCGTGGCGCGGAGGACCCGGTGACGGCTAGCCGACCGGCTGGCCGGCAGCGAGGGTTTTCACATCCGCGGTGGTCAGCGGATTGCCGGCGATGCCCCAGTCGCCGCTCTTGACTTCCTCGACCACCACCCAGGTGACCGGCCGCATGTTCTCGCCCTCGATCTCGACCATGGCGTCGGTCAGCCGCCGCACCATGTCCTGCTTCTGGTCAGCGGAGAAGACTCCCTCGATGACCTTGACGTTGACGAACGGCATAGCCGCGCCCCTTCCTCCAGACAGTCGGCCGGGATGCCGACGACCTCAAATTAGCACGATCGTTCGTGCTACGATAGCCGCATGCCCAGAAACACGAGTCACGGGGCGAAGACCAGGCAGGCCATCCTGGCGACCGCCGCCGACGTGGCCTCTGTCGACGGTCTCGACGGCCTGACCGTCGGGCGGCTGGCCGGCGAGCTGTCGATGAGCAAGAGCGGGCTGTTCGCCCACTTCGGATCTAAGCAGGACCTCCAGCTGGCCACCGTCGAGGAAGCCAGGCAACGTTACGTGCGGGAGGTCATCGAGCCAGCCCTGGCTGCAGGCACGGGCCTATGCCGGCTGCGCGCGTTGTGCGAGTCATTCCTGTCCTACATTGAGCGCGGCGTGTTCCCCGGCGGATGTTTCTTCGCCTCGGCGATGGCCGAGTTCGACGCCAAGGCACCGGGCCCGGTCCGTGACCGGATCGCCGACTGCCAGGCCCAGTGGATGGACACCCTCGAGCGCTCCGCCCGGGACGCGCAGGCAGCAGCCGAGTTGGAAACCAGCACCGACCCGCAGCAGCTCGCCTTCGAACTAGAAGCCGCTCTCCTGTCAGCCAACTGGTACTACCACCTCTACCACGATCCCGCCTACCTCGAGCGGGCCCGCCGCGCTGTCCAGGACCGCCTGGCCAGCCAGGCCACTCGGCCGGGCCTGCGCTTGCTGCCGCCGGACTAGCAAACCCAACCAGCGGCGATACATCAGGCTCACGCGTTTCGCTTCCGGCGGCGGGACTTAGTCAATTACTTTGACGGTCAAGATGGTAGACGGTAGCGTGCGGCCATGCAGCAATCCGTGACCGAGCGGCCGGCGCCCACCACCTGGCCAGAGTTCTGGCGCGAGATGAGCGGGCGGGCGCTGGCCAGGCTTCGCCCTGGCGGCGGCGACGCCGGCCCGCAGCCTGTCTGGGCCCGGCCTGCGTTACTAGCCCTCGCGGCCCTGTCGGCCTGGTCGTACGCATGGCGTGCCACCAGGCCGGTGAACATCGAGATCTACTACGCCGCCGCCGTCCGCAGCATGTCGATGAGCTTCTCCAACTTCTTCTTCGGCGCGTTCGACCCCGCCGGAACGGTAACAACCGACAAGCTGCCAGGCGCGTTCTGGCTGCAGGCCATTTCGGCGGGCCTGTTCGGGCCGCACAACTGGGCGCTGATACTTCCGCAGGTGATCGAAGGCACGGTTACCGTGCTGGTGCTGTACCGGGCAGTACGCAGCATCGCCGGGTTCGGGGCCGGCCTAATCGCGGCTGCGGTCCTGGCGATCTCGCCGGCCACCGTGGCGCTGAACCGCGGCAATATCTCCGACACGCTGATGATCATGCTCAGTGTGCTCGCCGCCGACTCAGTCGTCAGCGCGGTGCGCAAGGGCACCTGGCGCCCGCTGATACTGGCCGCGGTCTGGGTCGGACTCGCCTTTCAGGCCAAGATGATCGAGGCCTGGCTGGTGCTGCCCGCGCTGGCGGTCGCCTACCTCACTGCCGCGCCCGCCCGCTTGCGTCAGCGAGTCCTGCGCTGCGCAGCGATGCTGGCCGTCGCCGTGATCGTCTCGCTCAGCTGGATGAGCCTGGTGACCGTGTGGCCGTCCGGCTCGCGGCCCTACGTCGACGGGAGCACCAGTAACTCAGTCTTCCAGCAGGTTTTCGTCTACAACGGACTAGGCAGGCTGGACGACGCTACGCCCGACCAGCTCGTGAACAAGACCATCCGGCTCGGGCTGGCCATCTCACCGCCGCCATCCTGGCACCGGTTGCTCTCCGGCGAACTGGGTCGTGATACTGCCTGGCTGCTAGGCGCAGCGATCATCGCGCTGGCGGCAGGGCTGGTCGCACGGCGCCGCGAGCCGCGCGGCGATCTCGTCCGGGCCGGGCTGCTGATCTGGGGCTGCTGGCTGCTGGCCTTCTTCGCGGCATTCTGCGCTGCCTCGACCATCAACACCTATTACACGGCCGCGTTGTCGCCCGCTGTCGCGGCTCTCCTCGGCATTTCAGGTGCCCTGGCCTGGCGGCACCGGGCCAGCGCCTGGTCCTGGCTCGCGCTTGCCGCAGCTACGGTCGCGACAGCGGGGTATGCCAACTGGCTGCTGCCCGCTCGCGGGACCGGCCTGCCGGGCTGGCTGCGGCCCGCTGTTCCCGGCCTTGCGGTGGCGGCGGTGTGCTGCCTGGCGGCGGCCGCCTGGCAGCAGAGCGCAACTGCCCGCCAGCGCGGCACCGGACCGCAGCGGGCAACTGCGCCAAAGCCGGCCACCACCCTCGCCGCTCTCGCGTTGCTGCTGACGGCGGCCGCCACACTGATCGTCCCGGCGGTCGCTTCGGCTTCGGTGGTGACGAGCGGGCTTGGTCCGTTCGAGACGCCGTTCGAGCCTGCTAGTGAAACCGCGCACATTACCGAGTTCTTGTCGGCCGGATTCGAGGTAGACCGAGCGCTGGTCACGCTCAAGCGGGCGAACGCAGTATTTCCGTACCTGATGGCGACCCAGACCGCTGTTCTTGCCGCGCCATTCATCTATGCCAGCGGCCTGGAAGTCTTGCCGGTTGGCGGCTTCACCGGCACGATTCCCGAGCCGAGCCTGGCGACGCTGCAGCGCTTGATCGGCAGCGGCTACGTGGCGACCTTCCTGCAGGCGCCGAAGACGACCGATCCGCGGCTGATCTGGATTGCCCGGCACTGCATCGACGTCAGCAGTCGCGCCGGCGGCCAGCGTGCGGCGCTGCCGCTTGCTGTTTACTTCTGCCCGCAGAGCGCCGGCCGCCGGGCCGCTCCGGCCGGATCCGGCTGACGCTGCCGGCTGACGCTGTTGTGGCGCTCGCCTGCCGCCATTCCGGCCAGCGGCGCCGCGGCAGGAGTGGTTTCGCGACGACCGGCGCGGGCATGCCTGTGGCGCCGGGCACTTACTCAGCGTATGAGAACAGTTACGCAGTGGATTGCCGACGACAGAGCGGATTGCCGGCAACGGGCGAGTGATGCCTGGCGCCTACTCGCAACGTCGGCCGCGCTTGGAGCGCGTTGCCGCAGTCACTGAGGAGATGTGTTGCCCGCCAAGCGTTCCACCTCGACGACCACACGGCGCACCGCGACCTCGTCCCGGCGTCCGGCAGCTAGTACCAGGCGGCCGGCGGCATCTGCCGCCCGCGTGCCCAGTCCGGCTCCCAGCCCGGACGGTCATACCCAGACCATGACCAGCCAGCCGTGGCTGCACCAGAAGGGGGTCGAGCTCCAGAAGTTCGGCACCGTCCGGCAGTTCCCCATCGCGCTGTCCCATGACACGCGGATGTTCTCCTGCCAGCTTCTCAATCAGACCCTGGCCGACTCGCAGATTCTGTATGCGCTGTACAAGAAGCACCATTGGCTGATGCGCGGCGCGACCTTCTATCAGCTGCACTTGCTCCTCGACAAGCACGCGGGCGAGCAGCTCGAACTGATCGACATGATCGCCGAGCGCGTGCAGACGCTGGGCGGCGTTGCTATCGGCGACCCGCGGCATGTCGCCGAGATCACCAGAATCCCGCGGCCGCCGAACGGTGCTGAGGAAGTTCCGGCCATGCTGTCCCGTCTCCTGGAAGCGCACGAGATGATCCTTACCGGCGCTCATGACGCGGCAGCGCGCAGCGCCAAGACGGGCGACGACGGCACCAACGACCTGCTCGTTTCCGACGTGATCCGCACCGGCGAGCTGCAGGCCTGGTTCCTCGCCGAGCATCTGGTCGATACGCCGCTCGTGCACACCTAACGGGCTGGCGTGGGCCGGCGCATGGCGCAGCGGTAGCTCAGCTCAGGTCGCGCCAGGCTCCGGGGCGGGCCAGTTGCTCGTCCCGGCTGTCGGATCGGCGGCCCTGATGGCCGGCCCGGCCGGCAGCGACACCGGGCTGACCAAGGTGTCGGCGACTGAGCGGAGCAGCGCGCTGAAGGTGGCATCAGCCACCCCGTGCAGGATCGCCGCATCAAGTCTGGCGCCCAGCCTGCCCAGCGGCGGCCGGTACACCCCGGCCAGCGCCAGTCGCGACGTACCGGGCCCCACCGCGGTGAGGGTGATGTCGCCGTCCAGGACCGGGAACAAGTCGCTGGCGATGCCGGTGGCCTCCCACCGCAGTCCCACCTGGAGGCGGCCGTCGCGGTCGGCAGGGTCCAGGAAGCTCACCCGGACCAGCTTGCCTGCGCCCGGCACAGTACCGAGCGGCCCGACCCTGATCACCGCGGCAATGCCCGCGTCATACGCACTGTGAGACGCGCCGGCGAGCGCTCCGTCGCGGATCAAGTTGACTAGCCGCGCGCGAGCCGTCTCGAAGCCTAGCTCGAGCTGCAACTCCCGACGAGCGAACATCCACCGAGCGTGACACGCTCAGGGCGGCCACTCCATGGCCAAAGGTCCCGGACCTGCTGGCACAACGCCACACGCCCCAGGTCTGCGCGATGAGGTCCGGCGGGCAGGACACGGCGGCCCGGGCGGCCGGCTGGAGGAGATGTGGGTGCTGGCGCCCGCGGCGCTCTAAGGTGAGAGGGTCAGCAGGTGGGTTAACCGAGCCCCGAGCCCCCGAGCTGTGAGAAGCGCCACCTGGCTGATCTAGGCTGGCTAGGGCTTCGCGTAGGCCAGGACGGTATCGTCGGGGAGTCCTCGGCCCTCGGCGTGCTGCTAACGCGGGTACCGCGGGGCGGCAGCGAGCACTACGGCGTCGGCCGGTGACCGTCGCACTTAGCATAAAATTCCCAGGATTGCGACCGCAGGTGCCGGTATGGGATGGGCGGAGAGATTCAGTTGGAAGCCGTGAAGTACTCAATTGTCATCCCCATTTATAACGAGGAAGAGTCGTTTCCGGCGCTGGTCAAGCGGTTGCGCGAGGTGATGGATCAGCTCGACGGTCCGGCCGAGGTTGTTCTGGTTGATGATGGCAGCCGGGATCGCAGTTACGAGCTGATGGCAGCGGTGAACCGGGAGGATCCCCGATTCAAGGTGCTGCAGTTGTCCCGGAACTTTGGCCATCAGATCGCCATTACCGCGGGGATGGACGTCGCGGCCGGGCAGGCAGTGATCGTGATGGACGCCGACCTGCAGGACCCGCCCGAGGTGATCTTGCAGATGGCTGCCCGGTGGCAGGAGGGCTACGAGGTTGTCTATGCCGTCCGGGAGCATCGCGAGGGGGAGACGGTCTTCAAGCGGAGGACAGCGACGATCTTCTACGGCATTCAGCGGCGCCTGGCCGAGATCGACCAGCCGGTCGAAGTCGGCGACTTCCGGCTGGTGGACCGTAAGGCACTCGACGCGTTCCTGCAGATGCGGGAGCGGAACCGGTATGTGCGGGGGATGTTCTCGTGGGTGGGATTCCGGCAGACCGCGGTGCCGTATACCCGCGCCTCGCGAGAAGCAGGACAGAGCAAGTACCCGTTCCGGAAGATGGTGCGGCTGGCGCTGGACGGGTTCGTCGGGTTTTCCACAGCGCCGCTGCGGTTCGCGCTGACTCTGGGGCTGGTGATGGCCGCGCTGTCGGTTGCGTATGGGATCGTGCTAATTGCGCTCAAGCTGGCCGGGTTGGCGTTCCAGCCTGGCTATGCTTCCTTGCTGGTGGCCATCACCTTCCTGAGCGGGGTGCAGTTGACTGTGATTGGCATGGTGGGCCAGTACGTCGCGCGGATCTATGACGAGGCCAGGGCCAGGCCGCTGTACCTGGTGCGAGAAGCTCGGGGGTTCACTTCCGGCGGTCACGCCAATGGCGGTACTGACGCTGAGGCGCTGTGGCCGGCTGCCAGCCCGGATTCGCTGATCCGCGGCCAGCGCGTACCTCCGCTGCCGCCGACGACGTGACTGTGATCAGCGATCCCGACGATCGACGATCTGGCCAGGCTGGCGCCCAGGTGGCAGACAAGCAAGAGCCTGCTCCGGCTCTGCCGTCTACCCCGGCGAACCGGCTCAGGTCCCCTGTGTTGCAGGGCGGTATCGCCTTCCTTGTTTATCTCGTGATCTGGGTAGGCACCGCATTCCGCCCGATTGTTCACCACGCCTCGCTCATGCTGCTCGACCAGCGGAGCATGGACCCGAATTTCTACGTGTGGAGCCTGCGGTGGTGGCCATACGCAATCGGGCATGGCCTGGACCCGCTGTATACGCATCAGATCGCCGCGCCGACCGGGCACTCGCTGGCATGGGTGACCACGGTTCCGCCGCTGGCATTGCTGTCCACGCCGCTGACCCTGGCTGCTGGCCCCGTGGTCGCGTTCAACCTGCTGGCCGCGGTTGCCCTGCCGTTGTCGGCGTGGGCGGCGTTCGTGCTGTGCCGGCGGCTGACCGGGAAGTTCTGGGCTGCCCTTGTCGGCGGTGCTGTCTTCGGCTTCTCCGCCTACGAGATGAATCATGCCAGCGCAGGCCAGCTCAACCTGGTCTACAGCCTGCTCATCCCGATCATCGCCTACCTGGTCGTGTTGTGGCGGGAGGAGCGCATCTCCTCCCGCACCTTCGTGATCCTCGCTGGCCTGGCCATGGCGGTGCAGTTCTACCTGTTCCTGGAGACCTTCGCCGACCTGACCGCGATCCTGGTCGTCTCGCTCGCCGTTGGCCTGGCGCTTGCCGGGCGGGAGGGCCGCCCGGCGGTTCTCCGGCTGGCCAAGGTCTGCGGCCTGGCCTACGTCGTCGCCTTCGTCCTCGCCGCGCCGTATCTCGGCTATGCGCTGACCACCAAGGCGCCGAAGCCGGAGAAGGTGACCGGGATGGACCTGGCAAGCCTGGTGATACCCAGGCCGGGCAGGACCTTCGGCATTCACTGGCTGAGGCACCTGGCTATCGCGCCGAACCCGATCTCCGGGGCTTGCTATGTGGGCATCCCGCTGTTCGTGCTTGTCATCCTGCTGGCCGTGACGAGGTGGCAGAGCAGGCTGGTCCGGTTCCTGACTGTGATGCTGGGCTTGATCCTGGTCGCCTCAGTCGGCCCGGTGGTCTACCTGGAGGGCCGCCGCAGAGCCGAGGTGTTCTGGGCGGAACTCTTCCGCTTGCCGCTAGTGCGCAACGCCTACCCGCTCCGCCTCATGCTGTTCGCCTACCTGATCCTGGCGGTAGGCGTGGCGCTGTGGCTGGCTGGCCCGGCGAAGCGGCTGCCGTGGGCACGCTGGGGCCTCGGCGCTCTGGTGGTCGTGTTCATCGCCCTGGACACCATCCCGATCAAAGTCAGGACGCATAACAGCGAGCCAGTCTTCATTAGCGCCGGGCAGTACCGCCATCAGCTCGCGCCTGGCGAGATCGTCGTAGTGATCTCCCAGGTCGGCAACGCCGGCATGCTCTGGCAGGCCCAGTCGGGCTTCTACATGCGGATCGCCGGCGGGTTCATCAACGCCGGTCTCAGCCATCGAACCGACTTGCCGAAGGCGGTTCAGGACCTCGCCAGGGCTACGCCCGCCTACGTCGCGAACTTCGAGAGCTTCGTCAGGACCGACCACGTCGGCGCGATCCTGCTCGACGCCAACAACGAGCCTAAGTGGGTGGGGATCTTCCACCGGGTCGGCTTCGTCGGGCACACCGTTGGAGGCGTGATCGTGTACCCGACAAACGGCTGCGCGTCGTGCCGTCTGCTGGACTGGTCCGAGATCGGGCGGAAACCGCCAGCAACGGCGTAGGATCTGCTGCCACACTGGTGTAGTAGCAGGGATAAGCTGCTTAGCCGTCAGGATCGATCTGGTCAGATCTCGCTGACGGGCAGGTGTGACTGCCTGGATATCCTTCGTAGCTGCTGAAGATCACTTTTCTCTGACGGGGTGCAGTTGACAATGCTTGCCATGACTGGCCACGTGGCGCAGATCGATCACGAGGCCGGGGCCCGACGGCCGATGTCGCCGTCATGACCGCGATCAGTCCGGCCGACGACGGACGGCCCGGCCAGACCGCCCAGCTCGCAGCTCGCGCGAAGCCGACGGTCGGCCAGGCAGAGACCCGGTCTGCCCGGTCCTGGTCGCCAGCTCAGCAGGGGCTGGCGGCGCTGGGCATTTACCTGCTCGTCTGGCTCCTGACCGCCGACCAGGTACTGATTCACCACATGACCTGGGCCGAGATCGACCAGAAGAGCATGGACCCGAATTTCTACGTGTGGAGCCTGCGATGGTGGCCATACGCCATCGGGCACGGGCTGAACCCGCTCTACACAAACCAGATCGGTGCCCCGGCAGGGCATTCGCTGGCCTGGGTGACTACGGTGCCGCCGCTGGCGTTGCTCGTGGCGCCGCTGACCCTGACGGCCGGCCCGGTCGTGGCTTTCAACGTTCTCACCGTCATCGCGCTGCCGTTGTCGGCATGGGCGGCGTTCGTGCTCTGCCGGCGGCTGACCGGGAAGTTCTGGGCCTCGCTCGTCGGCGGGGCGGTGTTCGGCTTCTCCGCCTATGAGGTCAATCACGGCAGCGCTGGCCAGCTCAACCTGGTCTACAGCTTGCTGATGCCGATCCTTGCCTACCTGGTGCTGGCGTGGTGGCAGGGCAGTATCAGGTCCCGCACCCTGGTGATCTTCGCGGGCCTGGCTATGGCGGTGCAGTTTTACCTGTTCCTGGAGACCTTCGCCGACATGACGGCGATCCTGGCCATCTCGCTCGTGCTCGGCTTCGCCCTGATCGGCCGCGCTGGCCGCGGGCGCATCGTCAAGCTGGCGAAGCTGCTGGGTCTGGCCTATGCCATCGCGATCGTCGCGGCGCTGCCTTACCTGGCATACGCGTTCAGCGCCAAGCCACCGCAGTTGCGGGCGGTAACCGGCCTCGACATGGTCAGCCTGGTGGTACCCCGGCCGCAGCGCACTCTCGGTATTCCCTGGCTAAGGCACCTGGCGTGGGAGCCGGTCCACACCTCTGCGGCCGGCTACATCGGCGTACCGCTGCTGGTGCTGGCGATCCTGCTGGCCGTGACCAGCTGGCAGGACAGGCTTGTCCGGTTCCTGACCTGCATGCTCGCCTTCATCATCGTGGCCTCGTTCGGGCCTTACCTCTATGTCGCCGGGAAGCCGGTCGCCAGACTGCCCTGGGCCACGCTGTGGGGGCTGCCGTTCCTCCGCAACGCCTATCCGTCCAGGCTGATGCTGTTCGCTTTCCTGGCCCTTGCGGTGGGTACCGCGCTGTGGCTGGCTGGCCCGGCCAAGCGGGTTTCGCCAGGCCGGGTGGCGCTGGCTGTGCTCGTGCTCGCGTTCATCGCCATGGACACGCCAACCATCGCGATCTGGCCCAACACGCTGCCGAAGTTGATCAGTTCCGGAGCGTACCGGCAGGAAATCAAGCCGGGCGAGATCGTCGTGGTGGTCTCCGGCGTAGGCAACGCCGGGATGCTCTGGCAGGCCGAGACTGGCTACTACATGCGGATAGCTGGCGGGTTCATCAACGCAGGCCTGAGCCATCAAACCGACCTTCCGCTGGTGGTCAAGGACCTTGCCGCCGGAACGCCCCTTTACGTCGCGGATTTCGAGAAGTTCGTCAAGACCGACCACGTCGGCGCGATCCTGCTGGACGCGAAGAACAAGCCGCCCTGGGTCCGCATCTTCGGCCGGGTCGGCCTGGTCGGGCACCGCGTCGGCAACGTGATCATCTACCCGACGGACGGCTGTCAGGCCTGCCGTGCCCTCGGCCGCGGCCAGCTTAAGGCGCGCCCTGCCTGACGTCCTCGCCGCCTTACATGGGCCAGGGGTACGCCGGTCACCTGCGGGAACCGTCGGCTGCGGAGGCTGACGGTGCCCGCGAACTCAGACCGACAAGTCAAGGCCTCGCGGCACTCGGGATCTACCTTGCCGTCTGGCTGCCGACAGCCATGCGTCCGCTGGTGGCGCACGTCGGGCGATCACAGCTGGACCAGTCGAGCCCGGACCCCAACTTCTACTTGTGGAGCCTGCGGTGGTGGCCATTCGCCATCGGGCACGGGCTGAACCCGCTGTACTCAGCCCAGCTCGATGCACCGGCAGGTCATGCCCTGGCGTGGACTGCGACGGTGCCGGCGCTGAGCTTGCTCGTCGCGCCGCTGACCCTGACGGCCGGACCTGTTGTCGCGTTTAACCTGCTCGCCATCGTGGCGGTGCCGGTGTGCGCGTGGGCTGCGTTCGTCCTCTGCCGCCGCCTGACCGGACGGTTCTGGCCCGCGCTGGCGGCCGGCGCCGTTTTCGGCTGCTCGGCGTACGAGACCAATCACTACGGTTCCGGGCAGATGAACCTGACCTACACGCTGTTGCTGCCGATCCTGGCGTACCTGATGCTGCTCTGGCGCGACAAGGCCATCAGCTCGCGGACATTCGTGATCCTGGCGGCGATGACACTAGCGATCCAGTTCTATATCTCGCTGGAGATCTTCGCTGACATCACCGCGTTCGGAGTCATCTCGCTCGGACTCGGCTGGGCGCTGGCCGGGCGGGCCCACCGGGCGGAGTTGGTGTCCCTGGCCAGGCTCACCGCGGTCGCGTATGCCATCGCCGTAGTGCTCGCCGCCCCCTACATCCGGTATGCGCTGGCGACAGCTCCGCCAAAATCCCCCGCGATCGTGTCACTCGACCTGGCGAGCCTGGTGATCCCCCGAGCCGGCCGGACTTTCGGCATCCCCTGGCTTGCTGGCGCTGCGGCCGGACCTCATCCGGTATCGAATGGAGGCTACGTCGGGATCCCGCTGCTAGTGCTGGCAGTGCTGCTGGCCGTTACCGCCTGGTCGAGCCGGCTCGTCAGGTTCTTGTCGGCGATGCTGGTCCTGATCGTGCTGGCGTCTGTCGGGCCCGAGCTTTACCTGGAGGGACGCCCCGTCGCCCGGCTGCCGTGGGCCGCGCTGTACCAGCTGCCCATAGTGCGGAACGCCTATGCGACGCGCCTGATGCTCTTCGCCTACCTTGCGCTCGCGGTGGCTGTCGCCCTGTGGCTTGCAGGTACCGGGGTTGGCAGCTCCGCAAAGCGAACGGCATGGGGTCGCTACGTCCTCGCCCTGCTGGCGATTGGCGTTGTCGTGGTGGATACTCCCGCCATCGTGGTCACGCCAAACAGCACTGTCCCGGCCTTCATCAGCACGGGAGAGTACCGCCATGATCTCTCCAGTGGCGAGATCGTGGTCGTGGTGTCCAACATTCGCAACGCCGGGATGCTGTGGCAGGCGCAATCGGACTTCTACCTGCGGATTGCCGGCGGATTCCTGAACGAGGGATTCAGCCACCGGACCGACTTGCCGGTGCCCGTACAGCGGCTAGTCCGGCCCACGCCGGCCTCCGTGGCGAGCTTCGAGACGTTTGTCAGGTCCGATCACGTGGGAGCGATCTTGCTGGACGCCCGCTACCGGCCTCGCTGGGCAGGCATCTTCAGCAAGGTCGGCCTGGTAGGACACGCCATCGGCAACGTGATCGTCTACCCGACAGACGGCTGTCAGGCCTGCCGTGCCGTAGCCCGTCAGCATGTCCTGAGGAGTTCGGCATGATCTGGGAAGAG
>Ga0335074_10009145_pt1 | contig 13807 bp, 15 predicted proteins | sample Lox_Sample_23_FD_206715 | JGI IMG/M metagenome (GOLD analysis project Ga0335074, IMG submission 206715) | Soil microbial communities from Loxahatchee National Wildlife Refuge, Florida, United States - Lox_Sample_2.3 | ecosystem: Environmental > Terrestrial > Soil > Wetlands | place: USA...
CCTTACCCAGGCCGCGCTCGAGACACTGGCCGTGGTGGCCTACCGGCAGCCGGTCAGCCGGGCGCGCGTCTCGGCCGTCCGCGGGGTCAACTGCGACAGCGTGATGCGCACGCTGGTGCTGCGCGGCCTGGTCGAGGAAACCGGCACCGATGCGGAGACCGGCGCCATCTTGTACCGGACCACCGGGTACTTCCTGGAGCGGCTGGGCCTGGCCAGCCTTGAGGACCTGCCGGACCTCGCGCCGTTCCTGCCGGAAGACATCGAGGACATCGAGAACGAGAACGCCCGCCCGTGACACCGAAGAACGACGACTGGGACGAAGAAGACGAACAGGAACGGGACAGCCTGACCGACGTTCCCGGCGGCGTCCGGCTGCAGAAGGTGCTGGCCGAGGCGGGCATCGGCAGCCGCAGGCACTGCGAGGAGCTCATCGGCGCGGGCCGGATCGAGGTGGACGGGCAGATCGTCCGCCGGTTCGGCGCGCGGGTCGACCCCGATCGCCAGGTGATCAAGGTGGACGGGAAGCGCATCCCGGCCAAGCCCGGCCTGGTGTACCTGGCCTTCAACAAGCCGCCCAACGTCCTGACCGCCATGTCCGACGACCGGGGCCGCAAGACCGTAACCGACTTTCTCGGCGACCGGACCGAGCGGCTGTTCCACATCGGCAGGCTGGACTACGACACCGAGGGGCTGATGCTGCTCACCAACGACGGCGAGCTCGCGCACCGGCTGGCCCACCCCAGCTTCGAGGTGGCCAAGACCTATCTGGCCGAGGTCACCGGCCCGATACCGGGCGACCTCGGCCGGCGCCTGCAGACCGGGATCGAGCTTGACGACGGCCTGGCCATGGCCGACAGGTTCCGGGTCATTGACCGCAGCGGGAACCGGGCCCTGGTGGAGATCACCCTGCACGAGGGGCGCAAGCACGTGGTCCGGCGGATGCTGGCCGCGGCCGGGCATCCGGTCACCCGCCTGGTCCGCACGGATGTGGGCCCGATCCGGCTCGGCAACCTCAAGCCGGGAACCTCCCGCGAGCTGAACACCAGGGAAATCGGCGAACTGTACGCCTCCGTCGGCCTGTGAAAGCCCGGTAGCCTGTGGCGATGGAAGGAGCGGCCAGATGACGGTAAGGGCGGTACGCGGCGCGGTGCAGATCGAGACCGACGAACGCGACGCGATACTCGAAGGCACAGCCGAACTCGTGACCGAGGTCATGGCGCGTAACGACCTCACCACGGACGACGTGATCAGCGTGCTGTTCACCGCGACGCCGGACCTGGTGGCCGAGTTCCCCGCGCTGGCCGCGCGCAAGATCGGCTTCCATGACGTTCCGCTGATCTGCGCCTCGGAGATCGCGGTGCCCGGAGCGATGCCCCGGGTCGTCCGGCTGATGGCACACGTCGAGACCGAGCGCCCGCGGTCCCAGATCCAGCACGTCTACCTGCGGGGCGCCGCCGCCCTCCGCCTCGACATCGCCCAGTGACGCAGTGAGGACGACGCAGTGAGGACGGCGCGGTGCGGGTAGCGGTAATCGGGACCGGCCTGATCGGGACGTCGATCGCGCTGGCCCTGCGCGAACGCGGGTCGGCCGTGTGGCTGGCCGACGCCGATCCGGCCGCCGCCCGGCTCGCCGCCGACCTCGGCGCGGGCGACCCGCTGCCAGAAAACACCCTGCTGGCAGAGAACGACGGCGACCGAGCCGACGTCGCGGTGATCGCCGTGCCCCCGGCCGCCGTCGCGGCCACGCTCGCGGACGCGCAAGCCCGCCACCTCGCGCGCTGCTACACCGACGTCGCCAGCGTGAAGCAACTGCCCGTGGCAGAGGCCAGGGAGCGCGGTTGCGATCTGACCTGCTACGTGCCCGGGCACCCGCTGGCCGGGCGGGAGAAGCACGGCCCGGCGGCGGCCCGCGCCGACCTGTTCCTCGGCCGGACCTGGGCCTTGTGCCCGCTGCCGGAGACGTCCGGCGAAGCCACGCGGACCGTAACCGAGATGGTCCGCGCGTGTGGCGCGGTCCCGGTCAGCACCGAACCGGCCGCGCACGACCGCTGGGTCGCGCTGATCTCGCACGCCCCGCACGTCGTGGCCGCGGCGATGGCGGCCCGCCTCGAGCAGGCCCCGGGCGAGGCCCTCGACCTGGCCGGGCAGGGGCTGCGCGACGTGACCAGGATCGCGGCCGGCGACACCGCGCTGTGGACGCAGATCCTGTCGGCCAACGCCGCGCCGGTCGCCGAGGTCCTCGCCGCGGTGGCCGCCGACCTGGCCGACGCCGCCCGCGTGCTGGCCGACAGTGCCGATCACGGGGCCGATCACGGGGCCGATCACCGTGCCGATCACGGGGCCGATCACGGGGCCGATCATTCGGCCGAGCCGGAGAAGGCCATCGCCGGGCTGCTCGACCGGGGCCAGGCGGGTGTGGACCGGATTCCCGGCAAGCACGGCGGCACGGCACGGGAGTTCGCCGTCGTCCAGGTGGTCATCCCCGACCAGCCGGGCGAACTGGCCCGGCTGTTCCACGCTACCGGCGCGGCCGGGGTCAACATCGAAGACGTGCGGATCGAGCACTCGCCCGGGCTCCCGGTCGGCGTCGCTGAGCTGTCGGTCCGCCCCGCCGAGGCTGGCGTGCTGCTCGAGGCCCTGCAGGCAGGCGGCTGGCCGGCCCGCCGCTAGGCGGTACCGGCCAGCGCATCTTTTTTATGCCGAACGGACCGTGGTGCCCGCTCCCGCACGCCGCGCGTGCCTCGGGCGGTGCGGATCCCAGGCGAAGAACCACACCGAGATCAGCAGGCCGCCCACCGCCCAGCCGACCAGGACCGCCAGGTGATGGGCGGATATGAGCGGACCGCTGGCGTTCTGCATCACGCCCGAGATGGCGTTGATCAGCGGCTGCGCAGGCAGGTAGGTCATTGCCGTGGTCAGCCAGTGCGGCAGGTCCGTGAGCGCGCCGAACGAGCCGGACAGCACGACCAGCGGGAAGTAGACCAGCATGAGCACCGGCTGGGCGGCCTGTGCGCTCGGAATGACCGGGGTGAGCGCGATCCCGGCCGCGGTCAGGGCGAGCGCGCCGAGCACGTCGGCGACCAGAAGGCCCGCGACCGCGTGGCCGGTGAGGTGCAGCCCGGTCATGGCCATCGCGACGAAGACCAGGACCAGTCCCGCGGCGGCGGTGAGCAGCACGGTGGCGATGATCCGCCCGGCGAAGTAGGCCCAGGCCGGAAGCGGCGAGACCCGCCACCGCCGCAGCACACCCTCCTCCCTGGCGATGACCAGGGCGTTGGCATGGATGAAGAACGCGACGGCCACCGCGCTGAAAGCCAGCAGCCCGGCGATCTTCGGCGCCGCCGCCGCCATCGTGACGTGCTCTTTCTTCCCGGCCTCGAGGGCGAGCAGGAGGCCGGGCATGATCAGGCCAGCGATGAGCGCGCGCGGGGTGCGTATGAGCATGGTCAGCTGATAGCGGACCTGGGTGGAGAGGACAGGCGCGAGACCGGGCAGCCGCCGCGGTGCCGGCAGGACGATCTCAGACATGGCTCAGCGCTCCTTCGCGGGTCAGGGCCAGGTAGGCGTCCTCGAGGCTGGGCGGACCCACCTCGAGGCCGGTCAGGTCGACGTAGTTCTCCCTGGCCCAGCCGACCAGCATGGCCAGGTCCGCCGACACGTCGGCCGACGGCATGGTCAGGACGCCGCCGCCCACGTGCTGGCTGAGCGCGGAGGGCAGAGCCGGGGAACCCGGCGGCAGCCGGAACTGGATCACCGGGACCCCGCCCATCGCCCGCAGCTCGTCCGGCGCCGCGTCCGCGACCACCCGCCCGTCGGCCAGCACGATGATCCGGCTGGCCAGGTGCTGCGCCTCGTCCATGTAGTGCGTGGTAAGCAGCACGGTGGACCCGCCCGCGGTCAGGTTCTCGATGACCGACCACAGTCGCCTGCGGGCTTCTGGGTCCAGGCCCGTGGTCGGCTCGTCGAGGAACAGCATCTCCGGTCGGCCGATGATGGCCAGGCCCAGGTCCACCCGGCGACGCTGGCCCCCGCTCAGCGCCCCGATCTTGGTCCTGGCGTCCGGGGCCAGTTCGATGAGGTCGAGGACCTCGGCCACCCGGCGCGCATCGGGGTAAAGCGTGCCGAACATCGTCAGCGTCTCGACCACCGTGAGCTGGGCGTCCAGGCTGGTGTTCTGCAGGATAAGCCCGATCTTGGCCCGCCACGCCCGCCCCCCGGTCCGCGGGTTGGCGCCAAGCACCTGAACGCGACCCGCCGTCGGGGCGAGGAATCCCTCCAGGATCTCGATCGTGGTGGTCTTGCCCGCGCCGTTCGGCCCGAGCAGCGCCGTGACCTGCCCCGAGGCGACCTCGAAGCTCACGTCCTGCACCGCGGTGAACCGGCCGTAGCGCTTGACCAGGTCCTTGACGATGATCGCGTTCATTGCTTGACGCCGTTTCCGCTCCGGCCGCGCATGTAGCGGACGGCGCCGACGGCAACGGCCAGGATGCCGATGCAGATGAGGACGCTGCTGTGCACCAGGGCCAGCCCGACCACGAGGACGACGACGCCGATGATGACGGCGATGACGGGGGGGAAGAAGAACCCAAGCATGATGTCTCCTTAGCTCGATGTCCGTTTGGGACGTACTCAGGCTGCCCGCCGGGCCCGGGTCGCGGCATCGGCGGCAGGATGGAAGTTCGGCTTCCACCCGTGGGTGGTCATTCCTCAACCGTGAGGCCGAGGACGGACGGCTCGCGAAAACGTAGCCTGAGTACATGACCGCCGGGAGCCCAGAGAGCAGCACGCTCGAGGCGATCCGTACGGCCCGCGCCAGCCGGGCGCAATGGCAGCAGCGCATGCTGCCGATCCTGGTGCTGATCCTCGGCGGCACCGGCTACCTCTCGGCCCGCCAGTCGCCCCACCTCGGCCTGCATGGCAAGTCGCTCGGCCTGTCGGTCGGCCTGGCTTGCTTTATCGTCGGCGGCCTCGGCGTCCGCCAGACGCTGCTCTGGCGACGGATGTCGCCCCGGGTTTGGGGCCCGTTCGTCGTCTTGCTCCTGCTCAGTTCCGGCCTGCTGATCTGGGCCCAGCCCGCCGGGCCGGGCGCCGCCGGGGTCATCATCGCCATCGCGGTCGGCATCGGCACAGGCATGATCTCGTCCCGGCTCGGCATCGCCTTGGTCGCGGCCGCGATCGGACTGGCCGCCTTCGAGATCTCCAGGACGGCCAGCCAGCATTCGCATCGCGGGCTGTCCGGCTACCTCAGCGCCGTCGTCTCCTTCGGCGGCCTGATCGGGTACTGCATCGTGGTGCTGCGGTTCCGTGAACGCGATAGGCAGTCGCAGCGGCTGCTGGCGCAGATGGAAGAGACCCGCGAAGCCGAACTGCGCGCTGCCGCACTGACCGAGCGGCAGCGCCTGGCCCGCGAGGTGCACGACGTGCTGGCGCACTCGCTGTCCGGGCTGGTCGTACAGCTCGAGGGCGCCCGGCTGCTCGCGCTGTCCGATCCGGCCGACAGGCGGCTGGCCTCGACCATCGACCGTGCGCACCAGCTGGCCAAAAGCGGCCTGGAGGAGGCGCGCCGCGCGATCGGCATGCTCCGCGACGAAGAGCTCCCAGGTCCGGAAAAGATGGCCGCCCTGGCCCGCTCGTTCGAGGCCGACACCGGTGTCCCGTGCCGGTACACCGAGAAGGGCGATCCGGCCACGCTTCGCCCGGCGGTCAGGCTCGCGCTCTACCGGGTCACCCAGGAGGCGCTGACCAACGTCCGCAAGCACGCCCATCCGGAGCGGGTCGAGGTCCGGTTGGAGTTCCTTCGGGACGGCATAAGCCTGAGGGTGGAGGACTTCGTCTCCATCGACGGCGTCCCGGCGGCGGTTACGGGCTGACCGGCATGCGGGAGCGCGCCGAACTGCTCGGCGGCACGTTGACCGCGGGGTCCACCGGGCACGGCTTCCGCGTCCTGCTGCGGATACCCGCGTGAGCGAGCCGAAGGTCCGCGTGCTCGCGGCCGACGACCAGCGCGTCGTCCGCGATGGCCTGGCCATGCTGCTCGGGCTGCTGCCCGACGTCGAGGTGGTCGGGACCGCCGCCAACGGCGAGGAGGCGCTGGCCCTGGCCGACCAGCTGCGGCCGGACGTGATCTTGATGGACCTGCGCATGCCCAAGATGGACGGGGTGGAGGCGACCCGCAGGCTGCGCGCCAGCCACCCCGAGATCAAGGTGGTGGTGCTGACCACTTACGCCGACGACCGTTCGGTCCTCGACGCCCTGCGGGCCGGCGCGCTCGGCTACCTGACCAAGGACGCCGGGGCGGACGAGATCAGGCAGGCGCTGCAGCGGGTGACCAGCGGCCAGGCCTCCGTCGACCCCGCAGTGCAGATGCACCTGGTCGAGGCCATCGCAACCACCACCAACCAGCTACCGCCTGAGCCCACCAGCCCATCCACCCCATGCACCCCATCTGCAACAGAGCTACCCGACGGCCTGACTCCCCGTGAGGCCGAGGTCCTCACGCTGATCGCGGCCGGACTGTCGAATGCCGAGATCGCCGAGCGCCTGTTCGTCAGCGAAGCCACGGTGAAGAGCCACGTCAACCACCTGTTCCCGAAGATCGGCGCGCGTGACCGGGCCCAGGCCGTCGGCTACGCCTACCGCCACGGCTTTACTCCCGCCTGAGCCCGCCTAAGGCTTTTCTGCCTGTATGATCCCCCCAGGTCGGCTGGGTCGCCGGCCAGGAGGGGACGATTCGCATGTGGATTCGCAACGTTGTTCGGGCTGCCCGCAGACCCCTGGCCATCGCGGTCATCGCCGGTCTCGCCCTGTCCGGCCTGGGAGCCGGCCTGCCGTCGGCGCTTGCCGCCGCGCGCGGGCTGCACACGACCGGATCCGTCTACCTGGGCCGGGGCGGCTCGGTCAGTCAGTGGGCCGAGGCGCCGAACGGGGCGGTCTACTACTCGCGGGGCTCCAAGGTCTATGTCGTCAACGGAACCTCGGCGCCCGCGCTGGCGGTGCAGGCCACCGGGACCGTGCTGGCGCTGGCGGCGAACTCGTCCGAGCTGTTCGTTGACGTCGGCCGGACCGTGACCGGCTACGGCTTGCCGGGCGGTGCGACGCGGCAGCACTGGACGCTGAGCAGCCCGTTTGCGGTCACGTCGGCCGGCCTGTTCGCGGTCGGCGGTACGGTGTGGGCCTGGACCGACTGGGCTACCGACGCCAGCGGCCTGGAGTACGCGAACGTCAGCAGGTTCACCCCATCCTCGGCCACGGTGCACCAGGTCAGTGCGGGCAGCGCGTACCCGAGCTTCCTTGCCGCCGACGCGGCCGGCCTGTACTACCAGGCCATCCGCGGCAACGGGACCAACGGCTACCTTGAGCACGTGACGCCGTCCGGTTCGTCCCGCCGGGTGACCGATACCAACATCGACGGCCCGATCGCGCTCGCGGGCGGCCGGGTGGAACTGCTGGTCCCGCACTACGGCAACCAGCCCAGCTACTACATCGACAGCTACAGCGCCACGTCCCTGGCCCGCACCTACTCCCGGCACGTCTCCAGCGCCGACATAAACCTGGCGGGCACCGGAGCGGGCCTGCTCGTGCTCGCCGATTCGTGCAAGTCGATCTGCTCCTCGACCTCGGTCAGCCAGCTCAGCACCGGCACTGGGGCCACAATCTCGACGGTCGGCGTGCCGTACGCGCTTGACCTGGTGGCCGGGCCATCGGCCGCCGTGATCACCGACAAAAGCGGCAGCTACTACCTAGTCAGGCTGACGAGCTGAGTCGCGCTCGCCGGTAGCATCGCGTAGGTGACTATGCCTGCGGGCCTGCCGAGCGATACCGGCGAGGACAGCGGAACGGGCGGCGGAGCCAAGCTCGTGGTCGCGGTGGACGGGCCGTCGGGCGCGGGCAAGTCAAGCGCGTCCCGCGGCGCGGCGATCGCGCTCGGCCTGCGCTACCTGGATACCGGGTCCATGTACCGGGCCCTGACCTGGTGGCTGCTCGACCAGGGCGCGGCTACCGCCGACGCCGACGTGGTCGGCGAGCTTGCCGCCGAGCCGGTCATCGAGGTCAGCACCGACCCGCGCGCGCCGTGGACCCGGGTCAACGGCACCGACGTATCCGCCGCGATCAGGACCCGCGAGGTGACCGGCGCGGTCAGCGCCGTCGCCTCGGTGCCGCGGGTCCGCGCTCACCTGATCGCGCAGCAGCGGGACATCATTTCAGGTGCCAAGGGAATCGTTGCCGAAGGCCGCGACATCGGCACCGTGGTCGCACCCGACGCCGCGGTCAAGGTGTACCTCACGGCCGACAGCGCCGCCCGGGCCGGCCGCCGGGCCGCCGAGACCAGCCGGCCAGCGGACTCGACCCGGGACGAGCAGGAGCGCCGTGACCGCCTCGACGCGGTGCAGAGCGCCATGGCCGGCGACGCGGTCGAGATCGATTCAACCCGGCTCGACCTGCACCAGGTCATCGATATCATCGTCCGGCTGGCCCGCGAGCGGGCCGGCGTGCCGCACCCGCGCCAGCGCAGTCGTTAGCAACAGAGCCGATATCAATAGGCCCGATAGCAAAGAGCAGATACGTAATGTCGAGCGAGATCGCCGCTACCGCGAATCCCGTGCCCGTGGTCGCCGTCGTGGGCAGGCCCAACGTGGGCAAATCCACGCTGGTGAACCGCATCCTGGGCAGCAGGCAGGCGGTCGTTGAGGATACCCCGGGAGTGACCAGGGACCGGGTTACCTACGACGCCCTCTGGCGAGGGCGGGCGTTCACATTGGTCGACACCGGCGGCTGGGATCCGTCGGTGGAGGGGACCGTCCGCGGCCAGGGGCCGCAGAATGAGCCGAGCCTGGCCGCGCGGGTCGCGGCCCAGGCCAGGGTGGCGGTGGACGCCGCGGATGCGGTGCTGTTCGTGGTGGACGCCATCGTGGGGGTCACCGACGCGGACGCGACGGTGGCCGCGGTGCTGCGGCGGTCGGGCAAGCCGGTTGTGGTCGCCGCCAATAAGGTCGACGACGTCAAGGCCGAGCCGGAGGTCGCGGCGCTGTGGTCGCTGGGACTTGGCGAGCCCGCGCCGGTCAGCGCATTGCACGGGCGCGGCAGCGGCGACCTGCTCGACCTGGTACTCGACGCGCTGCCCCACGCGCCAAAGGAAACAGAGCCGACCGAGGGCGGTCCGCGCCGGGTCGCGCTCCTCGGTCGCCCGAACGTCGGCAAGTCCAGCCTGCTCAACAAGCTGGCCGGCCATGAGCGGTCGCTCGTCGACCCGGTGGCGGGCACGACCAGGGACCCCGTGGACGAACTGGTCGAACTGGGCGGCACCACGTGGCGTTTTGTCGATACCGCAGGCATCAGGCGGCGGTTCCGCGAGAACCAGGGCGCGGACTACTATGCGGCACTTCGCACCGCCGGCGCACTGGACCGGGCCGAGGTGGCCGTGGTCCTCATCGACGCCAGCGAACCGCTCACCGAGCAGGACCTCCGGATCGTCTCGATGGTGATCGAGGCCGGCCGGGCTCTAGTCATCGCCTACAACAAGTGGGACCTGGTCGACTCAGAACGGCAGCGGTACCTGGAGCGGGAGATCGACCGGCAGCTTCACACCGCCCGCTGGGCGCCGCGGGTGAACATCTCCGCGCTCACCGGGCGGCACACCGACCGGCTGGCGGCCGCGCTGACCACGGCGCTGTCCGGCTGGGAGACCCGGGTGCCTACCGGAAGGCTCAACGCGTGGCTGACCGCCCTGGTGGCGGCGACACCGCCGCCGGTGCGCGGCGGGCGGCAGCCGAAGATCCTGTTCGCGACCCAGGCCGGAATCCGGCCTCCGCACTTCGTGCTGTTTGCCTCGGGATTCCTCGAGGCGGCCTACCGCCGGTTCGTCGAGCGGCGGCTGCGCGAGGAGTTCGGCTTCGAAGGCAGCCCGGTGCAGGTCTCGGTGCGGGTCCGGGCCAAGCGCGAGTCCCGTCCCGGGTCCAAGGGCCGCCGTCCCGACTCGAAGGCCGCACGCCGCCGATAACCTAACGAACGCATCCACGGGAGGCATGGGGGACGGCGCGGCGTTCGCGTCGGTAACCGGCTTCGCGCCCGCCGCGAACTTTGTCAGGTCGTCGCCGTCCAGCACCCGGCCGGGCATCGGATCGGCCGCCGCCAGCCGGGTGAGCCTGTCGGTCGGCAGCGGCTCGGGGCTCGCTACCAGCACAAGGTTTCCGAACCTCCGGCCGCGCAGCACCCCGGCATCGGCGATCAGGCACACATGCGCAAACACCGCCCTGGCCGTGGCAACCTGTGCCCGGGCATGGGCCAGCGGGGCCCCGTCCGCCACGTTGGCCGCGAACACGCCGTCATCGCGCAGCACCCGGCGGGCGGCCGCCGCGAATTCGACCGAGGTCAGGTGGGCCGGCGTGCGTCCCCCCGCGAACACATCCGCGATCACGACGGCGTATGAGCCGGCGCGCAGCCGTTCCAGCGCCGTCCGGGCGTCCCCGACCCGTACCCGGAGCAAACCTCCCCGGCGCAGCGGCAGCCGCCGCCGAACCAGGTCCGCCAGCACGGAATCGACCTCCACCGCCAGTTGCGGCGAGCCAGGACGGGTCGCCGCCACGTACCTGGCCAGCGTGAGGGCCCCGGCACCCAGGTGCAGCACCCGCAGTGGCTGACCCGGCGGCGCCGCCGTGTCGATCACGTGCCCCAGCCGCCTGACGTACTCGAAGTCGAGGTATCCGGGATCGTCCAGGTCTACGTGCGATTGCGGGACGCCGTCGACCAGCAGCACCCACGCGGCCCTGCGGTCAGCGTCGCGTAGCAGTTCGGCCCGCCCTTGAGCCGTATCCGCGCTATCTACCGGTGCCGCAGCCGCCTGCCTTCCCACAACCTAAGTATCGTAGATAGGACACAGGCCCAGGGAGGTCCGCATGGAGGTCGAGCAATCCGGAGCCGAGGCTGCGCCGGACGCGCCTCAAGAGGCTCAAGAGGCTCAGGGGTCCGCCGAGTCCGACCTCGACGAAGTAAAGCGGAAGTTCCGTGAGGCCCTTGACCGCAAGCGCAGCGCCCACGCCAGCGCGGAAGGCGCGCACGACACTGGCAAGGTGCATGGCTCCCACGGCCCGGCCGTCAGCCGCCGCTCGTTCCGCCGCAAGAGCGGTGGATAGCCTACCGGCCTGAGGCTGACTCGGCCGCAGGGGACGGGACCGCGCGGAACCAACTGCGGTCCTCGGTCAGGTAGCGATCTAGGCGCAGCCCCGCCGCGCCTAGCGCGGACTTTAGCCCGGCCTCGTCCAGCCGTTCCGTGGTGAACGTCTGCGTCCAGCACCGGTCGCCTACCACGTACTCGACGGTGGCCGAGACCAGGTTCGGGGCCGGACGTGATACGTCGCGCATCCGGAAGAGGACTCCTTCCCTGGTCATCTCGCTGTCCTTGGCGGTCAGGAACCACGCCGGGCTGTGCTGCTGGATGATGACGCAACCGTCGTCGGCGACGTGCCGCCGGCAGACGTCAAGGAAGGCCGCCCTGGTCTCCCCGTCCGCGTTGATCAGGTGCGATGCCAGCAGGACGGCACCGAACCCGCGGCCGAGCGACAGGTCCTGGATCCGCGCGCACACCGTCTCGGCCCCGCGGACATGCGCCAGCATCTCCGGCGATTCGTCCACCGCCACGACCGGGTGCCCAAGCGCGATCAGCGGACGAGTAACCCGCCCGGCCCCGCAGCCGAGTTCAAGGATGGACGCCCCGGCGCCGGCGGCCTGGTGCACGATGGCCGGCTCCCCGAAGTCGGGCATCAGCGCATAGAAGTCGACGGCACACCCATCCGGCGTGATCGTCCCCGGTCCTGATCCGTGGGAACGTGGCATCGTGGTCATGAACCCATTGTGCCCAACGCTGCTGACCAACGCTGCTGACCAACGCTGCCGCCCAATGCTGGCCGCCGCTGGGTGGTCCCGCGACACTCACATTGAACTCAGTTGCACCAGATTTTCAATGCAGCTGCGTTAGAACTTCCATCCCATGAAATCCTAGATGGGATTTCACATCACGGCCCCGGGTGCTGTATCGTTCTTTAGTACCAGACGGTGTGCAGCTATTAGGTTACTCTCTGTCGCTGCTGGGAGGTGAACCCGGTGGCTTTCGGCCCCACCGTCCGTCGGCGCAGGCTGGGTGCGGAGCTGCGCCGTCTTCGTGAGGCGAGTTCCCTCAAGCTCGAGGAAGCGGCCGATCAATTGGGCCTGGCTCCGTCCACGCTTTCCCGGATCGAGACCGGCAAGGCGCCGACCAAGACCGCCTACCTGACGTCCATGCTCGCCATGTACGGTGTCGACGACCCAGCGGCGCGGCAGGTGCTCGTCGACATGGCGCGCGATGGCCACCGCAAGGGCTGGTGGTCGGTCTATGACGCCGTCCTGCCCAGCGGCTTCGACATCTACGTCGGCCTGGAGGCCGAAGCCAGCGGGCTGCGCAGCTACGAGACCGTGGTGCATGGGCTCCTGCAGACCACCGATTACGCCACCGCCATGCTGCGCGAGCTAGGGCCGAAGGAGACCGCGGACCAGATCGCGCGGGCGGTGGACCTGCGGATGCAGCGGCAGTTGCGGCTGGATCAAGATCCGCCGCTTGAGCTGTGGCTGATCCTCGACGAGGCCGCGATCAGGCGGAACGTCGGCGGGAGTGCGGTCATGCGGCCCCAGCTCGAGCACCTGCTCCGAGCCAGCCAGCGGTCCAACGTGATCCTGCAGATCCTGGGCTTCGAAGCCGGAGTGCACGCAGGGCTGGTAGGACCGTTTTCCATCCTTGAATTTCCCGAGCGCGGTGACAGCGACGTCGTCTACACCGACTCCGTGGGCGGCATTATCTACCTGGAGAAAGACCGCGATGTACGGGCCTGCGCCGAGGCTTTCGATCGGATGCGTGCCTCTGCGCTTTCCCCGGCTGCTTCGGTTGAGCTTATTCAGAAGGTACTTGGCGAGCTCACCTGACTAGCACGTCCCTTGAAGGAGCCGCATATCGATCGAAAGGAGAGGCGGATGGATACCGACCTCGACGGCCTGCGTTGGTTCAAGAGCAGTGCAAGCAGCACTGCTGGCTGCGTGGAGGTGGCGCACCTTCCGGGAGGAGGTGTGGCGGTCCGGGATTCGAAGGACCGCAGCAAGGCCCCGCACGTGTTCAACCGGCACGAGTGGGAGTGCTTCCTGGCCGGGGCCAGGAACGGCGAGTTCGACCCGCACGAGGCCTAAGCTTCCGACGTTCGCCGGGTCAGGGGACAACCAGAGTGGTGGCCAGAGGGGGGCCACCCTCTGCCTGAACTAACTGCTGAACTGAGGCTCTTCCCGCAACTCATCGAGGATCGTGTTGAGGATGCCAGGCGTTTGGCTCGGTGTGGCGGCCAGGAGGCTGAGCCGCTCCATGGCCAGCTGGTACTGGTCGACCTCCGACCTCTTGTCCAGGTACAGAGCGCTGTTGAGATGTTCGGTGTAGGCCACGTCAGGCAGGTCCGCCTGCGCGAACCGCAGCAGGGTGAAGCCGCTGGGTACGGCGTGGCCGGCCAAGCCGAGCGGGATGATCTGCAGAGTGAGGTTGCGCCGCTGGCCCAGGCTGATCAGGTAGCGGAGTTGATCACGCAGGATCTGGACGCTGCCGATCGGCCGCCGCAGCGCGGTCTCCTCCACGATGGCCCAGAGCCTTACCCGTCCCTCGGTGAACCGGCGCTGGCGTTCCTTGCGCAAGGTCACGTGCCGTTCGGCCTCGCCGGGGAGGATGTCGCAGACCGCAAGGACCGCAGCAGCGTAGGCCGGGATCTGCAGCAGGCTGGGGATGACCAGCGGCTCGTAGACGCGG
>Ga0335074_10009146_pt1 | contig 13806 bp, 14 predicted proteins | sample Lox_Sample_23_FD_206715 | JGI IMG/M metagenome (GOLD analysis project Ga0335074, IMG submission 206715) | Soil microbial communities from Loxahatchee National Wildlife Refuge, Florida, United States - Lox_Sample_2.3 | ecosystem: Environmental > Terrestrial > Soil > Wetlands | place: USA...
AGGGACCCGCCCGCTGTTGCACCCAGCGGGAGGTTCTGGTGGAACTCGGGATCAGCGCCGAAGCGAGCATCGAGGCCGGCCGGCGGCCGCGGCGCACAGGCACGCCGCAGCGGGCGGTGACCGAACGTATCCTGGCGCTGGCCGATCAGGCCGGGTACGGCGCCGCGCTCATCGACGCAGCCGCCGAGCCCGGCGATACGTCCGTGATCACGTGGCCGCAGTTCGCGCACATGGTCCGGGCGGCGGCGGGCGGCCTGTCGCGGCGCGGCCTGCGGGAGGCCGACACGGCCGGGATCCTCGTCGAGGACGCGGTCAGCCACGTGGTGGCGGTGCACGCCGTCCGGGCAGCGGGGGGCATCGCCATGCCGCTTCGCCCGGCACCGGCCGCGGCCGATGTTGCCGCGCAGCTCAAGCAGGGCCGGGCCCGGCTGCTGATTACCTCGGCCGGGCTGGCCGAACTCGCCATCCAGGCCGCCGAGCGCTCCTGGGTACGGCAGGTGTTCGCGTTCGGCGAGGCGGAGGGAACCACGGCGTTCGGTTCCCTGCTGCACACGGCGCGGCACAGCCAATTCCAGGTCTACGCCGACGCTGGCCAGAACGGTGACAACGCTAGCCACGGTGACAACGCCCGGCACGACGGGGGCGTTGGCCGCAATGGCGGCAGTGGTGGCGTTCAGGATCTGGGCCGGGCTGGGCTCGGGCTGCCGTGGCCCGGCCTGGACGGGCCCGGGCTAACCGGCCGGGACGTGGTCGTGGCGGCACCGCCCTGCGGCGATCCAGATGTCTATACGTCACTGCTGGACGTAGCCCTCGCGGCGGGCGCCACCATCGTGGCGGCCCCGCTGGCGCAGGTCCTGGAGGCAGTCGGCGTCTATAAGGGAACCGCCGCGATCGTGCCCCGGGACACGGACGTCCCCGGCCTCCCCGCGGAGCGGGTCTTCACCGTCGACTAGCGCCGTCGAGCCGGTCGCCCGCCCCCGCGGCCGGTGTTCGCGGATGCGCGGGTGGGCTGGCGGCAGTGCGGGTTGCTGCTGGTGTGACTGTCGCCGCTGCTGTGGTCGCAGCGGGGTGGCTCCGACTGCTCTAGGACGCGACCGCGGGTTCCTCCTCGCGGACTTCGACGTTCCGCGGCAGGAGTCTCCTGGTGCGGATGAAGACCACGATCACCAGCAGCGCGCACACGTTGAGGATCGCGGCGAGGCCGAAGGCCGTCGCCATCCCGTGCGCGAGCACATGCTGGGCCTGGGCGGCCGCGGTCAGGCCCGGCCGCGGGTGCTGCTGCGCGTTCCGGCTCGCGGTGCCGAAGACGGCGACCAGGACGGCGAGGCCGAGGGAGCCGCCGACCTGCTGCATCACGTTCACCATGCTGGAGGCGGCCCCGGAGTCGGCCGGCGCGACGCCGGCCAGCGACGCCGTGGTCAGCGGCACGAACACCAGCCCCATGCCGATACCGAGCAGCACCATCGGACCGAACACCCCGGACCAGTAGCCGGTCGCCGGGGAGACGCGCGACAGCCAGGCCAGCGACGCGATGGCCGGCAACAGCCCGGCGATCATCAGCGGCTTGGCGCCGAGCCTCGGCATCAGCCGGGGCGCCGTGCGCGACATCCCGAACAGCGCCGCGGTCAGCGGCAGGAAGGCCACCCCCGCGCGCAGCGGGCTGAACCCCATGACCTGCTGCAGGAACTGGGTGAGGAAGTAGAACACCCCGAACATCCCCGCGATCAGCAGCAGCCGGGCGGCGAAGGAGCCTGACCGGCTCCCATCGGCGAACAGCCGCAGCGGAGTGATCGGCTGGCGGGCCCGGGTCTCGATGGCCAGGAAGGCGGCGAGCAGGACGGCGGCGGCGCCGAACGCGGCCAGCGCCAGTTGATCATCCCAGCCGCTGGCCGCGGCCCGGACGAATCCGTAGACCAGGGAGGCCACGCCCAGGGTGGACGTCACGGCGCCGGCCAGGTCGAAGCGGCCGGCCTGACGCTGGGTCTCGGCCACGAACAGCGGCGCGATCGCCACCACTGCGATCCCGATCGGCACGTTGATGAACAGGACCCAGCGCCAGGACAGCCATTCGGTGATCACGCCCCCGAGGACCAGGCCCAGCGAGGAGCCGCCGGTGATCACGCCCATATAGATGCCGAGCGCGCGGGTCCGCTCCCGGCCCTCGGGGAAACCGCTCACGATGAGGGCGAGCACGGCCGGCGCGGCCAGCGCGCCACCCGCGCCCTGCACGGCCCGGGCGGCCAGCAGCATGCCGGCCGAGGTCGACAGGCCGCCCGCCAGCGAGGCGAGCGTGAACAGGCCGATGCCGGCCAGGAAGACGCGGCGCCGGCCCAGGATGTCGCCGGCCCGGCCGCCGAGCAGCAGCAGCCCGCCGAACGTCAGCGTGTAGCCGTTCATCACCCAGGACAGGCTCGTCCGGGAGAAATTCAGGCTGGTCAGGATGTGCGGCAGCGCGATGTTCACTACCGTCGCGTCCAGGATGATCATGAGCTGGGCGCTGAGCATGATGACCAGGGCCACGCCTGCCCGGCTCGAGGGGCTGGCCTCATCGGCGCGCGCGGCACGGGTACGCGAAGAAGACAAGATGCCTCCATGGCGATCTGGATCCCGGGCGGTCCCCGGCGCGGGATCCCTGCGAACGTTCTCCGGACCTCTGGTGGCTGACACGCCGCTGGCCGGGCGGTACGATCAGGAATGAAGCGGAGGTCTTCTCCGGTTACTATACGGAGGCAGCCTCCGCTTTGCAATCTTATTTACGCCCGGGACGATGACCAGACCACCTGACCAGGAACCAGCTCGGCCGACCGAGCAAGGGCCGGCCGAACAGCGGCCGGCCGAGCAGCTGCGGGCCGACGCGCGGCAGAACCGTGCCCGGCTGATCTCCGCGGCCACCCAGGCGTTCGCGGAAAAGGGCGCTGACGCGCCGCTGGAGGACATCGCCCGGCGGGCCGGGGTCGGCATCGGCACGCTCTACCGCCACTTCCCGGGTCGGCTGGACCTGCAGGCGGCCGTGTTCCGCACCCAGGTCCGTACCGTCTGCGAGCAAGGCGACGCGCTGCTGGCGACCGACTCGCCCGACCAGGCCTTCGCCGCCTGGATCCGCGCCCTCGCCGGGTACCTGGTGACCAAGCGCGGCCTGTCACGCGCGCTGATCGATGCGGTCGGGGTCGAGTCCGAGCTGATCACGTCGTGCTGGATGACCATGCGCGAGACCACCGAGCGACTGCTGGCGAGCGCGCAGCGGGCCGGGGTCATCCGTTCCGACGTCACGGCCATGGACGTGATGCGGCTGATCCACGGGGTCGCGGTGAGCTCGGAGCGCGACCCGGACCGGACCGAGCTGCTGCTGTCGGTCACGCTCGACGGCCTGGCCGCGAAGCGGGGTTAAGCGGCGCCCGCCGGGCTCAGAAGTCGGGCGGGCGGTTCTCGTAGGGGGTGCTGAGGACCACGGTGGTCCGGGTCGAGACCCCGCCCAGGGTGCGGATCTGGTACAGCAGGTCCTCCAGGGCGGTCGGTGAGGAGACTCGCACCTTGAGGATGTAATTCTCGTCTCCCGCGACGCTGTGGCAGGCCTCGATCGCCGCCAGGTGCTCCAGCCGCTGCGGCAGGTCGTCCGGGGCTGCGGCGTCGAACGGCTTGACCGACACGAAAGCGGTCAGCGGCAGCCCGACGTCCTCCGGGTTGAACATCGCGGCGTAGCCCTTGATCACGCCGTCCTGCTCGAGCCTGCGCACCCGCTGGTGCACCGCAGACACCGAGAGCCCGGCCTGCCGGGCCAGCTCGGTGAAGCTCATCCGGCCGTTGCGGGCCAGCAACGACACGATCTTGCGGTCGATCTCCTCCACGTGGTCACGTTAGCGCCCTGGATTGACCCCGGAGACATAACAAAGTAACGGAATAATTTCGGCGTTTACGAGAATGTAACCACGTCCGGGCAGCGGGCTCTCCGTCCGGGAGCTTGACGTCGCCGTGGTCGGCACAGGCGTCCGCCCGTGCGAGACTGTAGAGATGCAGCGGAACCCGGAGGAACTCTACGAACTCGGTCCCGCCGCGCCCGATATCGCGGATGCGCCGATGTTGCACTACCTCGAGGGTTTCATCGACGCAGGCAACGCCGGCCGCGTGCTCGCCGAGCACCTGCTGAGCACTCTCCCCCACGAGACGGTGGCGCGGTTCGATGCGGACCGGCTCATCGACTACCGGTCCCGGCGCCCGCTGATGATCTACGACAACAGCCACTGGGAGAGCTACGAGGTTCCCGAGCTCGCCCTGCACCTGCTGCGCGATCAGAACGAACAGCCTTTCCTGCTGCTGACCGGGCCCGAGCCCGATCATGAGTGGAAGCTGTTCACCGACGCGGTCCTGGACCTGACCGGCCGGCTCGGCGTCGGCCTCGCGGTCGGCTTCCTGGGCATCCCGGCCGGGATGCCGCACACGCGGCCGCTCGGCGTGATCGCCCACGGGACCCGCGACGACCTGATCAGCGCGCACCAGCGGCTGCCGAGCCGGATCCAGCTGCCCGGCAGCGCGGCCGCCCTGCTCGAGCTGCGGCTCGGCGAGGCGGGCCGGGACGCGCTGGGCTTCGCCGTGCAGGTGCCGCACTACCTGGCCCAGGCCGTCTATCCCCCGGCCGCCCTGGCCCTGCTGGGCTCGGTGGTCACCGCCACCGGGCTCGGGCTGCCCGACGCCGAGCTCCGTGAGGCCTCGGCCCGCACCAACGAGGCGATCCAACAGCAGGTCGCCGAGTCAGCCGAGGTCGCCGAGCTGGTCCGGGCGCTGGAGCAGCAGTACGACACCGCGGCGGAAACCGCCGATGCCGACGGTAACCCCGACGCCGGCGCCGGCCTGCTGGGCGAGGGCGAGGCGATGCCCACCGCCGACGAGCTAGCGGCCCAGTTCGAGCGGTTCCTGGCCGAGAACCAGGGCCGGATCGATCCGCCGGGTCCGCGGACCACCGAGGGTCCCGACAGCTAGCCTGGCGGGTGAGGACGACCAGGCAAATCGTCTGACACAAGATTATCTCGTAGCGTCCTACCCTGTACCCTGGGCGCATGACGACACGCGGGCCAGAACGCGCGGTACCCGACCTGAGCTTCATGCTGGCGCACGCCTCCCACGTGCTGGCGACCCGGATGACGGCCGCCTTCGCCGAGATCGGCATCACGCCGCGGGACTACTGCGTCCTGCACCACGCGGCCTCGGCCGAGCTGACCCAGATCGAGCTGGCCCGGCTGTCCGACCTGGACAAGACCACCATGGTGGTAACCCTGGACGAGCTGGAAGAGGCGGGCTACGCCGAACGCCGCCCGTCCCGGGCGGACCGGCGGGCCCGGGTCGTCGTGGTCACCGACGAGGGGCAGCGGCTGGTCGTGGCCGGTCACGAGATCGCCGACCGGGTTCATCGGGAGGTGCTGGCCGAGCTGGCTCCCGCCAGCCGCCAGGTATTCATGGACTCGCTCACTGACCTGGTGGGCGGCTTGCTGGCCGAACCGGTCGAAAGCGGGCGGCCGGTGCGGCGGGCCCGGCAGGCGGCCGGTTGAGCCACGGCTCGTTCTGAAAAAGATTGTCTATTAATAGATCATCTGTTACGGTCTCTCCTGTAGTCAGCGAACAGGAGCGATCGATGCCGGAGATCGGTACTGCCAGCCGGCGCCAGCGCTCGCCGCCGGGTACCGCCTGGCCTTCGCGACCGGCGCGGGGCTGGCCGGGGCGGGGATGGTGGTGGCGGTGACGGTGCTCTGGGCTAGCCGACGACGACCAGCTCTCGCGGAGTGTTGTTGAGCCGTTCGTAGCCGTCGGCGGTGCACACCACGATGTCCTCGATGCGGGCCCCGTGCGGGCCGGGGTAGATCCCCGGCTCCACCGAGAACGCCATGCCGGGCTCGAGCACCTCGGCGTTGCCGGCCACGATGTACGGGTCTTCGTGCGCCTCCAGCCCGATCCCGTGACCGGTGCGGTGGAAGAACGCCGCGCCGTACCCGGCCGCGGTGATCGGCTCACGGGCGGCCGCGTCGACGGACTCGGCCGTTACCCCCGGCCGTACCGCGGCACACGCGGCCTCCTGGGCGTCGTACAGCACCTTGTAGTAGGTGGTGAACTCGCCGGGGGGCTCGCCGATCGCGTAGGTGCGGGTGCTGTCCGAGCAGTACCCGGACGGCATCGTGCCGCCGATGTCCACGACCACCGCGTCGCCGGCGGCGAGGACCCGGTCCGAGACCTCGTGGTGCGGGCTGGCGGCGTTCGGTCCCGAGCCGACGATCACGAAGTCCACGCTGGCGTGCCCCTCGGCCAGGATGGCCTCGGTGATCACCGAGCCGACCTCGCGCTCGGTGAGCCCGGGCCGCAGCCAGCCGGGAACGCGCGCGTGCACCCGGTCGATGGCCGCGCCGGCCTCGCGCAGCGCCGCGACTTCGGCGGGGGTCTTCCTGATCCGCAGCGGGCGCAGGGCGCCGCTGGCCAGGGCCAGCCGCGTGCCGGGCAGCGCGTCACGGAACCTCAGCACGAACAGGGCCCACATCCGGTCCGACAGGCCGACGGCCGAGACGCGGCCGAGCAGGCCGGCGACCAGCCCGAACGGATCAGCGGTCTCTTCCCAGGGAACGATCGCCAGGCCGAGCGAGCCGGCCGGCGAGGCCTGCGCGGCGGGCAGTTCCAGCCGGGGCACGAACAGCGCCGGGTCACCGTCGGCCGGGACGGCCAGGCAGGTCAGGCGTTCCAGCTGCTTGGCGTCGTAGCCGGTGACGTACCGCAGGTCGGGACCCGGGGTCAGCAGCACGGCGTCCAGGCCGGCGGCGCGCACGGCCTCGCGCAGGAGCTCCAGACGGCTAGCGGGGTACAGTTCCACGACCTCAACCCTATCGTCCCCTAAGTCTTCGACACGGCGCTGAGGAACCGGCTCAGGGACGAGCCCAGTCCCCACCGCTCGCCGAACTCCTTCAGCCGGTCGGCATCGGGCGGCACGGCGGGCAGCCGCCCGTCTACCTCGGGCAGGGGGGCGTTGTCTGCCACCCGGACGACCGACATGGCGATGTCCAGGTAACCGCGGGCCTTCTCGAGCTTCTCCCGGCTGCCGCGGGGGAATCCGCCGTGCCCGGCGTCCAGCGCGGCGATGATGCCATCGACGGTGCCGAACGTGCGGATCAGCGCGGCCGCGGTCTTCTCCCCCACTCCCGGCACGCCGGGCAGCCCGTCGCTCGGGTCGCCGCGCAGTGCGGCGAAGTCGGCGTAGGCGCGGCCCGGGATGTCGTACTTGGCGCTCACCGCGGCCTCGTCGATCACGTCCATGTTGAGCAGGCCGCGGACGGTGTAGATGACCCGGATGCCGCGGGCGTCGTCGACCACCTGGAACAGGTCACGGTCCCCGGTCACCACGTCGACCGGGCCGGGCGAGCGGGCCGCCAGGGTGCCGATCACGTCGTCGGCCTCGTATCCCGGCTGCCCGGCGACGACCAGCCCGGAGGCCCGCAGCACCTCCTCGATCAGCGGAACCTGCGCGGCCAGTGCCGGCGGGACCTCCTCACCGCCGTCGGCCGACAGCCGGTGCGCCTTGTAGGAGGGGACGGCCGCGACCCGGAAGGCCGGCCGCCAGTCCGCATCCCAGCACGCCACCAGCCGGGTGGGATGCCGAGCCCGGACCAGCCGGCTGATCATGTCGAGCAGGCCGCGCACCGCGTTGACCGGCATGCCGTCCGGCGCCCGGACCGTGTCCGGCACCCCGAAGAACGCCCGGAAGTACAGCGAGGCCGTGTCCAGCAACATGAGCGAACCCATGTCGGCCATCCTGCCACGTCGGCTCGGCGCGCACGCTGGCTCAGCGCGCACGCTGGCTCAGGCCAGCAGCACGACCTGGCCGGCGACGATCTTGATCTGCTTCTTGGGCAGCGGGCTGCTGGCCGGGCCAGTTACCACGGCGCCGTTGTTGATCTTGAACCGGCTGCCGTGGCAGGGGCAGTCGATGGTGCCGCCCGTGACCTGGTTGACGATGCAGCCCACGTGCGTGCACACCGCGCTGAACGCCAGGTACTGACCGCGCACCGGCTGGGTCACGACGACCCGCTCCGCCTTGAAGACCAGGCCGCCGCCCACCGGGATCTCCCCCGCGGTACCGAGCACCACGCCGGTGACCGTGGGTTCCTGCTTCGGGGTGCTGCCGTCCTGCATGCCGCCGTCCGGCGTGGCCCCGGCCGGCGTGGCCCCGGCCGAGGCGGCGGGCACCGAAGGGCTCATCGCCATCGCGGACGGCACCGGGCCGTCGTCCTGCGGCACTACCCCCGCCTCGTTGGCGTCGTAGGGAACGGCCGCGGTGCTGCAGCCGGCCAGCGTTCCGCCCAGGCCGACCAGACCCACCGTGCCGATCAGCATCCCGCGCCGGGTCGGCTGGGACTTCCCGCGGCGGGCTCTGGCGGTACGTACTTCGGAACCGATCCCCAGGCCTGTCTCCGGCATCGACCATCCTTAGCTCGTCCGGGTGGAACACCCCGCGCGTCCACTCTGACGGACCGCGGCGTGAGCACGCCCGTGACGGCCGGTCCCGTAAGCGCCCCGTAAGGGGTCCGATCCGGTCTGATCTATCATGAGTTCGCATGTGCCGGAGGTACTGACGTGCCCGATGGCCAGGCTGATGCTGCGTTAAGAGGCCATCGTGGACCTTAACCAGGGGCTGGTTGACCTGGTGGCCGTAGCGCTGGTGGCTGCGCTCGCGCCGCTGGTGGTGGCTGCCCTACCCGGCCCGCGCATTCCGCAGGTGGTCATCTTCTTGCTCGGCGGCGTCCTGATCGGCCCGCACGTGTTCGGCGTGGCCGAGACGTCCAACATCCAACTGCTGGCCAATATCGGGCTGGGCTTCCTGTTCCTGCTGGCCGGGTATGAGCTGGATCCGGGGCTGCTGCGGCAGCAGCCGGGCAAGCTGGCGATCGCAGGCTGGCTGATCTCGGCCGTGCTCGCCGTGGGGGCGGCCGGGGGGCTGACCGCGGCGGGTTACATCAAGGACTACGTGCCGGTCGGGCTGGCGCTGACCACCACGGCGCTGGGCACGCTGCTGCCCATCCTGCGGGACAATGACATGCTCACCGGCCGGTTTGGCCAGCACGTGTACGCCGCGGGCGCCACCGGGGAACTGTTCCCGATCCTGATCATCGCGGTCTTCTTGACCCAGCGGGGCCACTTCATCGCCCTGGCCTCTGTCGCCCTGGTCGGGGTGCTCGCCATCGCCCTGTCCGCCGCGCCGTGGCTGGCCAGGAGCAGCGCGGTGCAGCGGGTCATCCGCGAGGGCCAGGACGCGACCGGGCAGACCACGCTGCGCTGGGCCGTGGTGCTGCTGTTCCTGCTGCTCGCCATCGCGAGCCGGTTCGGCCTGGATGTCGTGCTCGGCGCCGTGCTGGCCGGGATCGTCCTGCGGGCCTGGACCCGCCGGTTCAACATGGACACCGAAAGCCTTGAGCGCAAATTCGACGCGGTCGGCTACGGGATCTTCATCCCGATCTTCTTCATCTCCTCCGGCATGAGCCTGGACCTGAAGGCGATCAGCCAGGACCCGCTGCGCCTGCTGCTGTTCTTCGGGTTGCTGCTTATCGTCCGGGGCCTGCCGTCGCTGCTGGTCTACCGGCATGCCCTGCCGGCCCGGCAGCGGGTCGAGATGACGTTCATCACGGCCACCACGCTGCCGCTGCTGATCGCGCTGGCTGAGATCGGCCAGCGCGATGGGGTCATGCTCGCCTCCACCGCGGCGGCCTTGATCGGCGCGGGCGTGCTGTCGGTCCTGGTGTTCCCGCTGATCGCGGTCGGATTGCACCGATCAGCGCCGCTCACGCCCGCCGACGTCGGGATCGTCCCGGCGCAGGCGGAGACCGAGACCAGCGGATCACCGGAACATCCCGGCCAGGACGGCTAGGGCAGCAGGCCGCCGTCGGCCCGCAGGACCTGGCCGGTGATCCAGCCGGAGTCCGGCCCGGCCAGGAACGCCACCACGCGGGCGATGTCGTCCGGCTGGCCGAGCCTGCGCAGCGCGGTCTGCGCCACCACGTCCTCGAACGTCTCGCCCGGGTTGGCGCTGCGCAACAGGTCGGTGTCGGTGGTCCCGGGCGAGACCGCGTTCACCGTGATCCCGCGCGGGCCGAACTCCAGCGCGGCCACCGCGGTGAAGTGCTCGAGCGCGCCCTTGGCCCCGGTGTAAAGCGCGGTGCCGGGTGCGTGCATCCGGGTGTTGTCCGTGGAGATGCAGATGATCCGGCCGCCGTCGCGGAGCGTCCGGCCCGCGTTCTGGATGAGGAAGAACGGCCCGCGGGCATTGACCGCCATGTACCGGTCGTAAAGCTCCTCGGTGACGTCGCCGATCGGGGTCGGCTGGACCGAGCCGGCGTTGGCGACCACCACGTCCAGGCCATCCAGGCGCTCGTCCGCCTCGGCCAACAGCCGCTCCAGGTCGGCCACGCTGCCCTGGTCGGCCCGCACGGCGAAAGCCCGGCCGCCGGCGGCGGCGACCTCTCCGGTTACCCGGTCGGCCGCAGCCTGGTCCCGGAGGTAGCTGAACACCACCGAGGCACCGTCGCGCGCCAGCCGTGTCACAATCGCCCGGCCTATCCCTCGTGACCCTCCGGTCACGAGGGCGCCTTTCCCGTCCAGTGCGCCCATCGTGCCTCCCGCTGCTTTTGGTAGCTCCTCGATCCGTGAAGATATCGTCAGATCGTGACGGCAACTGATCGGCACGACCACGGCCCGGTGCCCGGCGCGGATGCGCGCTGGCTGTCCGGCGCGCTCGCGCTGATCCTGGCCTTCATGGCCGGCGAGGTGGTGGCGGGCCTGGCCGCGCACTCGCTGGCGCTGATCTCGGATGCCGCGCACATGCTGACCGACGCGGCGTCGATTGCGCTGGTGCTGGTCACGGCGCGGCTGGCCGCCCGGCCGCCGGCGGGCGGGTACACCTACGGGCTGAAGCGGGCCGAGATCCTATCCGCGCAGGCCAACGGGATCACGCTGGTGCTGCTGGCGATCTGGCTCGGCTACGAGGCGATCCGGCGGCTGGTGAGGCCGCCCGCCGTGGCCGGCGGGACAGTGCTGGTCGTGGCGCTGGTCGGCATAGCGGTGAATGTCGCCGCCGCCCTGCTCATCGCCCGCGCGGGAGCCGATCCCGAACGCGGGCCGCGGAACCTCAACCTGGCGGGCGCGTTCCAGCACATCGTCACCGACCTGTACGCGTTCATCGCCACCGCGGTGGCCGGGGTGATCATCATCGTGACCGGGTTTTCCCGGGCGGATGCGATCGCCACGCTGGTCGTGGTGGTGCTGATGCTGCACGCCGGTTACGGGCTGATCAAGGACTCCGGGCGGATCTTCCTCGAGGCCGCGCCCGCGGGCCTGTCCCCCGCCGCCGTGGGCGCGGCGATGGCGGCCCGGCCCCAGGTCCGCGAGGTCCACGACCTGCACATCTGGGAAATCACCTCAGGCCTGGCCGCCGCCTCTGCGCACGTGCTGGTCGCGCCGGGCTCGGATTGCCACGCGGTACGGGCCGATCTGGAGGCGTTCCTGAGCGGCCAGTACGGGATCACGCACGCGACCCTCCAGGTCGATCACGCCCTCAGCGGCCCGAACGGCTCGGCCGCCGGTCTGCCCGGGGTCCGGTCGGACGAGCCGCACTGCGACGACGCGCACGGCCCCGCCTACCGGCCCGGGGAGCCCTAGCGTTCACCCCGGGCGGTCAGCCGCCGATGGCGGACATGGGCCGGTCAGGCTGGAGGAAGGACGGGTCGTTGATGCCGTGGCCCGGCAGCTTCACCGCAACCGCCCGCCGCCACCGGTCGGCGAGGTCGGCGTCGCTCGCGCCAGCGCGCAGCGGGCCGCGCAGGTCGCTCTCGGTCCGGGCGAACAGGCAGTTCCGCACCTGGCCGTCGGCGGTCAGCCGGACCCGGTCGCAGTTCCCGCAGAAGGGCCGGGTTACCGAGGCGATCACGCCGACCCGGGCGGGGCCGCCGTCGACCAGGAACGCCTCGGCAGGCGCCGAGCCGCGCTGGTTCGGGTCGTCCGGGGTCAAGGTGAACTCGCGGCCGAGCACGGCCAGGATCTCCTCGGCGGTCACCATCTCGGTGCGCTTCCAGCCATGCTGCGCATCCAGCGGCATCTGCTCGATGAACCGGAGCTCATAGCAGTGATCGAGGCAGTACCGCAGCAGCGGCACGGCCTCGTCGTCGTTGAGGTCACGCATCAGCACCGCGTTGACCTTGACCGGGGTGAGGCCGGCCTCGGCCGCGGCGGCCAGCCCGGCCAGCACGTCGGGCAGCCGGTCCCGCCGGGCCAGCTTGCGGAACGTCTCCGGCCGCAGCGTGTCCAGCGACACGTTGATCCGGTCCAGGCCGGCCGCGCGCAGCGCGGTGGCGGTGCGGGCCAGCCCGATCGCGTTGGTGGTGAGCGAGATCTCCGGACGCGGGCGCAGCTCCGCGGTCCGCGCGATGATGCCCGCCAGTCCCCGGCGCAGCAGCGGCTCGCCGCCGGTGAACCTGACCTCGCGGATGCCCAGCCGCTCGACCGCGACCCTGATCAGCCGGACCACCTCATCGTCGGTGAGCAGCTCGGGCGAGGGCAGCCAGTCGAGCCCTTCGGGCGGCATGCAGTACGCGCACCGCAGGTTGCACCTGTCGGTGAGCGAGACGCGCAGGTCGGTTGCGACCCGGCCGAAGGAGTCAGCCAGCATCGTCCTAGCCTATGCGCACGATCCGGCCGGGTCCGGCCATCACCGCCGAACCATGCCGTAGGCGCGTTCGGCCCGGATGCTGACGACCAGGCGCCGGTCGCGGACCATGGCCGCTCGGTAGTCATCCCAGTCCGGGTGCTCACCCTGCACCGCACGGTACAGATCGATCAGCTCCTCGACCGCCGCGTCGTGCGGGTCGCGGGCCACCGCCGACAGTTCGGCGTGACCGTCGACTACCACGTAGGACCAGAAGTCGCCGCTGGTGACGTGGAAGCTGGCACGCGGGTCGCGGCGCAGGTTGGCGGTCTTCGCCCGGTCATCGGTGGTGGAGATCCGGATGGTCTGGGTCTGCGTGTCCCAGCCGTAGTTTACGTTGGACAGCTGCGGCCACCCGTCTTTCCTGAGAGTGACCAGCACACCCCGGCGCTGCGCGCCGAGCAGCTCGGCGAACCCGTCCTCAATCATGCCCCGTGAACAACATCTGCCTCGCCGATGTTCCGGACTGCCGGCTAGCGTGAGAAGCGCGCGGCGGCGCCCCCACTACCCGCCGCCGCGATGAGCAGCAGCGACAGTGCCAACAGCCAGCCGCTCTCAATCCACTGGAACGGCCGGAACCGGCTGGCCGGCTGGTAGCTGGTCCACTGCATGTAGCCGTGCCGGGCGACGCACCGGAACGTGCCGGTCTCCAGCTCGCGGGCCAGCACCGGCACCTCGACGAACGCCCCGATCAGCGCGGGCACGGCCTGCAAAACGATGCCATTCGCCAGGAAGTTACCCATGCCATTGAAGATTCTGACCAGGTCAGCGCAGGCCACGGAGCTTGCCGGGTGACAGGCGGTCGCGGCCGCGTAGGCGTGGTGCAGCTTAAGGCCGAGAATCCACATGCCACCGCCAGCGCGGTCATTTCGCCACCCTCGACGGCTCGGCAGTTTCAAGCGGCGGGACCCGGCTGCGGGCCGTGCCGGGCAGCGCCGCGGCGCCGGATCGTCGGCGGTCGCGCGGACCAGCAGGTGGGCCTGGGCCTCGGCACGGCGGGCATGCACTACCGGCCGTTCGGTATATCTGTCCGCCCCGCGGCCGGGCCGGTCAGCATGCGGTGGCTGGTGAGCAGGTCGTCGACCTCC
>Ga0335074_10009147_pt1 | contig 13805 bp, 14 predicted proteins | sample Lox_Sample_23_FD_206715 | JGI IMG/M metagenome (GOLD analysis project Ga0335074, IMG submission 206715) | Soil microbial communities from Loxahatchee National Wildlife Refuge, Florida, United States - Lox_Sample_2.3 | ecosystem: Environmental > Terrestrial > Soil > Wetlands | place: USA...
CCGCCGGCGACAGCAGTGCCGAGGCAGCCGTCATCGCCGCGCGGTCAAGCGCGCGGGTGGCGAAGACGGCGAACCGGAACACGCCAGTAAGCGTGCGCCATCACCCGGGCCAGCCGCAAAGGGTTTTCACGGCCGCGGGCGGCGCGGGCGTCAGCTTTGCGGGGCCTCCGGGCCTGATCGGGGCACCAGGCGGATGACCGGTAGCTCGCGGTCGGTCTTCTGCTGGTAGCCGGTGAAGCGGGGCGCGGCAGTGGTGATCTGCTGCCAGGCTTCGGCGCGCTGCTCCCCGTGCAGCTGCTCGGCGACCACCGCGACCTTGCGGCCGCCGACCTCGATCTGGACCTGGTCGGGATGGGCGGCGAGGTTGTAGTACCAGGCCGGGTTCCGCGCGGCCCCGGCCGCCGAGGCGACGATCAGCCAGCTGCCGTCCGGGCCGGGAAACCAGCCGACGGGAGTCGTCCGCTCGGCTCCGCTCTTGCGGCCGACGGTGGTCAGGACCAGGACGTTGAAGCCGAGGAACTTGGCGCCGCCCTTGCGGATGCGCCCGGCCATCATCTTGTTCCCCCAGCGCATCAGCGACCCGGCCGGCTGGCGCGCGCCACGGGTTCCCGGGCGGGTATCGAAGCTCATGGGACCTTCCCCTTGGTCGTGACGGTCATGACCGGGCGGCGGCTAGCGCGGCCCGGGCCCGGAACGTGCCGGGGACCAGCTCCCCCGCGGCGCGGGCCTGCTCCAGCGCCGAGGACCACCAGGCCAGGTCGTCGAGCATGACCTGCAGCCGGATGCCCGTTTCGGGATCGGCCGGCTCGCCGTCGGGGCCGAACGCCGTGCGCACGAACGGGATCACCACGGTGTTGCGCAGCGGAACGGCTTCGGCCTCGATGAACACGTGGGCCAGGTGCTCGATGGCGCGTATCCCGCCGCCGATGCTGCCGCTGTAGCCGACGGCCGCCACCGGCTTGTTCCGGAACCCGAACGACAGCCACACGGTGTCGATGGCGTTCTTGAGGGCGGCCGGGATGCTGTGGTTGTACTCCGGGGTGACGACGATGAAGGCATCGGACTGCTTCACCTTCTGATTCCAGGCCCGCACGACCGGCTCGGAGTACGTCGGGTCGGCAATGTCGCCGATCGTTCCCGGGTGCTCGGCGAAGATCGGCAGCGGCCAGTCCCGCAGGTCGGCGAGCTCGACGTCGAAGCCGTCGTGCGCGGCGGCCCGTGACATGACCCAGGGCACCACCAGGTCGGCCGCCCGTCCGGGACGCGTGCTCCCGACGATCACCAGTACCTTCGACATCACTGCTCCCCGATTTTGTTAGCGTAACATACTATACGTGGAGTTAACTATCTTCGCCATGTACTGTAGTGGGGTGAACGAGACGGCGCAAGCGGCTACGACAGCAGCCGTACAGAGGTGCGCCGTGGACGGGGCGGGCAGCGACGCGGACGCCGAGGTGGCCGCCGGGCTGATCCAGCTCACCAGCTTGGTCCAGGCCATCTATGCGCGCGTATCCGAGCGCCACAACCTGACGCCCGTGCAGGCCAGGCTGCTGTGCGTGCTGCTCGACGGGCCGCGCGGCATGGCCGAACTGGCCCACTGCTTTGGCGTGGAGAAGGCCGCGCTGACCGGACTCATGGACCGGGCCGAGCGGCGCGGCCTGGCCCGGCGCTCACCGGTGCCGGGCGACCGGCGCGCATTGCAGGTGACGCTGACCGACGCCGGCCACCAGGCCGCGGCCGCGTTCCACGCCGAGATCGGCGCGGAGCTCGGCCGCCTCATCGCACCGCTGGCGCCGCACGAGCGCGAACAGTTCCGCGCCACCATGGCCGAGATCCTCGCCCGCTTCCGGACGGACTCCCGGGATCATCGCTGACCGTCAAGGGCCGCTCTGTTGAGCCGCTGGCCGAGGCGATGGTGGTGCTTGAGCGTGCCATGATGCCCGTGGGGCTCTGGTCGCACGATCCGGTAGATTCCGCTGCCTCCCCAGGCGACCGCCCGCGGAGGATGTGGTTGTCCGGCCAGCGCGGTCAGCGCCCGCCCGATCGAGGCAAAAGCTTCCTTGTCCTCGGCGCGGATCCGGGCCAGCGCCCGCACCGCGGTCTCCTGCACGACGACAGCGAAGGTCATCGGGCGTCGTCGGCGTCCATCCGGTCCAGGGCAGCATCGAGGTCAGCTAGCGGTACGCCGTTGCGTCCCGCCAGGCGAGCGGCGTAATGGGCGGCCAGCGCGGCCCGGTCCTGCAGGTCGGCGAGGTCATCGATGTTGATGATCGCGACCGAGGGCTTGCCGTGCTCGGTAATAACGACCGGACGATGTGAATACCGGGCCCGGGAGACCAGTTCTCCCAAGTGATTCCGGGCCGACGTCAGGCTGTAGGACTCGTCCATAACCTCAAAGTGCACACTTTGCATACTGATCACGCGCTTGCCGTAGCTGCGGCGAGCAGCGCCCGCGCGAGGATGCGGCGCTGTCTGCCCGCGTCCGGCATCTGCCCGGGCAGTGCGCGCCGGGCCGGACTGCCCCGGCCCCTGCTCCCCACCAGGAGCCCGTTATGCCCGTTTTGTCGGGCTTCATGGTGAGACCGGTCATGATCCTGGGTTGTTTTGGGCAAATAGGTCCCCGTCCCAAGTCTGAAACGCTCCGCCTGACTATCGAGGCGACGATCCGGCTTTGATACCGCTACCTCAGCGCCATCGAACGAGCTACCCGGGCCTACGTGTCCCGGTAACGCGGCCACGGCTCGATGAGCTCCTCGGGCGGCCGTCGGGCGGTGGTACGAGTGGTGCGGGCCACGCCAAGCTGCAGTAGCATCTGCGGTTCCCCCGGCAGGGCCAGGCGTTCCTTGATGAGCGCCCGGATCGGGGCGTTTTCGAGCGGCTGGGTATAAAGGCTCGCGAACACCCACCTCGACGCCGCGTGGAGTAGGAGCCGGTGCAGCGCCTGCCCGGCGTGAAGCCAGTCGGTCCGGCTGTCGCCGGGGGTGAGCAGGACGGCCGTCGCCGCGGGGGGCGGTCCCTCCTCCTCGGGCAGCAACCCGAGGCCGCGGCCGGCATCGAAGTCCCGTTGGCGTAGCCGACCCGGCCGGCGGGCGGCCGTGGCCGGGAACGCGTGCGCGGGCACGCCGTCGCGGGCAGCACGGGCCTGCGGCCGAGTCCACCAGCGCAGCTCTCCCCTGGCCCGCGGATCAAGGTCCATTCTGTCGGCCGCCACGTCGACGATGTCCGCCAGCCGCTGATAGGCCGGGCCCGGTTGGACGACGTCGAGGCTGGCCTGTTCGGCCAGCGCGTCGTGCTGGAGTCCGGCCAGAATGCCGGCGGGCAGCGGGCCGGGCGCGAACGCGCCGCGATGCGTGTGCCGGCGCGGCAGCGCCTTGAGCATCGCGCGCTCCTTGGCGGTCACCGGCTCCGGTGCGCCCGCCGTTACCCGCGCCAGCCACCGCGGCCGGGCGGGGTCGGGGAACAGCTCGACCACGGGCTGGTATCCGAGCGAGCGGACCGCGAGCCGCAGCCCGAACAAGGCGGCGCCGCAGCTGATCAGTTTCTCCCGGCTCTTCGGATCCAGCCGTAGCCTGCGGCGCGGGTCGCTGTACAGCTCGATCGCCGACTGCTCGACCCGGAACCGCCACGGCTGGGTATTGTGCACCGACGGCGCCTGGGCCGCGGTGGCGATCAGGTAGCCGGCCTGATCGGCCAGGATCGAGGACGCGCCGCTGGGAGTCTTGCCGGTCATGGGTTTTCCTGCCAGAGGATGGTCGGTGGCTGATTGGCAAGTGTTGCGGCGGCCCTGCCTCGTACCCATGGGCAGACGTCACCTGCGCCGGGGACCTTGGCCCTGGAATCCGGTCTCGCCGAGCGCGACGCTCAAGGCAGCCCGGATCCCCCGGGCTCTTGACAAGGAGAGGTCGCGCGGGCTCGGCAGCGGGCCGGACGGGTCACAGCTGCATCATCACCTCGATGATCAGGCGGCGGGCAGGCTCGGCGTGGGCACAGTCGGCAACGCTTCCTACCTCTACCGGGGGTGGTGGGCCACAAGCCCCACCGGGCAGTGTGCGGCTAGTACGTTGGTGCAGGCAGAGCCGTCATCGCGGCGTGCAGCGCCCGCGCGCGCGGGTGTGGCGCTGTACGGCCGGGGTGCGGCATCTACCCGGGCAGCGCAGGGCAGGGCCGGGTTGCCCGCCCCCCGCTGCGCGCAGCCAGCCTGGTATATCCCTGATGCCCGCGCCCCCGCATCCGGACATTCCGGGCACCGATCATGATCGTGGCCAGTTCCGGGCAGATAGCGCCCCCTTCTGGCCACGATCATGAAACAGCCCGCCCCGGCCCCGCTGATGGCCTCCCGTCCGGCGCCGCTCTGCTCACACATCCATCGTGGCCTCGATGGCCAGCCGGCGGCCGGGCAGAGCGCGGGCACAGTTGGCACGATCCCCCCTTGGGTGACCGGTAGCCACCCGTCCCGATGCCGGGGCTGGTCGGATGCGGTGCCAGTGTGGCCCTGAGCATCTTCCGTTGCAGAAGGGGCTGTGCGGCCGCTGACCCGGGCGTAGTGAACCACCGGATTCACCACGCTCTTACGGCCTGAAATCCGGGGTTCACTACGCCGCAGCAGGTCGGCGCGCGAGCGGGGGCGGCGACGGATCAGGCGGCCGGCGACGAGGACGAGGCACACGCTCAGCAGCGTGATCGCCAGCGGCAGCACGGCGGCCGGGTAGGCGACCAGACGGTAATCCGGCGCGCGGCGGGCGGGGCTACAGCCCGGGCGGTCAGCCTTCCTGGTCCAGGCACAGGCATACCGGGTGCCCGGCGGGATCCAGCAGGACCCGGACGTTGTCCTGGGGCTGGAACCCGGCGACCCGCGCGCCCAGGGCCACGGCCTCGGCGACGGCCGCGTCCAGGTCGGTCACCTGGAGGTCGAGGTGCATCATCGTGCGCTGCTGGCCCGGGGCCGGCGGCCAGACCGGGGGCACGTAGTCCTCGGCCAGCTGGAAGACCATGAACACCGAATCCTGCGGCGGCTTGACGACGGCGGTGCCTGGCTCGGCGTGTACCACCGGCCAGTCGAGCAGCCTGGAGTAGAAGGCGGCCAGCGCCGCCGGGTCGGGCGCCTCGATGGCGGTACCCCACCACATGCCCTTTGACCTGCTTCGCATTAAACGATGCTAACGAACGGTCCGGGACCTGGGACGCTAGGCACCATGGAGAGCGCGGTCACCGAGAGGAAGCCTCCGACCACCTGGCCTGAGTTCTTCGGTGACCTGGCCAGCCGGGCCGGGCACCGGCTGCGCCGCTACGCTGCCGACCAGCCCGCCTGGGCCCGGCTGGGGCTGCTGGCCATCACGGCGGCGGCGGCCTGGTCGTATGCGTGGCGGGCCAGCCGCCCGGTGAACATCGAGATCTACTATGCGGCCGCGGCGCGCAGCATGACGGCGGGCGTGTCCGATTTCTTCTTCGGGGCGTTCGATCCGGCCGGCACCATCACGGTCGACAAGCTGCCCGGGGCGTTCTGGCTGCAGGCCCTGTCGGCGGGGGTGTTCGGCGCCCATCGCTGGGCTCTGGTCCTGCCGCAGATCATCGAGGGCACGCTGACCGTGCTCGTGCTGTACCACCTGGTGCGCCGGGTGGCGGGACCGGTGGCCGGGCTGGTCGCGGCGGGCGTCCTGGCCCTGTCGCCCGCCACCATCGCCCTCAACCGGGGCAACGTCTCCGACACGCTGATGATCTTGCTGGTGGTGCTGGCCGCCGACTCGGTCGTGTCGGCGGTCATCTCCGGCCGCTGGCGGCCGCTGCTGCTGGCCGGGGTGTGGGTCGGCCTCGCGTTCCAGGCCAAGATGCTCGAGGCGTGGCTGGTGCTGCCCGCCCTGGGTGCCTGTTACCTGACCGCCGCGGCGGGGAACTGGCCGCGGCGGGCCGGGCGGTGCGGGACCATGGCGGCGGTCGCGGTCGCTGTCTCGCTGAGCTGGATGAGCCTGGTCGCGATCTGGCCGTCCGGGGACCGGCCGTACATCGACGGCAGCACCGATAACTCGCCGTTCCAGCAGGTCTTCGTGTACAACGGTTTCGGCCGGCTCGACCAGGCCACCCCGGACCAGCTGGTGAACCGGACCATCCGGCTCGGGATCATGATCTCGCCGTCGCCGTCCTGGCACCGGCTGCTCACCGGCGACCTGGGCCGCGACGCCGCGTGGCTGCTGGTCGCGGCCGTGATCGCCCTGGTGGCCGGCCTGGTCGCGCGACGCCGCGAGCCCCGCACCGACCTGGTCCGGGCCGGGTTGCTGCTGTGGGGGATCTGGCTGGTGACGCTGTTCGCGGTGTTCTCCGCGGCCACCACGATCAACACCTACTACACTGCCGCGCTGTCACCCGCGGTCGCGGGGCTGCTGGGTATCGGCGTCGCGCTGGCCTGGCGGCATCGTGACCGGGCCTGGACCTGGCTCGCGCTGGGCCTGGCCGTGCTCGGGACGGCCGGGTACGCGGCCTGGCTGCTGCCGGCCAGCGGCACCGGCCTGCCCGCCTGGCTGCGGCCGGCGGCCGCCGTGCTGGCCGGGGCCGCGCTGTGCGTCCTGGCCGCCGCGGCCTGGCGGCGGCGGTCAGCGGCGCTCGCGGTTATCGCGGTCACGGGCGCGGCGGCCGCCGCGCTCATCGTCCCCGCGGTCGCGTCGGCGACGGTGGTCAGCAGCGGCCTCGGCCCGTTCCAGACGCCGTTCGAGTCGGCGCGGGAAACGGCGGACATCACCGCGTTCCTGTCGGCCGGGTTCGAGGTCGGGCCGGACCTGCCCGCGCTCGAGCGCGCCAACGCGGCGGATCCGTACCTGATGGCGACCCAGACCTCGGCGCTGGCGGCCCCGTTCATCTGGGCCACCGGCCAGGAGGTCCTGCCCATCGGGGGCTTCACCGGCACCATTCCCGAGCCGGCCCTGGCTACCGTGCAGCACCTGGTCAAGACCGGATTCGTGAGCACGTTCCTGCAGTCACCGACGACCACCGACCCGCGGCTCACCTGGGTCGCCCGGCATTGCCAGGATGTCTCCAAGGGAGCCCGGTCCCAGGCGGTGCTGCCGATCGCCGTGTACTACTGCTTCGCCGGACTGTAAAGGATCAGGCGTCGCGGGTCATCATCCGCCAGGCGCCGATGCCGGACCAGCCGATGATCCAGCCCAGGATGACCGCGATCATGGCCCAGGTCGGCATCGGCGGGAAGCCGATGGCGCCGCGCCCGCCCAGCAGGATCCCGCCGCCGCCGCCCTGGCCCGGGCCGGCCGCGGCGGCCAGCGCGGCCGGGCGCAACTGGTCCATGGCCACGCCGATGAGCAGCCGCTGGCCGTCGATGAAGTAGGGGAGCTGGGTATGGGCCAGCAGCGGGGTCACGATGATCTCCAGCGCGATCATCACGATGACCGTGGTCGTGCGCTGCCCGGTGAGGGAGCCAAAGCCGAGGCCGACCAGGAACGCGATCCCGACGTCGAGCTCGAGCCACAGCCCGATCTTGAACATCTCGTTGATCGGCGGAGTCGAGCCGCTGATCTCACCGGCGGTGTAGGCGCCGTAGTAGGTCGCGATGTTGTGGTCGATCACCGTGCGGATCTGCGTCAGGCTGGCCGGCGGCGCCCCAGGACCGCCGGGCAGTCCGGGCAGGAATCCGTTGGCGACCTGCTGCGAATGCTGCAGCAGCCAGGTCTGCAGCTCGGCCTGGTTGAGATTGTCCGGGGCGGCGTTCACGCCGTAGAAGCTGACCGTCGTGGGGTTCGGGGGGCTCTGGTAGCTGGTGACCAGGCAGTTCATTCCGAAGGCCAGGGCCACGAGCGGGACGGTGATGGCCAGGCCGGCCGGGATGCGCGCCAGGTACAGGGCGAGCCGGGACCGGCCGGTGATGACCAGGTGGCGGAACATGCCGTCGGACAGGTCGGTCGTCCCGGCGGCCGCGCCGAGCGCCGCGGCGGCGATGAACCCGAACTCCTCGATCAGGTTGGTCGCCTGGGAGAAGAACTGCGGGCTGCCGGCCAGCCCGTAGCCGTGCGGGTCGACCGCGTGGAACAGCAGCCGCAGGCCGTAGAACAGGACCGTCGGCACGATGATCAGCACCACCATGGTGATCATCAGCCCGCGGCGCTTGCGGATCTCCAGGTTCTTGGTGGTGATGAGAGGCCAGGTGGGCAGCCAGGCGCCGGTCCTCGGCATCGCGCGCCGGCCGGCCCCGGGCGCGGACCCGGCCTCGGACAGCGAGGGCTCGGTGGTGGTCACGATGCTTCTCCCAGTCGGCTCGTCACGGACAAGAACCAGTCCTCCAGCGACGTCTGGACCTCCCGCAGGCCGTAGACGTCGATCCCGGCGCCGACCAGCCGCCGGTTGAGGTCGGCGACGGCCTCGCGCGAGGCTCCCGCGCGCAGGGTGACGGTCAGCCCGGCGTGGGCCAGGGCCGTGCCCGCGGCCAGGCCTGCCTCCTCGATGAGCTGTTTGGCCCGGGCGGGTTCGGCGCAGTCGACCTGGACGACCAGGGCGCCCGCGCCGCGGATCAGCTCGTCGATGGGACCCTGGCGGATCACCCGGCCGTGGTCGACGATGGCCACCGCGTCACAGGTACGCTCCACCTCGTCCAGCAGGTGGGACGACAGCACGACGGTGCGGCCCTCGCCGGCCAGGCTGGCGATCATGGCCCGCATCTCGTGCATGCCCGCCGGGTCCAGCCCGTTCATCGGCTCGTCCAGCATGAGCAGGTCCGGGTCGGCCAGCAGGCACGCGGCCACGCCCAGGCGCTGGCGCATGCCCATCGAGTACGTGCCGACCTTGTCCCCGGCCCGGTCGGCCAGGCCGACCCGGGCCAGCGACGGGTCGATCCGCTGGTCCGCGTCGCCGCCGCGGGCCGCGGCCAGCAGGCGCAGGTTGTCCCGGCCGGTCAGGTGGCCGTGGAAGCGGGGCTCGTCGACGATGGCCCCGACCCGGGCCAGGGCCCGGCTCCGCTCGGCCGGGACCGGGATGTCACGCAGCGACATGGTGCCGGCGTTGGCCTTGGTCAGGCCGAGCAAGGTGCGGATCAGGGTGGTCTTGCCCGCGCCGTTCGGGCCGAGGTAGCCGAAGGCCGAACCGCGCGGCACCAGCAACTCGACGCCGTCGACCGCGACGGTAGGGCCGAACCGCTTGGTCAGGCCGTGGGTCTCGACCGCCCAGCCCCCGTCCGGGCGGGCGAGGCTCACGGGGCTGGCCGGCGCAGGCTGGGGAGCCGGCGGCGCGGGCCGGGCGGCCCGGCGCGGCGGGCGGCTGAGGCGGACGCGCTGACTGAGGCGCACCGCGCCGTAGCCGAGCGCGCCGAGCACCAGGAGGGCCACGATGCCCAGCCCGGGACCGAAGTGCTGACCATGCGGGCCCGTGACGCCCCCGGCGGCCAGAAGGTCGTTGGTATTCATCGCCTGTCATCGTGGCCCGGCGGCGGTTCCGCTGTCATCATGCGCGCGGCTCATCTGCGCGTCATCCCCGAGGATGACGCGCGGGTTCAGGGGGTGGTGACCAGGCCGGATTCGTAGGCCAGGACGACGAGCTGGGTCCGGTCGCGGGCGCCGAGCTTGGTCAGGATCCGGCTTACGTGGGTCTTGGCCGTCGGCAGGCTCACGTGCAGGGTCCCGGCGAGTTCGGCGTTGGACAGGCCCCGGGCGACCAGGGCGAGGACCTCGCGCTCGCGGTCGGTGAGTTCGTCCAGGCCGCGGGGGGTCCGCTTCGGGGCCCGGTCGCCCTCGGTGAAGTGCGCGATCAGCCGGCGGGTCACGCTCGGGGCCAGCAGCGCCTCCCCCGCCGCCACGGTGCGGATCGCGGTCAGCAGTTCCTCCAGCGGCCGGCTCTTCAGCGCGAACCCGCTCGCCCCGGCGCGCAGCGCCTCGAAGACGTACTCGTCCAGGTCGAAAGTGGTCAGGATAAGGACCCGGGGGCACGCACCACGGACCCGTTCGGAAAAAATCTGGCGCGTGGCCTGGATCCCGTCCAGCACTGGCATACGGACGTCCATGACGACGACGTCCGGCCCCAGATCGGCCGCGAGCTCGACCGCCTGCCGGCCGTCGGCCGCCTGGCCGACCACCTCCAGGTCGTCCTCGGCGTCGATCAGCGACGAGAACGCGGTGCGCAGCAGCGCCTGGTCGTCCACGACCAAGACCCTGATCGTCACGCCGAACCCTCGATCGGGACCTGGGCGGTCACCCGGAAGCCCCGGCCGGCCATCGGCTCGGCGTTGAGCCAGCCGCCGAAGGCCGCGATCCGCTCGCGCATGCCCACGATCCCGTGGCCCGGCCCGGCGGGCCGCTCGCCACCGGCCGGGCGCGCGGCGGGGCCGCCGTCGTCGGTGACGTCCAGGCTGATGACGTTGTCGTAGACGGCCAGGCCGACCGTGGCGCGGGCGCCCGGGGCGTGCTTGACCACGTTGGTGAGGGCCTCCTGGACGACGCGGTAGAGGGACAGCTCCAGGGCCGGGGAGAGCGGGCGGTCGGTCCCGGACATGTGCAGGTCAACCGGGGTGCCCGAGGCCCGGACGGTCTCGGCGAGCTCCTTGACGTCGACCAGGCGCGGGGCCGGGGTCAGGGCGGCCGCTGCGTGGTCTTCGTCGCGCAGCAGCCCGAGGACGACCCGCAGTTCCTCCTGGGCCGTGCGGCCGATGGTCTCGATGGACTCCAGGGCCGTGCTGGCCTCCTCCGGACGTCTGGCCATGAGGCGGCGGCCGACGCCGGCCTGGACGGTGATCACCGCCAGGGTGTGGGCCACCACGTCGTGCAGTTCGCGGGCGATGCGCACCCGCTCCTGGTGGACCTGCAGCAGGGCGCGTTCGGCCTCGGCGGCTCGCTCGCGCTCGGCCTGTTCGGCCAGCCCGGCCAGGTAGCGGCGGCGCGCCGCGACGCTGTCGCCGATGAACCAGCCCGCCACCAGCGGCAGGTAGCCCTCCACGGCCTCGACGTCGACGGCCGCGTTCCTGGCCGTGACCGCCGCGTACACGATCGCCCCGGCCAGGGCCACGGCGCTGGCCGCGGCGGCCGGGATCGACGTCCGCCTGGGCAGGCGGGAGGCGGCCAGGTAGGAGGCGAACCCGAGCACGAAGCCGAACGGCAGCAGGGCGTTGCCCGCGGCCATGACCAGGGTGTTAGCCAGGGTCGCCACGGCCAGCACCGGGACCGGCCAGCGGCGCAGCGCCATGATCGGGGCGCAGAGGAGGCAGGCGAGGACAAAGCGCCGGCCCCCGTCATGCAGGTACGGTCCGCCGCCCCACACGGCCAGCGTGACCAGCGCCCCGCACACCACGAGCACGGCGATGGCCGGCCACTCGGGCGGGCGGGATGCGGCGAGCAGCAGTCTCCGCGACGGGGACTCGGCCGGACGATCCTGAGCCACACCACCGACGGTAACCACCGGATCCGCTGAACGCATCGTTCTGGAGGATGACGGTTGTGGCGGGCACCGGGTTCCGGTGAGACTGGACCATGACGGCTGGATCATGACGGCTGGATCATTACGGCTGGATCATTACGGCTGGGCCGTGAGCGGCGGCGGACGATGCATGGAGGTGACCGGGATGGCACGGCGGGATATCGCGTTCGACGCCGAGGGCGTCACGCTGCGGGGATGGTTCTTCCCGGCCGAGGGGGTGAGCGGGCCGGCGCCGGCCGTGGTCATGGCGCACGGCTTCTCGGCGGTGAAGGAGATGTACCTGGACCGGTTCGCCGAGGCGTTCGCCGCGGCCGGGCTCAACGCCGTGGTGTTCGACAACCGCTGCTTCGGCGCCAGCGACGGCGAGCCCCGGCAGGAGATCGACCCGTGGGCTCAGGTCCGTGACTACCGGCACGCCATCACCTACGCCAGCACGCTGGCCGAGGTGGATCCGGCGCGGATCGGGATCTGGGGCAGCAGCTACTCCGGCGCCCACGTCCTGGTGGTCGCGGCGATCGACCGCCGGGTCAAGGCGGTGGTGAGCCAGGTGCCCCTGGTCAGCGGGCACGCCAACCTGCGCGCGCTGGTGCGGGCCGACTTCATCGCCGGGTTCCGCGAGCAGTTCGACGCGGACCGGATGGCCCGGTTCCGGGGCGAGCCGCCGGTCATGGTGCCGGTGGTGGACAAGGATCCGCTGGCCCCGTCGGCGCTGCCCACGGCCGACTCGTGGGAATGGTTCAGCGAGACCGGCGACACCCGGGCGCCGTCCTGGCGCAACGAGGTCACGCTGCGCAGCGTCGAGATGTTCACCGAGTACGAGCCGGGCAGCTACCTGCCCTACATCAGCCCCACACCGCTGCTGCTGCTGGTGGCCGCGGGCGATCACCTGGTGCCGTCCGAGCTGTCTATCGCGGCCTTCGACACCGCGCACCAGCCCAAGGAACTGGTCATCGTGCCGGGCGGGCACTTCGATGCCTACGTGAAGAGCTTCGACATCTTCGGCGGTCGCGCACGCGACTGGTTCACCCGGTACCTGGCCGGCTGACCGGTGGTCGGGCCTCGCGGGGAGCGGCTCGCCGGTGGCCGATTACGATCCGATGCGGCAGTTCGCCGAACTGGCCGGGGACGTGCGTGACCCGTACCCGATGCTGGCCGGGATCCGGGCCGGCACCCCGGTCCTGGAGGTCCACCTCGGCGCGGGGTCCCGGGCCGACCCGAAGGCTCCGCGGGTGCCGTCCCTGTTCACCGTCACCAGCCACGAGCTCGTGCAGCAGGTCCTCACCGACAGCTCGCGGTTCTCCTCGGCCGGCAACCCCATCGGCCAGGTCATGGGCCAGTCCATCCTGGGCATGGACCCGCCCGAGCACCTGCGCCACCGCGCCCTGGTGGCCCGGGCGTTCCGCGCCCGCGTGCTGGACCAGTGGAGCGAGGAGATCATCGGCCCGACCGTCAGCGAGCTGATCGACGCCTTCGCTCTCGACGGTCAGGCTGACCTCGTCCCGCAGCTGACCTTCCCGTTCCCGATCCGGGTCATCGCCCGGATCCTCGGCCTGCCCGAGGCCGACTGGCCCCGCTTCCTGCGGCTGTCGACCGAGCTGATCGCGATGATGCGCAACTGGGACCGCGCCCTGGCCGCGGCCCGGGAGCTTCGCGGCTACTTCGCCGAGATCATCGCCGACCGGCGGCGGCATCCCCGCGACGACCTGGTCAGCCAGCTGATCGAGGCCGAGGTCGACGGGCGCCGGCTCGGCGACGACGAGATCTATCCCTTCCTGCTGCTGCTCCTGCCCGCCGGGGCGGAGACGACCTACCGGTCGTCCGGCAACCTGCTGTTCGGCCTGCTCTCGGACCCGCGTCAGCTGGCCGCGGTCCGCGCCGACCGGGACCTGGTGGCGGCCGCGATCGAGGAGGCGCTGCGCTGGGAGACCCCGGCGCTGACCATAGTCCGGACGGCGGCTTCGGAGGTGGAGCTGGGCGGGGTGCGCATTCCGGCGGGCGGCTTGGTGACCGTCTCGCTCGGCGCGGCCAACCGCGACCCCGGGCGGTACGCCCGGCCGGACGACTTCGACGTGTTCCGGGAGGACAAGCGGCACATGTCGTTCGGCGACGGGGCGCACAAGTGCCTGGGCATGCACCTGGCCCGGCTGGAGATGCGGGTCCTGCTCACCGCGGTGCTCGACCGGCTGCCGGGGTTGCGCCTGGATCCCGCTGTTGACGACGTGCACATCCACGGGCTGCTGTTCCGCTCGCCGCCGAACCTGCCGGTCCGGTTCGATCCGGTCCTGTCCGGCGCGGTCCGGCCCGATGCGGTCCGGTCCGGCGAGAGCGGTCTTGGCTAAGTCCCCCACCCGTCCGGCCAGTTCAGCGCGCCATCTGCTGATCCAGCTCACGTTCACGACGTGACCCGCCCT
>Ga0335074_10009149_pt1 | contig 13804 bp, 11 predicted proteins | sample Lox_Sample_23_FD_206715 | JGI IMG/M metagenome (GOLD analysis project Ga0335074, IMG submission 206715) | Soil microbial communities from Loxahatchee National Wildlife Refuge, Florida, United States - Lox_Sample_2.3 | ecosystem: Environmental > Terrestrial > Soil > Wetlands | place: USA...
GATCCCACTGCGCATACTCTTCGTGCGCATGAAGGCTCCCTTCGTTGGGTTCCGTTAGCCGGTCTTCCGTGGGCCCGACGGCCGGCCAACATGCGCATGCCTACAGCGATTGTGACCGCTAACATTGAAAAAGTCACGCCATGTCCGACGAAAGGCATCATTAATTCCCGAAACCACGGCAGGTGGGGGCCGGCCGGGAGGCGCGTTCCGGCCGCTCCGGGAAGCGCGACACGCCGACGCTACGAGATTGTTATCAATCCCCAGTTGGCCACGCTCCGCTGCCAAACCAGTCGCTAACGGTTGCAGTCTGCCGGCCAGGCGGTGCGGGGATTGCCCTGTTCGCAGCCGCTATGGACCGCCCTTGCGGGCATATCCCCGGCGAACGGCGTCAAACTGGGACCGACTTGGGTAAACACACCGGAATCACCGGGGAACCGTCAGCGGTCCTGCCGCCGAACTCCGCTTTGCCGTTGCGACGCCGGATCGCTAACGTAACGACGGCGGACCCGGGGGCCCAAGTAGAGAACGTGTCTGCCCGGGGAAGGCGGACACGGTACCAACGGGTCCCCGGGTCCCCCACAGCGTGGTGTTTCGGCACTGCTCGGTGGTTTGGTCGCTGCCCGTTGTTCGGGCGCTGCTCGTTGTTTGGGGGGACGGCGGGATTTGCTACTCGGACTACTCTTCCGCGGTCTTGGCCTGGTCGGCCTCGGCCGTCTCGGTTCCGGTGGTCGTGCTGAGCGTGCCCTCGATGACCGCCTCGGCGACCTTGCGCATGGTCAGGCGGCGGTCCATCGACGTCTTCTGGATCCAGCGGAACGCCTGCGGCTCGGACAGGCCGTGCTCCGACTGGAGCAGCCCCTTGGCCCGGTCGAGGAGCTTGCGGACCTCGAGGCGGTCCTTGAGGGTGACGACTTCCTCGTCGAGCGCCTTGATCTCGCTGTAGCGGCTGACCGCCATCTCGATCGCGGGCACCAGGTCGGCCTTGGTGAACGGCTTCACCAGGTACGCCATCGCGCCGGCGTCCCTGGCCCGCTCCACCAGCTCGCGCTGCGAGAACGCGGTCAGGATGACGACCGGGGCGATCCGCTCGGCGGCGATCCGCTCGGCGGCCGAGATCCCGTCGAGGACCGGCATCTTCACGTCGAAGATGGCGAGGTCGGGCCGCAGGCCGGTCACCTTCTCGATGGCGGTCTCGCCGTCGGCGGCCTCGGCCACCACCGAGTAGCCTTCCTCCTCGAGCATCTCCTTGAGGTCGAGGCGAATCAGCGCCTCATCTTCCGCAATAACGACACGCAACGCATTCTGGCTCACGCAGCAGAGCCTACCGTGACCCGGTAGATTGATTACCGAGCGCCGTCCCCGCCAGCGGGACGGACGCCGACGCCCCGGTAGCCCAATTGGCATGAGGCAGCGGCCTCAAACACCGCACAGTGTGGGTTCGAATCCCACCCGGGGCACCTGTCATGGCAGGTCACAAGCTTTAGCCGAAAATGTCAGTGGTGCCGGGGACCATGGAATCATGTATGGTCCCAAGGTCCGACTCCGCGCCCTAGCGCTCGTCGAAAGCGGGCTCAGCCTGCGCCCGGTCAGCATGTCGATGGGCATCAACCGATCGACCTTGCGTGAGTGGCGCGACGATCCGGAGAAAGCCCGCAACGCGCGGGCGTGGTGCCCACGCTGCTCCGTTGAGCCGGCGCTGCCTGAGCCCTGCGCCGATTACGCGTACCTCTTGGGTCTCTACCTGGGTGACGGCTGCATCTCCGTGCCTCTTCCCGCAGCATGGGCCGGGCAGGAAGCACCTCAGGAAGATCGAGCTGGCTGAGTGGCAGCAGATCATCGTGGGGCGCTATCCGGGGCCGTTCGCTCGGGGGCTCTTTCACTCGGACGGGTATCGAGGACTCAACCGGGTGCGGCGGACGCTGGCGCGTGGCGAGCGGTGGTACGAGTACCCGCGGTATCTGTTCGTCAACGAGTCGGCGGACATCCTGCGGCTGTGCGGTGCGACCTTAGACCAGCTCGGGGTGGAGTGGCGGTTCTCGAAGCCGAACACGATCTCGGTGGCGAAGCGGGAGGCGGTGGCGCGGTTGGATGAGTTCGTGGGGCCGAAGTACTGAGCCTGCCCCGGCGGGAGGGGTCATGGACGGACCGGAGGAGGGCAGGGTCCGTTCGAGATGATGGGTGTGACGCTTTTGACCTTGCCGTGGCGTCAGGTGAGCGTGAGGGTGATGAGGGTCCAGGCGCCGAGGTGGATGCGGTCGCCTGCGGTCACCGGGACGGCGGCGCCGGAGGGGACGTCCTTGCCGTTGACCTGAATGCCGTTGGGCGAGCCGAGGTCGATGACCGACCAGCCGCCGTCGGCCGACCGGCGGAGCTCGGCGTGCCGGCGGGACACCCCCGGGTCGAGCGGCGGGCCGGACAGGTCGATGTCGGGCTGGTGCGGTGACTTGCTGCTGCGGCGGCCGATGCGGATCTCGTCGCCGTCCAGCGGGATCCGGCGCTCCGCCACGTAGGCGGGGAAGCTCATCGATCCCTCGTCGGCGGCGTCGGCCGCGCGCACGCTCTCGTAGTAGGCGCGATCGGCGGTGACCACCGCGGTCCAGGCGCCGGTTGCGTTGGGCGCGAGCGAGGTCGGCGCGGGCGGTCGCGGCGACGGGAGCTCGGGCAGGGTCATGGTCTTGGTCGGGGTCGGGGCCAGGGTCAGCTGCTCGGACATGAGCGCGGTGGGCTGCGGCGCGGCGGCGGGGCCGTTGATCGCGGGGCCGGGGTGCACGGGGCCGGGGTGCACGGGGCCGGGGTGCACGGGGCCGGAGGTGGTGCCGGGGTTCGCGGCCCGGCGCGGGTCGTACGGGTCGAGGCCGAGCGCGTCCCGCAGCGCGTCGGCGAAGTCGCTGCAGGTCGCGTAGCGCTGGACGGGCTGCTTGGCCAGGCCCCGCGCGAGCACCGCGTCGACGGCGGCGGGCAGGTCGGGGCGGGCGGCCGTCAGCCGCGGCGGGTCCGCGTAGGCGTGCGCGTAGAGCACCATCATCGGTTCTTCCCGCTTGAACGGGACCGAGCCGGTCAGCAGCTCGTAGGTCACGCAGGCGAGCGCGTACTGGTCCGTGCGGCCGTCCACCGCCGTGCCGTTGATCTGCTCGGGCGCGCCGTAGTTGGGGGTGCCGATGAACTGCCCGGCGATGGTCAGGCCGCCGGACGAGCGCATCACCCGGGCCACCCCGAAGTCGGTCAGGTAGCCGTGCTCGGGCCGGCCGGGCCGGGTGTCGACCAGCACGTTGGCCGGCTTGACGTCGCGGTGCACGACGCCGACGGCGTGCGCGGCGTCGAGCGCGGAGGCCATGTCGGAGACGAACGCGGCCGCGCGCCTGGGCGGCAGCGGTCCGTCGCGGTGGATGAGCGCGTGCAGGTCGGCCCCGGCCACGAAGCGCATCGCGATGTAGAGCAGGCCGTCGGCCTGGCCGGCCGCGTAGACGGGGATGATGTGCGGGTGCTCCACGTTGGCGACCGTCCGCGCCTCGCGGGTGAACCGCTCCCTGGCCGCCTGGTCGCCGGCCAGGTTCCCGGCCAGGACCTTCAGGGCGACGGTGCGGCCGAGCCCTTCGTCGTGGGCGCGGAACACCACCGCCATCCCGCCGACCCCGACCAGGTCCGCCAGCAGGTAGCCGGCCACCCGGGAGCCGGGGCGCAGCCCGGTCAGCGGCCCGCCGAGCTGAGCGCTCGGGTAGCCGCTTTGCTGGCCGCCGACCTGGGCGGCGGAGTCCCCGGCCATGTCAGCGGTACTCCGCCAGCCGCCGTCGCAGACCCCAGACGCAGCACAGCGCCATCAGCAGGGCCGCCACCAGCACGACCGGCTCGAGCGGGCTGAGCGCGTCCGAGCCCTGGCCGACGGCGGACTGGAAGTCGGCCTGGTCGTCGGCGATCGCCCGGGTGAGGTCGGGCTCGAGCGCGTTGTACTCGGCCGCCGAGCTGCTGGGGCCGCCGCCGATGACCTGGTCCCGTTCGCTCGCGTAGTCGGCGTCGGCGCCGAGGGTGTACACCGTGGCGTTGGCGGCGTACCAGCGCGTCGCCTGCTCCTCGGCCGCCTCGACATAAGGGACAGCCTGGCTGCCGGCTGCCTGGGCCGCGTCGGCCGCGCTGAGCAGGCTGCCCGGTCCGGGACCGACCGCGCGGCTGCTGGCGGTGAAGTCGGACTGGAACGAGGTGTCGCCGCTGCGCGAGATGACGTTGAGCACGGCGTCCCCCCTGATCTGCTGCACGCCGATGCTGGCCTGGGCCAGCTCGGTGGCCGGCTGGGAGCCGTTGCTGATCCCGGTGTCCAGGTCCGAGCGGCCGGCCAGGGACCCCGCCAGCAGCCACACGGCGCTGATCACGAGCACCGCCGACGCGAGCGCGAGGCCGATGTTGACCACCCGGTTGGTGCGCCGGGTCAGCCACCGCTGGGCCCGGAACAAGACGATGCCGGTGACGATCGCGAGCACCAGGGCGACGATGGTCAGGGGCAGCCCGGCCGCCTGCGCGCTGGCCGCCCCGAGCACGTCGTTGCGCTGGTCGAAGACGGCCTTGGCGGCGGGCAGCAGTTCCAGGTGCGCCTCCTCGGAGGCGACCTGGAGGAACGACCCGCCGGTGACCGGGTAGCCGAGCGCGTAGTCGCTGCGCGCCTCGGCCACGTAGCCGGCGTACACCGGCAGATCGCGGGCGAGGGCGGCCAGGGCGGCGGACGACGCCTGGTCCTGGCCGCCGGCCGCCCGCAGGGCGGACAGCCCGGCTTCGGCCTGGTCGATGTCGTTCAGGTACCGCTGGGTCGACGCCAGCGGCGGCTGCGAGCTGGCCAGGAACATCGTCGTCACGGTCACGTCGGCATCGGCGACGTCCTGGTAGAGCTGCTGGGCGTCGAGGCTGAGCGGCTCGTCCACGGTGACCATGGCGCTGGCGGCGGACGCGTGCTGGTCGGCCACCCAGCCGCCGAGCCCGCCCCAGGCGAGCGAGAGCAGGACGAGCGCGATCAGCAGCGTCCGCAGCGTGGCGGGAGTGTTCGCGGCCCGCTGGCGGCGCCGCGGCCGGTCCAGGGTGGCGGTCACCGGCCGATCTCCGCGATCTGCGCCTGGCCGAGCTGCGCCACCGTCGCCGACAGCGGCTGGAAGCCGACCGGATCGAGGAACGACCGGTGGTTCCCGGTGCTGATCACCCAGCTCAGGAACGCCCTGATCGCGCTGGCGACGCCGGCGTCGGGCTGGCTGGTGCTGACGACGGCGTACTCGTAGTTGACGATCGGGTACCCGGCGGCCGACGGCCCGTCGATCATCGAGATCGTCTGGTTGGGCGGGGTGAGCGAGACGAAGCTGTCCACCGAGTCGTTGATCGCGCTGGCGGTCGGCAGCGTGAAGTTCTTGGCCGAGTTCGCGAGGGCCGCCTCGCCCAGGCCGGCCGCCTGCGCCTGGGCCAGGTAGCTGATCCCGTTGTAGGCGACGCAGCCGAGGGTCGCCGCGCAGCCCTGCACGATGGCGAGGCTGCCCTTCTCCGGCATCGCCCCGGCGACGTCCGGCCAGTTGGCGGTCGTGCCGTAGCCGATCGACGCGTCCCAGGCCGGGTCCTGGGTCGACAGGTAGCTGGTGAACAGGAACGTGTCTCCTGACCGGTCGGAGCGATGCAGCGGCACGATCGTCAGGTCGGGCAGCGGCAGGCTCGGGTTGAGGCCCTTGATCAGCGGATCGTTCCAGCGGGTGATGGTGCCGCTGTAGATGTCGGCCAGCACCGTCCCGTTCAGCTGCAGGTGGCTGCCGGCGGGCAGGTCGGGCACGTGGTAGATGACGGTCTGGGCGGAGACGGCGAGCGGGATGTTGAGCAGCCGGGGGTTGGTGACCAGGTCGCCGCTTGACAGGTAGGCGTCGGAGGCGCCGATGTCGGCCTTGCCGTCGGACGCGTCGGCGATGCCCGCGCCTGAGCCGGTGCCGGCGGTGGTGACGGTCACGCCGGGGTGCTGCTGGTGGTACGCCGCCGCCCAGTTGCGGGCCAGCGGGTAGAGCAGGGTGCTGCCGGTCTCGCTGATCGTCACGTTCGCGTCCGCGAGCGCGTCGGCGTGTACCGGGGCGGCGGCTGAGCCCGGGCCTGGTCCCGGGCCGGAGGTCGCGCTGCAGGCGGCCGCCAGCGCCGCCGCGGCGGCGACGACCGCGATGCGCAGCGCCGTCACGGTGAGCCGTGACGTGCGTGGTCCTCTCACCGCCACCGTGAGTGGCTCCTCACTCGCGCAGCCGGGGTGCTGACGACCGGTCGGGTTCGCACCGGTTTTAGTGGTCATTGTTCTCGCCGTTCGGCGCCGTCGGGAGCCCGAGATGGGAGGGGACGGAGCATGTTCATCAGTTGGACGGCTGCTGTTCATCTATGTCGCGCTACCGCTCGGTGATGATCCTGAGCTCGGTCCAGGCACCGAGGTGGATCCGGTCCCCGTCCCGCAGCGGCACCAGCTCGTCGCGGGCGATCTCGGCCCCGTTGACGAGCGTTCCGTTGGCCGATCCGGGGTCGATGACGGACCACGATCCGTCGTCGGCCCGCAGCAGCACCGCGTGCAGGCGGGAGACGCCGGGGTCGGCGGGCGGGCCGGTCAGGTCGATCTCCGGGTCGATGCCGCTGTGCGCGCTGCGCCGCCCGACCCGGACCTCGGCCCCGTCCAGCCGGAACCGCCGCTGCGGGCAGTACAGCGGGAAGCTGATGCCGCCGGCGGCGGGGCCGCCGCTCGCCTGGACGCTGTCGTAGTAGGCGCGGTCGGCGGTCACCACCGCGGTCCAGGCGGAGCCGTCGGGCGAGGCCGACGCCGGAGCGGGAGGTGCGGCTGAGGATGCGGCCGCAGGTGGCGCCGCTGCTGGCTCGACGGTGGTGAGCAGCGGCGGGGCGGCCGCGGGCTCCACCCGGGTGACCCCGGGCGGCTGGGCGTCGCCCTCGGCGAGCTGGGAGAAGTCGTAGCCGCACGATTCGCAGAACTGCCCGGCCCTCGGGACTCCGCACTGCGGGCAGGGCACGGCGGCGGCGGACGGGGCGGACGGCGCGGACCGCGCGGACGACGTGATGATCGCCGGGATCGTCGAGGGGTTGCCGACCGGGCCGATGGCGAAGCCGCACACGTCGCAGTAGTCGTCGTCGGCCGATTCGTGGCCGGACGGGCAGGTCGCCATCGGCTAGCCCTTCGTAACCCGGACGGTCTTGGTGGACCGGGTGTCGAGCGCCATCTCGTCGGCCGCGTCCACCTTCTTCTTCAGCCGGACGGTGCCGGTGGCCTCGTCGAGCACGTCCACCACCTTGGACAGCAGCCGGGCGGTGGCGTCGTTGCCGGCCTCGTGCGCGAGCGCGACCGCGCGGCCCAGGCGCGCGGTCGCGATCTCGTCGTTGCCCTGCTGCCTGGCCTCGAGCCCGTCCTGGATCGCGGCCGCCAGCTCGGCCTGGCCGGTGTAGCTCGCTACCCTCGGGTTGAGCCTGGTCGACAGCGCCTCGTCGTCGGTCCAGGTGGCCTGGATCAGGCCCTTGCCGAGGATCTGCTCGGACCCGTCGGGCGACCTCGCCACCAGGCTCACCCGCGCCGCCAGCATCTGCTGGCCGATGAAGGCCGGCTTCACCTCGATGCCCACGTGGTAGTCGCGGCTCTCGCCCGGCCCCCAGGCGCCGGTGGGGTAGTCGGCCGCCTGCGGCACCGACGGCAGGCTGCGGCCGGTCAGGTCGTCGATGGCGGGCGCGACCTGCTTGACGAACTTGGTGTCAGCCTGCTGCGGCGTCCACACCCGGAGCAGCACGTCGGGCAGGTGCTTGCTCATCGCGCCGCGCATCATCTCCTCGAAGTCGGCCGCGAGGCCGGCCGGGTCGACGACGATGTCGACGGTGCCGAGCAGCGCCGTCGATATCTTCCGCAGCTCGGCGACCTGCCAGTCGGTGCCGACGCCGCGGCAGTCGCAGCGGAAGACGCCCTCGCAGACGCTGATCGCGGCGGCGAGCTCCTCGGCCGACTCGTGCTGGTTCTTGCCGTCGGTGAGCAGGATGGCGTGCCGCAGGGTGGCCGGGCAGGTCTGGAAGATCTGGCGCGCCAGCCGCAGCCACTGGCCGATGGCGGTGCCGCCGTTGGCCCGCAGCCCGCGCAGCGCGCCCCTGGCCTCCGACCGGGTGCGGTCGCTGGCGATCGCCATCGTCCCGTCCGGCGGGTACACCGGCCAGGTCGTCGACGTCCCGGCCACGATCGCGAACCAGGTCCCGTCCCTGACCACGTCGACGGCGGCGGCGGTGGCGGCGCGGGCCTCGGCCATCTTGGCGGGCGGGAAGTCCATCGACCCCGAGCAGTCGATGATGATGATCTCGGCGCTGCCGCCGGCGTCGCCTGGCCCGGCCGGCCCGGGCGAGCCGGCCTCCCCGGTGGCGTCGGCCGTGACGGTGACGATCGCGCTGACCTCGCGGCCGCCGACCGGCAGGTAGGGGTTGTGGTCGATGTCCACGGTGAATCCGGGCAGGCTGGTCATCGCTCTCTCCTGGTGAGGGGGGTCCGCGGAGTCGGGGAGGCTGGCCGGGCGGGAAGGTTCGGACGGCGGTGGCGGCGGCTCATGTCCACGTCCTCGGCCGGACGCTGTTGGCCATGTCAATCAGCTGGTGCCTGCGGGCCGGGTCGGGGCTGAGGCCGGCCAGCGCCCGGTAGCCGCGCTCAAGGCCGAACCGGAGCGCCCGCTCGTTCGGCTCGCAGCCGAGGATGCGCTCGCCGGCCGCCGATTCGCCGCGTCGGCGGGCGCTCGGCGGCGCGGTCGACACCCAGTCGAGCGCCGCCCGCAAGATCTCCACCGTGAGCTGCTCTCGGCGCAGGTCGTCGAGGGCGAGCACGCCCAGGCGACTGTCAGCCTGGCGCAGGTCGCCGACCGAGACCCCGCCGCCTGGGGACGCGCCGCCGCCCGCCGGAGCGGTCCGGCCGACCGGGACGGGGCCGCCCGCCGGGCCGGAGCCGCCCGCCGCAGGCGCGACGACCGCCGAGGCGGTGCCGCCGACCGCGACCAGCAGCCTGATCGCGGCGATCTGGGCGGCCGCGTGGTAGCTGGAGGTCGGCGGGACGGCGGCGACGGCGGCGATCGCCGCCACCCGGTCGCCGCCGGCCAGGCAGGCCCGGGCGGCGCCGAAGGCGGCGCTGACGCAGGACCGGTCGATCGCCCAGACGGTCTGGTAGTAGTGCCGGGCGGCGGCCGGCTGGCCGGCCGCCTCGGCCGCGAAGCCGAGCGCGAGCTTGGGCGCGAGCTCACCCGGGAGCTCGTCGTAGACGGCGCTGAACGCGGCCCCGGCCTGGTCCGCCCGCCCCCGCGCGAGCTCGCACAGGCCGGTGTACCAGGCGATCCGCCAGTCGGCCGGGTCGATCGCGGCGAGCTCGGCCAGGTGCGCCTGCGCCTGGTCGGCGTCGCCCGCCACGACCAGCGCCCGGACCAGCGCCAGCCGCGTCTCGGCCGACTCGGTGACCGGCTGCGGGATGCCGCCCTGGCCCGCCACCGCGGCCAGCAGCGCCGCCGCCTGCTGCTCGGGCGGCAGCCCGGCCAGCGTGGCCAGGTACCCGGCGGCCGGGTCGGCGCTCTCGGCCAGCGGCACCGGCAGCCCGGCGATCACCTCGGCCGCCGCCGGCGCGGCCGCCGCCCGGTCGGAGCCGGAAGGGGTCAGGTCGGTCCCGACCGCCCGCAGCTCGGGGCTGAACAGGCCGGAGAACGAAGGCCGGGGCTCGCCGTCCGTGACCGACAGCACCTCCCGCAGCACGCCGGTCAGCTGCTCGGCCATCTCGCCCGCGGACTGGAACCGGCGGGCGGGGTCGGAGTGGGTGGCGCGGCGCAGCAGCCGGGCGAACGACTCCTGGCCGAGCAGCAGCGGCTCGGCCGACGGCAGCCGGTACTTGTACTCCCCCTGGTAGGCGAAGTCGAAGGTGAGCACGGCGAGCGTGCGGCCGACGGTGTAGAGGTCGGAGCTCGGCGACGGGCCGTCGTTCTCGATCTCGGGCGCCTGGTACCCCACGGTGCCGTAGATCGCGCCGTCCCCGTCGATGGCCCGGACCCCGCCGAGGTCGATGAGCTTGATCTGCTCCTCGCTCTGGATCACGTTGTCCGGCTTGAAGTCGCAGTAGACCAGCCCTCGGTCGTGCAGGTAGCCGAGCGCGGGCAGCACCTCGAGCGCGTAGGCGAGCGCGTGCGCGAGCGGCACCGCCGTGTGGCGCTGGCGCGCCTCCAGCCGGATCTGCTTGAGCGACTTGCCGCCGACGTACTCCATCACGATGTAGCCGGCCGTCACGCCGTCGCTCCGGCTGGTGTGCTGGACGAAGTTGAAGATCTTGACGATGTTGGGGTGCTCGACCTGGGCGAGGAAGCGGCTCTCGGCCACGGCGGCCGCCAGCGCGTCGGCGTCGCCGGTGTTGAGCAGGCCCTTCAGCACCACCCAGCGGTCGCTCACGTTGTGGTCCCTGGCCAGGTAGATCCAGCCGAGCCCGCCGTGCGCGAGCGCGCCGAGCACCTCGTACTGCCCGGCCACCAGCTCCCCCGTCGCCAGCTTGGGCGCGAACGAGAAGCGGGTGCGGCAGTGCGGGCAGAACCCCTCGGTCATCCCCGGTCGGCCGTCCCGCGACTGCCCGACCAGCTCGCCGCAGTTTCCGCAGAACCGCTTGTTCTCCGGTACCCGCGGGTCGGCCAGCACCGCCGCCGCCGGGTCGAGGGCGGGGACCGGCGGCACCTCGACCAGCCCGGCGCCGAGCCTGCCCCGCGACAGCCGGCCGCTGCCCGACCGCGAGCCCCGGCTGCCCGCGCTCCCCCGGGTGCCGATCGTCCCGGTTGACCCGACCGACCCCGACAGCGATGCCGACCGGCCAGACGCGAACGACGACGACGCAGCCGGGAAAACCGGCGAGGCGGGCGATGCCAGCCCGCAGACCGTGCAGTACCCGTCTTCGATTGTTCCGCCGCACCGGGGCTGGGTGCAGGCGTCCGCCGCCATCGCCGTCATCGTCGTCTCTCCGTCGCCAGGATCGCTTGCTGGTAGCCGGACACCGCCGCCTCGGCCGCGGCCAGATCGCACGGCGCCGACCAGAGCAGGTCGTGCGCCTGGTCGTAGCGGCCGGAAATCGCCACGTCCTCGGACGCCCCCAGGCGGGCGGCCTTCGCCTTGTAGGCGCCGAGGAGCCCGCGCAGCTCTTCACGGCGGGCCAGCGCCGCCTCGGCCAGGCGGCGGATCTCCTCGGTCTGCCCGGCCGCCGCTGCCAGCTCGGCCTCGCCGCGGTCGAGCTCCGCCCGCAGCCGATCCCAGTGACCGCCCGCCGCGAGCGCCAGCAGGCCGGCCACCCGGGGTTCGGCCACATCGGCAACGTCGGCGCCGTCGGCGCCGGCCGCCGACAGCGACGCCGGCAGCTCGACCGTGACCAGCGCCGTCGCCTTGGTCACCGCCTCGACCGCGTCGCGCCGGTCGGCCCGGGCGCCCTTGACGGCGGCCGTGAGCGCGTCGATCCGGCCGCGGGCCTGCGATCGCAGCCGGTCAAGCTGCGCGATCCGGGCGCCGAGCTCGGCCGCCTGCGCCCGGAGCCGGTCGGCGGACGCGGTGTCGACCGCGCCGTCCTGCAGGAGCGCCAGCGGGTCGGCGTTGGCGGCGGACCGCAGCGTCTCGAGGGAGGTCTCGGCCTCCGCGAGCGCCGTCTCGGTCGCGGGGCCGAGACCGGCCGCCAGCGGCCGGCTCGCGGCCAGGTCGGCCTCGGCCGCGTCGAGCGGCGGGCCGACAGCCGCCCAGACCGCCTCGACGGCCGACGTCACGTCGGTCACCTCGGCGAACGACCGGCGCATGACCCCGACCGCGGTCGCCAGGGTGACGGCCGGGCGACCGGTGCTGACCAGGTCCCTGCGGGCCAGCCGGACGGTCCCGGCGGGCCCGGGAGGACCGGTCGGCACGTCCGGGAGCTGCACGCAGCCGCCGGTCAGCAGCCCGGTCAGCTCGGCCAGCTCCCTCTTCGACGGCCGTCGGCCGCCCGCGCCGAGGGCGGCGATCCGGTCCACCACGGCCGAGTACGCCAGGTAGGTCTCCCACAGGGCGGCGAGGCTGGCCGCCGCCGCCGCCCACCGCTGCCGGGTCTGCCCGGTCAGCGCGGCGCCCTCGAGCATCCGCTTGACGAAGCTGCCGTCGAGCTCGAGCAGGTTCGCCTGGATGGCCTCGCGCTCCGCCAGCACCGTGGCCGGATCGCGCGGCCCTACCCGCTCCTGGCCGCCGGTCACCGGCGGCCGCCCATGGAACCCGTCATCGGAGTCTGCCGGGACTTCCTTTTACCTAAGCGCGGTCATCGGGGGGAAATGGGATCAATACAACCGTGATGTTGTCGAGGCCGCCCGAGTCGATGGCGAACTTGACGAGGTCGGCGGCGGCGTCGAGCGGGCGCTCGAGCGCGGCGGGCATCGCCATCGCGGCCAGCTCGGCGGCCTCCTGGCGATAGTTCCAGAGGCCGTCGGAACAGACCAGGAGCACGCCCGGGCCGGTCGGGGTGAACTGCTCGAGGTGCGCCGCCGGGTCGGGCAGGTCGGCCCCGAGCCAGCGGGTGATCACGTGCGCCTGCGGTGACGCCATCGCGTCGTCCATCGACGCCAGGCCGGCCGCGACCATCTCCTCGGCCAGCGAGTCGTCCCTGGTGATCCGCCGGGACCCGCCGGTGATGTCGATCGTGTCGTTCGGCCCGCTGCGGGCCAGCGCGTCGGCCGCGAGCCAGTAGGCGCGGCTGTCGCCGAGCCAGCAGATGGTGATCAGCTCCTGGCTGACCACGGCGGAGACGTAGGTGGCAGCCGGCGCCCCGTCGGCGGCGGCCAGCTCGGCCAGCGCCCGGGCGGCGGCGTTGACCGCCGCCAGCGACGCCTCGCCGGGGTCGTCGCCCCGCTGGACGCCCTCGGCCAGCAGTCCCATCCCGGTCCGCACCGCGGTCAGCGACGCCTCGTCCGGCCGCGGCGCCGAGGAAACCCCGTCGGAGACGATCGCGACCGCCACCTGCCCGGCCGCGGTCGGCACGACCGCGATGTGGAACGCGTCCTCGTTCCGGTGGTGGCGCAGGCCCCGGTCGCTGACGCCGACGACCTGGCCGAGATCCTTCTCCACGTGGTCGGCGTTGATGACCAGCGGCTGACCGCAGGACGTGCAGCGGCCGTCGGGGCCGGCCAGGACCGGCTCACCGGAGTCGGCCGAACACGCCGGGCACTGCCTCGCACCGGGCGAATCATCTCGCGACGTGCTCATATCCCCGCTCCTGTCCGCCGGCGGCGTGTCCCGCTCGCCAGGACATTAGCCTATGTCCAGGCGGGTCGGGACGCCATTTTTTGCCTATTGCAGAGGCTTTTTCTGTTGGCAGGCAAAAACCAGGGGGAAAGCCGCCCTCCGATCAGGGATAGGGCAGGTTGATGGCGTCGCCGATACGGTGCACGCGCAGCGCGTTGGTCTTGCCCGGGCTGCCGGGCGGGCTGCCCGCCACGATGACGATCTTGTCGCCGATCGCGCACCGGCCGAGCTTCACCAGGGCCGAGTCGACCGCGTGGACCATTTCGTCCGTGTGGTGCACGGTGGGCGAGATAAACGTCTCGACGCCCCAGGTCAGGGCCAGCTGGCTACGGGTCGCGGGCTCGGTCGAGAACGCCATCAGCGGGATCGGCGACCGGTACCTGGCCAGCCGGCGGGCGGTCTCGCCGGTCAGCGTGAACGCGACCAGGGCCTTGGCGCCGACGATCGCGCCGACCTCGGCCGCCGCGCGGGCGATCGCGCCGCCGGTGGTGGTCGGCATCCGGGACAGGTGGTGCTCGGCCCGCAGCGAGGT
>Ga0335074_10009150_pt1 | contig 13802 bp, 13 predicted proteins | sample Lox_Sample_23_FD_206715 | JGI IMG/M metagenome (GOLD analysis project Ga0335074, IMG submission 206715) | Soil microbial communities from Loxahatchee National Wildlife Refuge, Florida, United States - Lox_Sample_2.3 | ecosystem: Environmental > Terrestrial > Soil > Wetlands | place: USA...
AGTTCCGGCCAGGTAATCCCCGATGCTGATCGACACAAAGAATAAGCCCATCATCAATGCGGCGACGCGCGCGGGTGCGAGCTTGGTCATGGCGCTCAGTCCAACCGGGCTCAGGCACATCTCGCCCACGGTTTGAATAAAGTATGTCCCGGTCAACCACCAAGGTGAAACTAACGCTCCCTTCATGGCGGCGCGCGCCGGTGGGATGAGGATCGCGAACGCGATGGCCCCGAAAAACAGCCCCCAGGCGAATTTGGCCGGGCTCGACGGCTCCCGTTTGCCCAACGCAATCCATAGCCAGGCGAACAGGGGCGCCAGAATCATCACGAACATGGAAGGCACGAACTGGAACCAGCTGGGAGGGAAATTGAATCCGAACGCGACGTGACGCGTGCTCCGTTCGGCAAAGAGATTGAGGGACGAGCCGCCTTGCTCGTACGCCGCCCAAAAGATTGCCGAGGCGATGAACAGCACCAGAATCGCGCCCGATCGCTTGCGCTCCTCAACCGACCAGCCGGGCCCGAGCAGCAGCCACGAGAAGATGCCGGCTGAAACCAGAATCAACACGACCCCAAGTGCAGCGGAGATTTCCTCGGCTGTAATCTGGATGCGGCCGGTGGTCGCGAGCAATACGACCGTTCCCAAGAGCAGAGCGGCCCCTAGGGCGCCGAGCGCTGCATTGCGCTTCAAACGCCTTCCGGCTTCCGGCGTTGCAGCCGGCGCAGGATGCAATCCGGCGCTTGCGAGATACTTGCCGCCCAGCACATATTGGATCAGCCCGGCCACCATCCCGACGCCCGCCAGGCCGAATCCCAGGCGCCAACTGATGCGCTCGCCTACATATCCGCAGGCCAGCGGCGAAAGCAGGCCGCCGAGATTGATGCCCATGTAGAAAATCGAAAAGCCGGAGTCGCGCCGCCGGTCGCTCTGCGCATAGAGCTGGCCCACCATCGTGCTCACGTTGGCCTTCAGCAGGCCGGTCCCGAGCATCAACAGCCCCAGCCCGGCGTAGAATCCTTGGGTGCCTGGACTCATCAAGGAAAATTCGCCCGCGATGATCAAAACTCCGCCGTAGAGCGCCGCTCGCCGCTGTCCAATGAGGCGATCTGCCACCCAACCTCCGGGCAGACTCAATAAATAGACCATGGCCGTGTAGAAGCCATAAACCGCACCGGCCTTGACCACCGGAAAACCCAGTCCGCCGTGCGCCACGCTGGCGGTCATGAACAGGATGAGGATCGCGCGCATGCCGTAATAGCTGAAGCGCTCCCACATTTCGGTGAAAAACAGCGTGGCTAATCCGCGCGGATGTCCGAAAAAGCTGCGGTCGGCGCGAACGGCTTCGAGTGTCAGCGGCATTCCCAAGCTGTACCCTAGCACGTCTCAGGCTCGCGGCGACAGCGGGCCGCCGGGCGCGTCCGCGGCTGCGCTATACTCTGTGTCGGCTCCCGTGGCATGAAGTTACTTGCCAAATTCAACCTCATCCTGATCGCGTTGTTCGGCGCCGGCACGTTCCTGATCGCATTCGCCGCCGATCAATTCCTGATGCGCAACGCGCGCAGCCAGGTGATCGAACAAGCCGAGCTAATGATCGAAAGCGCCCGCTCCACGCGCCAGTACACCTCCGACAATCTGGCTCCGGTCTTTGATACGCTCCCCAACCAGGACACCCGCTTCGTGCCTGAGTCCGTTCCGTTCTACGCCGCGACCGTCACATTCGACTATCTGCGCAAGCAATACCCGGATTACACGTACAAAGAAGCGGCGCTCAATCCGACGAATCTGCGGGATCGCGCCGTGGATTGGGAAGCGGACCTGATCAATTACTTCCGCAATCATACCGGCCGGAAGGAAATCGTCGGCGAACGCGACACGCCCATCGGACGGGTGCTGTATATCGCACGCCCCATCACTACCGAACAAGCCTGTATGGAATGCCACCGGCGCCCGTCGGAAGCTCCGCCCGGAATGGTGAAGACCTATGGCAGCGTGAACGGATTTGGCTGGAAATCGAATGAAACAGTGGCGGCGCAGATTGTTTCGGTCCCCATGGCGGTGCCGATGAAGATCGCAAGCTCAGCCTTTCAAGCGCTGGTAATTTACCTGATCGTGGGTTGCCTGATCTCGCTCGCGGCGATCGACGCCGCGGTAATTCTGCTCGTGATCCGGCCCGTGCATAAGCTTTCCGCGATGGCCGATCGCGTGAGCACCGGCGATAGGAACCTTACCGAGCTGCCGGTGCAGGGCAAAGATGAGATCGCGGGCCTTACCACGTCGTTCAACCGGATGATCGTGAGCCTCCAAAAGGCGTTCCGGCTGCTGAACGGCTAAGCGGCGCCCGACCGGACGCTGCCCAAAAACTGTTCGCGGTGGTTGGCCGAACTGATCTCCTTCGCCAGCGTCTCACAGAGGCCGTCGAGGGTGTGGTTGGTGGACGCGGCGCGCCGCACCAGAATGTGAGCGATCGGCCCGACGTAGGTCACCAGTTCCTTGCTGATTCGGTCGAGGTCGGCCTCGCTATAGCTGGACCGTTCGCCGTCCGACGCCTCGTGCGCGGCCGAATGCGCGCTCTTCGTGGTGACGGTAGCGGTCTCCTCCAATCGAATGGCTTCCAGAGCCGACAGGAACTCATCGGCGTTCTGGAACCGTTCGGCCGGCTTTTTCGCCAAAGCTCTTAGAACGATCCGCCCGAATTCGGGGGGAACCTCTGGGTTGATTTCGGAGGGAGGCTGGGGCGTCTGGTTTAAATGCGCCGCAATAATCGCGTACGCCCCGCCCGATCCGTGCGCTCCAAAGGGCGGGCGGCCAGCCACCATTTCATAGAGCATCGCCCCCGTCGAATACACGTCGGAGCGGGCGTCCACGTGTTCGCCGCGGGCTTGCTCGGGCGAAATATAATACGGCGACCCCACCAGCGTGCCGGGCTGCGTCAACTCGGCATCCTGGCCGGACGCGATCAACGACGTCGCCAGTCCGAAATCGAGAAGCTTGACGGCGCCGTGCTGCCCGATCATGACGTTCGACGGTTTGATATCGCGATGAATCACGCCATGGGAATGCGCGTAGGCAAGCGCAGCCAGCACCTGCGACACGTATTCGAGCGCCTGCCCGAGCGTGATTCCCGGCGCATGGAGCTTATCGCGGAGGCTCACGCCTTCGACGAATTCCATCACCATCACCAGCTCATCGTGGGCGCGAAATGCGTTGTGGAGCGCGGCGATGTGCGGGTGTTCCAAACGCGCCTGCAGCCGGATCTCGCGCAGGAACCGTTCTTCGATGACCGGCATCGCCGACGCGTTGGGCAGAATCACCTTCAGCGCCTCGAGGCGCTGCGAGATCGCGTGACGAACTTTGTATACCGATCCCATGCCGCCGGCGCCGAGTGGAGCCAGCACTTCGTACTCGCCGAGCCGGTCGCCTGGCTTGAAGATCATCTTGCCGTCCGCAGCCACGGAATGGAACCTCTTTACCGATGATGTCAAGTATGAATGTTTCGCGCAAGGCAGCCCCGGCGTTGGATGTATACTACCCGAAATATGCCCCGACGCTTCCTGTTCGCCACGTTCGCATTGCTTAGCATAGCCCTCGCGTGCCGCGCCCAGTGGCCGCGCGCAGCATCGCCCGCCCTTCCTCGCACCTCCGACGGCAAGGTCAATATGAGCGCGCCTGTTCCGCGCGCAGCCGACGGTCACCCCGATCTTTCGGGTGTTTGGGAAATGTATTCGGATAACGACATGCCCAAACTCCTGCTCAATCTCGCGGCCGATCTCAAGCCTGGCGAGGTCCAGCTTCTTCCCTGGGCAAAGGCCGTCTTCGACGAGCGTGTCGCGACCAACGGCAAGGACCACCCCGGCGCGCGCTGTCTGCCTTCCGGCATCCCCGAGAAGGACATGGTTCCGGCGCCGTATAAGATTATCCAGATCCCTGGGCTGGTCGTCTTTCTCTATGAATCGCGCACGATCTTCCGCCAGATCTTTACCGACGGCCGGCCGCTGCCCGCCGATCCTAACCCCGCATGGCAAGGCTATTCGATCGGGCACTGGGACGGCGACACGCTGGTGGTGGAGACGGCCGGATTCAATGACAGAACCTGGCTCGATATGAAGGGCCATCCGGCCACCGAAGCTCTCCGCGTCACCGAGCGCTTCACGCGCCGCGACCTCGGCCACATGGACCTGCTGGTCACCATCAACGATCCGAAGGCGTACGCCAAGCCCTGGACGGTAGCTGCCAAGATTCACCTGCTGCCCCAGGACGAACTGATCGAGCATATTTGCGAAGAGAACAACAAAGCGCCGGAGCATTTGGTGGGAAAATAACACGTCGCCTACCGCCATAGAGACCGTTATCGGGAATGCGAAGATGTTTTAGTCCAGAACGCGGACGAATTCGGCCAGGATACGGTATTTCTCTTCGTCGGGATCGAGGTCCCAGGAAGGAAATTCTGGATTCAGCGATTCCAGGCGAATGCGCCCGTGCCGCCAGCCTTGCTCGGATTGGGTCTTCTCGCTCTGGTACCGTTTCACCGTGTAGCGGTTATTGCCGCCGGTTTCGAGATTCTCCACCAGCACCAGGCGGCCCTGGCGGGACCCAGCGACGCCATAGTGGAACACGCACAGCGAACCATCGGGAATGCGCGGCTCCATGGAATGGCCGGCGATTTGGGCCACGAACATATCGGTCGAGAGGCGCAGGTCTTCGGGCGCTTCGATCCAGCCTTCGGCGGATATTTCTTCGTTTTCCAAAAATTTTCCGGCCGCAGCACGCAAGGAGTAGCGGGGAAGATGCGTGCGGAATTCGAGCACGTTGCTTTGAATGTTCTTCAAATACAAGCGGTCGAGTGTGCGGGAGAAATCGTCCACCAACACTTCTTCACGGTTCGTGATGCGAATGGCGTTCGAGGCGTTCGTTTCCAAATGCTCGAACAGCTTTTCCGCTCCCATTTCACTTGCCTTCCGGGCGAGATCCTCCGGCAGGAGTTCCAAAACCTCCAGCTCTTCTTCACCGGCAAGGGATTCCAGATCGCGGCGGAAGCGCAGGCGCAAGGAATCCGATTCCGCATCCCGCAGAAGAACGCCTATATTGACCAGGCCCTGGCCGGGGATCTCCGCCTGGATCAGCGAATACTGGCCCAACCGGGATTGGATGGTCGCGGCCGAGGTTGGCATGGGTGCTCAGTAGAGCTTATCGGTAGAAATGGGGAGATTACGGTGCGAAAGGATAATATCCCTTGCGGGCCCGTACCTTCACGTTCCCCAGATCCACCTTCACTTCGATGTTGCGGAATTGCTTCTTCGCATCCGTCGTGCTGGGAATATAGCGAATAATGTACTGCGTGGTCACCTCGCCCACCACGGCTTCCACGGCGCGATACATTCCGTTGGCCAGTTCAGCGGCATACTGGCCGGTGCCGACCTTCAACGGATAATTGCCTTCATCCGACGGCGTCGAGATATATCCGGCGACATCGCCGAAGACATCGCGCAATGGGTATTCCACACGGCCACCGGTCTCCTCGGCGAGGCGCGTCAGGTCGCTTTCGCTATCGCTGGTGAATCCGAATGCGACGGTACTGATTCCATAAATCGTCACCAGATTGCGCTGCGCGATTTCAAGCGCTTCATCCAGGGTCTTTTTGCTGGCGTTGTCATGGCCGTCGCCAATAATCACCAGGATGCGCCGCGGCTCGATGGGTTCGCCCTGGATCAGCTTGCGGCTGGTGCACGCCATGTAGATGGCGTCGAACAAGGCGGATCCGCCGCTCGGCCGGAGCTTGCCCAACTTCTCCACGATCGGCTCGGGATCGCTGCCGGTATCGACCAGGAGGTCCGCGCTGTTGGAATAGCCGATCAGGTAGCCGCTGAACTTGGGGTTGTCGCCGGGAATCAGATTTTGCACCAGCTCGACCGCCGCATCTTCGTAGTTCTTCCAGTGCAGGCGGCTGGCGTTGCTCAGATCGATCAGGAAACCGACCACCACGGGCTGGTTGCGCTCGCGGGTGAAGAACTGAATATCCTGCTGCTTGCCCTCGTCGAAAATCGTGAAGTCTTTTTGATCCAAATCCGAAACGAAGCGGCCCTTATCGTCGGTCACCGTCACGGGAACAATGACTTCGTTGACTTGTACCTGGATGGGCGGGGCGGCCGGGGGCTGAGCGGACGGAGCCAGGGAGGCCGAAGTTGGAGCGGCCGAAGGCTGGGCGGACGGAACAGGGTCTGCCTTCTGCGCGGCCGGTTTCTGGGATTGGCCGTACAGCGAGAAACCGAGCAGGAAAGAAAGCGCAAACCGCAAATGCATCGTCTTGGCCTTGTTCTGATTATAGAGCACAAGCGGCGGGGCGGCGCGGCAACTTGCGGCTCAAACCGTCTCCCGCACATACTTCACGGTGTGAACGTACCTTCTGGCCAGCTCTTCGATCCAATCGGCTTCACGAACGGTGATGGCGCGGGGCGGGATCAAATCGGCGCCGATCCCTACCCCGGTGGCGCCCGCCGCCAGGTACTTACCGGCGGTCTGCTGATTGACCCCTCCCGCCGCGATGAAGGCCACGTTCGGAAAGGGAGCTTTCAAGGCGTGAAAGTAATCCACGCCGCCCAAGTGAGAGCAGGGGAAAATTTTGACGAAATCGGCTCCCGCCTTCACCGCGGCCATGATTTCAGTCGGCGTGAGCGCTCCAGGCATCGAAATGATTCCGGCCTGCACGGTGAAGTCGACAATTTCGACATCCAATCCCGGGCTGGAAATGAACTTCGCGCCCGCCGCCAGGCAAGCTTGCGCAGTCTCGACATTGAGCACCGTACCCGCGCCGACGATCATATGCGGATGCTTCTTCACCAAGTCAGCAATCAGCTCGGTGGCCCTGGGCACGGTCATGGTGAGTTCCACAATGGGGAGCCCGCCCCTCGAGACGGCTTCGGCTGCAAACAGGGCATCTTCCTTGTTGGCCGCACGAACCGCGGGGATAATCGCGAGTTGCTCGATGCGGGCGCGAACCTCTTCTTTTTTCATTGAAGCTCCATTTGATGCGGGCCCGCGCTTTACCCTTGGAACTTCTGCGCGAGGTCCTGCGCGGCACGCATCAAGAGATTTCCGTCCAGCCCGACGGCGACGAAAGTGCAGCCTAGGGAAAGGTAATGACGGGCGAGCGTCTCATCGATGGCCAGAATACCCGCAGCCCGGCCGGCTGAACGAATGCGGCCGATGGCTTCGCCGATGGCCCGCTGCACATCGGGATGCAGGGAGTTGCCCAGGTGCCCGAGCCCGGCCGAAAGGTCGGATGGTCCGATAAACACGCCGTCCACTCCTTCGACCGAAGCGATGGCGTCCAGATTCTCCAGCCCCCGCCGTGTTTCCACCTGCACCAGCAGACACATCTGCTCATTGGCCTGATGCACGTAGTTTGTGACGCGGCTCCATTGCGATGCCCGCGCCAGCGTAGCGCCGACGCCGCGGATGCCGTGTGGCGGATAACGCATGGCGGCCACCAGTTGTTTGGCTTGTTCCGCGCTTTCCACCATGGGAACCAGAAGGGTCTGCGCGCCGATATCGAGCAGTTGCTTGATCAACTGCACGTCACCCGTCACCGGCCGCACGATGGGATGCGTGGGATACGGCGCCACGGCTTGCAGCAGCGCCAGGATGGACCGCACATCGTTGGGCGCATGCTCGCCGTCAATCAGGATCCAATCGAAGCCGGAGCCGGCGGAAATCTCCGCGCAGACAGTATCGGTGAGGCCGAGCCACAAACCGATTTGCGGCCGGTTGCCGCTCTTCAGCGCGGCCTTGAAGGTATTGGTCTTAATCTCCATGTTTATTCAAACCGTGTCTATTCAACATGTCTATTCAAAATGACACGAGATGCAGCCGAAAGTTCCATAGTCGATGTGGAACGTGTCGCCGCGGCGCACGGGAACGGGGCGCGTGAAGGAACCTCCGAGAATCACTTCGCCGGCGGCTAGCGACACGCCATGCGGTGCGAATTTGTTCGCGAGCCATGCCACGCCGTTGGCCGGATGGTTGAGCACCGCCGCGGCCACGCCCGATTCCTCGATCACCCCGTTGCGATAACAGACCGCCGAGACCCAGCGCAGGTCGGCTTCGAGAGGACGGAACGGACGGCCGCCGCACACCAGTCCCGCGCCCGCGGCGTTGTCCGCGATGGTGTCGAAAACTTTGCGCGTAGCTTTGGTTTCGGGATCGATCTGCTGAATACGCGCGTCGATGATTTCAATCGCCGGAGTCACATATTCCGTGGCGCCGAGCACGTCGAAGATGGTGCAATTAGGCCCTTCGAGTGGTTTGCCCAGCACGAATGCGAGCTCCACTTCCAAACGCGGCACGATGAAACGGCCCGCCGAAATGCTGGAGCCATCGGCGAAGAACATATCGTCGAACAGCACGCCGTAGTCGGGCTCATTGATGTTGGAGGAGTACTGCATGGCCTTCGACGTCAGTCCGATTTTGTGACCCTGCACCACGCGGCCGGACGACGTTTTCAAGTGGACCCACGCCTTCTGCACGGCGTACGCATCGTCGATGGTCATACCGTTGTGCTGGAGCGAGAGCTGGCGGATCTGCGTGCGCGAGCGCTCCGATTCGTCCAGCCGCTTGGCTGCATCGCGAATACTCGCTTCATCCAACATGCAATGGTTCCTCCGCATCTCCGATGATGGTATTTTTCAAGCTTCCCACGCCCTCGATTTCAGTGATCACTTCGTCGCCCACCTTCACGCCGGTGAGACCTTCGGGCGTGCCGGTCAAGATGATGTCCCCCGGCGCGAGCGTCATGAAGCCGCTCAGATATTCGATCAGAAAAGGAATGGTGAAAATCATATCGCGCGTGTTGCCTTGTTGCGTGACGCGGCCGTTTACGAGGGTTCGCAGGTGCAGGTTCATGGGATCGGGGACATCCGCACGGCCGACCAGCCAGGGGCCGAGCGGGGTGGCACAATCACGGCTTTTGACGCGAAAGTTCGGGCGATAGAAGTTTTCCAGGTAATCGCGAATGGCGTAATCGTTGGCGACGGTGTAGCCGGCGACGTAGTGGTAGGCATCGTCCCGCATCACGCCGCGCGCGATTTTCCCGATTACGACCGCGAGCTCGCATTCGTAGTGCATGTAGTTCACACCCCGCGGGCGCCGGGTCTGGCCGCCATGGCCGCACAAACTTTGCGGTCCTTTCAGGAACACCAGCGGCTCGGCGGGAGCTTTGAAGGAAAGCTCTTTGGCGTGATCGGCGTAGTTCAGGCCGAGAGCGAATATAGTTCCGGGCTGCACCGGCGGGAGCCAGACGACCGCGTCTTCATTGACGATGCGGCCGTCGGCGAGCTGCAAGCGGCCGTCGTGTTCCTCCGCGTGATGGATTGCGCCGGCATAAGCAACACGCGCGGTTTTCATGCAGACACGACCTGATTTTCGATCGGCGGAAGACCTTCGATTTCCACGCGGACACGGTCGCCCGCGCGAGCCAGCGGCGCATCCGGCGGTTCACCGATTAGCACGATGTCGCCAGGCTGGAGGGTGAGGAACTCGGCGATATCCGCGATTAACCGGTCAACCGGGCGAACCAGATCCGCGACGCTCGTCCGGCAACGGAGTTCGCCGTTGATCTGAACCCGAATCTCGGCCGGAACGCGATCGGTTGTTTCCCCGCCAATTACGCAGAACCCGTCGCGGCAGCGCTGTTTGATCGCAGGCCGAAAGTAGGATTCATGCGGGATGCTGACATCGAGAACCGCGACGTAGCCCGCGATCTGATTCGGCACCAGTCCGATCACGGCGCCAAGGGTGCCCGCCATCTTCAGTTCCGTTGCATCGGCTGGCATTCGGATAGGCGGGCCCGGCACATTCCAGGTGTTGCGCGGCCGAAGATAGAGGACGGGCGCGATGGGCCCTTCGCCGCCGAGCCGTTCCCGCTCGCCGCGAAAATTGAAAACTACGCCGTAAACCGCGCTACCGCAGTTCAGCAGCATCAGGCCTTGGATGGGGCTTGCTGCTGCTCGACATACTTGTAGACCAGCGTGTGATCGGCGCGGAATCCGAGTGCTTTCTCCGCCGCAGCCCAGATGTCTTTCTCGCTCGATAGCAGAGGCGTGTTCATCGCCAGATGATCCGACAGTTCGGACGCGATTTTGACATCCTTGGCGAGCAAACCCAACATGAAGCCGGAGGTGAAGGTCTTGGGCAGAATGCACATTTTCGCATTGACTTCGGTGACGAAGCTGCGCCCTGTGGAGACGTTGAAGACGTCCACCATGACTTGCGGGTCTAGCCCGAAGCGTTCGCCGACCAACAGAGCTTCGCTCACCGCGACCATGTTGGTGGCCGCAAGAAAATTGTTGAGCGCTTTCAGCGCGTGGCCGGAGCCGAGCTTGCCGGTGTGAGTGAGGCTGGCGCCCATGGCTTCCAATACGGGCCGGCATCGTTCGATGAGCGCCGCATCACCGCCCGCCATGATCGCGAGTTTTCCTTCGACTGCGCGCTTGACGCCGCCCGAGACCGGCGCATCGATGAGATGCAAGCCGCGAGCGGTAAGTTCGCGGCCCAGGAATTCCGTGTCGACAGGAGAAGACGAACTCATGTCCACGACGATTGCGCCGGGCTTCATCCCTTTCGCTGCGCCGTGCGGCTCGCCGAGTACCGCATCCTGCACCGCCTTGCCGTCGGGCAGCATGGTGATCACGACATCGGAACCGGTGGCAGCTTCCGCGGCAGACGCGCACGCCACGCCGTCGTTGGATTGGAGAAACGTTTGGATCGCCGCCGGATTCGCGTCGAACAATCGCGGCTTAAATTGTTTTTGCGCCAGGCACGCCGCCATCGGCGCGCCCATCATGCCCAGTCCGATAAAGGCGACGGTCACTAGATGCCCATCTCCTTGAACACTTCGCGCGCGATGCGAAAACTATCCACGGCCGCGGGCACGCCGCAATAGATGGCCGATTGCAGGAACACCTCCATAAGCTCGGCCTTGGTTACGCCGTTGGCGATGGCCCCGCGCACGTGCCCCCGGATTTGATTCGGCCGGTTCGCGCCGGTGAGCATCGAAAGCGTGACGATGCTGCGGGTCTTCCGATCGAGTCCGGGGCGTCCCCAGATCTCGCCGAAGCAGTACTGATTCACCAGCTCTTCAAAGGGACGGTTGAAATCGTCCGTGGCGGCCCAGGCCTGATCGGCCAGCTCGGCGCCGAACATGTCGCGGCGGATGGCCATGCCTTTGTCGAACATCTGTTTTTCCAAAGCTGTCTCCTCAGGTGGTTTGCAAGCGATCTCGATCCCACATTATATCGGGGCCGCTGCTCGTAGCTATGGCCTGCCGGCGCCGACGAAGTCCTCCATCACCGCCTTGCGCAACAGATCCGGCGGCAGCAAGCCTTGCGACAGGATAAAATCGTGAAATTTCTGGACGTTAAACTTAGGCCCCAGCGCATGCTCGGCAGCCGTGCGGATTTCGAGCAGACGAGTGAATCCATCAAAATAGGACGGCGCCTGGCCGGGCGCTCGAAAGGTGAAGCGTTCCACTTCCTCGGTGGCGAATCCTGGCGAACAGACCACGTCTTTTTCTAAAATCTGCATCGCCTGCGCGGGCGTGAGCTTGCCTTCCTGTAATTCCGGATCGATGAATGCGCGTGCGGCGCGCAGCAGCCGGTAATCGAGCGAGACCAGCTTCGCATCGTCGGGCATGTAGGGCAGCATGAAATATTCCGAGTACAATCCCCAGCCTTCGACATTGGTGCTGTTAAATGCGAACAAAGCCCGGGCAAGCGATACACCGCGCTCCACCATAGCGTCGAATTGCAGCTCGTGACCCGGCCGCGCTTCGTGCGCGGTGAGCGTCCAGGAGGCCGCTTCGAAAGTAAAATCGTCGTACTTCAATGCTTTCCCGCTCGCGCCGGTGGTTTCGAGCGGCAGCACGAACTGGCCGCGCTCGCCGTGGTTGTTGATCAGCGGCGGAGGAACCATATGGGGTGCGGGCTGCTGCGCGGTCTCGGCGGCAGAGGCGAGGCGAATAATCGCGGGCCGGTCCGGCAGTGTAATTAAATGCTGGCTCCGTAAAATCCCCTCGATTTCCTCCAGCCGTTTCCGATAATGCGGCATGATCTGATCGCCCGGGATCTGATCTTTCTTCAAGACTGCAATCACGTCGCGATAATCGGACGAAGGTAAGTGCCGTTGCTGCGCGATTCGCTGGGCGATCGGAGCCATCTGGTTCTGCAGATCGCTGAAGGCATGATGCGCCATCCGCGTGAGTTCGGAGGGCGTGTAATCGATGCCGTAATTAGAAAGCTGAATCGTATACAGCTCGGGCGGAAGGCGAAAATCCGAGCGCGCCTTGGGCAATATTTCTTTGCGAACGAAAGCGTCATAGGAGGCGAGCTGCTGCTTCAGCTTGGCGAAGGCATCCTGATATCCGGACATCTTGTACTTTTCGAGCAGCAAGCCGATGCCGGTGACATAGGCATTGGTGTTTTCCAGGTTCTTTTCGACTTCGAGCCTGGAGGGACCGAGCAGGCCCGGCTTGGCCGCCTGCTCGCGAAAGTGCTGCTCCACTTGCAACGTGTACGGTTCGACGCCGGCAACGAGCCCGGTGTACTTGCGCAAACGAACCACCGCGGCAGGCCGGCGGTCGGGGGTGACCTGATCATCCAGAAGGCTCTTGATGCCGTAGAATATGGCGCCGGCGACATCGTCATACGGCAGCAGCAGGCGTTCGTTCGCTTCCGAAGAGCGAACGTCGCGGTCGGCCTCGGCGATCAGGATTTCAAGATCCTGCCGCACCAGCGGGTCCTTCTCGGCCGCCAATCGTTTTTCGAGTTCGATGCGCGCAACCGCGATATCCCTGCGATAACGTTCGGCCTGATCCGGAGTGACCGTGCTGATCTGCTCGTCCAAACCGCGGACGCCCAGGGAGCCGGCCTGCTCGGGCGCGTAGCGCGCAAGGATATCGATCAGCAACTGGGCATTTTGGTTGCTTTTTGCGACCCACGCCGGCGGGCTCTGCGCCCAGGCAGACACGGCGATCAGCACGAAGAAAACGAGCAATAAGCGCATGATTTTACAGTAGCGCTCAATCCGGCCAGATTTCGCGCGCGGTCTCGATCACGAGCCGGAGCTTTTGGAATTGCTGGTCAATCGTCAGGGAGTTGCCTTCACTGGTGGATGAGAAGCCGCATTGCGGGCTCAGGCAAATCTGATCGAGCGGCATGTACTTGGCAGCTTCTTCTATGCGGCGCTTCAGATCGTCCTTCTTTTCGAGCTCGCCGCGTTTCGATGTCAGCAGCCCGAGCACCACTTTCTTGCCTTTGGGAACAAAACGCAACGGAGCGAAGGTTCCCGAGCGTGCGTCGTCGAATTCAAGGAAATAGCCATCGACATTCAGATCTCCGAACAGCGCCTCGGCTACGTGATCGTAGCCGCCCGAAGCCGCCCAGGACGAACGGAAATTCCCCCGGCATAAATGCGTGCAGATCGACATGCCTGCGGGCTTGTTGGCCACCGCTTCGTTGATGGTGCGGATGTGGCGAATGTGAGCATGCTCGCCGTCTTCGCCCATTTTATTGACCACTTCGCGCTGCGCGGGATCGTTCAAATACGCCAGGCTGATGTCGTCGAGCTGCAAATAGGTGCAACCGAGTTTCGCGAGCTCCGCGATTTCCTGCGCATACACTTGCGCCAGATCATGCCAGAACTCGGCGATGTCGGCGTAAATCGCAGGATCAATAGCCGCGCGGCCGCTGCGATAGTGCATCATGCTGGGCGAAGGAATGGTGAGCTTGGGCGTGGCGTGCGCCACCGATTTCAAG
>Ga0335074_10009151_pt1 | contig 13802 bp, 12 predicted proteins | sample Lox_Sample_23_FD_206715 | JGI IMG/M metagenome (GOLD analysis project Ga0335074, IMG submission 206715) | Soil microbial communities from Loxahatchee National Wildlife Refuge, Florida, United States - Lox_Sample_2.3 | ecosystem: Environmental > Terrestrial > Soil > Wetlands | place: USA...
GTCAGCGGGCGGGTTGCTCCGCATGTAGGTCAGCGCCCCGGCCACGGCGATCGCGGCGAAGACCAGGTTGACGTAGAGGGTCCAGCGCCAGGAGAAGTACTGGGTGAGGACACCACCGAGGATCAGGCCCACGGCGCCGCCGCCGCCAGCGACGGATCCAAAGACGCCGAACGCCCGACCGCGCTCGCGCGGGTCGCGGAACGTGCTGACCAGCGTGCCCAGTGCGGACGGCGCGAGGATGGCGCCGAATACGCCCTGCAGCGCCCGCGCGGTCACCAGCATTTCGAACGACACGGCGGCGCCGCCGAGCGCCGAGGACAGGGCGAAGCCGACGAGCCCGATGATGAAGACCCGCTTGCGGCTGAACATGTCGCCGAGCCGCCCGCCGAGCAGCAGCAGGCTGCCGAACGCCAGCGCGTACGCGGTCACCACCCACTGCCGGTCGCTGTTCGGGAAGCCGAGGGCGTGCTGGGCCGACGGCAGCGCGATGTTCACGATGGTGGCGTCCAGCACGACCATGAGCTGGGCGATGGCCACGATGACCAGGATCAGCCAGCGATGGTCGCTGCCAGCGGAGCGCCGGGCGCCGGTGACGGATGTTACGGATGACATTGAGAGCTGGCCCCCATCGGAGATGTGTGGGTTGTGTGGGTCGTGATGTCCGGCGGTCATGCTGGCACCGCCCGCTTGTCCGGCGCGGCGCCGAGGTTCTTCGCCGCTTCATCGAGGCTGTCCAGCAGGCGCAGCAGCGTCGCCCGGTCGTCCTCGCTCAGCGCGCCGAAGATCTGGGTGAGCGCGCGCTCCCGGGTGGCGTTCGCCACGCCGAGGCAGGCCTCGCCCACTTCGGTGATCGCCACGAGCTTGGCCCGGCGGTCGGTTGGGTCCGGACGGCGTTCGGCCAGGCCGGCGCGCTCCAGCCCGTCGACGATGTCGGTGATCGAGTGCGGCGAGAGCCCGAAGTCGGTCGCCAGCGAGTTCTGCCGGGCCGGCCCCTGCTCGTGCAGGCGCCGCAGCACCTTGGCGCGGGCGATGGACAGGCCACACCCGCTCATCTCGTCGCTGACCGCCCGGAACATCCGGTGGTGGACGGCGAGATACCGCTCGCCCAGCTGCTCAACCGTGATCATTTCTGCCTCTGACATCTTCTGCGGGTCCGCTCGGACCCTCCGCCGCTCCGTCCTTGATGGACGTCACGTTGATGACTGACATAATGAGGAACCTCACTGCTTTATTCCGCGCTCGAGAAAAATCTCGCCGCAGCCCCGTGCCGCCCGCGCCGCCTGGCGGCCGCCCCCGCCCTCCCGCCCCGCCCTCCCGCCCCGGCGGCGGCTCCCGCTGGTGCCTGTGCGGCGGTCAGCTCTCCGGAACGAGCTCGGCCGGAAGGACATCGACGGAAGAGATCAGCGCGGTTGGCGACGGTGTATCCCTGCGCGGCGAGCATCTCGGCCACGGCCGGGTGGTCCTGCCTGCTAGGCCTGCTCGACGGTGTCGGCGACGATCGCCAGGAAGCGGAACGCGGCGTGCACCATCGCCGTGTAGGGCGCGGTGGCGAAGCAGATCACGATCGTCGACAGGTGGGTAACAAGGATCAGGCCGTAGGCCGGGGTGTCCCGGAACGCCAGGGTGAGCATGCCGGTCAGCGCCAGCAGCCCAAGGCCGAGGGTCAGGCCGTAGTCTCCGGCGCTGGGTGGCGGGTCGCTGCGCCGCTTGAGCATCATCAGCCCGGCGCACCCGGCCATCATGCTGATCCCGCCGGCCGTGCCCAGGATGACCGGGGCGGACAGCACAGGGTACGGCGGGCCGACGCCGAGGACGTCCTGCAGGAACGCGGCCGCCAGGGTGGCGGCGAAGCAGGCCGCGAAGCCCCAGGCGACGGCCGCGTGCAGCCGCCGCCTGGCCGGTGAGGGGTGATCGCCCGGGTACGGGCATTCGGCGCCGCCACCGCGCAGGTACTCCAGACTGGCCGCGCGGCGCAACGCCGTGGCCAGCGCGCGCCCGCTGGCGAGATCCCGCAGCGGGCCGTGTGTGTCGTGCCAGTACCCGGCCAGCGCACGGAGCATGACCGCCGCGCTCCAGGCCGTCGGCAGCGCGACGACCACGAGCAGGGCCGGGTAGGGGATGACCTGGTACGGGCCGCGGTGGCGCAGCAGCGCGCCGATCCCTTCGGTGGCAGCGACCAGGGCCAGCAGCGCGGTGCCGACACCGATCGCCGCCGTGGCCCGCGCGCCGTGATTGCCCCGCCAGACCGGCCGCAGCCAGCACGGCGATGGGAGGTAGCGGCGATAGCTTGCCAGCCGCACCGCGGTGAGAATGGCCGGCGGGTCGAGCGCGAACTCGTGCGGCGCCGCGTACATGCACGCCTGGAAGCAGGCCCGGCAGTCATGGCAGAGGCTGGCGAGCTGGGTGATGTCGCCGGTCTCCAGCACGCTGCGGCGCTCCAGCGCGGGGAACACCGCGCAGTAGCCCTCGCAGTACCGGCACGAGTTGCAGATGCCGAGCTGCCGCTCGGCCTCGGCGAATGGGTCATCCGGCGTGGGCATGACGCGCCGCCTCCGCTCCGGCGATGCGGCCCCACACGTGCCCGATGGTCAGCCCGAACCCGGCCAGATACCCCGTGGACAAGATGTTGCCGGACATGATTTCCCCGGCCGCGAACACGTTGCGCATCGGCGTCCCGTCGGTGCGCAGCACGCGGGCCCGCTCGGTGACCGCGACGCCCAGGTAGGTGAACGTGATGCCGGGGCGCATGGCCACGCCGTAATAGGGCGGGGTGTCGATGGGCTGGGCCCAGTGGCTCTTGGCCGGGCTGATGCCCTCGGTCGCGCAGTCGTCCAGGCCGCCCGGGTCGAACGTGCCGCCGGGCCGGATCGCGGCGTTGAACTCGCGGACCGTGCCGCTCACGGCATCCGGATCCAGGCCAAGGGCCGCAGCGAGCTCGCCGGGCGAGCCGGCCTCGGCGGGCCGGTACATCGGCGGCAGGAACAGCCTCCGGACCTTCGCGTCCCAGATCGAATACGCGATCTGGCCGGGCTGGCCGGCGATGTTGCGGCCCCAGATCGCGTAGCGCTTTGGCCAAAGTTCCTCGCCCTCGTCGTAGAAGCGAAGGCCGCGGGCGTTGACCACGATGCCGAACGGGATCGAGTCGAGCCGGGTGGCGATGCCGCCGTCGAACCGCGGTGACCGGGCGTCGATGGCAACCGAGTGAAACCCGCGTTCCTCGCCCGCCCGGGCGGCGCCGTGTGCGTAGAGCGCGGCGAGCACGAGGCCGTCGTTGTCCCGGGAACCACGGATGAGGTAGTTGTCGGCGGCGTCCCCCAAGTACCGCCGGAGCCAGCCGATGTTGGCCTCGAACCCGCCGCTGGCACAGACCACGGCCCGGGCGTGCAGCATGCCCGCCGTCGTGACCACCGCGGTGCACCGGTCGCCGTCCATGAGCAGGTCGCCGACGGTGGTGCCGTAGCGGACCGCGACGCCCAGCCGGGCCGCCGTCCGGTGGTAGGTGTTGATCAGGGCCTTGCCGCCGCCGAGGAAGAACCGGTTGGTCCGGCCGAGGTGCAGCGTGCCGGTCAGCGGCGGCTGCCAGCGAACCCCGTGCTCGGTCATCCACTGCGGCACCGTCTCGGACTCCCGCACAGTCAGCTCGGCGAGCCTGGCGTCGCCCGGGCCGGTCCCCACGCCGCAGAGGTCGCGCCACAGCTCACCGAACAGGTAGGTCCCCGGGCTGTAGCGGTCCGCCACGCCGTGCATGCAGCGGATGTTTCGGCTGTGCCGGGTGTTGCCGCCGCGCATCGCTTTCTCGCCGCGATCCAGAACGAGCACCCGCCCGGTGAGCCGGGCAGCGGTGAGCGCGGCGGCAAGGCCGGCGTTGCCGCCGCCGATCACCACAACGTCCCACGGTTCGCTGACGGCCAGCTCGTCGGCTCCTTACTCGGTGGCGGGGTTAGCCGGGGTCGGGCCATCCGAAGCTGGGCTCCGGGTGGGGCAATGGCGGCAGGTCCCAGGTGGCGGCCGATGGCTGGGCGGTCGGCGCGACCGGGACGTCAATGACCGTGGGCAGCCCCGAGCCCAGCGCCGTCTTCAGCGCGAAGCCGAGGTCACCCGCGGCGTCCACCCGCAGGCCCTGCGCGCCCATGGACCGGGCCATCGCCGCGTAATCCGCCGAGTACGGTGCGCCTGTCGCGACGTAGCTGAACGTGGTGGCCAGTTCGCGCCCGGCGCCGAAGTAGCCCCGCTGCTGGTCGCGGATGGAGATGTAACCCCCGTTGTTCCAGACCAGCCAGATGGCCGGGATGCCGTATTCGACCGCGGTGGCCACCACCCCGGGCAGCATCAGGAAGCCGCCGTCGCCGACCACCGCGACCGCGGGCGTGTCCGGGGCGGCCAGCCGTGCCCCGATCACGCCGGCCATGCCAAAGCACATGGACGCGAAGCCCCAGCTCTGCAGCAGCGTGCCCGGTCCGCCGGGCCGCCATTCCTGGACGATCCAGTTGTGGTGCACACCCACGTCGCTGAGCAGAATGCCGTCGCCGGGCAGCGCTGCCCGCAGATCGGCGAGCACTCGCTGCGGCCGCAGCGGGGTGGCGTCCGAGGTGCGCTCCGGCGCGGTGTGACGCTCCCATTCCCGAGTCCAGGCCGCGACGTCGGCCCGCCACTGCCCGGTGTCCGGGGTGACCACCAGGGCCTCGCGCAACTGGCCGAGCACGTCCCGGGGGCTGGCCACCACGCCCAGCGTCACCGGGTAGTTGCGGCCCAGCTCGGCCGGGTCGGCATCGACCTGGATCAGCCGGGTGGGCGGGATCTCATACGTGTACCCGGGCAGCCAGGAGCTGGTGGACCGGTCATCGAAGCGGGTACCCAGCGCGAGGATCACGTCGGCGCTGCGCGCCGCCCGGTTGGCCTGGTAGGTGCCGTTACGCCCGGTGGCGCCGAGGTACAGCGGCGACCGCGCGTCGGCGGCGCCCTTGCCGAGCGGCGAGGTGACCACCGGGATGCGGGCCGCGGTGGCGAACGCGTCAAGTTCCGCGGTGCCCTCGCCGTTCAGCACGCCATACCCGGCGACGATCAGCGGCCGCTGGGCCGCGGCGAGCAGTGTCAGGATCGCGGCCACGTCCGTATCGGCGGCGGCGCGCCGCGCGGAGATGCCCCGCCGCCACGCGCGGGCGTCGGGCACCGGCTCGTCGGTGGTCTCCACGAACACGTCGAGCGGCACGTCCAGGTGCACCGGCCCGGGACGTCCGGTGAGCATCGCCGCGAACGCCTGCCGGAGCATGAGCGGAAGCTGGTCGGCCCGGGTCGCCTGGAAGCTGCGCTTGACGTACGGGCGCAGCGCGCCGGGGGCATCCGCCTGGTAGTGCCGGCCGGTCTCCTGGAACGGCGCCCGGTTGAACTGTGTGGTCGGGACGTTGCCGGTGATGGCCAGGAACGCCGAGGAGTCCATGAGCGCCGAGCCGAGCGCGACCGGGAGATTCGCCGACCCGGGGCCGACCGACGTGAACGTCGCCAGCGGCTGGTGCCGGATCCGGTAGTACGCGTCGGCGATGAAGCCGGCGGCGGACTCGTGGTGCACCGACAGCGTGCCGATTTCTTCGCGCCGCTCGTACAGGGCGTCCAGCAGGCCGAGATCGCCATGGCCGCACAGCCCCACCGCGTAGGGCACCCGCTCGCGGATGAGGTACTCGGCGATGATCTCCGCGCCCTTCACGGCAGCGGGCCCTCCCAAATGCTTGCGTATTAAGCAATTCATTGCATAATGCGCGACGCTATGGCAGCCTGATGGCCCCGTCAAGAGGGAGCTGGCACGGATGGCAGGGCTGCGGGCCGACGGCAGCCCGGTTCCCGGCCTGTACGCTGCCGGCAACGCCGCGGCGTTCTGGACCGCGGACGGGTCCCCGGTCCCGGCGCCACCCTCGCGGTCGCGATGACCATGGGATACCGCGCCGGGCGGCACGCCGCGCTGGCCGTACGCTGACATGCATGACGGACGCCGGGAAGGGGCTGATCGGCTCCCTGCGCCGTGGCCTGCAGATCCTGGACATGTTCGAGCGCGAGCGGCCCGAGATCGGCATCGGGGAGATGGCGGAGCAGCTCGGCCTGCACCGGTCCACGACCTCCCGGCTGGCCGCGACGCTGGCAGCGGCCGGGTACCTGCAGTCGGCCGGGGAGCCGGGCCGCTACCGGCTGTCCGGCCGGCTCGCCGCGCTGGGCGAACTGGCCGCCGCCGAAGCCGACGTGCGGCGGACGGCCCTGCCGTACCTGGAGGGCCTCGTCCAGGAGCTGGGCGAGACCGGGCACCTGGGCGTGCTGGAGGGGACCGAGGCGGTCACGATCGGGGTGGTCGACGGCTGGCAGACCGTCCGGATGCATTCCCGGGTGGGCAAGCGCTCGCCCGCGCACTGCAGCTCGATGGGCAAGGCGCTGCTGGCCGGCCTGCCCGCGGCCGAGTTCGCCGCGCGCTACCCCGGCGCGCGCCTGGAAACCAGAACCGACCGCACGATCACCAGCACCCACGAACTGATCACTCATCTCGCGGAAGTGCGCAACCACGGGTACGCGGTGGACCGCCAGGAGCTCGAGCCCCACCTGTGCTGTGTCGCCGGGCCCGTGTTCGACCGGACAGGGACCGTCGTGGCGAGCATCAGCGTCTCCGGCCCCGATTCGCGGATCGACGACACCACGATCCCGGCCATCGCGGCCGCGGTATGCCAAACCGCCGATCGGATCAGCGACCGGCTCGGCGCTCCCCGTTCCAGGCCGGGATGGGGCATCCGCGACGGCGCGGTCAGGTCCCGAGGACAAGCTGCAGCGCGGCGCGGATCGTCGCCGGCTCGCGCTCGGGTACGGCGTGGGTCATCACCGTGATGGCGATACGGGCCTGATGGCGGGCGATTCCGTTCCTGGCCTCCGCCAGGTTCGGCTCCGCGCACGCCGCCAGGATGCGGTCGTGCTCCACCACCGTCTGCAGGTCGCGATGCGGCGCGTCGCGCAGCCACACCGACCGGTAGAGGTCGTTGCGCTCGGCCAGCCGGACCACCTCCTGGTGCAGCCGGGCAGGCGCCTTGCTGTAGTGGGTGGCGTGGAATGCGGCGTCGGCCGCGCGCCACGTCGCCACGTCGCCACGCTCTGAGGCCCGCGCCATCGCCGTGATGGCGTGCTCCATCTCGGCGAGGTCTGTGCTGGTCAGGTGCGGAACGGTGATGTAGGTGGCGAGGGACGACAGCAGTATCCGCTGGGCCGCGATGGCCTCCAGGTCATCGAGGTGAAAGGTGGCGACCCGCGCCCGGCGATTGCTCTCTGCCTGGATGAGGCCCTCTTCCTGCAGCATCCGCAGCGCTTCCCGCAGCGGCGTCCGGCTCACGCCGAAGCTCTCGGCGAGCCGCACCTGGGTGAGCAGCGCGCCGGCCGGGATGTGCCCCATCAGGATCTGCTCGCGCAGCGTGCGATGGATCGTGCCGACGTTGGGCTTTTCACCAGATTGAGGGCTTGCTCCGCCAGGTGAGATCCCGGCGCCGTCCTGCGTTGACATGCCTCAAACTCTAACAGTGTCTCCACAGGCTGCAGTGATCCTGAGTTTTTGGATCCACTTTTGATGTCGGCCTGTACGACTGGCGGTCGGGATCGGCGGCGATTGGCCACGCTAGATGCCGTATAAGTCCGGTTACGATCGTTATAACTTCGTATCTTGACACCCCAGAGGGGCGCTCGTAGGTTTCCGGGTAAGCCAAAAATGTATCCAAATCTTGGACTGCTCGTACGCAATCTGATCGTTCCGCTCCACACTTGCGATCCAACAGGAGAGCGAATGACCGCTGGCCCGGCCGATCCGAGCGTCTACGTATACGACCCGGTCGACGAGCCCGTCGACTGGCTGCTTGACCGCGGAGTCAGGGTTACCCTCGGCGTCCCGGTCTTCTCGACCGGGCGCAGCCGACCGAAGATCCCGGCGGATGACCTGGTGGCGGCGGCCCAGGGGCACAGCGCGCTGATGGGTGCCAGCGGCACACTGATCACGCGCCGGGTCATGGAGCAGCTTCCTGACCTGCGGTACATCTCCAAGCTCGGGATCGGCCACGAGGTCATCGACCTGGCCGCCGCGACCGAGCACGGGATCATGGTCACCAACACGCCCGCAGAGGCCGAGGTCGAACCGGTCGCCGAGCACGCCATCGCGCTCATGCTCGCGCTGGTCAAGCAGTTGCACTGGTATTCGGCGGGGTACATTGCCGCGGGCGGCTGGAGGTCCGCCGACCGCATGGCCGGGACACTCGCCGGATCCACGGTCGGCATCGTGGGGCTCGGCCATATCGGCCGCGCCGTCGCGGCGCGCCTGGTCCCGTGGGGGGCGCGGCTGATCGGCACGGACATCGACGCGGCGGCGGTCCCCGGGCACGTCGAGCACGTGGACCTGCCCGCCCTGCTGCGCGCCGCGGACATCGTGACGCTGCACCTGCCGGGCCGGGCGGCCGGCGAGGGGCCACTGCTCGACGGCGAGCGCCTGCAGTCGCTCAAGCCGGGCGCCCTGCTGGTCAACACCGCGCGCGGGAATCTAGTCGACCAGGCGGCCCTGGCCCGTCTGCTCACCGAGGGCCGGATCGCCGGCGCGGCCGTGGACGTGTACAGCCCCGAGCCCCCGCCCCCCGACGATCCCCTGCTGTCAGCGCCCAACGTGATCGCGACCCCGCACATGGCCGCGTGGAACGCCCGCCTGAGAAAGGAGATGGCCATGATGGCTTTCCGCAACCTCTGGACCATGCTGAGCGGCGAACTGCCGCGCGACCTGGTCAATCCCGGCGTGCTAGGCAGGGCGTCGCGGTGACCATGCCGCCCGGCAGTACCGCACGGAACATGCGCTTCGTCGGCTACAGCGACCAAGGCGGCATGCCCGGCGGCACCCAGATCATGGTGCACCGGTCGCACGCCTACGTCGGCAAGAACGAGGGGGTCAGCGTCCTTGACGTGTCCGACCCGCGCAACCCCCGGGCCGTGAACTTCCTCGACGGCTCACCAAACTCCTGGCACATCCACCTGCAGACCCACGATGACCTGCTGCTCGTCATCGACTCGGTCGACTTCTACATGGTCAAGCCCGTCGAGCGGGACTACTACGGACACTCCGTCGACGGCGTGCACAGCTCGCTGTACGGCGTCCGTGGCAAGGATTTCGCCGCGGGGATGCGGGTCTATGACGTGTCCGCACCCTCGCGGCCGCGGCTCATCGGGCATCTGGACGTCGAGGGCTGCGGGCTGCACCGCATCTGGTACGACGGCGGCCGGTACGCCTACGCCTCGGCGCTGATCGACGGGTTCACCGACCACATCCTGCTCATCATCGACCTGGAAGATCCCTCCAAACCCGTCGAGGCGGGCAGGTGGTGGATTCCCGGTATGTGGCGGGACGGCGGTGAGGAGCCGTCGTGGAAGAACCGCGTGGCGCTGCACCACGCGGTCGTGGCCGGCGGCATCGCCTACGGCGGATGGCGGGACGGCGGGCTGACGGTCATCGACGTCAGCGAGCCGACCACGCCGCGTCTGCTCGCGCACCGCAACTGGTGCCCGCCGTTCGGGGGCGGCACGCACTCATGCCTGCCTTTGCTCGACCGCGACCTGCTGGTCGTCGCGGACGAGGCGGTGCTGGACAATTGCGCGGACCAGCTCAAGTACACCTGGATCTTCGATATCCGGGACAAGACGAACCCGGTGAGTATCGCGACGCTGCCCACCCCCCGCGAACGGGAGTACTGCGCCGAGCCAGGCCACTTCGGCCCGCACAACCTGCACGAGAACCGGGCCGGCAGCTTTCAGTCCTCCCAGGTCGTCTACGCCACCTATCAGAACGCCGGGCTGCGGGTTTTCGACATCGCTGACCCGTTCCGGCCGGAAGAACTCGGCTACTTCGTTCCTCCGCTGCCCGAACGGATGACCGAGCGCCGCAAGAACCGCCCGCTGGCCAGGCATACCGCCGACGTGTTCGTGACCGCCGAGGGCCTTGCCTACATCACCGACTACAACGCCGGCGTGTACATCGTCGAGTACACCGGCGCCTGACCGGAGGAACCGATGGCCTACAGCCAGACCGACCCGCGTTCCAGGCTCGCGGCCGCTTCGGCGGCGGCATCCCCGGCCGCCGGCGCGGCAGGATACGGCACCCCGTCCTACGCCAAGTTCTACGAGACCGAGCCCCAGGTGCGCACCGGGGACGCGTCGACGTGGCTGGTCAGGGGGCAGAACTTCGTCCTCGCCTACAGCCACGTTCCGGCCGGAGCGACGCTGCGGCGCCCGGCGTCCGAAGATGAGTACGCCCTGCTCATTCCCGACGCCGGCCCGTCCGTGGAGGTGACCTGCGGCGACGAGCGCGTGATGGTCCCGGGCCGGACGCTGACGTTCATCCCGCCTGGCGCTTCGGCGATCCGCGCCCTCAGCGGCGGGCGCCTGATCCGGGTGCTGACCAGCGCCGCGACCGATCTCGTCGACGCGAGCAGCAACGCCAAAAAGTACTCAACGCCGCAACCGAACGTCGCGCCGCTCGACCCCTGGCCATCGCCGGCCGGCGGGTACCGGCTGCGCTCTTACAGCCTCGATGTGGCTCCCGAGCCAGGCCGGTTCGGCCGGATCTGGCGCTGCACCACCTTGATGGTCAATTACACCGAGCCGCGGCCAGGTCCTCGTGATGTCACCAAGATGTCGCCGCACGTGCACGACGACTTCGAGCAGGCCTCGCTGGTTCTCGACGGCAGCTTCGTGCACCACATCCGCAGGCCATGGGGCACCGACATGCGCCACTGGAAGCCCGACGAGCACGAGATCTGCGCCGGGCCATCGCTGACCGTCATCCCGCCGCTCACCGTTCACACCAGCCAGCAGGTCGGCACCGGCATCAATCAGCTCGTCGACATCTTCGCGCCACCCCGCAAGGACTTCTCCGCCATGGACGGGTGGGTGCTCAACGCGAGCGACTACCCGATGCCCACGACACAGCAAAGGGAAGCATCATGAAGATCATCACCGCAGCAATCGCACTCACCGCGCTGGCCGGCATGGCCGCAGTGACCGCGTGCAGTTCCTCGTCTTCCACCGCCTCCACCACGGGCAAGGACACTTCTCCCATCCTCGTCGGCCTGGCCGCGCCGCTCACGGGCAGCGATCCCAGCGAGGGAACATCCGAGGAGGCCATCGCGAAGTACGCGGTAGCCAGCATCAACAGCCGCGGCGGCGTGGGTGGCCGCAAGCTGAAGCTGATCATCCGCGACACCGGCGGCGTCTCGCCAACCGGCGCGGTCAGCGCCTTCGAGTCGCTGACCGGCGCAGGAGTGGCGCTGGTCATCGGCGAGTACACCTCGACCAACTTCCAGGCGGGCTGCACGATCGCGATGGCGGAGCACGTGGTGCTCATCGGCCATGCCTCAGCGACCACCGGGCTGACCGACGGCAAGACCTTCTGCTTCCGTGACGCGTACCAGGTCTCGCAGTCGGCGGGTGCCATGTTCGAGACCGCCAAGGCCCAGGGCTGGAACCCGATAGCGATCGCCGCCGACACGACGAGCTTCGGGGCGGCCGAGAACAGCGCCTTCACCTCGCTGGCGCACAGCTATGGGGTGCGGATCGCGGCGGACGTCACCTGGACGTCACCGGCGTCGTCGCTGACCGCGCAGGTGCTCCGCCTCAAGAACAGCGGCGCCAAGGCGATCTTCGTCGGCTCCGCGTCAGGGCCCGACGTCACCCTCCTGGCGAAGACCATGGTCCAGCTCGGCGTGAAGATCCCGCTGTTTGGCCCCGGCGGCGTCAACGCCCCGGGCGTCCCGGCGGCCGCGGGCAGCTCCTACAGCGCGCTGCCCGGCGTCTTCGACATCACCAGCTACGACTCGGCCGTCCCGGCGGCGAAGGCTTTCATGGCCAAGATCTCTGCCGAGACGGGGATCACCCAGGGCGGCGAGAACCCGACCCAGCTGTGGGACGCCTTCCAGATCGCAGCGGCTGCCCTCGCCAAGTCGGGCGGCAAGGGAGGGATGCCGCTGGTCGATGCGCTGCAGTCGCTGGGCAAGTTCCACACGATGAGCGGCGGGCCCGGGACCTATGTGGACTTCACAGCTACCCAGCACTCCGGCCTCTTCGGCCCGCATCTCATGACCATCTACAGCTGGAATGCGGCGAGCAAGTCCTTCGTCCCGGACGACGCGCTGTCGGCCGTGGCCGACCGCAGCCCGGGAGTCAACGGGTGAGCCCGCGATGAGCGAGTTCACCGGCGCCATCGTGTCCAGCCTGTTCCTGGGGACGGCGCTGGGCCTGATGTCCCTCGCGTTCACGATCATCTACACCGTCTCGCAGGTGTTCAACTTCGCGGTCGGGCAGTTCATGATCCTGGCGGCGCTGCTCACCACCGCGGTGCGATTCACCGGCAGCCCCGTCGCCAACGATGTGATCGCGATCGCGCTGGTCGCGGCCATGGGCAGCGCCACGTACCTCGTGGCGCTGCGCTGGCCGGAGACGCACGGCGCCAAGCCGCTGACGCTCGTCATCATCACCTTCGGCGTGGGCATCATCGTCGAGCAGGCCGCGATCCTGGCCTGGGGAAGCTACCCGCTGTCGGAGGCCCCCGTCTTTTCCGGGCACTTCCTCCTGGACGGAAACTTCGTCCCCTACCAGGGATTGCTGCTGATCGCGGTCGCGGCGGTCACCGTGGGCGGGCTCGGCGTCGCCCAGCGGCACACCATTGTCGGCAAGCAATTGCTGGCCCTGGGCAGCAACCGCGCGACCGCGCGCTACTTCGGCATCAACGACCTGGCTCTGGTCAGCATCGCCTGGGCGCTCTCGTTCGCGGTCCTGGCCATCGCCGGAACGCTGTACCTGCCGCTCACCGGGGTCTCCATCACCACCGATCTGAGCTACGGCGTCGCGGCTTTCGCGGCTGCGATCATCGGGGGACTCGGGAACCCCGGGGGCGCGCTGGTCGGCGGCCTGATCGTCGCGTTCGCCACGAACCTCATGGGCGTCTACATCAACCCCAACATCACGGACGTGCTGACCTTCGGCCTGCTCTTCGTCTTCCTGGTCTTCCGGCCGGGCGGTCTCACGGGCAACGTGGTCGACCTCATGGGCCCGCGTGCCTAGGCGGGAGGAACGTCGCATGCCGTCCCTCAAGATCCCCGAACTGGTTGCGCCGGGCGTCCGGCCTCCGGGACACGCTGGCCTGGGGCTCCCCGGGCATGCCCGGGCGGCCAGGGCCGACGTGGCGGTGCTCGCGGTGTTCGCGGCCCTCTTCGTTTTCACGGCCCGTCACTCGACGCCCTTCGCCACCACGACCGCCATCAACTTCGGCCTGTTCACGCTGCTGGCGGCGAGCCTGCAGCTCATGCTCGGGTTCTCCAACCAGGCCTCGCTGACGCAGGCCGGGATCTACGGAGTGGGGGCCTACGCCGCGGTGTACGCCGAGACCAAGGCCGCCGTCCCGCTCCCGGTGGCCTTCCTCGCCTCGCTGGCCGCAGGCGCCGTTCTCGGCCTGCTCATCGCCCTGCCGCTGTCCCGGCTGCGCGAGCACTTCCTCGCCATGGGCACGCTGGCCGCCCAGGTGATCCTCTCCGAGGCCTTCGTTCACCTCAGCGGGCTCACCGGCGGGGTGAACGGCGAGGCCGTCCCGGACTTCGAGATCAACTCGGTCCCGGTCCTGGGGGTGATCTTCCTGTGCGCGGCCGGCGTCATCGCCGGGCTGAATCACCTGAAGATCAGCCGAGCCGGGCGCCAGGTGCTGGCCGTGAAGACCGACGAGACGATGGCGTCGTCCATCGGGATCAACGTGCGCAGGCTGCGCATCA
>Ga0335074_10009152_pt1 | contig 13802 bp, 15 predicted proteins | sample Lox_Sample_23_FD_206715 | JGI IMG/M metagenome (GOLD analysis project Ga0335074, IMG submission 206715) | Soil microbial communities from Loxahatchee National Wildlife Refuge, Florida, United States - Lox_Sample_2.3 | ecosystem: Environmental > Terrestrial > Soil > Wetlands | place: USA...
GCGTGATCGCGGCCGGCGACGCGCTGCTCGCCCCGGCCGTCACCCGCCGGCTGATCAGCGAATTCTCCCGGATCCGGCCCCGGCAGGCCGCGCCGCCTACGGCCATGGCCGCGCTGCACGAGCTCACTCCGCGCGAGACGGAGGTGCTCCGCCTGATCGCCGAGGGCCTGTCCAACCCGGAGATAGCGCGCAGGCTCGTGGTGACCGAGGAAACCGTCAAGACCCACGTCAGCCGCGTCCTGGGGAAGCTGGGCCTGCGCGACCGGACGCAGGCGGTCGTGACCGCTTACGAGTCGGGCCTGGTGGTCCCCCGATCGCGAGAGCCCAGCTAGCCGGCCAGGGGCTTCGCCAGGCTGGCAAAGCTCAGATCCGGCCGCCTCGGCACCCCGAATCGCTCGTCGCCGTAGGGAAACGGCGTTGTCTCGCCGGTCCGCCGGTAGCCGCGGCGCTCATACCAGGCAATCAGGTCCGGGCGCTGGGCCAGAACGCTCATGACCATGGTGCCCGCGCCCCATTCGTCGCGGGCAAGGCGCTCGGCCTCGGCCAGGATCTGCCCGCCCCACCCCTGACCCTGGCCGCCCGGCCGGACCGCGAACGTGCCGAAGTAAGCCACGGTCCCTGGGCGCCGTTCGAGCTGGCAGCAGCCCACCAGGTGGCCGCCGGCCTCGGCCAGCAGCACCACGCTGTCCCGCCGGGCGATCACCGCCGATATCGCCTCGGCGTCCGTGCGCTGGCCGTCGAGCAGGTCCGCCTCGGTGGTCCAGCCCTCCCGGCTCGATTCCCCGCGGTACGCGGACTGGACAAGAGCAACGACCCCGGGAACGTCGCCTGAGCGCGCGAACCGGAACACCAGCCTCACAACGTGGGCCGCCCAGCCGACCCACGTTCCGCCCGGCGGAGGGCTGGAGTTACTTGTCTGCCGGTGCGGGCTTCTTGTCCTCCGGGTCGGCGGAGCCCTGGCTGGTCTTCAGCAGTTCGATGAGCGTGAACCCTCGCGTGCGGTCGGTGGGCCGAGAGATCATCTTCTGCACGATAACTCTCCTTGCGTGACCAGGAAGTGCCTCTTGCTGGCATTTACTAGCATACCTCCAAATAGTCCGAGCTGACCGGAAGCGCCCGACCTGGGCGCGCGGTGAAGGTGAAATTCGTGACTGGTCCGAGGGTCGGGGATGCTTTCGGCGAGATGCTCCGCGCCGGGCTCGCGCTGGCATCGGCCAGCGCCATGGTCGAGATCGTAGAACGGGACGACGGGCTGATCCGCGCGGCAACGGCGGAACGCTACTTCGCCGAGCCCGCCGACTGGGCGCCGTTCGAGCGGCAGGCGCTCGATTTCGCGGTGGGCCGGGTGCTCGACGTGGGCTGCGGTGCGGGCCGGTACGCGCTCGCCCTGCAGGCCCGCGGGCTGCCGGTCACCGCGCTGGACGTCTCACCAGGAGCGGTGGATGTGTCGCGCCAGCGCGGGGTGGGCCACACCGCGCTCGGCACCGTGTCGGACCACGCCGCCACGGGCGAGCGGTATGACACGTTCCTGCTCATGGGCGAGAACCTCGGCCTGCTGGAGAGCGCCGACGGGGCACACCGGTTCCTCGCCGACCTGGCAGCGATGGCCGGCCCTGGCGCGCACATCGTCGCGCACGGCGCCGACCCGCATCAGACCGATGACCCCGCTCACGTTCGGTACCAGCAGCGCAACCGGGAGCTGGGCCGGATGCCGGGACAGATGACGATCCGGGTCCGCCACCGAGACCTGGCCAGCCCCTGGTTCGACTACCTGCTGTGCTCGCCCGGCGAGCTTGCCGCGCTGCTCCGGTCCACCAGCTGGGAACTTACCGAGATCGGCGACGTGGATCAGGTCAACTACCTGGCCATTCTCACCCGTCGACCGGATCCGGCTGAAGTGACGGCAACAGCCAGGCCAGGCAGCTGAGCGCGGCCAGCACCCCCACACCCGCCAGAACGAACGTAGCCCGCGGGCCGATGGCCGCGATCACCGGCGCCGCCACCAGGTAGGTCATGATCTGGCCCGCGCACGCGGCGGCGAAGACGGTGCCGAAGACCATGCCGAGCCGCTCGGTGGGTGCTGATTCCTGCAGAAGCGTGTCCACGCCGATGTTCTCCATGCCGTTTCCCGCGCCGGCGGCGACCTGTGCGCCGATACCGAACGCGAGACCCGGAGCCAGACCGGTGGCCAGCGTGCCCGCCCCGAACAGTCCTTCGCCACCGAAGAGCAGGCGGCGAGCGTCGAGGCGCCTGCCCCAGGCACCCAGGAGCAGCGGCAGGCCGACCATGCCGGCGCTGTAGGCCGTGACCACCCAGGCGTATGCGCCGGCACCCACGTGGAACCCGCTGTGGACCAGGAAGATGAGCGCCGCGTTGTCCAGCGACGCGAAGGCCACGCCGGGCAGGAGCATGATCGCGACCGCTCTCGCGACGCGGTTCTCCCAGACCAGACCGAGCCCGGCCAGCGCCTGGCCGACCAGCGTGATCGGACCGTGCGGCCCTGCCGGGCCGGACGCGGCCCGCAGGCCGCGAACGCCGAGCGTGAGCACGGCCGAGAACAGGAAGGTGGCCGCGTTGACCAGCAGAGCCAACCTGGACCCGGCTAAGGCCAGCAGGATCCCGCCCACCGCCGGGCCGAGCGCCAGGGCGCCGTTAGCGCCGGCCGCGAGCTGCGCATTGGCCTGGGCCAGCCGGTCGCGCCCCACGAGGGCCGGGATATTGCCCCGGCCCGCAGGCTGGTACAGCGTTGCGCACGCGGTGGCGGCGAGCACCAAGGCGATAACCCCCGGCCACCAGCGCACGAAGCTCAGCACCGCGAACAGCGCGGCCTGGACGACGTCGCACGCCACCATCAGCCGCTTGTTATCGGCCCGGTCGACGATCACGCCCGCCAGCGGGCCGAGCAGGCGCGGCACCGTGAGTGCCAGCAGCAGCACGCTCACGCCCACCGGGCCCGCGCCCAGCTGGTAGACCAGCACGGTGAGCGCGACCCTGGCGATCTGGCTTCCGGCGATAGACACCGTCCGCGCGGTCCAGTACAGCGTGAAGCTCCGGTTGCCGATCAGCACGGCGGGCCGCCGGGTCATCCCCCGATCGTAGGCGGCGTAGGGCTTTCTCAGCCCGGGACCGTCATCGTCGCCCCCTGGCCATCCAGCACGTCAGCCGTGTCGTCGTCAAACCAGACGCCACCCTCGGCCAGGTACCGGAAGTGCAGCGTGGTTCCCGCGGGCAGGGTCACCACGGCGCTCCGGACGCCGCTCGCGCGCTTGCGCAGGGGGTGCGCATACGGATTCCAGTCGTTGAAATCTCCGACGACGGACACGGCCCCGGCGGGTTCCGCCGCCGGCAGCACGAACGTCACCCGAACCGTGCCACTGCTCGTCGGCTTGGCTACCTTGATCAACGGACTGCTCCCTCCCGGCGTCTTGCCGCGGTCACGCCGCGCACCAGGATTCAGCACGCAGGTGTGGCCACCGTGTCCGGCGTGCTACACCCGCGTGAACGAACGCACCTCGGCCAGCCGCGCGGGCCGGGTCAGAAGTCGAACACGGTCAGCCACTCTGCGGAGCGCGGGCGGTAACCGAAACGGCGGAACATCTCCCGGGTGACGGCCGGCATGTGCCCAGCGCCGTAGACGACGGCGACGCGCTCGGCCTGATGGGCGTCGTGGATCGAGACCAGACAATCCACGAGCAGGGCATCCCGGCTGTCCAGGATGAGCCCGGTAAGTTCTGGCAGCGCCTGCTTTACCTCCACGTCGAGGTGATCGGGCAGGTCGTCGGCGTTCAGGTACTTGCTGAACGTGCGCCTGGTGCCCAGCAGCCCGAACGCGAGCGCGAACGGCGGGACCAGGCACCCGACGGCCAGGCGCTGCAGCCAGGGAACCGAGCGCCAGCCCGCCCGGAACTGTCGCGCGCTGAGGTCGGGCCGGATCACCGGGACACCGAAGCGGGCGTAGTCGATCTTCTGCACGGTAAGGCCCAGGCGCCCGTGACGTGCAGGCAGCCGGTACGCAAGCGTCAGCGCGGCGGCCGCGATCGACCGCCCGTAGATCCCCTCGGCGACGATCAGGTCGCACTCGGCCAGACGCGCGGTGACGGACCGGTAGAAGTCCGGAGTGCCCAGGTGGACCATGGGCAACAGCACGATCCGCATGGGCGTTCCCGCGGCCTCGAGCGTGATGACAGCCGACCGGACGCCGGTCAGGCTGACCTCAATGAGCTGCATCCCCGCTCTCGGCTCGCTTGGCAGCCGGCTTTCGCGGTTCAAGGGTGAGCAGCTTGTGGACGATCTGGGCGTCTGCGGCCTCGCGCATCTGGTTGAACGCCAGCGTGGCCGCCTGGCGATACTCGGCCAGTGCCGCATCGCCCTTCGTGCGCATGCCGATCGTGTTCAGCAGTTCCGGCATGGCCTGCAAGTGCTCCCGCCAGAAGCTGTCGAGTATGGAAAAGACGACCCGGCGTTCCACTTCCCGCATGGCTGCCGGGCCGAGTTCGGCTTCCATGTGCTGGTAGCGCCGCTGGGCATCGGACGGGGCCTTCCCGGCGCTGACCATCTTCCCTATCAGCGCCCGCATCTCGGCGCTCAGATCCTTGCCCAGGAGGGCCCGTGCGCGTTCGGCGTAGACGAGGCGGCGCTGGTCCGCGAGGACGCGGTCAAACTCACGCATGTTCATCAGCCATGCGATCTCGCTGGCGGCCATGCGTGCCTGGTATTTGGTTATAAAGCTCGACGCCGAGCCGAACGTCTGGCCCTCACGGTTGTAGGTGCGCATCACCGCCGCTGGCACGTGTTTCAAGGCGGCCTTCATCGCATCTTCGTCGAAGGAGACGTAGAACATCGCTTCCCCAGGATCGCCCTGGCGGCCGGCCCGGCCCCGCAGGTGCATCTCGACGCGCCTCTTGGCCGGACGCTCCGTGCCCAGCACGCAGAGCCCGCCGAGGTCCGCAACGCGCTCCCGCTCGGCCCCGTCCGCGCCACCGAGAATGATGTCTACGCCACGGCCGGCCATCTTGGCTATCACCGTGACCGCGCCCATCGCCCCCGCGCCAGCCAGGATCCGCGCCTCCTGCTCGTGATTCAGGGCCGTCAGCGTCTCGTGAGCAATGCCGCGCCCGGCCAGGAGTCCCGAGACCTGCCCGGCCTGCTCGATGGACCCGGTGCCGATCAGAACGGGCTGGCCGGTGGCGTGCCGGGCGGCGGTGTCGTCGGCCAGCGCTGCGAGCTTGGACGTCACGGTCAGATAGAAGATATCGGGCTGATCAACCCTGATCATCGGCTTGTTGGTGGGAATCGTCACCACGTCGAGCTGGTAGGCCTGCCGGTACGCGTCCCTGTCCTCCGCCGCGGTTCCGGTCATCGCGGCAAGGCGCTCGTACTGGCCGAGGTAGTCCCACAGGAGTATTTCGGCCAGCTTCTGCGTCTCGCCGTGGACCGTCAGCCCCTCCTTGGCCTCGATGGCCTCGTGGATGCCGTCGGCGTAGCGGCGGCCGTGGTGCGGGCGGCCGGACGTCTGATCGAGGATCACAGCCTGCCCGTCGACGATGACGTAGTCGCGGTCCTTCCGGTAGCACTCCTTGGCCTTGAGCGCGTTCTGCACGTAGTGCACCAGCGCCAGGTTCGGCTCCGCGTAGAGGTTGTCGACGCCGAATTCGTCCGCCACCGCCCGCTCGCCGGTCTCGGTGAGCGACACGGTCTGCGCGGGTTCGTCGGTGCCGTAATGGTCCCCGCGTACGAGGCGGCCGGCCAGGGCCGCGTATTCACGGTGCCGGGACTCGGGCTGCTCGACCGGGGCGGAGGTGAGCATCGGTGTCCGCATCTCGTCCAGCAGGACGAGGTCGGCCTCGTCGATGATGGCGAGCCGGTGCCCGCGCTGCACGATCTCACCTCGTTTCCAGGCCATGTTGTCGCGCAGGTAGTCGTAGCCGAACTCTGCCCACGGACCGTAGGTGACGTCCGCTCGGTACTCCTCCCGGCGGGCGGCTGGATCGGGATTCGGATCGGGTGTAAGCAAGCCGACGGACAGGCCAAGGAAGCGGTAGACCGGCCCCATCCACTCGGCGTCGCGCCGGGCCAGGTAGTCGTTGGCGGTCATCACGTGCACGGGCGCGCCGGTCAGCGCGTGCAGGTATGCGGGCAAGGTTGCCGTCAGCGTCTTTCCCTCACCCGTCCGCATCTCGACGAGCATGCCCAGGTGCAGCACGGCACCGCCTATGACCTGGACGTCGAAGTGGCGCTGGCCGAGCGTTCTGGCCGCCGCCTCCCGGACGGCGGCGAACGCCTCGGGCAGCAGCGCATCGAGCGGCTCGCCGTTGCTGAGCCGGTCCCGGAAGGAACCGGTCAGCGCGCGCAACGCGTCATCGGTTCGGGCGCGCATGCCCGGCTCGAGGGCGTCGACCCGAGAGACCACCTCACGGCACCATCTCAGGACGTCCGCTTCGCCCCTCTTGCCGCGCGGCCGGGGGGCGCCGCCCGTTGCCGGGCCCCGTTGCTTCAGCAGCCTTGCCATACGGCCCACCCGCCGATCCGAGAACTAGCCGAATTATGGCTTAGTTCACGGATGACCGGCTATGGGGCTATACGTTAAGGGCGGTCGTCCCGGTGATCGTCTGGCTTAACGGAACCGGCGGGCGCTGGGATAGATCTGGCCGCCGTCGACCGCGACGTTCGCGCCGGTGACCCAGGACGCGCGCGGGGACAGCAGGAACGTGACCACGTCGGCGACCTCGTCCAGGCGGCCGAGCCGGCCGAACGGGAACTGGGTGTTCTCGAACGTGGCGAAGTCCTCGGGGTTATCCCGGGAGAAGGTGTCCCAGCCACCGCCGGGGAACAGGATCGAGCCGGGGCTGACGGCGTTCACCCGGATGTTCTCGGGCCCCAGCTCCTGGGCGGCCGCCGCGGCGAAGTGGATCTCCGCGGCCTTGGCGGCGGCGTAGGCGGTGCGCGGCGCCGGGCGCATCCCGGTGACCGAGGAAATGATCACGGCCGAGCCGCCACCGGCGGTGCGCAGGTGCGGCAGGCCCGCCCGGATCAGCTCGGCGGCGTGGCCCGCGTTGAAGGCGAGCGTGGCGGTGAATTCGCCGGGGCCCGAGTTCGTGACGTTGCCGCCGCCGACGGTGCCGCCCGCGTTGGCCACCAGGAGGTCAAGGCCGCCGAACGCGGCCGCGATCTCGTCGACCGCCTGCTGCAGCGCGGGCGGTTCCATGACGTCCGCCGCGGCGGTGGCGACCGGCACCCCCCGGCCCTCCAGGCGTTCGGCGGCTGCTGCCAGGCCGTCGGCCCCGCGGGCGACGAGCCCGACTGCCACGCCCTCGGCGGCCAGCGCCTCGGCGATCGCAAACCCGATAGGGGCTTTTGCCAAATCCGAAAACGGGACCTGTCCGTCCGCGTCCGGGGTGGTGTTGCCGGGGTCGTTGCCGGTGTCGTTGATGATGGCGGCGACGGCGCGGGGAGTGGAGTCGGTGATGGTGATGTGGATGGTGACCTGGTGCGTGTTCTTCTTGTAGAGGGCCTGGAGGTCGAAGGCGTCGTATAGCTGCTGCTGGAGGCGGGCCGGGGCGTCGGTGAGCCAGTCTCCCAGCAGGGGCAGGGCGTCGAGCAGGGCGGGGTCTCCGGGGCCGGTGCTGGTCTTGGCCAGGTCGGCTAGCTGTGAGTTGATCTGGGTGCGTTCGTCTTCGAGTTCGGTGAACCGGGCCAGCACACGCGACCGTAGCGCGGTGACGGCGGCCGCGTGCGGGTCGTCGAGATGCGCGAGGGATTCGATTTCGCGGGCGTGGGCGTTCTCGGCGGCGTCGATCTGGCGGAGCCGTTTGGTGAGGGCGGCGGCCTGGCGGTCGCGGCGGGCGGCGTCGTCGGCGGCCGAAGCGGGCAGGCCGGCGGCGAGCAGGGCGGCGCGGTCGGAGCCGAACACGCGCTGGGCGAAGAACTGGTGGATGGCGGGGAGCAGGTGGTCTTCGCGGACGGAGATGGTGCGCGGGTGGCCGTCGGGTGCGGTGTGGCGGGGGTCGTCGGGGTTGTGGGAGCAGGTGTAGTAGGTGCTGGAGTAGTCCGGGCCGCCGTTCCAGTAGCGGGGCGAGGTGCGGGTGATCCCGGACATGCGGCGCTTGCAGGACCGGCATCGCACGTGGGAGCGCAGCACGTAGGTGCGGCGGGTCTGGCGGTGGGTGTTGGGGCCGGTGCCGTCGCGGCTGGTGGAGTGTTCGGTGCCGACGGCCTGCGCGGCGTCCCACAGGGCGCGGGTGATGATGGCGGGGTGGGTGGGTTCGGGTGACCATAGCCATTGGTCTTCGGGGACGGCGATGGTCCGGCCGCCGGGGATGCTGCGGGTGCGGCCGAACACCATGTGCCCGGTGTATTTGGGATTGCGCAAGATCGCGTAGACGGCGGCTTCGGTCCACACGCCGGCTTTGGCGGGCGGGGGGTAGCGGCCGGGGTCGGCGGCCAGCCGCTGGGCGATGGTGTGCGCGCCGAGGCGGTCCTGCACCCGCCAGGTAAAGATCGCGGCGACGGCCGGGGCACGGTCGGGGTCCAGGATCAGCCGGGTCTTGGTGCGGCCCTGAGCGGCCTTGTATGGGACCGGGTGGGGTATCCGGTCGGCGGCGTACCCGTGCGGCGGGGTGCCGATGTTCCACCCGGCCAGCGAGTGCTCCCGCAGCCCACGCCATGCCTTCTCCTTGATCTGCAGCCGGAACCACTCGGCCACGCCCTGCTTGACCCGGCGCACAAGAACCGTGGTCGCGTTCGCGCCGGCCACATCGATCGGCTCGTCCGTGGCGAACAGCGGGATCCCGGCCAGCGTCAGCTGCTTCTCCAGCTGCAGCGCGTAGTAGGTGTCCCGCCCGGAACGCTCGATGTCCTCGCAGATCACGCCGGCGAACCGGGGCACGGGGCTGGCGGCTTCGGCGAGCAGGTCAGCCAGCCCGCCATCACGCGGGATGCCGATCCCGGCGAACTGCTCGTGCGCGTCACCGTGACCACGCTCGGCCGTGGGCAGGCCCCCGGATTCGATGTCCCAGAACCACGCCGCGATGTACCAGCCGGGCGGCAGCTTGGCCTGGCATTCGCGGACCTGGCGGCGTAACGAGGCGGCCGGGTCCTGCAAGGTGAGGGTGGAGGTGCGGCCGATGAACGCGACCGGCACCGGCTCCGCTGGCCCGGTGCTCATCTGCAGTGCTGCTGCTGGCATGCCCATGTAAGTAGCTCCCTGATCGCGGCGTTCTGGCGGGCGTCGTACTGCGCGGCGGCCGGGCCGGTGATGACCCGGACTTTGAACCGGACTTTCAGCCCGCCCGGTGTTTTACTGTCATCCATATTATAACTGTAAATAGCGCTATCGGGAATATGTGCAGGTGAATTACCGGCCTGTTCTTTCCTTTTCTCGTGACCGATTCCTGGTCTTGCGCTCATGACAATTCTCCTGCTCTGATGTGCCTGTGACCTGCTGTGATGCTGACGTGTCCTGCACCCGGCGAATTGGCATCCGTGCTTTCCCGGCACGGTGGCGTGCTTTTCTGCGCGTGGCGCGGAAAGCGGCGTGGCGGAGTGCTGGCTTCCTCCCTGATAGGCGCCGGGGTCCTGAGAGGAGGCGTGGCGGTCAAGGGTGGCGCTTGCGCCATCACGAAGTGACGCGAGCCTGCTCGCGCCCTTGACGGGCGCGGTGACGACAGGACACTTTCCGGTGGCCGGGAGGAAGCAGCCCCAGGCACGTGCTCACCGCCCCGGGGGCGGGGCCAGGTCCGCGCGCACGGTCAGCGCCAGCCACACGCCAACACCCGTGACCAGCCCGGCGGTCGCGGGCGTGCCCGCGCTGGTGTGCATCGCCAGGACGGCCAGCACAACGGCGGCAGCGATCCGCACGGCCAGGCGGACGGGACGGCCGTGCCAGATCCGCGCGGGGATCACGGCAGCAGCACGCCACCGGGCGAGACCGGGCGGCGTAGCCGGTACGCCAGCGGCCGGGACGATGCGGCCGGTCAGCGGCGGCGCGGTGGCCAGGTCTGCGCATGCCTCCGAGCGTCCCCACGCGGTGCGCAAGATGGCGTAGGCGGCTGAGGCGGCGGCGTAGCGGGCGGGGTCTCCACCGTCCGGCCGGTCGGGATGGGTGGCCGTGGCGACCTGGCGCCAGGCCGTGCGGACCCGCTCGTCGGTCAGGTCCGGGCGCACCGGCAGGCCAAGCGCGGTGAACGGGTCTGGGGTGCTGGTCATTGGCGGGTCTCCGGGCCGAATACGTCGTTCAGGTCAGGCGGCGGTCCGGCCGGGACACCGGCAGTCGGCCGCGCTGGTTCCTGGACTGCGGGGATGACCACGGGTTCGGGCGGTGGCGGGGGCAGCGGCAGCGGCGAGGGGCGGGGGCGAGCGATCTGGACCCAGGTGCAGCCCCCGCCATGGATGTATCCGGCCTGCCCGGTCGCGAGGCGACGGGCAATGCCGGGGTCGGCGGTCCAGGCGTGCTGGATACGCGAACTGCCTTCGTCGCCCCACACGCCGCCCAGGACCTTGGTCGCGGTCTCGATCACGCGGCGGGTTCCGGCGAGTTCGCTGATGGGCTGGGGGTAGGGGGTGCGCATCAGCCAGATCCCGCCATCAGCGGTCGCGCAGATCCGGCGCCGCTCATCATCGTCGCGGCCCAGACCCTGCCAGGACTGCGCCGAGACCTGGACGCCAACGCCGAGGGACCGGCCGCGCTCGTAAAGCTGCCACAACGGCACCCGCCCGGACACCGCCGAGTAGTCATCACAGGCCAGCAAGATCGCCCGCGGCTCGGCGGCTCGGCTGGTGGCGGCGTGGGCGACAAGTTCCGTGATGGCCATGGCCTGGGCTTCGGCGACGGACTGCTCTCGCGTGCCTTCCAGGATGAAATACCAGGCGTCCGCGTCCGCAAGCATGCCGGGGCCGTCCAGGCCCGGGCCCAGGCGCGACAGCAGGGTCCGGTAGCGCAGGCTGACATCGCCCAGGCTGCGCCGCGCGGCGGCCACCGCGCCCAGCCGGGACCGATCGCCGGCGTAGGCGGCTTCCAGCCAGCCGGGCTCCAGCCGGTCCAGAAACGCCGCGCCATCGGCGGGCGGGCCGGGTGGTGCGGTGACGGCGAGGGTGAGCACGGCCTGCGTCAGGTCGGCGTAATAGGCGGCGTCGCCGGTTCCGGTCTCGATCAGCTGGAACAACGTGACCGCCAGGTCGGCGGGTGGCAGGTTCCACACGGACACGGTGGCCTCATCGGGCCAGATCGCGACACGGCGTGCCCCGGCGCCGTGCAGCAGGGTGCGGGTGCGGTTGGCTTTGGTGCGGGCGTCGGGGCCGCCTTTGCAGTCCAGCACGATCAGCAGCGGCCGGGGCGCCCCGTGCTGGTGGTGGTCGGCGAGGGCGGCGGCGTACCAGCCCGCCCAGGAGCGCATCATCAGGTTCGTCTTCCCGCACCCCGACGAGCCGATGATCACTTGATGGCGGCTCATCGCGGCGTAGGGCACTGCGGTCACCGGCCGCCAGCGGTGACCAACCGTGCGGACAGTCGCACCCATCACGACCCGGCCCCGCCGGTCAGCGAGCGGGAAGGTGCCCGGGGCGGTGACCCGGCCCCGCGCGGCACGCGAAGCGCGGCGCCACTGCCGGGCGTCAAAGACAACCGGCGCGGTGGCCGTCTTGCCCGCCAGGCCGTTCTCGACGGCGTACAAGCGCCACGCCCACAGCCCGGCCGCCACGAACAGGCCGGCCGGGACCGCGACCGGGGCCGTGAGCGCGAACGCCGTGACCACGCGTCCGGCGGCTACCTGATGCCAGGCGTGGCGCCAGTCGTACACGGGAGCGAGCGCCAGCGCTTGCCAGGTATGAACCTGCAACGCGCGTCCGGCCAGGTAGACACCGGTCATCGGCAGCGCCCAGACGGCCGAGCGGCGCAGCCGGGCGGGCGGCCAGCCGCGCAGCCACGCCCCGGCGAACCCCACGGCCGCCACGATGGTGACCGGCGCGGCGGCAATCAGGACCGCGACGAGAACGGCCCAGCGGATCGCGCGGCCGGTGACCCGCAGCAGCCACAACAGCAGCCGGGCGCGCAGGTACCACCACATCTACAGCACCGCCCCGCCGGGCAGGTCGCGCACCACGAGCCGGGACCGCAGTGCGGCGGGCTGGGCGGCGGCGGCACGGTCCACGATGCTGCGCGCGGCCGGGGACGCCAGATATACGACACGGTGATAACGCGGCCCCGGGCCAGGCTCGGCGGCGGGCTGGTAGCCGGCGGTGCGGGCCAGCAGACCGGCCATGATCGCCGTCGTGCGGGCCAGCGGCTTGGGTGTCAGCTCGGCCTCGATCGCCCAGCACTCCCCGGCATACCCGCTGCCAGCGACTTCGGGCCAATACACCTCAGCGTCGGGAACGTGCCCGCCGCCGACCCTGCCGCCGACGGTGGCGCGGATGCGCCGCTCGCTGCGCCACCACGCCCGGCCATCCCGGTACGCCTGGCCTTCTTCGAGGGACAGCCGGACGGCTAGCACGGCGCGGATGTGGGCCAGCCGGCCGAGCGCTGGCCGGGCAGGGGCGTAATGCTGCCCGGTGACGGCCAGCCCGCAGCGCGTCAGCCAGCACCACGCCGGACCCGGTCCGAGCCGGGCGGTCTGTACGTATCCCGGGTGGCGCCAGCGGGCCACGATTCCGCGCAGCCGCGCTGGCTGCACGTCCAGGAAGGCGGCGAGCAGGTCGTAGGGGGCGCCGTACATGTCCCCGGCCAGCATCAGGCCCGCGACGTCACGCCCGCCCAGCCGCACACTGCCCGCGTCCGCGCGCCGCGCGGGACGCAAGCCGGCAGGCGTGGGAGTGCTGCCGGAAACGTCCATGATGCGCCATCATCGGCCGCCAGCCCGGACACTCATGTTGCAGTCGCCTTGACGCCTGCATTGCATCGCACGTCACGCGCCTGCCCGGCCGATCCGGGGCGGCAGGTCACCAGCCGCTTTCCGGCCGGCGTGCGTCCGCTTCGCCAGCAGGATGATGCAGATCATCATCCGGGCTCTTGGGGCAGAACCCGTTCACGTCCGCGACCCGGCGCATCATCCACAGGACGCCAACGAACATGATCTCCACGCCGCAATAACGGCAGACGGGATCACGCAACCCGGACCCGGTCATGTGCCCGCGTCAGCCTTGGCGACCATCTCGGCCAGCTCATCCAGCGTCAGCGCGCTGTACCGCTCGCCCACCGGCCGGCCGTTCGCGTCACGCTTCTGGGTTTCGAACCCGAACCCCTCGCCGCCAGCCCGTAAGCAGTAGCCGGGATGGTCGGCGATCCAGCGGCCCACGTTGAGGTCGTACTCGCACATGACCTGACCATACCATACCAGACCTGACCTGCGTAAACTTTTCCTGGCTGTCATAGCGTGATCATGTGGAGCGCAGCCCGGAGCTACCCTTTCAGCGCATCGTCAACGACCTGAGCGCTCAGATCAGCGAGGGCACGCTGCTGCCGGGCGAGCAGCTGCCAACCGTCACCAAGCTCTGCCAGACCTACGGCGTGTCCAAGGTGACCGTGCTCAAAGCGCTGCGGACGCTGGCCGACGAGGGGCAGATACGCATCGTCCCCCGCTGGGGAACCTTCGTCGCCGACAGGCCATAGGCCCGGGCCGGGGCGCCAGCACCCCCGGTGCGCTCGCTGTACTCGGGTTCGTTCCGTGCCAAGGCGCGCTGGCAGCCTGCAGCGCCGGACCTGAGCGCCGGATGTTCCTGGCTGGGAGATTGCGGGTCCGGTGCGGTCGTGTGCCGCGCGCAGCGTGGCAGATGGAGGCCGCAGGCCGACGATACGGGGTTTGACCGTGACC
>Ga0335074_10009153_pt1 | contig 13802 bp, 14 predicted proteins | sample Lox_Sample_23_FD_206715 | JGI IMG/M metagenome (GOLD analysis project Ga0335074, IMG submission 206715) | Soil microbial communities from Loxahatchee National Wildlife Refuge, Florida, United States - Lox_Sample_2.3 | ecosystem: Environmental > Terrestrial > Soil > Wetlands | place: USA...
CTTTGATGCTCGACCAGAACATAGACGTAGGCGGCCTGTCCATGCAGCGGCGCGGTGAACAGCACGTCCGAGTGCCGCCACCTCAGCGCCTCATCGACGAAGCTGCCAGGCACCTGAGCCAGCTGGCCCAGGTCAAGCAGGCCGACCAGGGCTGGCGGCAGGACCGCGCGCAGCTGGGACGCCGCGTTGGCGGGCACGCCGAAGATCCGGCGGAACACCGAGTCGTGGGGAGTAGGCGCACCGCCCCGCCTCCGGGCTGACGGGGGCCGGTCAGGAGGCGGCGGGTTGCCAACGGTGTCAGGCTCATCTGGCATGCCCGCACCGTACTGGCCCCCGCCGACACTGGGCAGCGGCACGCCGCGCGTCTCCAGCACGAAGTCACCGTCCGACATGATCACCGCCCGGTCAGCGACTTGCTGGGCGCTCAGAAGGCGGCCGCAGCCTTGCCTTCGCCGAACCTGCCTACCAGCGCGGTGTCGTTCCCGCGTCGCTGGCCACCGCCGGCGGGAAACGTCAGGCGCACCGGGTACTGCCCGACATCTCCGCGATCGGCGGTGCCACGACGGGCTGGCTCATCGCCTTCACCTCTGGAACCAGATACCAGCAGGTCACCGAGGCCGGCACCAGCGGCTCGTCGCCGGTCATCGCCGCCCTTGAAGCCGACGCCAAGCACGCCGCGGGTCACGCGCTTGGGTTCGCGAACCCGCTACTTTACCGGCTGCGCGGCAGCGCCGGAATCCGCGACATCCGGCCGCCGAAATCCCCCGTGCTGACCTTGGCGCCCGGAGCGGACTGCGCCGCCTCGGCCGGCGTGTGCCTCATCACCGAGAGCCTGGACGGTTCGCTGCGCGCAAGCAAGGGTTATGATCAGGTCACCGGCATCGGCGCGGCCACCAGCCGGCTCGTCGCCGCCATCGGCCGCTATCTCTCCACCTAAGCTGGCGCGCAGAGCCGGTGCCGCAGATGAATCTCTTAGCGCAGGCTCGCCGCGCTCCAGGCTTTTTGCTGGCGGCCTGCACCTAGTCGCAGGGCATCAGTCGCGGAGCCTGGCCAGGATCCTGGCCAGGTGTGCCTTGTCGTCGGCGCTTAGACGGTCGAAGGTCTGCTCGGCTTCGGCTCCCCTGGCCGCGCGGATCGCGCTCAGCACGCGGGAACCCTCAGGTGTGAGCCCAGCCAGCGTCGCGCGTCCGTCGGCCGGATCGGGGCGCCGTTCGACGAGGCCGCGGGACTCCAGCGCCTCGACGACCTCGGTCGTGGAGCGCGCCGCGATGTGCAGGCGCTCGGAAAGCTCCGACATGCGCATGGTGCCGTGGTGGCCCAGTACGCGCAGTGCCCGCAATTGCGCGAGAGTGATCTCCCACGGCGCCAGGGTCGCCTGCGAGGTGCCGCGGAGCTGACGAGCCACGGACATGAAGGCGTCCGACAAGGTCTCCTCGCCGTCAGAACCGGGGTCGCCCGCCCCGTCGCGATCCGCGGCTGCCACGGGAATAGCCTATCAGCGGCCGATGTTATTGAGGTAACCTCAGTAATCTACTGAGCCCTTCAGACTTAGCAAATGGAGCAGCCCTTTGGAAGCACCACACGTTAACCGAGAAGGCCGCCGCAGCGGGCGAACCGTCACGGCGGCCGAGAAAGCCCAGGCGCGCCAGGTTTCCCTGTCACGCATCGGGCGCCTGTTCCTGCCTTACCGCTGGCAGCTCACTACGGTCACGGCCATCATCGTCGCCTCATCGCTCGTCAGCGTCGTCTCCCCGTTCCTGCTCAGGGCGGTCATCGACACCGCGCTGCCGGAGAGGAACGTGCGGCTGCTGGCAATCCTGGTCGCCGGCATGATCGGCGTGGCTGCCGTTACGTCGGCCTTCGGAGTCGTCCAGACCTGGATCAGCACCAAGGTCGGGCAGCAGGTCATGCACGGGTTGCGTACCAGCGTTTTCACGCACCTGCAGCGCCAGTCGATCGCCTTCTTCACCCGCACCCGCACGGGTGAGGTCCAGTCCCGCATAACTAACGATGTCGGCGGCATGGAAGCGGTCGTGACGTCGACCGCGACCTCCATCGCGGCCAACCTCACCACGGCGGTCGCGACCGCGGTGGCGATGGTCGCCTTGTCGTGGCGCCTGTCATTGATTTCACTGGTCGTCATGCCGCCCGCGATCTACCTGACCCGCAAGGTAGCCAGCATGCGCCGGGCGATAACCACCGAGCAGCAGCGGGAACTGGCCGACCTCAACGTCACGATCGAGGAGGGACTGTCGATAAACGGCATCCAGCTAGCCAAGACCATGGGCACGAGCCCGTCCCTGGTACGCCGCTTCACCGCCTCGTCAGCCCGGTTGATCGACCTGGAACTGCGGTCGCAGCTAGCCGGACGCTGGCGGATGGCATCGATGAGCATCATCTTCGCCGCCATTCCCGCGATCATTTACCTCGCCGCCGGCCTGCCGCTGACCGCGGGCGTGATGACTATCGGCACCCTGATCGCGTTCACGACCCTGCAGAACAACCTGTTCCGCCCGTTGACCGGCCTGCTCAGCACCGGCGTTTCCGTGATCAGCTCGCTCGCGCTGTTCGCGCGCATCTTCGAGTACCTTGACCTGCCGGTCGACATCGACGAGCCCGCTGACCCGGTCGACATCGACCAGGCCGCCATCACCGGGCACGTGCGGTTCGACAACGTCAGCTTCCGTTACCCCGGCGCCGAGCGCGCCGCCGTCAGCGACATTGACCTGGACATCCCGGCCGGCACCACGCTCGCTCTCGTGGGCGAGACCGGTTCAGGCAAGACCACCCTCGCCTCGCTGATCGCCCGCCTCTACGACCCGACCGAGGGCGCCATCCGGATCGACGGGATAGACCTCCGCGACCTCAGGCTCGCCGACCTCGCCGCCATCGTCGGCGTAGTCAGCCAGGAGACCTACCTCCTGCACACCACCGTGCGGGAAAACCTCAGGTACGCCAAACCCTCCGCTAGCGACGCCGAGATCGAGTCCGCCGCCCGCGCAGCCCAGATTCATGACCTGATCGCCGGGCTGCCCGATGGCTACGACACCATGGTCGGCTCGCGCGGGCACCGGTTCTCCGGCGGCGAGAAACAGCGCATCGCTATCGCGCGCACGCTTCTCCGCGATCCGCGGGTGCTCATTCTCGACGAGGCCACCAGCGCGCTTGATACCGACACAGAACGGGCCATCCAGCAAGCATTCGACACTCTCGCCCAGGGGCGCACCACCATCACGATCGCGCACCGGCTGTCCACCGTGCGAAACGCCGACCAGATCGTCGTCCTCGACCACGGCCGCACCATCGAGTCAGGCACCCACGCCAGCCTCCTAGCAGGCAACGGCCGCTACGCCGCCCTGGCCGCCTAGCGTGGCAACTCAAGGTTCCTGCGGCCTGGCCACCTTCGTAAGGACCAACGTCACCGATGAGGGCCAGTGCCTGGCTATATCCGCTGGCTGGCCGAGCACGGCTACGGCCTGGCTACGGCCCGCCCGAACAGTTCCCCGAGGTCGCCATGCTGCGATCCCGGCCGTGACGCCAGATAAGCCCCGCCACCCGCCTTTCTGCCGTGATCGCACGGCCATTTCCAGAGTTGCGCGTTAAGCCGGGGTCGCTGGCAGCCGTGATTCCCGGCGGTAACAGCAACGAATCGCCACCGATGCGGTTCCCGGGCCAGCAGCGACAACAACGATGGCTCAGAGATGCTGTCGCTGCGACAACGAAGTTCCGCCGTTGCTGCGGCCGCGCGCGGGCGAACAGCATCAACGGACCATAGTTGCTGTCACGCACAACAATGTGGGTCTTTTGTCCGCTTCACGTTCCGCATCCTCGACCACGTCCCGCTCACCGGGTAATAGCCATGACCGAACGTGTCAGCCGGGCACAAGGCTGGTGTGCTCGGCCGCGAACGCGAGCATGTCGGCAAACTCTGCCGCCAGCATCCTCTTCGGCTTGCCGAGTCCGTGCCCGGTCGCCGTCTCGATCCTCAGCAGGACAGGCGCATCGCCTTGCTGGTCGTGCTGCAACTCGGCGCCGAACTTGTAGCTGTGGGCCGGGGCCACCCGGTCGTCGTGATCGCCGGTCAAGATCAGTGTTGCCGGGTAGGAGGTGCCCGGCCGCAGGGCGTGGAGCGGCGAGAACGCGTACAGAAACGCGAAGTCTTCCGGCACATCCGGATCACCTGTTTCCGGGATCCAGGCGGCGCCGATAGTGAACTTGTGGAAGCGCAGTTTGTCCATGACGCCTACGGCTGGCAGCGCGACGGCCGCGAGATCGGGCCGCTGTGTCATCACTGCCCCGACGAGCATGCCGCCGTTGCTGCGGCCGTGCAGCACAAGCTGGTCATGGGTGGTGATTCCGCTCGAGATGAGGTGCTCGCCCACGCCGATGAAATCGTCGATGACGTTCTGCTTGTGCTCTCTGCGGCCGGCCTCGTGCCAGTGCCTGCCGTACTCCCCGCCGCCGCGCAGGTTCGCCACCGCCAGCGCCCCGCCCGCTGCCAGCCAGGCCGGCCAGGCTGCCTTGAACGCCGGCGTCATCGCCTTGCCGTGCCCGCCATAGCCGAAGAGCACGGTGGGCACGGGCAGCCTTGCGCCAGCGGGGCGCAGCAGGAAATAAGGCACCGCCGTCCCGTCTGCGCTGGTCCCCGACCGGCGCTCGACGATGACCTCGGGCTCAGGCACTGCCTCGCGCGTGAGGACCAGAAGGTCCGCCCGGCCGCTGCTCAGGTCGACCTGGTATGTGCGGGTGGTGCGGAGAAACGAGTCGACGCCAAGGAAGCACGAGCCGCTGTCCTCCTCGCCGTGCACTTCGCTGACCGAGCCGGGTTCACCGAGGTCGATCTCGCCAAGCTCGGCTCCGGCAGCATCGAAGTGCAGGACGCGATGGCTGGCGTCATGCAGGTAGACCGCGAGAAAGCCGTCGCCGATCCGGTGCGCTCGTTCCAGGACGTCGTCCCGTTCGCCGATCAGCTCAGCCCATGCGCCGGTGGCGCCTGTCTCCAGGTGACCGAGGTCGGCGCTAACTACCTTGCCGTAAGGGGCCTGGCGGTCGGTGTGGAGGTAAAGCACGTCGTCCTTCATGCCGACCGGTTCGAAACGCGCCCGCGGTTCTGTGACCACCTGCAAGACGGGCCCCACGTGGCCATCGCGCAGCCGCCTGGCTTGCACGAGGCACTGGCGTTCCGTCCCCGTCGTGATGAGCAGAATCAGCCATCCGCCCCTGAAGACGTGCGGCCAGGCAAACATGCGCTGGTCGTCCGGCCGGTAGATCACCTCGTCTTGATCGCGGCCGAGCCGATGCAGAATCAACTGGCCAGTTCCCAGCGCAGCCGGGTCATCCCCCGTGGCACGGCCATGGTCCGGATAGATCCAGCAAAAGAACCCCGAGGAGTCCGGCAACCACACCGGATGCACGAACTTCGCATACGAAACCACGTCATCGGTATCTGCCCCGGACTTCGCCGAGCGGACCCGCATCCGCGTCCAGTCGCTGCCCGCCTCGCTGACTCCGTACGCGACCCATCTGCCATCCGGGCTGAGCACCGCACCCCGCAGCGACGCCGTGCCGTCAGGGGAGAACTCAGCCGGATCAATCAGCACGCGCCCGCCGGCGGTCAGAACCGCCAGATCCTCGGCCACAGTGACGACATCCTGGTCCTGGCTGCCGTCGTTACGCTCGAGCAGGTAAACGCCGCCAGATGACCGCGGTACGCCCGCCCTCGGCACGTTCAGGATCGCGCTGAGTTGCTCGCGGAACCAGCGCCGGGAAGCCAGGCCAGCCAGGTGCTCCTCCGTGATGGCATTCTGGGCCGCGACCCATTCCCTCGTCTGCGCAGAACCCGGATCCTCTAGCCAGCGATAAGGATCAGCGACCCTCGCCCCGTGCAGAGTCTCGACTACCGGACCGCGCTCTGACCGCGGATAACGCATCCCAGCCTCCCGTAATCAACAGGACTGCACACGCGAATATGCTCGGTCGCCTGACGCGGCCGCCGCTCCAGCCGAGACTGCTGCGGCGGCATCCGGCTGGAAAACCACGGTAAGCCCTGCGGCGGTAGCCTGTCCCGCGTGGAAGGGGCGACGGTACCTGCGCAGGACCTTGACGCGGAGTCGGCTTCCTGGCTGCGCCGGCTGCATGCCAGTGCGGGTGAGCGGCGGAAGTCCGAAGTGGAGTTGCACGCGCGACTGGTCCGCATCGCGCTCGCTGAGGCCAGGCGGCGCTCGGCGCGCACCCCGGTCAACGGCCAGGAACTCGATGACATCGCGAATCAGGCCGCCGACGATGCCATGCTGGCAATTCTGGCCAAGCTCGGCGACTTCCGCGGCGAGAGCAAGTTCATTACCTGGGCGTACCGGTTCGTGATCCTGGAAGTGTCGAGCAAGCTCGGCCGTCACTACTGGCGTAATCCGCCGGTGTCGCTCGACGCCGCGCAATGGGAGCGGCTGCCGGCCCGGTTCGGCCTGGACCCGGCACGGCACGCGGAGGCGGCACACATCATGGCCGAGGTGCGCCGGATCGTCGATGAGGAACTGACGCCTCACCAGCGCCGGGTATTTGTCGCGATCGTGGTCGACGAGATACCGCTCGACGCGCTGGCCGTGAAGATGGGAGCGGAGAGGAACGCGATTTACAAGGTGATCTTCGACGCGCGGCGTAAGATCCGCCGGTCGCTGGTCGCCAACGGCTACCTGGATGACCAGGGGTTGGAGCACGGATGACAGACCTGGAGAGGCTAGACCAGTTCCTGCGGACTGACCCCCGCGATGTCGGCTGCGAGGAAGCAACAGCCATCTTGCACGTGTACGCCGACCTGATGGCCGCGGGAGCGGACGCAGCGCACCGCTATCCGGGCGTCGCCGCGCACCTGCAGGCCTGCGGTCCTTGCGGTGAGGACCTCGCCGGCCTCTTGCTCGCAGTTACCACTAGCCGGCGCGACGGCTAGGTTCGCACGTAAGACTCCGGTGCCAGGGGGACGCTGACCTTCCGGCGGACTACGAACTGGTACCGCCACAGCCAACTCCAAGGAGAACGCCATGCCCCTGCTCAACCCCGGTGACGCCTTCCCGCCCCTGACGATCACCACTACCGACGAGCAGGCGGTCACGATTCCCGAGGCGTTTGCCGGTAACTTCGGCGTCGTGCTGTTCTACCGAGGCGCCTGGTGTCCGTACTGCAACGCGCAGTTGCGCGCCTTCGAGCGAGCCGCGCACGAACTGTCCGAGGCGGGGATCAAGGTCGCAGCCCTGTCAGTCGACGACAAGGAGACCACGGCCACCCTGGCAGTCAAGCACAAGCTAACCTATCCCGTCGGCTACGGGGCCGACGCCGCCGCCATCGCCGGGCTGACCGGGGCATTCGTCAACCCCGACCCGGCATACCTGCAGTCGACCGGGTTCGTCCTTGACCCTGAGGGGAAGGTCGTCGTCAGCGTCTACTCAAGCGGCGCCATCGGACGGCTCGTCCCTGAGGATGTCCTGGGCCTGGTCCGCTACCTGCGCCACCACCCGCCAGCTTAAGTCGGAAAGCCAGGAAACCGGCGCGCTCCAGCTGGGCGCCGGGGCCGCTAGCTGCTGACGTACTCCTGCCACACCTTCTTGGGCACCGTCATGCTCCAGGCGTTCACTACCAGCTCACGTAGCTCCTCATGGTCGATGGCGTCCAGGCGCACGCGGACCCACTGGTAACGCAGGTCAGACGGAACCGGCCAGAGGAATTTCTCTGGTTCTGATGCGATAAGCGCCGCGCGTTCCTCCCTGGGAAACCCGAATCCGAGAACGGTCTCATCCCGCGACAGCGACGCGAATACGATCCGTCCGACCCGGAACTTAACCTGATCCCGCACCAGGGCCTCATAGGCACGCGGCAACGTCAACGCGATGGCGCGCACATCATCAGCTGTCACCACAAAGCCATGTTGACAGAAGTTATTGCGCGCCAACTGACGATCGGCTCCGCAGCATGGAACCCAGCCCCCACCGGGTTACCGCAACGCTGGCCCGCTGATGCTGTTCGCGGCAGGGAACTTACCGCATCAGTGGAAATCTGATGTTGTCCGCGCAGCGTCAATGTTCCACCGTCGTCGTAGCCGTGCCCGCCCGAACAGCATCAAGCAACCAGCGATGTCGTCGGTTGCCGGTCGCGGCAAGATGAGGTGGTCTTTCACCATCCATCAGCCCGTCCGCCATGTGGCGGCGCGCGCGGATAACGGCGCCCTGCGAGTCGGCGCCGTCACGGTAAATATGTTGCCGCATATCGGCGTGCCGGCCTACAGTGAGCGCGCCGCGGCAAGATGTTCCTCTGCGTCAGGAAGGAGGTAGTCGCGATGTTCGCTATTCGCCAGACGCCTCCGGGGGCTGTTCTCTAGCCTCCTGGAGACTCTCTGCGGGCACCCTCAGGAATCTGGCGTCAGCCAATCCTGAGGGTGCTTTCGATTTCCGCGTGATCATGCCGGATCTGCGGGCGCACGGAGACAGCGCCAGGCCGCATGACGCCGCAGCGTACCCCCCTGATGTTCTGACAGATGACGGGCTTGCGCTGATCAAGCACCTGGGGCTCGCCGATTACGACCTGGCCGGGCACTCCCTGGGCGGGAGGACCGTCCTGCGGATGCTCGCCCGCGGCGCTCGGCCCAGGCGGGCGGTCGTGTCCGGCTACGGGCTCGAGGCGCTGCTCCACGCCGCGGAGAGGACCGGGTGGTACCGCGAGTTCTTCAGCGCCTGCGGCACGGGCGCCTTCGAGCCCGGCAGCGACGAGCAGGAGACAGAAGACTGGCTGAGGTCCAACGACGGCGACCCGCAGGCGCTGCTGCTCGCCCTCGGCTCATGGGTGAACACGACCACCGCAGAACTCGCCTCGGTCACCGTGCCTGTACTCATCCTGACCGGCGCGCAGGACTGGCACAACCAGACCGCCGGAGCGCTGGCCGGCGCTCTCCCCTGCGGGCATCACGTCCAGGTACCCGGCGATCACTTCACCGCAGAGAACTCCCCCGAGTTCTACGAAACGCTGACCAGATTCCTCGCATAACAATCGCTCAGCACGACGGGTTGCCCATCCGGCCGCCCCGGCCGCGGCTCTGTGCCGGCTGCGCTTGTGGGAATTTCTGTCACGAGAATTGGCCGCGCTGTTCGCAGCGGATTTCATCTGCATGTCGGTGCCGAAGCTGACTGCAGAGGAGGATGCGCGGTGATATCTGTGATGGGCCTGGCCGTGGCCATCGCTACCGCCACGATCGCGCTTCGCGGGCTTGCTCGCATCTTGCGTGCCGCCGCCTCCGTGGTTGATGAGTTCACGAGGCTGCGCAGGTCAATCTGCGTCGCCCGTCAGCTCACGCGGTCTGAGGGCTGGGGAGGTTCGCGTCACCGGCGCCACTCGTCGCGCTCTGCCGGCCGACGGCGGTGAGCCCATCGCGATTGCGCGGCAGGCGAAGCGCAGTACCACTCGTCATATCTCATCCGCGGCGCCTCCGACACGGTCTCAGCCGCAGCGAGAACCGCGGCGCCGTACTCTTGGACCATCCGCGTGTCGCCGATCTCCTCCCCCAGCCGAGTAACTACGACGCCGAACCTGGCGGCGTTCTCCGCAGGGGATCGCACGATTGCTTCATCGAGCATCGGCCTGATCGGTTCAAGCAACTGGCTAACCGAGTTACCTGAGGAGAATCCGGCGTAGACCGCCCAGTGCTCGGTTCGAAGCATCGCCTGGGCCACTGCCAGCACCTCAGCCGGTTCGACGGGGCTCCGGTGCTCAAGGTCAGCGATCAGGCGCCGCTGCCACTTCCGGGTTTCGTCGAGCTTCCCAGGGCCTTGCAGGTGCGATATTCCCTCAAAGGCCAAGCCAACCCGGAATCGGGCATCGGCAGTGAACCCGCTCCGTAGCCCAGCCGTGTCATTGATCATTCGGTTTGCCCGGCCCGCGTAGGCGAGCGCAAGCTCGTGATACCCGCGCATGGCGACGACGTAGGCCACGCCAAGGAGGGCAGAGATCCGAGTCTGCAAAGACACCACGGCATCGAGTTCTTCGGCAGGTGTGCCGTCGTATCCGCTTGCCCAGGCCCCGAAGCGGGTGAGTTCGATAAGCGGCCGGTATCCGTCGCTCAGCATCGCTATCAGGACAGGCTGGAACTTGCCCGCGCTGCCCATCACCTCTGTCAGGCCGCGTGCGGTGACAGCGCGGAGGCCGCCAACAGACAGCGCCTCAGGTTTTGCCGGGTCGGTTTCATCCAGCCATCGCGCGAGATCTGATTCATCCTCCGGCGAAGCGGCAGGGTACCGCGACCACGGAAGTCGGTCACGATCAAGATGATCGGAGACCACGGCGGTCCACTCCTGCGCTGCACGATGAGCGCGCTGCCTGTCTCTTTCCTCGGTGAATGGCAGCTCATCAACGGGATCATCAAGAAAGTGCCGCCTGACCCGCGCATGAACGTACCGCCGCAGATGGTGGTCCTCCGCTCCCCCGCCCATGGTGGACAGCACAGATCCGACGATCTCCTCGCGCCGCGCACGGTCCACCGTCGGCAGTTCGACGGGAAGAAGCGGCTGCACCGCGATGTCACTCGCCAGCACGCACACGGCCCGGTTAACCGCGTTACTGGTCGCCTGACGGCCCTTGCCCGCGAAAGCACGCGCCTCTTGCGCACCTCCCGCGTATCCGTGCAGGCCGAAGCGCCGTACGAGCAGCTCGCAGTCGTCACGTGATAGCTCTCCTCCCCGCTGAAGTTCGCTTAGCCGCTTCTGCATCACCTCGCGAACCATCCCAGCCGGGGCAGACCAGCCGAGCCGCCCGCCCCCGAGCGCAGCCGGCACGTTCAGCACGAGCGTGCCGGCCCGCAAGGCGCGACGGCTGGCCGTCAAAAGCTCACGGGTGGCCGCGGCCGGGATATCCGGCACCTCGGCCGCCTCATGAAGTTGCCGGAGAGCATGATCGGGGCGGACATCAGCCAACGACGCAGCTGCTTCTGACCGCCGTGTCACGAGGCCGCCGTCATCGGGATCGATTTCCACACCGCCCCGCAATCAACGCCATTCAACACCGGCCATCAGCAGCACGCTGCCATCATGCGTCGCGGCGGTCAAGCAGCGTCCAGGCGATGGCGTACACGACGGCGACGAACAGGCACATCAATCCGAATCCTGGCCAGGGCTGGAGAGTGTGGGCGGCGTGGTAGACGCTGGTGAGCTGGCCTCCGGCCTGAGTCGGCCAGAACTCGTTGACCGGGTTCCGCCACGAGTCAGGCAGCGCCTGGGCGATCGCGGGGAAGACGAACAGGACGGCCACCATGCAGGTGATGGCGGCGGCCGACCGTCGGAGCAAGGTCCCCGCGGCGACGCTGAGCACCGCGAGGACGGTCAGGAACAGCCCTGCTCCCGCCACCGCCCGTGCTACCCCAGGATCGCCGAGCACCGCGTGGGGGGCATGGCCGGCGATAAGGGCCTGACCGACGAAGAACGCCGCGAAGCTCGTGATCTCGCCCACGACGAACGCCACCGAGGCGAAGACCAGCGACTTGGCTGCCAGTACCCGGCCTCGCTTCGGGACCGCGATCAGGCTGGTGCGGATCATCCCTGAGGAGTACTCGGAGCTGATGCAGAGCACCCCGAGCACGGCGATGGCCAGCGAGGCGACGGCCACCCCCGCCAGGCTGACCCCTGTCGGGTCCCAGCTCAGCTTGCTTGAGACGCTGAACCTGGCGTAGCCGCGGGCGGTGGCCGCGCTGATGACAGCCCCCAGGCCGACGCCGACGACGACGGTCACGGCCAGAGCCCAGAAGGTCGACCGGACCGACCTGAGCTTGGTCCACTCCGAGCGCAAAACGTCTCCGAAGGTGGCCGCGCGGAAGGCCGCATGGCGGTCCTGGCCGGTGCGGGCGATCGTGGCGCCGGTCATCGGGTCCCCCCGGCCGCCTGGTATTCCAAGCTGTCTCTGGTCAGTTCCATGAACGCCTCCTCAAGCGAGGCCCGGACGGGGGTGAGCTCGAACAGGACGATGCCGCGCGCGGCGGCCAGCCTCCCCACGTCGGCGCTGTCCATCCCGGTGATCTCGATGACGTCGGTGCCGATCCGGGCGTCCGAGCCGGCCACGGGCGCGGTCGCCATCCCGGAGGTGCTACCGGCCCGGACGGTGGCACCGGCCTCCCGGCAGCGTGCGGCCAGCTCGGCCGCCTGCGGGCTGCGGACGTGTACCGACTGTTCTGAGCTGGACCGCACGAACTCGTCCGCGCTCGTATCGGCGATCATCCGGCCCTTGCCGATCACCAGCAGGTGGTCGGCGGTCAGGGCCATCTCGCTCATCAGGTGGCTGGAGACCAGCACGGTGCGGCCCTCGGCGGCCAGCGCCCGCATGAGAGTCCTGACCCAGTGGATGCCGTCGGGGTCCAGGCCGTTCACAGGTTCATCGAAGATGAGCACGGCCGGGTCGCCGAGAAGCGCCGAGGCGATGCCGAGCCGCTGACCCATGCCAAGCGAGAAGCTCTTTGCCCGCCGCCTGGCCACACCCTCGAGACCGACGATGCCGAGCACCTCGTCCACCCGGCTGCGGGGGATGCCGTTACTCTGGGCCAGGCATAGCAGGTGGTCGCGGGCACGGCGGCCGCCGTGCAGTGCCTTGGCGTCGAGGAGGGCGCCCACCTCGCGCATGGGTGCCGGCAGGTCGCGATAGCTGCGGCCGGCGACGGTTACCGAGCCCTGCGTGGGCGCGTCGAGACCCAGGATCATCCGCATGGTGGTGGTCTTCCCTGCGCCGTTCGGGCCGAGAAAGCCGGTGACCATGCCGGGCCGGACGGAGAAAGACAGGTCGTCAACCGCCAGGGTGGAGCCGTAGCGCTTGACCAGGTTGCGGGCTTCGATCATCGCTCTACGCGAACGGGACGGCTACGTCGCAGTAGCCCTCGGGCATGCTCGTCCCTGTGACGGGTCCGGTCGCAAGATGGGTAATGCGCAGGCCGAGGTCGCTCGGCCTGATGATAAGACGCTCATCCTCGATACCTTGCTCTTGCGCCCAGGCTTGCAGCGACTCCATAGCGAGCTGAAAGTCCTCCGCTGAAATCCCGCCAGGACCAGCAGGCAGCCCGACAAACGCTTCCCTGTGCGCCGGCTCGGTTCGCAACGTCAGCTCGGGATAGCCCTTTGCGAGGGCATGTGCCTGTGTCTCGGGAACCGGCCTGCACCATTCGACCGGGCCATCGCTGTCAGCGCTCACCTGGCCCCAGTAGATGCAGAAGAACGCGCCTTCTCGTCCTTCGATCTTCGGGAGCGGGCGCTCGCGAAGGATGGCGATAAATTCCTTGCCGAACGCCCACGCTCCCTGCTCGTCGACGTTGCGCTTGACACAGAGCAGGCTCCGCTCAGGGATATCTCGGGTGGCGACTTCGTACATGACCAGCCTCTTTCCGCACAATCGGCCGACGAGTCTTCCCTCGCCGCCGGGCCGGTTCCGCCCGACAGCGAGAGTGTGCGGCCTCACCCAAGGTGAGGGTCAAGGCCGTTACGGTATGAATATGCCTGCTGACGAGTTGCCCGCCCGGACAATTGAGCCTGCCGACCGCGTCTTCGCGGACAGCGTCTTCTCGGCCCGTGCTGGGCACGCGCCCAAACCCGCTCTTGAACCGCCGTGGTGCTGACAGTTACCGGAACCGGACCCCAATGATCGTTGCCAGGGCGGGCGAGAGGCGGACTTCGGTGGATTTGAGTGACGGGTGACTCAGCCAGTGCTCACGTGCGCGATCGTGCTGCTCAGCACCCGGCTGGCCGGCCGGGATGAAGTCGTCCAGGACAACCATGCCGCCGATCGCGAGCCAGCCG
>Ga0335074_10009154_pt1 | contig 13801 bp, 11 predicted proteins | sample Lox_Sample_23_FD_206715 | JGI IMG/M metagenome (GOLD analysis project Ga0335074, IMG submission 206715) | Soil microbial communities from Loxahatchee National Wildlife Refuge, Florida, United States - Lox_Sample_2.3 | ecosystem: Environmental > Terrestrial > Soil > Wetlands | place: USA...
ACTTTCTTCGTCCCGGACAAAACGGATCGCGCTGCGGCTCCTACCCGACAGCAGCGAGCCAGTACGGATCCTCTCGGGTGTCTGGCAGTTTGCTGATCAGGCTGAACGCTTGGCGCTCCCGCCGGTGTTTCCCGCGCGAAAAGATACGCCGGCGCACGCCGGCGCGAGCGCTCTAATGCCGCACCTCTCGCACCCGTGACAGCACTGCGCGGCTAACTCCGGGCCGCCGCGAGGTCAGCGACGTCTTCATCAATTGCGCCGCGTTCGACGACGCTCACGATATGCGCGAAAGCCTCCTCGCGACTCATCCAGATGAGGAGCATCGGCAGGTGATCGCGCCACGCCTTGAGGCGAAAAACGATCATCTCCTCCTCGTTGAAGCCGTGACGTCGAGCTAGGCCCTGATCGCGGATCCTTGGCTCCATCACGGCCCAACTGCCCACGATGTCCCAACGCGTCAGCGCGTAGGCACGCGAGACCCGGGGCACCAACGTGGCGAGGCCCTTGCCTCGATGGTCGGGCCTGACCCACACGGCGCCGCCACCCATCACGCGGCCGCGAATGTGCCGTGCCGAGGGCGCCTCCACCGCGATCGAATCGCCGTTCGCAAGATGCGGCGCCGGATTGCGGAAGAAGGCGCGCAGCGAAGCTAGCTCCTCCTCAAGGGTGGTATCCTGCCAATCGTAAAGGTGCCCGGCATGGGTAGCGACAGGACATCCGCGCTCGTCGAGCGCCTCGACCCAGAACGAGTCGTCCAGGCGCAGCCGATTGTGCGCAGGATCGAACATCGGAATGAAGGCAGGCCAGCTGTCGCGATGCTCGTGATTTATCTCCACCAGCCGGTCGAAATCGGCACGGAACCGGAGCCTCACGCCGCGCTCGCAAAGAGCGTTCTCTGCAATTTCGAAATACCGCACCAGCACCGCGCGTGGGCCATGAACCAAGCTGATCTGATCGAGCAGCGATCCCGGATCGTAACGCATCCCCCACCCCCAACGATGGACAGCATGGCATGAATTCTCCCATTGATCGAGGGGGCAGATTTTGAGGCAGCGCTCGTCTGCGGCTCCGCACCACCTCGGGTCATCAGGTGCCGAGGCGATGCTTTGCCAGGAGGTCCGCTCAGCGCGCTGTACCGGACCTTCAACGCACCGCTGGTGTTCGGCAGCTCGGTGCCAAAAGCCGACCAACGGATTGGCGAGCCCCGAACATCTCGTTCCGCCGTCGCCTGCAGTCAGCGCCCGTCGCTACCGAACTGCTGCTCTAACGCCAACCACAGCGCGATTGCTTCCTGCTGGCCTCTGGATCTGCCGGCTTCGGGCGAGCGGCGGTATGGACCATCACGAGTTTCAAACCGGGATCGACCAAGATCATTTGCCCAGCGATGCGCGGGTGATAAATTCAATTCAACCACAGCGGCGGGAATTGTAGGCTGCTTCATGCGCTTCGTCATGAACCCCGATATGGTTTACCAGTACCCGATCTGGCTCGTCGGTCTGCTGGTTGTGAGCGCCGCCATGTTCGGCGCTGTTCTGATAGAACTCTGCGTGCGGCGACTGCTAACAAACGAGCTTCGACAGCGGCACAACGACGTGGCGGCCGCGATGTGGTTCGTCCTGATCGTCGGTGGGGCTCTGACGGTCGCCTTCGGTTCGTTCCTTGGTGCGCCGAGCCTGGGAATGCAGCTCGCGATGTCTGCGGTGCTGGCCGCCTCCGGCGCTCTGGTGCTTATCCTGATTGTCGCCCTCAGCAACCCATTCCGCGGCAGTTTTCGGGTCTCGACTGCGCCATTCGATCAAGTTCTGTCGCTCATGCAAGCCACGGCGGGACAACAATAACCACGAGCGCGGGCGGCGGTACGTTTTGCCGGTGGGCGCCGTTTCGGCCGCAGGGTGCGTAGGGCGACGGCGGATCGGCATATCCGCATCGCGCAGGGAACGAAGGCTCCGAGCGGCTGGTGATAGTGCGAGACTGGCCGAGGCCGGCCGCCCTATGGCTCCGATAGCGATTCTTTTGATCGAGCCGCCGATACGTTTATGATGAGCTCGCAGGCCGGTTGCCCGCGCAACGCGCCAAGGGAGGGCTAAGGGTTGCTGCACCAGGATCAGGTGGAACAGGGCCGGAAGCTGCTGGCCTATCTGCAAGGCCGGACCACGGCCTTGGCCGATGGCGTCTATCGCAATCCGGTGAGCGACTATACCTGTCCCGAACAAGCCGCTCGCGAGCACGACTTGTTCTTTCAGCGCGGGCCGCTCTGCATCGGGTTGAGCTGCCTCCTGCCGCAGCCCGGCGATTTCCTCACCCATGACTACGCCGGGGTCCCGATCCTGCTGGTGCGGCAGGAAGACCGGACGCTGCGCGCCTTTCTCAATGTCTGCCGTCACCGCGGAGCGCGTCTGGCGGAGGGACGGGGGGCCGCGGCGCGGGACTTCTCCTGCCCTTATCACGGTTGGTGCTACGCGCTCGACGGCGCGTTGCTGACGCGACCCGACGAGCTCTCCTTCGTCGAAATCGACAAAGCGTCGCGCGGCTTGCGCCCGCTGCCGCTGGTCGAGAAATACGGCATAGTCTGGGTCAGCCCGAAGCCGGAAACCGGCTTCGACATCGCCCCGCTGCTTGCCGGGCTGGAGCGGGATCTCGCGGCCTATCATCTCGAGTCCTACCACCACTACGAAACGCGGGTGCTGCAGCGACGCATCAACTGGAAAGTCGCCGTCGACACTTTCCTCGAGCTCTATCACTTGAGCGTGCTCCATCCGCGCACCGTGGGGCCGATCCTCTACGGCAATCTCGCGAGCTTCGACGCCTTCGGGCGCAATCTGCGCATGATCGGCGCGCGGCGCAGCATCGGTGCGCTCCGGGAAACCCCCGAGGCGGAATGGGACCTGATCCGCCACAGCGCGATCATCTGCGTTCTCTTTCCCAATACCGTTTTCATCATGCAAGGTGATCATCTCGAGACGTGGCATGTCTTTCCGGCGGGGAACGGCGTCGACGAGTCGGTGATGTACGCATCACTCTATACGCCCGAGCCCGCACACACCGACAGCGCCCGGCGCCATTGGGACCGCAATATGGAGCTGCTGATGGCGACGGTGGAAAAGGAGGACTTCCCGCTGTCCGAAGGCATGCAGCGCGGCTTCTATTCGGGCGCGCAGCAAGAGGTCATCTTCGGCCGCAACGAGCCGGCGCTGCAGCACTTTCACAAATCGATCAAGGACGCGCTGGCGACGACCGACGTCTAGCGTCGGAGAAGGAGGTGGCACATATGAGCCTCCGCAGCATCTCGATCCCGGACATCCTCCGGCGCAATGCCGTCGCTTTTGGCGATCACACCGCCTTCGTCTGCGAGGGAGCGTGTGTCACGCATCGCGAGCACCTCGGCCGCGTCGAACGGCTGGCAGCGGGGCTGGCGCACGCCGGCGTAGCCGCCGGCGACCGCGTCGCCGTGCTGGCGCGCAATGCGCTCGAATTCGCCGATCTCTACGGCGCTGCAGCTTGGCTTGGCGCCATTCTGCTGCCGGTGAATTGGCGCCTTTCGCCCAATGAAATCGCCTACGTTCTCGCCGACGGTGCGCCAAAGCTGGTGATCGTCGATCGTGAGGATCAGCCCGGCATCGCCGCGCTGGCAAATTCGCTTCCCTCTGTCGCCGTGTATTACGGTCTCGGCGGCGAGGTTGCGCCGTTTCGGCCGTTCGCCGAACTTGCCGATTGCTCGGCCCCGCCACCTGAGCCGGCATCCGGCGGCAATGAAGGCGCCGTGATCATCCACACCGCAGCGGTCGACGGTCGCCCGCGCGGTGCGCTCCTGTCCCAGGCGAATCTCGTCGCTGCCGCCTTGCAGATGACGGCATCCTGGAACCTCGACGAACGCGACGTCGGGCTCATCGCATTGCCGCTCTTTCACATTGCCGGGCTCGGTCTGCTGCTCGGCGTGCAGCTCGCCGGCGGCTCATCGCTCATCTTGCCGAAATTCGAACCCGACGTCGCGGCGCGCCTCGTCGCGTCGGAGCGGGCGACGATCTTCGTCGAATTCGCGCCGATGCTGGGCTCACTGCTCGACAAAGCGGCGGAGGCCGGCGCCAGCCTGTCGAGCCTGCGCGTCGTCAGCGGCCTCGATACGCCGGAGACCATTGCCCGCTTCGAGGCTGTCTGCCCGGCGGCGCGTTTCTGGGCAGGCTACGGCCAGTCCGAAGTCTCGGGCTACGTCACCTTGTCGCCCTGGCGCGAACGGCCGGGCTCGGCCGGACGCGCGACCCATTTCAATCTCCTCGCCGTGATGGACGAGCTCGACCGCGCTTTGCCGGCGAACGAGACGGGCGAGATCGCGGTCCGCGGCCCGCTCGTCTTTCAGGGCTATTGGCGGCGCGAGGCCGACAATGCAATCGTCTGGCGCAACGATTGGCACCACACCGGCGATCTCGGGCGCATCGATGCGGACGGCTATCTCTGGTATGCCGGCCGTTCGCCGGCCAAGGAGCTGATCAAGCCCGGCGGCGAAAACGTCTATCCCGTCGAGGTCGAACGGACGATCCGCGAGCACCCGGCGATCGCCGATGTCGCGGTGATCGGCGTGCCCGATGCGCAATGGGGCGAGGCGGTGAAGGCGGTCTGCGTGTGCCGGCCTGGAACGACGCTCACGGCGGCCGCGCTGATCGACTTCGTGGGCGGCCGCATCGCCCGTTACAAGAAGCCGAAGCACGTCGTCTTCGTCACCGCTTTACCGCTTAGCGCGAACGGCCTCGTCGATCGCGCCAAGGTGAAGGAGGATCACGGCCGCGCTTGATTCGGAAGACGGCGCAAACGGAACGGAAGGACTATCGCATGCTGGAAGGCAGGGTTGCCATCGTCACCGGCGCAGCGCGCGGTCTCGGGCGCGAATTCGTCCGCGTTCTCGCCGCGGCCGGCGCCAAGGTCGCCGCCGCCGATCTCCGCGACTGCGCGGAGACGGCAGCGCTCGCCGGAGCTAACGCCGTCGCCGACAGGGCCGACGTCGCTGATATGGAATCGCTGCGCAGCTTGGTCGCGCGCACGGTCGAGCGCTTCGGCCGCGTCGACATCCTGGTCAACAACGCGGCGCTCTATGGCACGCTCAAGGGCGGCCGCTTCGACGCCATCGACGAAGCGGCATGGGACGACACCATGCGCGTCAACGTCAAGGGCATCTGGCAGTGCTGCAAGGCGGCGGTGCCCGAAATGCGCAAGCTCGGTGGCGGCAGCGTCATCAACATGGCGTCGCTGGCCGCGCTCTACGGCACGCCTTTCGCGCTGCATTACACCGTGTCGAAAGCCGCGGTGATCGGGCTCACCCGAGGCCTCGCGCGCGAACTCGGGCGCGACAAGATCCGAGTCAACTGCATCGCCCCCTCGGCCGTGCTGACTGAAGGCACACGTGAATTCTTCGGCGAGAAGCACGAAAAGGCGCTCCAAGTCATTGCTGCCGGCCAAGCGATCCAGCGCAATCTGCAGCCCAAGGACGTTGCCGGCGCCATGCTATGGCTCGCTTCCGACCAGTCCGCCTTCGTCACCGGCCAGACCATTGCTGTCGATGGCGGCACGGTGATGCTGTAGCGCGGCCGACGTCCCGCGACTTCGAGGGCTGCCCGTTATTGGGGAGAAATGTCCGAAAATCATATCGATTAGTGCGGGGCGGAGAGGGCGTTCGCTCCTCGGTCAGCGATCTTTCGGGCTTGCACTTGAGATTCGCTTGCACTCGTTAGCCAGTACTATCATCCTGTTCATATCAGATATGAAAAAATCGCATTGCAAGCGGTTGAGCGGGAGGAGTCACCGCCGCCATGGCAAGGGAGGCGCTTGAGGGGCTGACGGACGAACCGCGGCGCGTGCAGCTCGCGGTTTCCGGCGTATCGAAGCATTTCGGCGGGGTGCGCGCCGTCGAGGACATTTCGCTGTCGGTGGTGGCCGGCTCGATCACCTCGATCATCGGTCCGAACGGCGCCGGCAAGACGTCGCTCGTCAACATGATCAGCGGCTTCTACAAGCCCGATACCGGCACGATCGCGCTCGAAGGGCGCGATATCACCCGTTCAACGCCGGCGCAGATCGCCGCCCTCGGGGTGGCGCGCACTTTTCAGAACATCGCGCTCTTCGGCGGCATGACCGTGCTCGACAACATCATGCTCGGCCGGCATGTGCGCATGAAGTCGGGAATTCTTGCTTGCTTCGTCTATTGGGGCTTCGCGCAGCGCGAGGAGGTCGCGCATCGCGCGCGCGTTGAGGAACTGATCGAGTTCCTGCGGCTTCAGGATCTGCGCAAGCAGCCGACCAGCGCCCTCGCTTACGGTTTGCGCAAGCGGGTCGAATTAGCCCGCGCGCTCGCCCTCGACCCCAAAGTGCTGCTGCTCGACGAACCAATGGGCGGGATGAACCAGGAAGAAAAGGAGGACATGGCCCGCTACATCCTCGACGTCAATGAACAATGGGGCACCACCATCGTCCTCATCGAGCACGACATGGCGGTCGTGATGGATATTTCCGACCGGGTCGCCGTGTTCGCGCGCGGCCGCAAGATAGCCGAGGGCACGCCGCGCGAAGTGCAAGGTGACCCCGGGGTCATCAGCGCCTATCTCGGCACTCGCCAGGCTCGGGCGGAGGCGGCCGAATGAGTGCGCTGGCGCCCATCGGGACCACGCTGCCGCGCCTGCTGCGAGGCAATGCCGAGCGCGCGCCGCAGCGCACGGCGATGCGGGAAAAGAATCGTGGCATCTGGCAGCCCTATAGCTGGCGCCGCTACTGGGAGGAGACACGCGATTTCGCGCTGGGTCTCGCCGCCGCCGGCTTCGCGCGTGGCGACAAGCTCTCGGTCATCGGCGAAAACCGGCCGCGCCTTTATTGGGCGCAGCTCGCCGCGCAATGCCTCGGCGGCGTCGCCGTGCCGGTCTATCAGGACGCGATCGCCAGCGAGCTCGCCTACGTCCTCGACCACGCCGAGACCTCCGTGGTCGTCGCAGAGGATCAGGAGCAGGTCGACAAGGTCCTCTCCCTGAAAGCACAGCTGCCTCATTTGCGGCTCATCGTCTACGACGATCCGCGCGGCCTCCACGATTGTTCATCGCCGCTCGTCCGCTCCTTCGAGGCGGTGCAGGCGGCAGGACGCGAATTTGGCGGGATCGATCCGCTCTATGTCGAGACTGAGATCGACAAGGCGGCGCCCGACGACGTGGCGCTCTTCTCCTACACCTCGGGGACCACGTCGTCGCCCAAAGGCGTGATGCTGTCGCATGCCAATCTGCTGTTTGCGGCCGCGTCGATGCGAGCCGGCGAGGATGTGCGCTCGACCGACGAGTGGCTCGCCTATCTGCCGATGGCGTGGATCGGCAATTCGCTGTTCTCGATCGCCTTGCATCTGCTGGTCGGCTTCACCTGCAACTATCCGGAACGGCCCGAGAGCTTGCAGCGCGATGCGCGCGAGCTGGGCCCGACGGCGGCACTCGCGCCGCCGCGCTACTGGGAGAATTTGCTCACCGCCGTCACCGTGCGCGCGGCTGACGCCTCGCGCACGAAGCGCCTCTGCTTCGATTTCTTCCGGCGGCTTGCTGAGCGCGGGGAGACGCTGAGAGCCGCTGGCGAGACCGTACCGCCATGGTTGCGTGCCGGGCTTCTGCTCGGCGAGATCCTGGTCTACCGGCCGGTGCGCGACCAGCTCGGGCTCAGCCGGGCGCGCTGGGCCTATACCGGCGGCGCCGCGTTGGGCGCCGACACCTTCCGCTTCTTCCGCGGCTTCGGCGTCAATTTGAAGCAGATCTATGGCGCGACCGAGCTCGCCGGGCTCTGCGCGTTGCAACCGGACCACGCCGCCCACCCCGATACGGTCGGGCCGGTGCTTCCCGGCTGCGACGTGACGACGACGCCGGAAGGCGAAGTGCTGATCCGCTCCCAAGGCGTGTTCAAGGGCTACTACAAGCAGCCCGAGGCGACGCGCGAGGCGATCACGAAGGAAGGATGGCTCAGAACGGGCGACGCCGGCTTCGTCGATCAGCGTGGCCACCTCGTCATCATCGATCGCGCCAAGGATGTCGGCAAACTTTCCGACGGCACCGTGCTCGCCCCGCAATTCCTCGAGAACAAGCTCAAATTCAGCCCCTATATCGGCGAGGCTGTGGTCTTCGGTGATCGCCGCCCCTTCGTCGCAGCCATGATTGCGATCGATCCTGCGACGGTCGGCAATTGGGCGGAGCGGCGCCAGATCCCTTACACCTCCTTCCAGGATCTGAGCGCGCGGCCGGAAGTGCGCGACCTGATCCGCGGCGAGATCGAGCGCTGCAACGCCGCTCTGCCGCCGGCGACGCGCATCCGCCGTTTCGTCGTGCTCAACAAGGAATTCGACGCCGACGACGACGAGATCACGCGCACCCGCAAAATCCGCCGCCGCTTCGTCGGCGAGAAATACGCTGCGGTGATCGAGGGGCTTTATGCCGGGCGCGGCGAGGTCGCGCTCAGCGCCGCGATTACCTACGAGGACGGCCGCAAGGCGATGCTTGAGTCGACGCTGGCGATCGTCGCCGTGGAGCCGCCGGCCGAAGCGCAGACGGAGCCGGCCTATGCTTGATCTGCCCTGGCGCTTCTTCGCAATTCTGCTCGCCAATGGACTGCTGGTCGGCTCGATGTACGCGCTCGTCGCGCTTGGTTTCGTCCTGATCTACAAGGCGACCGACGCGATCAACTTCGCCCAGGGCGAGTTTGTGATGTTCGCCGGCTTTCTCGCTGCCGGCGCTACCCATCTCGCCGGCTTTCCCTGGTGGATCAGCGCGCTGCTGGCGATCCTCGGCATGGTTGTCTTCGCCTTCGGCCTGGAGCGTGTCGTGCTGAGACCGCTGCTGGGCCGGCCGATCATCGCCGTGATCATGGCGACGCTGGGCCTCGGCTTCGTGCTCCGCGGCGTCGCGACGCTCGCTTTTGGCGGCGGGACACAGACCATTCCCTTGCCGGTCGGCGACGAGCCGGTTCTTCTCGGTCCTTTGATTCTGCCGCCGATCCAGCTTGTCGGCGCCGGCGTAAGCTTGGCGTTCCTGGGCATCTTCGGCTGGTTCTTCCTGAAGAGCCGGATCGGCGTGGCGATGCGTGCGGTCGCGGACAGCCAGCAGGTGGCGATGGCGATGGGGATCAATGTGCGGCGCTATTTTGCGCTGGCCTGGGCCTTGGCCGGGGTCGTCTCGGCGCTTGGTGGCGTGCTCTGGGGAGCGATGCTCGGCGTCGACAATCAATTGGCGCTGGTCGGCCTCAAAGTATTCCCCGTGATGATCCTGGGCGGGCTCGACTCGATCCTCGGCGCCGTGGTCGGTGGGTTGATCGTCGGCGTCGTCGAGAGTCTCTCGGCCGGCTTTCTCGATCCGCTGGTCGGCGGCGGCACCAAGGATTTCATACCCTATCTGCTGATGATTGCCGTCTTGATGGTGCGGCCCGAGGGGATTTTCGGCCGGCGACGGATAGAGCGGGTCTGAACCTGCCGGCGGCAGCGCCGGCGAGAGGCTGAACACGATGTTCCACAGCGAGACCGGCGTCTTCAAGACGAGCTACGCGGCCGATATGGCGCTCTTGCCATTGCCGGTGGCGCGCTGGGCGGTGTTGGGGATTGCGCTCTTTTTCCTCTTCGTCGTCCCGCTGGTGTTCAGCGCCTATCTGCTGACCTTGCTCAATTTGGTCTTGATCGCCGTCGTCGGCGCCATCGGTCTCGATATTCTGACCGGCTATACCGGGCAGATCTCGATCGGCCATGGCGGCTTCATGTCGGTTGGCGCCTATACCGCGGCGAATTTGATCGTGCGCCTGGGGGTACCCTTCTGGCTCGCGATCCCGGCCGGCGGCTTGATGGCGGCGCTGATCGGCATCATCGTCGGCATCCCGTCCTTGCGCATCAAGGGCATCTACCTGGCGATTGCGACCCTGGCCTCGCAATTCATCATCGCCTGGCTGATCAACCATGTCACTTGGATCTCGGGCGGGATCGAGGCGTCGATCCAGGTGCCGCCGCCCTCGGTCTTCGGCTGGAAGCTGCAGACCCCGCAGCAGCTTTATTTCTTCCTGTCGTTCTTCGCCGTGCTGGCGATCGTCGCCGCCTTGAACCTGATGCGCAGCCGCATCGGCCGCGCCTTCATCGCCATCCGGGACCAGGACATCGCGGCCGAAATCATCGGCATCAACATCTTCCGCTACAAGCTCTATGCCTTCGCGATCTCGTCCTTCTACGCCGGCGTCACCGGGGTTCTCTACACCTACTATCTCGGCATCGCCAATTACGAGCAGTTCGGGATCGACGTCTCGATAAGCTATCTCGCGATGATCATCATCGGCGGTCTCGGGTCCGTGCTCGGCGCCGTCTTCGGCGCCGCCTTCATCACCATTCTGCCGGAAGCGACCCGGCTTTTCCTCACGCATTTCGGCGGTGCGCTGTTTTCGCAGGATACGATCCGCACGCTGGTCCCCAATCTGACGCTGATCCTTTTCGGCGGATTGATCATCTTCTTCCTGATCGTCGAACCGGAGGGCCTCAATCGGCTGTGGCGCAACATCCGCAACTACTTCCGACTATGGCCTTTTTCATACTGAAGACAGTACACAAGGGAGGAAACGACATGACACCGAGATTGATAAGCTTCTTCGCACTTTCATTGGGAGGTGCGATGGCGTTCGCTTGTGCCGGGCTTGCCCAGGCCGAGGACAAAACCATCCTGATCGGCATGCAGTGCGACCGGACGGGTCCGACCCAGGTGGTGGGCACCAGCCTCTGCCCGGGCACACATGACTATATCGACCTCATCAACTCTGAAGGCGGGATCGACGGGTGGAAGATCAACGCCAGCGAGGTCGACACAGCGTATCAGGTGCCTCCTGCGATCGAAGAATACGAGCATACCAAGCAGCAAGGCGCCGTCGGCATCATGATCTACGGCACGCCGCAGACCGAGGCGCTCAATCAGCGGCTGGAGCAAGACAAGATACCGGGCACCTCGCCCGGCTTCGGCATCGCCGCTTCGGGCGACGGGCAGTATTATCCCTATCTCTTCCCGATCGCTGCGAATTACTGGTCGCAAGGAGCCGCGGCCGTCAAATTCGCCAAGGACCAGCTGGGCGGCAGCCTCAAGGGCAAGAAGATCGCCTATATCTTCTACGACAACCCGGCCGGCCACGAGCCGTTGCCGGTCATCGAGGAGCTTTCCAAGGTCGAAGGCTTTCAGCTCCAGACCTTCGCCGTCCCGCCACCGGGGGTCGATGTCAGCTCGCAGGTACTGGCGATCGCGCAGGAATATCGCCCGGACTTCGTGATTGACCACACCTTCGGCAAGTCGCCGGCCTTGATCATCAAGGGCCTGAAGCAGAACGGCTATCCGCTGACGCATGTGGTCGCCTTGGTGTGGGCGTCCGGCGAGGCGGACATTATGGGCGCTGGCGGCTGGAGCGTCGCGCAGGGCTACAACACGATGCAGTTCGCCGGCGCGGGCGAGGATTATCCGGTGATCAAGGAAATTCAGGCGATGTACAAGGAGGAGGGAAAAGCGCCTCCGGACGCGATGAAGTCCACGGTCTACTACAATCGCGGCGTGCAGCAGGGCGCGCTTTGGGTGGCGGCGATCAAGAATGCGCTCACGCTCACCCATGGTCAAAAGCCGACGCCGACCGACGTGAAGATGGGCTTCGAGATGATCCACGACTTCACGCTGGGCGGTCTCAACGCGCCGCTCACGATCACCGCGGACGATCATGAAGGCGGTGGCTGGGTCAAGATCTTCCAGGTCAAGGGCGAAGGCTTCGCCCCTGAGACGCAGTGGTTCCGTGCCTATCGCGACTTGATCGTGGACCGGGAGCATAAGACCGCGCAGCAAATGGCCAAGGCGAACTAGCTCCGGCTACCCCGGATCGACTGCGCTCCCCCACCTCACCCCAACCCTCTCCGCCCCTAAGGGGCGGAGAGGGGGGACCCGCGGAGCGGGTGGGTGAGGTGAAGCGTTGACGCAGCCAGGTCTCCTTCTTTGCGGGAGCAGTCGCAATGGACGCACCATGCTGGCGTTGAACAACATCGAAGTCGTCTATGACAATGCCATTCTGGTGCTGCGCGGCGTTTCGCTCGCGGCCAAGGCGGGGCAAATCACCGCTTTGCTCGGCGCCAACGGCGCCGGCAAGACGACGACGCTGAAGGCGATTTCCGGTCTCCTTCATTCCGAGCGCGGCGAGGTGACGAAGGGCAGCGTCGAGTTTGCGGGCGAGCGGCTCGACCGTCTACCGCCCCACCAGGTCGTTGAACGCGGCATCGTCCAAGTGTTCGAGGGACGCCGGGTCTTCGCGAATCTGACCGTCGAGGAGAACCTGACCGCAGGCGCTCATACGCGCCGGGACCGCGGCACGGTGAAGGATAGCATCGACGGGATCTACCAGATGTTTCCGGCTTTGGGGGAGCGCCACAACCAAGCGGCCGGTTATCTCTCGGGCGGCGAACAGCAAATGCTGGTCATCGGCCGGGCGCTGATGTCCAACCCCAAGATGGTGCTGCTCGATGAGCCGTCGCTGGGTCTTGCGCCGCAGCTCATCGAGGAGATCTTTGCGGTCATTCGCCGGCTGAAGGAGGAGCGGCATCTGACCGTGCTGCTGGTCGAGCAAAACGCAACCTTGGCGCTCGGCATCGCCGATCACGGCTACGTCATGGAGAACGGCCGCATCGTCCTCGAAGGCCCGGCGGCAGCGCTGCAGCAGAACTCCGACATCAAGGAATTCTATCTCGGCCTCAACGAAGCTGGGGCGCGCAAGTCCTACCGCGACGTTAAGCATTACCGGCGCCGCAAACGCTGGTTAGGGTAGCGAGGCGGTAGCTTTGTTGATACAGTTCCAAGGTCCGAGCTCGGACGCAACCTCCCCCGAGCTCGGAACATCTGTCGAGGCTCCGCTCGTTCGCAAGACCCGCGGAGCCTTTTCTCTGTACCCCGTGGTCGGACGGGTCGACCGTTGATACCAATAAGGTTGATACCAGTAGGGGAGGCGGACCATGGCGAGCGCGGACTCGGAACCGCCCATCGAGCGCTGGGAAGTCATCGTCATCGGCGCGGGGCTGTCGGGCATGTATCAGCTCCACAAGCTTCGCGAGCTCGGCTTCGATGTGCATGTCTATGAGGCGGGAGATGGCGTAGGCGGTACGTGGTACTGGAACCGCTATCCCGGCGCGCGCTTCGATTCCGAGAGTTGGACATATGGCTTCTCGTTCTCGAAGGATCTCTTAGTCCAATGGGATTGGGCAGAGCATTTCTCCGGGCAGCCGGAGAACCTCCGCTACTGCGATTTCGTGGCCGACATGTTCGACCTTCGTCGCGACATCACGTTTGGCGCCCGAGTGAAATCGGCCGTCTGGGACGAAACGGAAAACGAGTGGGAGGCGAACTTCGGCGATGGCCGGCGGGCCCGTGCGCGTTACCTGATTACCGCGATCGGACCATTATCCGCACCGACCATGCCGGTCATCGAGGGGATCGACGACTTTGAGGGCGGGGCTTGGCACACCGGTCTATGGCCCCACGAGCCGGTGAGCTTCGCTGGGAAGCGCGTCGCCGTCATTGGTACCGGCGCCTCCGGCGTGCAGGCGATCACCGAAATTGCCAAGACTGTTGGTCAGCTCACCGTCTTCCAACGCACGCCGAATTGGTGCGCACCGCTGCGCAATAGCAGAATTGATGCCGAGACGATGGATCGGATCCGCGGCGGATACGATGAGATCTTCGCCCGCTGCCGCGAAACCTACGGCTGCTTCATCCACGATGCCGATCCGCGGAACGCGCTCGAGGTGACGGCGGAAGAACGC